>Ga0207684_10003901_pt1 | contig 14291 bp, 10 predicted proteins | sample KBSK5501metaG_FD_184342 | JGI IMG/M metagenome (GOLD analysis project Ga0207684, IMG submission 184342) | Corn, switchgrass and miscanthus rhizosphere microbial communities from Kellogg Biological Station, Michigan, USA - KBS K5-50-1 metaG... | ecosystem: Host-associated > Plants > Roots >...
CAGAGCGTAAAGGAGAACATGGACCGAGGGCAGCGACTGGGAATTAAGAACCACGGCTGGTTCCTAACCCAAGGACGATACGACATTGTCGTGATCGCGGAGGCACCGGACGCTGAGACGATGCTTGTGCAGGCGGCGGGTGTTGCCGGCCTCGGAAACACACACACGGAGACGCTTCGTGCCTTTACGCTTGACGAAATGGACAAGGCGCTGCAAAAGCTGGGCTGAAGCTAGCCGCTCAGCAATAGAGTCCAGGAACGTGGTGGTCGAGGGCGTATCCTCATCGGCGAATAAGTCGTCATCGTAGTCAGGGTTGGAGGCACTACAGGGCCCAAGTCTTCCTGGCGTCCGACGGGAGCGGGTTCGCCTGCGTCCTTGACCGTACCGCTTCGGATCGAAGGTCGCACCTAGCCGAAACTGTCGATATGTTCGCATCTATCTGCTGATTGAACGGCTGCGGCAAAGCGGATACTCGATCGGACTCCGACCACGGTCGAACTTCCTCCGGAGACTGTGGCATCAGGTCACACAAGCCCTACGCTTCGTCAACGAGCGCCTCTGAGCCGAAGCGCCCGTTGGTGGGGCCGGCCCGCTTGAACCCTCACCGGGCTCAGCAGGTCGAGGACTACTGGCTGGCCGCGGACCTGGTCAGGCCAAAGACACCGAAGCCGGACCCAAGGCACCCGATCGCGGCCCCGGAGGCGGGGATACGGATTGGTTCGCAGCGCGACATGGAGCTGGCGGCGGAGCAGTAGGTTTTCGAGCGCGACATGCGGGTTCGTCCATCTTCGATGATCCACGCGCAGGGCTTGGGAGTCTGGCCGCGACCGGATGATGGCAGCCGCTCGAATCGACGCCCGGGGGCGGCCGCAACCTTCACGCGGTCGACGGTTAGCAACCGCCCTGCACAGGCGGCTCAGACCTTTGTAGTCTGCTTGACCTCGGCGAACGCCGTCTCGAAGATCTCGACCTTGACGTCGGCCGCGCCGGCCGCGTCGGCCACCGACATCGTCGTCGACAAAATGGCCATCGGCGCCACTCGAACGCCCTGCGACTCCGCGTAGGCCAGCCCACGGTCGAGCCCTTTCGGCTCGCCGTCAACGCGAGCACCCCACCCCGTCGCAGGTGTTTGCCGAGCTGACAGATGACTGGCTTGGACGGGAAACCAGGCTGTGCTGGCGCGCCGGTCTGCTAGCGTATCCTCCCCCGACGCCTACCAGTCCCCGGCCTTGGCAACCTCCATGAGCCAGCGCCGAACGTCGGCTCGAGCGAGCCGGTCGCGGGAGCAGTGGCTCGGGTAAAGGTCGCCCAGAGGCTGCGGTTTTAGCCTATCTACCTGCGTGATGGTGAAGGTGGATCGACTATTGCCCCCTACAGGTGTCGCGGCCCGTGCTGGGCGGCTTGCACCACGTCTACGCTCGAGCCGCTTGAACGCGGATGCAGTTTTGCCGTCCTTTGCCATGAACTGACGCTGTCCCTACTGACAACCTGATCGCGCGAGTCAGGACAGAAGGCCCCTTTCCTCAGGACCTGGACAAGGAGCGCGAGCTCCTTGCACGACGCTTCAAGCAAACGGGGCGTCTTTGAGGCCGAGCTCCTGGCCGAGGGTGAGTGCGCGCTGCTCGACCTCCGCCGCTTCAGCCGTGCGGCCCAGCGCCCGCAACGCCTTCGCCCGGTCGTACAGTGCGCGGGCAAGCGCCGGCCGTGCCTCCATCTCCTCGAAGAGCCGGACCGCGTTCTCATAGTCCGCGAGCGCCGCCGACCAGTCCGGTGGCGACTGGAGTGCGAAGGTACGGCCACGGGCCCACAGCACCCGCGCCTCGCCGTAGCGGTCGTTCATGCCACGCGCGGCGCCCAGGGCCTCGTTCCAGCCGGCCACGCCGGTGGGCAGATCTCCGAGCTGCGCGTAGCTTGAAGCCAGGAGACCCTTGGTTAGCGTGCGGAACGGCGCCATGTTGGTAACCATGGCGAGTTCGTCGCCGCGCTCGAGCGGGAGTTTCGCCGAGGAGGCGTCGTCCTTTGCCATGGCCGCCGAGCCGAACATCACGTTGGCCGCGACGACGCACGCATATGCGCCAAGCCCCTCGGCACGCGCCGAGCACTGGAACGCCTGCTGCGCTGCCCTGTCGAGCTCGCCGCGTTCGTAGTTGACGGCGGATTGCGTGATGTCGATGTCGATGCGCGACATCTCATCGGCGCGAGCGGCCTGCTCCGTGCCGCGGGCGACGATCTCCTCGGCGGCATCGAACTCGCCAAGTCGCGCGTACGTCATGGCGAGGAAGTCGGCGATCATCGCGTTCGAATGCGGATCGATGTTCTGGTCCATGTCGTTGAGCGCGGCCTGCATCTCGCGCGCCCCTCCGCGCAGCCGGCCTGTAAAGGCGGCGCCGGCGCCCATCATCGCCCGCGGCAATGCCGACGCGCGCGCGTCCTTTAGTGACCCTGCGATCGCGATAGCGCGCTCCGTCGCGCGCTCGAGGGCTGGGCTCGTCTCGGGGACCTCGCCGCGCTGGCGGCGAAGGTAGGCAATCCAGAAGTAGGCCTCGCCAAGGAGCTTGGCCTCGGCGTTCTCGCCGGAAGCCACCGCCAGCTCCAGCTCATCGACCTCACGCCCGCTCGTCCTGAATCCCCACGAAGCCTTGGCCCCGCCTACGGCCGCTCGCAGCCGAAGCTCGCCCTGCGATTTGTCCGCCAGGCCGCTCGCGCGGCTGAAGAAGCCGATCGCCTCGCGGTTGGCGAAGCGCTCGAGTGCGTGATCCCCCGCCATCACCAGGTACTCCGCGGCGCGGGCGTTCTCGCCGGCCTGCTCGAAGTGCAGCGCGAGCACGCTCGCCAGCTCGCGCTCGCGGTCGGGATGCTGCGCGAAGATGGCCTCGGCGGCGGCGCGGTGTAGGGCGCGGCGGTCCTGCTTGAGCAGCGAGGCGTACGCGGCCTCCTGCACGAGGGCGTGGCGGAAGAGGTACTCGAGCTCGGGCTGCAGGGCGGCGATCTGGATGAGGCCGCTAGCCTCCAGGCGGCCGAGCTCCTCGCGCGCGCTCATTGCGTCTTCGACCCGAGAAGCCTTTCGAGGATTATGACGCCGAACTGGCGGCCAATCACCGAGGCGACGCGCAGAGTACGCCGGCTCTCGGCGGGCAGGCGATCGATCCGCGCAAGCAGCAGGCCATGGAGCGTGTCGGGGATTTCGATTCCGGCAACTTTATCGGTGGCGACCCAGCGGTCGCCCTCGCGGGCGACCGCCCCGCGGTCGATGAGCATGCGGATGACCTCCTCGACGAAGAAGGGATTGCCCTCGGCCCTGGCGAGAATCAGGTCGCGCGTCTCATCGGCCAGCGATTCGATGGTGAGCAGGTTGCTGACCAGGGTGCGGCTGTCGTCGATGGACAGGGGGTCAAGGCGCATCTCGGTGAGGGCGTCGCCGTAGATCTCGCGCGCGCCCGCGATGAGCCGCCAGCCGACTGCGGTGCGCTCCTGACGCGAACTCAGGATGAAGAGGATCGGGAGGCCGGCCACCGTCGGCAGCAGGGTGAGGAGCGAGTCGGTGGACGCGGGATCGGCCCAGTGCAGGTCGTCGCACACCATTGCCACTGGGCCGGCCGAGGCGGCCGCGCGGACGATCTGGATGGCCGCCGCGTTGTAGCGCTTGATGGTCTCGACCTCGAGGTTGGAGATGCGGGCTCGCGTGTCGGGGCTGAGCTTCAGGGACAGCAGGTGGCCGAGGTAGGCATAGTTCTCGCGCCAGTCCTCAGCGGCATTGGACTGCAGAAAGGATTCGAGTGCATGCGCCACCTGGGGCTCGTCTGTGGTCTCGGTCACGCCGATGAGGGAGCGGACGAGCTCCAGCAGCAGGTGGTAGGGCATGGTCTCGCCATACGAGAGGCAGCGGCCCTCGACCCAGCGTGGGGGATCGTCTTGGCGCTCGAGGCTTGTGCGGAGTTCGGCGAGCAGGCGGCTCTTCCCCATCCCAGGCTCGCCGAGGATGCAGGCGACGCGACCCTGCCCGGCTTTGACTATCTGGAACAGCTGCTCGAGCTGGCGGAGCTGCGAGTCGCGGCCGACCATCGGCGAGCTGACACCGGCGAGGCCGCGGCTGTGCACGGCGCCCTCTTTGAGGCTGGTGATCTCGTAGGCGCGGACAGTTGCCGATTTGCCCTTGAGCTCGAGCTGACCCACGTCGACGGCCTCGACGAGCCCGCTGACGAAGCGGTGGGTGGCCGCGGTGATGAGGACGCTGCCGGGGCGCGCGGCGGCCTGCATGCGGGCGGCCACGTTGACGGTGTCACCCATCGCGGTGTACTCGGAGGCGGTCTCGGTGCCAACGATGCCGACCACGACCGGGCCGGTGTTGATGCCAACCCTCAGCCGAAGCTTGTCAGCCTCTGAGCTGCGATTGCTCGCGTCGAGCTCGTCGATGGCGCGAACCAGGTCGAGGCCGCAACGCACGGCGCGCTCGGGGTCGTCCTCGTGGGCGGTTGGGGCCCCGAAGAAGGCGAGGACCCCATCGCCCATGAGGCGGGCAATCGTGCCGCCGTAGCGTTCGATGGTCCAGTTCATGCGCTCGAAAGCCTCGCCAACGAGGGTGGTCCAGTCCTCCGGATCGAGCCTCTCCGCGATTGAGGTCGACCCCGCAATGTCGGCGAACAGAACCGTGATTGGGCGGCGCTCGCTGACTCCTGCTCCTCGCGCTCGATCGTCAGCAGCTGAAATGGTCATCCCGGGGAAATGCTAAGGCCGACCCTGCGCGAGTTCCGTAAGCCCGCGTCAAGCCTGGAACTCGATTGGGATGCCTATCGGCCCCGACGGGTTGATCGGGACGATAGCCGCGTTGATACCTGTGGCCAGATAGAAGACACCTTGAGCCTGAAGGGTTACGAAGGTAGAGGGCGCAGCACGATCGGGCCATCGTTCAACGGCGTTCCAGCCTGTAAATGCAGGCAATGCCGGACCCTCGCCCAGGCGTAGAACCACTGGTGGGATCAGCTCTTTCTTCCGGATCGCTTCGGGGTCCTTGTTCCGTAGAGGCACCAGGAAATGCCGCGTTCTGCCATCAAGGAGAGCGCCTGCGCCAGCGCGTCAGCAATTTCCGGTGCTAACGCAGTACCACCCGGCCTCGACGGGGTCTCCATCCATTACCGCCCTAGGGCGTATGGGGTGACTCGGTAAAGCGTTCCTCCGAAGGTGTTCGTCACCCAGATGTCGAGGCCGAAGCCGGTGGTGATCAGCAGGGGCAGCGTCGCTTCAGGCAGGTTCCAATGGCCTCTCACCTGCCCATTGAGGCTGACGCGGTCGACGGCGCCGGCGTTGGAAAGGACCACATACAGCTGGCCATCCTTGCCGACGGTGATGCCAACCGGCCCGCCGCTAATCGGGAACTCAGTCAGGGCGCCTTCGGTCGTGATCCGGCCGAGCTTGCCGGCGCGCAGCTCAGTGAACCAGAGGGCGCCGTCGGGACCGAGCACGATCCGGTTCGGGAACGCTCCCGGTGCGAGCGGATACTCGGTGAAAATCCCGTCGAGCGTCATGCGGCCGACCTTGGCCGCGCTCCGCTCAACGAACCAGATGGCGCCGTCAGGCCCGAGCGCCCCACTCTGCGTTGTGCTGTTCGGTGTCGGGACCGGAAAGTCAGTCGCCTGACCGGTCGCGGGGTTGAGCCGAGCGATCGCGTTCGCTCCCTGCTCGCTCACGTACAAGTTGCCGTCGGGAGCGAGCACGATCCCCTGCGGGCCCGCCGTGGCGGTCGGAAGCAGGAATTCGGTGATCGCACCGTTCGGCGTGATCCGGCCGATCTTGCCCGCGGATCGCTCGGCAAACCAGATCGCGCCCAACGGATCGACAGTGAGCCAGCCCACACCGGCATTCGCCGTCGGAACGGTGTAGGTGGTGATCGTCCCCTGTTGATCGACCCGGGCCAGCGCGGCCGGGCCTCCGCCTGGCGAAAGGCTGAACCAGACGCTTCCGCGCGGTCCGCTCGTGATCCCAAAAGGAGTTCCTGCGACGGGAGGAACGATCGCGGTTACGCAGCCTGTCTGACAGAGGGGCGGCCCCGCCGCTGCCGCCGCGGCACCACCCGCCAACAGAGACCCAACGACCAGCAACACTGCCCAAACGAGATACCGCCGCATGCTCCTCTCCCTCCTCGCTCCGCCGACCCACTCCGCCTGCCGCGGCACCCCTGCGTGGATGCCCTGAATCGGGACTAATTGTGCCATTCCGTAACAGGCGGTGCAATAGCCTACTGCGCCTGTCCATCCCAGTCCTGGTTGTGACGGACTTAGCCGATTCCCTCAATGGCTACAAGCTTTGGCGGCGGAGCGGGCGAGATTCGAACTCCCGAACCAGTAACGCCGGTTAGGGCATTTCCAGTCCGGCTCTCGACACGGCACTATTTGATGCTTGCGTCGCTGCCACTACCGTCCAACTTTGGGCGTGACATCCTTGTTGTCTTTGCATACCAAATGCTATCCTGCGGAGCCTACACAAACGCTAGAGGAGGCCATAGACGAGCTGATTGTTCGTCACTTGGCCTGATCGACGACATGTATTCGAAAATTGATCCCTTGACTCTTAATCAGTTGGTCCCGGGTTCGAATCCTGGTGCAGGCATTCTCCTTCTGCTTCATTCCCGTTTCGATTCGCTTTCGGTTCCCTTACGCTTGATGCTAAGAGCCGGCGCGGAACCATAAGAATTCCGCAAATCAGCTGGTCCACTAGATGGCAATCGTTTAAGAACATGATCCATCGCTGGCACGCGGCCTGCGGCTCAGATCACCGCTGGTGGGCAGCCGCGGACCCCGGAGCGGGCGATAGAACAACTGCCCGCAAGTCCGTTGATCGAACCTTGACTGGTCTCAGAGCCTTTAGACGCAAGGGGTTCCGGCTGGCAGCAGGTTTCGAATCCTACCGCCCCAGCCAACGCCTTCGACCCTGGGCGGCATGGGAGCCCGGGCACCCATTCAAACGTCAGACGCATCGGGTTGCCCCATCGCAAGTAGGATTGTGTCGCTCCGTAGAGACGGGAATGAGGTTGAGCTTGATGCCGAGGCATTGCTGGAACCGTGGAGCCGAACTTGACCCGCCCGGAATGAGAGTAAAGTACGTTCGCAGACAAATCCAGACGGCCGGGGAGGTGAGATATGGGTGGAGAAGGGGGCCGTGTGATTATCGAGCGATATATCAAGGCAGTTATTGCCGTCGACTTGGACGCCCTGGCCGCTCTGCAACATGCGGACTTCATCGAAGAGTGGCCGCAGTCCGGAGAACGGGTTCGGGGACGAGATAATTCTCGGGCCATAGTGGAGAACTATCCCGGCGGGCTCTTGAAAAACGGCGTCTCGAGGCGCCGGGTGGTTGGCAGCGAAGATCGGTGGGTGCTGTCTCCCAGCTTTACCCTTCTGCGGATTGAAGGCACGGGCGATACGTTCACCTTTGAAGGAACTGCGGCGTACCCCGGTGGTGAGAAGATTTTTGTTGTGGCCATCGCCAAAGTCGTTGACGGTAAAGTCGCCCGGGTGACGAGTTATTTCGCTCCGCCGTTTGAGGCTCCACAATGGCGAGCTCAGTGGGTCGAGCGCCCGGCTGGTTTAGGTTTGTCCTAGGTCGGACGCCTCCAGCGCCGTGCAGATGTCCGGCTACCAGGTGTCATGCGGCAGGAGACGACGCAAAGCCGCAGCAACCACGCTGGGGCACCGAGCGCATCCGCGGTGAACTGCTCAAGCTCGGCCTCGTCGTCAGCAACCGCTCGATCCGGCGGTACCGGTGGCGTCCAATCCAGCCGGGTGACCATAAGCGCTGGAGCACCTTCCTGACCACTCAGCTCCGCGGCGTCTGGGCTGCCGACCTCTTCGTGGTCCAGACGGTGAGCTACCAAGATCGACCGCACCGCAGCCTCCAGCTTCGGAGTCCTATCATCAGGCCCTCGCAACACACCGGCCGGGTAGTGTCTCGGTCGGTTCTGGGTGGCCTGCACCATGTGTACGCGCGGGCAGCGTGAAGGCCACCACACGTTGCCGCCCTTCAACCTGTCCCCGCATCGCGCCGATCGGGAGCAGCTCGGGATCAGGAAGCTGCCAGGCTCAAGCCGTCGAGCGCGACGATAGCCTGCTATGCTCGCCAGCGAGAGGAGGTGGAGAAAATGTTGAAGCAAATACGAGCGGCGGCGATGCTTCCGGCGCAGGATCTGGAGCGGGCGAAGGGCTTCTATCGCGACAAGCTGGGGTTGACGCCGACCCAGCAGCGTGATCCGATGGGCGGCATGTTGTATGAGTTGCCCGGTGGTACCGGTTTTGCGGTGTTCCTTAGCAGCGGGAAGGCATCGGGCACGCACACGCAGATGGCGCTGGAGGTGCAGGACCTGGACGCGGCCGTCAAGGACCTCCGGGCGCGTGGCCTCAAATTCGAGGAGTACGACAGCCCGGGGCTCAAGACCGTCGATGGGATCGCGGAGATCGCAGGAACGAAGGTCGCGTGGTTCAAGGATTCGGAAGGGAACTTGATTGCGATCGGTCTCCCGGTGCCGGTGGCGGCCACGCAGAGCGCTTGAAAGATCGTTGAGGATCGGCCGACCCCTATAAGCCGGCCGATCTTTTCGTGGATCGCGGTTAGGCTTGGCTGCGCGAACGCCACGTTTTAGCGGATTCTTGGCCATCGCTATCTTACCCAGTGGCTCGCCACCTCGCCGACGCGGCGTCCACGTCGCCGCTCCGGGCGAGGGCGGGAACTGTCCGAGCCGGGCGCGAGCCCATCCCGTACATGTGTCGCCAAGGCCTTTTATTGGACGCGGCGGCGCTGAACCTGGAAGGGCATAGCAAGCCCGCCCAAAGGATGGACTTTTGCCGTCCTGCAGGTACAGCCAGAGGTGGCCGTCCGGCCGCGCCATGGCCGGTATTCGGGCCAAGGTCCAGGCGATCACGGCCCCACGCTCCCGGCTGAAGTGGCCCATCGGGGACTTGGTGGCAGAGCTGAATCCGGTGCTGCGGGGTTGGGGCAACTACTTTCGCTGGGGCAACTCAGCACGAAAGTTCACCCAGGTCGACGAGTACGTCCGGGAACGCTTGGCGCTTTTCGATAGCAAGAAGCGTCAGCACGGCGGGCGGAGATGGGGCGCGACGCACACCAATGCCTGGGCGACCGGACTCGGCGTCCATCGCCTCTCTGGGACGGTCCGCTATATCCAATCCGCGACCGTGCGCCCGTGAACACCGTCGGAGAGCCGTGTGCGGGAAAACCGCACGCACGGTTCGATGAGGGGCGGCCGCCGAGGCATCTCGCCGGCGCAGCCGCCTACTCCACCAACCTCCTTGACTCTCTCACGGTAGGACAAGAACTGCTTGAGCTGATTGCCGGGTTGGTAGCGAAAGCACCGGAGCGAGCACTCGCCGAAGCTGCTCGTCGTCGATCTCCATGACGATCTTCATGGGCCAAACTCCTACTTCACAGATGTGGCGTGAGCAAAATGACCAGTTCTGACACTCGGAAGGACAACTGACCAAACCACTGGCGATCTGGCTGAATCGCGAACGATCGTTTGTAGCAACATCGAGATGCCGGTTTTGCGTAGACGAAGTTCCACGGGGCGGATGGGCTTTCCCATAACGAGAGCTTGAGGATCCGGTAGCCTGTTGCGCCTGCGGCGAGTCTGTCATCAGGCGCCGTCTGTTTGCAATCTTGAGTTCGAATGGTCTCCGCCAGGGCTACTTAATCGAACACTTTTTGCGAATGTATTGCCCTCGTGACGCCGGTTGATCAAGGTATAGACGTCGCCAGCGCAACTGCGATGTGCAGATCGGTCGCGCTTACGAATTCCGTTACAGGAGGCTTCGCGATTGTGATCAGTTCTTCGCCGCGATCGTTGCGTTTCGGCACCACAGTGATTGGCGGGGAGGAGACTACTCCTTTCCGAGGAGTGATTATTGATGCGAATTATTTTGAGCGCAGCAATGCTGGGCCTGGTGATAGCCGCCATGTCCGCGACTGGATCCGGGGTGCTTCTCGCAGCCCACAAGGCGGACCCGGCGTGCAGCATCAGTCCCAACCCAGCGGCGCTCGGGGCAACCTACGTCGTCGCCGCGCGGGGCCTTCCTGCCTTAAGCCCGATCAACCTAATCGTCAGCTCGGCCGGTGGCACGACGATCAGTCCGCTTGGGAGCACCCCGGACGGGACCTTCGCGCTCAACGAATCGTCAGCCGTCGCCGGAACGACGACCTACCAATTTGCCGGCCTGATCAGGAAGAATACCCAGATCTACGCGACCTGCTCGGTCGCTGCCTACTGATCTGAACGTCAGCCAAATGGTGAGAGGCGGCCCAACTGGGCCGCCTCTACTGTTTACTTCCCGGTCTGATCCTCCTTGGTTACGGGTCGATCACCACCGTGCAGGCGTAGGTCCCGGGGACCAGCGAGCTAATGCCGTCGCCCAGGGTGTGCGGAGTGCCGTCTGGCAGAGCCGTCGCCGAAGCTTCGCCGGTGCACTGGATCGTGGCACTGGTCGCGCCGGCGACCAATGAGTGGAAGGTCACCGTGATCTGCGACAGTGGCGTGTCGGTAAAGATCGCTGGTGCGTTCGGCGTGCCACTGGTGCAGCTGGCGTTATGGTCGACCGTGACGCTCACCGCGCTCGTGTTGTCGATCTTGTAGCCGCTCGGAGCGGCCGTCTCCTGGACCGAGTAGGCGCCGAAGGGCAAGTGGTCGAGGCAGGCGGTGCCGTCGGCGCCGGTCGTCACGGGGCTGCCCGTGATCGGACTGCCGCCGGAGCTAATCGCGAACATCGCCCCGGACAGGGGGCCGCTGTTCTTGCTCGACTCCTTCGTGACCTTGATCGCGCCCAACTGCTGCAGGTTGGTGTAGACGCACGTGACCAACCCGTTGGGTGCCAGCGTGATACTCGCGGTCTCCAGCGTGGTCGATGACGTCGGGGTGACGCTCGAGCCGGCCCCGACAGCGGTGCACACCAGGCTCTCGAACACGAAGTTAGCTGGATTGCTGCCCTCCGTGACGGAGTAGCTGCCTGCGGGGACGTTCGTTGCGTCCAGCGTGTTGCCGGCACTGTCGGACGTCGTGTTGCCCTTATCGTTCAGCGTGAAGGTCGGGAAATTCGTCGTCACGCCATTGTTAACGCTTTTGAGGTCCGAGGTATAGCTGAAGCTCTGGTCGACTCCGCGCGGGTCAGTGTGCTTGATGATCTTGACTTCGCCGCAGTTGCTGACGTTCACCGGCACCGGTGCCACGAAGTCCTTGACCTCGGACGTGAACGAAGCAGACGAGCGGCTCTTCAAGAAGACGCTGCCGAACCCCTTACAGGTGCTCGGGGGAAAGACGCCCGCGCTGGTCAGGTTGATGGCCGCTTCCCCGAAGGTCAGCCCCGGCAGGGAGCGAGGGGCATTGGGCGCAATCGGGTCGGTCACAGTGCCCGTATTGATCGCCCCTTCGGAGTTTGCCGAAGTCAGGCTCACGTGCTTGCCCCAGCAGGGCAGCGTGTTGCTCGAAAAGCAATCGCTGGCCGTCCCGTTGGCGCTGGTCACCCATACCAGCAGACCAAGGGTGGGCGTCGTGCCGCCGGTGGTGAAGTCGTAGGTGACCAGCAGGTCGCCCGGCATGCGGTTGAGCGTGATTGGACCGGTGAATGAGCTGGTCAAGCCCGGCGTCGCGCTCTGGTTGATCTCGAAGTCCATGTTCGCCGAGCCCAGCACGTTGGTCCGCTCCCAGGCCAGGTAGAGAAAGTTGCTGTTCGTGCTGCCGCCGACGAACTCGGACGCATCGTAGAAGCGGATCAGGTCGCTCTTGTTGGGCGGAATCGAGCCGGTCACGACCGTCACGTTCGGGCTGTCCTCTTTGGTGCCCTGTCCAAACGAGTTATCGGTGGTGCCGCTTGGCTGGTCGATGCCGCACCCGCTCCCGGCCCCTGGCCCTGCCGGACAGACGATGCCGATATTCGCCCAGTCCGTGTTGCCAGCGGTGTTGACGATCAGGTTGCCGTCGTTTCCTTCGAAGGTGCTACCGGGTAGATTTGCCAGGGCTGGGGCCGTCGCACCGAGCACCAGCGCCAGTACCGCGGCAGCGCTCCCGATCCGCTTCACCGATCGGGGTACTCTCAATCGCATTCTCGTATCCCTCCTCGAACGTTTTTGAATTTCAAGCCGGAGGCCATCGACGTGGCGTCTGGCAGGGAAGAGCGCTGACGATCAGGCTCCGGCTCCTGCCCAGGTCCCCCTCGATCACTAAGCCGACCCGTCTAGGCTTCACCTCCTTTTCTTTCAGCCCGTAACCGGTTAACCGAAACCAGGCAAGGCACGTTGGTCCTGACTATGGCGCGACAGGAACCTCGGGTGCCGAAGGACCGGGCAGACAGGTGGAGCCCGGTGGAATAGATAACCAGACTTGTATGGCCGCTGGGTGCAGTTCCTACCAAGTTTCCCGCCTCCCTTTCCGGCACACGAACAGTCTCCGCCGCCCTGAACGCCGCATCAGGATCGTCGGTTGTAGCGGCGCCCGTGACATTAGTGCACGGACTCGGCGCGCTGTCAAGGGACAGCGAATAGGGAATATGTCCCGCTTTGGTAGGCGCCCTTGACTAGGCGCTGCCCTCGGCCATCCGATCGTCCAGCTCATCCATCAGGGGGAACGAGAGGTCTTGCTGGTAGGCGCCCTGCCAGTCGGAACGGCGGTATTGATCTCGCTGCCCTGGAGACGAGCGCAGTCATCGTCGTCAGCCTTGACCTTGCGCCATGAAAGCAAGCCTTCCGGTGGCGGCGACCAGCCGTGATCGCCAGAGAGGTCGTCCGCCAGACCGTCAAACTCACAAGCGCACACATCTTTACGATGCAGCCACAAGTATTTGCCGAAGGCGGCGATTTCCCGATTTTGGTAGCTGTTCCACTCGAGTCCGCCATGCGAGTGAGCAGTTGTTCTTCAAGCAGCTGCTATTCGATGCGCGCACCCAGCGCCCGAGCGGAAACTCATTGCTCCGTAGCCTCCCGGCGCCTTCTCGACCAGATAGGAAGGAGTCGCACCGTCTGGCTGGACCGAACCATTTGTTCAGGACTTCCATTTCCTGGGGCGGTTCTGTCGGGGTGATTCTCAAATGCAGATTGCTGGGCCTTGCGGTATGTGCGTTAAACCGGAGTACTCTGATCGGGCCACGTGACCAGCCTGGGACGCCATCAAATCGAGCGTATCGTGCAGGCTGTAGGAGGGCAAAAGTCGGTCGAATTCAACCGGGCAGGCCGGTAGAGAGCTGAAGAGCGCTCTCGAGTCACGTGATGGTACCGTTGCGACACGCACAGTTGCCTGCCCAGCGTGGTAGCGCCCTGGAGGCGGCTTAACCAAACAGCCGTTCGTCAGCCCGACCCGGTACCGAGCCCATCCCTGTTCCGTCTGGCCAAGGGCCCTTTGGTAGGCGCTGGCGGCTCTGAACCTGGCAGGGGTTAAGCAAGCCTGCCCAGAGGCGGACAGACTTTTGCCCCCCCACACCCCGGCAGGACTCGTCGCTATCGTCGAACCAATGTTCGATCGTCCTCGGCCCCTGAAGTGATGCTGATGAGACGGCAACTGCTGTTCGTCCAAGGCGGAGGCGCCGGGGCGCACGACGACTGGGACGACAAGCTCGTCGAGAGCCTGAGGCGGGAGCTTGGGTCCAGATTCGAGATCCTACCCCCGGATGCCGAACGAAGATGATCCGGCGTACGCCGCATGGAAGGCGACACTCGAGCTTGCGACACTTGACGATGACGCGATTCTTGTCGGCCACTCGCTCGGCGGCACGATTCTGGTCAATGCTCTCGCGCAGTCACGGTCAGAGCGGCAGTTTGGCGCGATCTTCTTGATCGCGGCACCCTTTGTCGGCGATGGGGGCTGGCCGAGTGAGGACATGAATCCCCCGCCCGATCTCGGCGCGCGGCTTCCCCGAGACGTTCCCGTTTTTATCTACCATGGGCTCGACGATGAGACCGCGCCGCCGTCGCATGCCGAGCTCTACGCGCGTGCGATTCCACAGGCCCGCGTCCGTCGCCTGCCCCAGCGCGATCATCAGCTCAACAATGATCTGAGTGAGATCGTCGCGACGATCGAATCGTTGGAAGGCGGATCACAATGATAGGAGGGTCGGGGGCGGCTGGGCTTCCGCCGAGAATGCCGGTGCGCATCGATGATTTCCACGATCGATGGTCACGTGTACGCGACCATGATTCCGTCGCCAGCCTAGGTGTGATTCCCACGGACCTTGTTGACGAGGACGACGGCGGGGGGTAGCCCTTTTAGTGCGGTGTGGGGTCTGCGTCGATTGTAGAAGGCAAGCCAG
>Ga0207684_10003902_pt1 | contig 14287 bp, 19 predicted proteins | sample KBSK5501metaG_FD_184342 | JGI IMG/M metagenome (GOLD analysis project Ga0207684, IMG submission 184342) | Corn, switchgrass and miscanthus rhizosphere microbial communities from Kellogg Biological Station, Michigan, USA - KBS K5-50-1 metaG... | ecosystem: Host-associated > Plants > Roots >...
CGGGCGGTCTCAGCGGGAACCGGCTGCAGGGGATCACGAGGCAGGCTCATCTTTCATCCCTCCTGAACGAGATGCCTTTGCCTTCCCCTACTATGCTCCTCTCTTGTCAGTTCGCCAACAGTATCTAACTGACGTTAGGTTAGATCGTCAGGACACTGAAAAAGACCCCGGCGAAGACCAGCGCGCAGACCACAAACAGCGTCACCGGCTCCCAGACGCTGCCGTTCTTGAAGCGCCAGCGGCGGTCTGGCGGGAAGCCGAAGCGTATCCTCGACGGGAAGAGCCAGGGCACGCCGCCCTCCGTCAGGCTATCCGCCACCAGGTGCAGGAAGTAGCCTACCAGCAACCCCAGAAAGCCGATGCCCGCGCCGGAGGCTACCCATTCTTGCGGCGGCAGACCTGCATTCAGCGCATGGGCCGTCTCCACGTACCCGGCCTGGAGCAACAGCCAGCCGATCCCGAACTGCGCGCCCCAGATCACCGCGCCCGTCAGCGCCAGCCCCAGCAGGCTGTGAAAGATCGTACGATGCCCCGCCACATGCTGTATCCCCTTGCTGATCCACCCCAGCCGCTGGCCCAGGGTGCTGCGCGCGTTGTCGATGTCGGGGACCAGCGAGCCGAGGGCGGCGAACCCGTAGAAGATGACTTTTTCCAGGATCTGGTCGGCGCCGGGCGCGGTATGCGCGCCGAGCAGCGGCGGCCCACTGAAATGAAAGGCGCTATCAATGGCGATGGCGCCGGCCAGCCCGAAGACAACATGTGACGAGCCTCGCAATTTCTCACTCCTCAATTCATTCTCACACCCGAATCAATGCGGTTAGCGCGCAGGGTCATTCCTCGGCGCGACAAAGATCTCATCACCCTCCACGCGCACGGCGTAGGTGGGAACGTCGTCGCGCGCCGGCCCGCGCAGCACATGCCCGTCACGGACATCAAACTGCGCCAGGTGGACCGGACAGGTGAGCGTACAACCGGTCAGCTCGCCCTCGCTGAGCGCGCCGCCGATATGCGGGCAGTCGTCGCTGACGGCATAGATGCGCCCCGCCACATTCGCCAGGCAGATGAGCGTTGATCCAATCGCGACGCGCAGCGTCTCGCCCGGCGCGATCTCGTCGAGCCGCGCCACCTTGACGAACGCCATCTCATCCCGCGATGCCTCGCCCATTGAATCCCCTTGCCACCCTTTCATCAGGTGAACACAAGGCTATCATACGGCGGGGCGCGCGCTCAAGAAATCGTGCGCAATACGTCTGGATGGGGGATACGGCGATCCCCACAAGCGCCGCGGGTAAATCGTGTTTCTCTTTCACGCCATATCCTATTCACGATCATAGAGTTGGTGAAGTTTAGCTGTCGCCTGGCGGCGTCTCATGGATCTGGTGCAGCGTCGCCTTAGGCACGCTAAGGTGGACCGAGAGCGTGTCGCGATTCACATCGCTAATAGCGCTGAAGGGCACGGCAAGAACGATCGGCCTGAAAATACCCTTTTCGACCACGAGCAGACTGCGATTGACGTCGTACTCCGTAATATCGCCGAGCCGGACACCATCGACGTCATACACCGCAAGCCCCACCGAAAGGCGCTCGGCGACGCTGCTGAGTTCGACACTGCCAACCGTCATCATCGCGCCATCATAGCCGCTCTGCACCATCCGCACCTCGCGCGTCTGCGGCGTCGTCTCGCCATGCGGCCCAGGCATGGCCCGATTCTCCACGACGGTGATAATAGCGGGTGGCTCCGCATACTGCGCGGCCAGCGTGTCTTTGGGCGCCGAGAGTGAGATCCCGTCCGGGTTGACGCCGCGAATGAGCCGGAACGGGATGTACAAATCCTTCTGGCCGAAGCCGCTATCCCCCACCAGCAGATACCCGGCGGTGGCGCTGTATATCTTCACGTCGCCCACGCGCTCACCATTGAGATCGTAGACCGTCATCCCGTCCTCAAGGAACCGGTCGATGTGATGCAGGATGCTCTGCGCCTGCTCGGTCTGTTGAGTCGTCTGGCCGCTCTGATCCAGCGGATTAGTCATCGTGGCATCCTTTCATCTGGCCCTTGGAGTACATATGTGGCCGTGCGTTGCTTACCTGAAAGGGCCAGAAAGCCCCTGCTTTTACGCGGGGGATGAATGGCCCATCCTCGTTCCGTTTTCTCGTTGGTGGGCGAGAATGGTTCTTTGCAAGGTTGGATAATGGTTGCCTCCACGGACGCGACTGTCCTTGCACTCGGGCCGGGCTGGCCCGTCAGGCGTCAACGTAGTGGGTTGCCACATGCGTAGCCTGAGCATCTCCCGCATTCGTGCGGGGGAGGGTCAATACTCTCTATCACTTTTCTGCGCCGCTCGCTACTCGTGAGGTGTCATGGATCTGTGCGACCGGCGACTTCACGGTTGCGACTATCCGTTAGCCCGGCGAGCAGAAAGGCGACGAAGAGAAGGCCGACCAAAGCGTTCGGCGCATGCGCGAATCTCCCCAGGAGGAAGGTGCCCACAAACGCGATGCTCGCTCCCGCCAGGATGCTCACATCACCGGCGAAGAAATTGTAGGCCGCTTTGATGACTCGTAGCACATCGTTCATGCCCACCGCCACCGTGCCGACAAGCGCGCTGTGCAGGTTGATGGTGACGCCGACAACCAGGACGATGGTGAACGTCTCGACGAACGCGACGGCGCAGGCGAGAAACGCCGCAACGAAGACGGCCCACAACTGCGCAGTCATGTGTTCATACCTCACTTCCTGGCCTCGCAGCAACGCTGCGCGCTCGTCCTTGAGCGGACATTTCACGCGCACAGATCTCCACTGGCGCCAAAATGGCCGTTGGCGGCGCCAAAAAGCCTCGTCTATCGTGCGATCATGAACCCTTCCCTCATGCTGTCGGCACGCTGGGAAACAGGACCTGCAGCGCTTGTGCGTTCCGCCGCCATTGCGTCCATTGATAGCGCTGGAGCGCCCACAGGCTCGCCAGGAACGCGATGATCCCGGCGCCGACCGCGACGAAGAGCGGGAGGTCGAAGAGCGCAGCGAGCAGCACGCCGACAAACCCGCCCACCAGGACGCTGGTGATAACGGCGATCATCCCCGCCATCGAGAGGAAGGTCTGCGCCCAGCCGGGACGCAGGGCCAGACTGGTCATGACACTGGTGGCGTCGTCATGCGCCGAGAGGATGAAGTACGGGCGCATCTCTGGCGCGTACTCCTGGTAGAGATGGCGAATGCGATTCACGCCGTGGGCGTAGGTGATGTCCTCGACAGCCGACTGGAAAACGCGCTCGAAGGTCACCAGACCCAGGAACACCAGCGCGGGAAATAGCACGAGCGCAAAGACATAGAAGGCCTGGCCCAGACCCGCGCCCACACGGGAGATGCCACTGACGAAGGCCAGCGCGACCAGGCTGGTAGAGACGGTCCCCAGGAACAGACTCGCCCGCCCATTGGCGTCACTGATGGTCATGGCGCGGCCCGTCTGCAAGTTGTAGTGCTCCGTCGTCATGATCGCAACCACCTGCGGCGAGAGGTCACGTGTCGCCTGTGCTCCGTTCGACGCGTCGAGATCGCGCTGCCCACGAATCTGTTCGTCGCTCATGTGTAGTGCCTCCTCACTCTCCCTGCTTGTGGCGACCCTGGAGACTGAGCGCCACGCCAGCGCTCCACTACGCGACGGATGGCGCCAGCGCGCGTCAGGCCGCCAGGATTGCTCGGCCGACCCCCACGCGCTCCTGGTGGCGGCTGGCTGCAACACATTAGACGAACATCTCATCAACGTAGCACCAGCGCCAGTCCTCGCCTGGCTGGAAGGATTGGATGATGGGATGGCTGGTGGCATGGAAGTGTTTGGTGGCGTGCTTGTTCTTGGACTCATCGCAGCAGCCCACATGGCCACAGGTCAGACACAGACGCAGGTGTACCCACGTATCGCCGATCTCCAGACATTCCTTACAGCCATCGCCACTCGGCGTGACCTCGCGGATCGCCGCGAGATGTGTACAGTTCTGCGCCATACCGCCCTCTTTTCCTGCCTAGATCGTGAACAACTCGTGTCGCGCCATCCCGTGTGTCAGCGCCTCGCCCCTCTCACGCCTCCCATCGCCACCCACCTGCCTGGCCCCGGCTGATGGGGTCAACTAACGGTGACGACAATCTTGCCACGCGGATGCCCCGTCGCTGTCTCGAAGGCCTGACGCGTCTGGGCGAGGGGAAACACCTGCTCGACGATAGGGCGAACCTTGCCCGCGTCAAGTACGGCCTCAATCTCACGCAACTGTGCGCCACTCGGCTCGACGATGAACCAGATGAAGCGTATGTCGTCGCGCGCGGCCTGATTTGTGGGCGCCGGGCTGACGACTGAGATCAGCGCGCCGCCTGGTTTCACCACTCCCCACGAGCGCGCCAGGGTGTCCCCTCCTACCGTATCGAAGACTACATCCACATCGTGGACGACCTCCTCGAAGCGTGTCGTCGCATAGTCGATGACCTCGTCGGCGCCCAGCTCGCGCAGGAAGTCGGCGTGGCGGGCGGAGGCCGTCGTGATGACGCGAGCCCCGGCCCAGCGCGCGAACTGGACCGCAAAGCTGCCGACACCACCTGCGCCGCCATGAATCAGCGCCGTCTGTCCCGAGGACAGGCCTCCATGGACGAAGAGCGCCTGCCACGCCGTGAGCGCCGAGAGGGGAACCGCCGCCGCCTGCGTATCGTCGAGGGCGCGTGGCCGTGGGGCTAACTCGCTCGGCAGAGCAATGACATACTCGGCTGCGGCGCCGTCGCGGCCAAACGCGATCAGAGCATACACGGCCTCGCCAACGGTAAGAGCGGTGACGCCAGGGCCAGTCTCCGCCACGACGCCAGACAGGTCACGGCCGGGAATGGGGAATGGGCGCGGGACGCCAGCGGCTGTCTGGTAGGTGAGATCCCACTTGAGTTCGTTGGCGATGATGGCGGTGGCGCGGACGCGGATCAGAACCTCGCCGGGTCCCGGCTGTGGCCGTGGGGCCTCTTCGTAGACCAGATGGTCCGGCCCGCCGCGCCCATGGATGCGAATCGCCTTCATAACGATCATCCCCCTTTCACAGCGCTACCTCGTGATCGCCCGGAAGTCATACGGAATCCGGCTGGATCGTTGTTGCTCGCACGCTCGGCGGTGAACTGTCGAAACGGGCGCCGTATCATATGCTCGCGCCTGTGACAACGGCGACTTTTCCGCTCGGACGCAAATCTTGGGAACACCCCTCCGACGTTCGCGCTCGGAACTCTGGCGCCGCGTCGCAGTGACGGTCATCCTCTCCTTTTGCGGAATGTCGCGCCTGGACCTCCGCCATAAAGAGCAAAGATCCATGCGCAGGCCGCGACACTACCTGTCAGGCGTCTGGCGAGGCAAAGGTTTGCAGCGCCTCAACCGATGGCGCGAAATAGTAGGCGCCGCTGACTGGTGTGGTGTAGCGGGTCAGCGCGTCGCGTACACTGTCCTCCGCTCCCGCCATGCGTTCAAGCATGCGCGCCAGACGGCGCTGGTCGCAACTGAACCCAATGAACATGGTACCGTGGTAGGTGGCCGTCCCGAACGGGGTGTTGCGGCGGAAGATGTGCAGTTCCTTGCCGTGCTCCTCGATTACCGTGCGCGAGACATGCGACTGCGGGCCACGCACATCCTCATCTAACTCGGCACTCGCTTGTTTCGTGCGTCCGATGATTTTTTCTTGCTCCTCGACGGAGAGCGCGCTAAACGCAGCAGTGTCGTGTATCCACTGCTGCACCAGCACGACGCTCCCACCCGCCCCTGGCGATCCATCGGGAACTAGCGCCACCTCAGGCGCTTCGGCGAGCGACGGATTCTCGGTCCCATCGATGAATCCCGTGAGATCACGGCTCTCTTTGTAGGTCCAGCCCACAATCTCTGTGGCGAGTTGCGCAACAGCGGCAAGCGCTCGCATGGCCTCGTGGGTGACGTCGTAAACAGTGGAGTAGGCGTGGCCTGCCACCCATATCCACACGTCGTGTTGCGTGGCAGGCATCGAATATCCATCCACACCGGCGACATCGCGCGCGAAGTCGATTACCCCCAGCGGCGTCTCCGTGGGCGCAATGCGCGCCCAGAGCGACGGCCTGAACCCGATCACCAGATTTACACCCCCCGTTGTCATCCGTGGCTCTCCCAGATCTGCGATCACCTGCGCCAGGATGAGCGGGTCAGCGTTTGAGAGCAGGTCGAACTCCAGATAAGCGTGCGAACCAGTCCCCAGGGCGAAGATTCCGCTTTGCGCTACATGCATTGTGGCGCCTCCCACCACACAGGGAGTGTCGCCACTGCGCAAGACAGTGGCGACACTCCCGCGTCTCGCAGCCAGCTAGGGGACAGAATACCATGTCGAGCGCGTTGGGGAGGTAGAACTCTTGCGTTCCACCATCCCCGCTGACACACGCTACGCGCACGCTCGTGAACGCGTTCTTGGCGCTGGCTCGACTATTGGGCCTTCGGGGCGTGCAGTGTGATGAACGCGAGCGCAGCCTCCGCCACCTCGCGCCAGCCGTGGTCGATGGTCAGTGAGTGCCCGCGGTCGGGAACCTCCCAGTACTCGGTGAGTCCAGGGTTCTGTTCCTGCCGCTTATAAGCCGCTGAGACGACGGCTGGCGGGACGGTATGGTCCTTCTCGCCGGAGACGAGCAGGAGTGGTCCGCGCGCGACATTCTTCGTGTCGACGCGATCCTCCGTCCACGGGTTGAGGTTGCCGGCGGCGGCCTGGAAGAGCGGCTTGCCTGGGGCCGGGACGGCGTAGGCGTCGTAGAGCGCGTGGGCCTCATTCTCGTCCACCGCGTTGCCGAAGGCGTATTGGAACTGCTCGAAGGTGAGTGGCACAGCGCGGCCAACATTGAACGGGTTCGCAAGGACGGGCGACGCCGCCTTGAGCGACGACAAGGGCAGCGGCAGCACGCCACGGAACGCCGCGGGGGAGATGGCGACGGTCGCCGCAGACTTTCCCTCGCCCGCCAGCATCTCGGAGATGAGCCCGCCGAAGGAATGGCCGAGAACAGCGGGTTTCAACTTCAGGAGGTCGGCGGCCCCGCTGTAGTGGTCAGTCACCTGCTTGATCCGCTTATGGGCGAATGCGTCGGGGTCCTGATTGGCCTCCTCCACGGTGTCGGGGTCATCAGGCCAACCAGGAGCAAGTGTGGTGTAGCCATTGGCCTCGAAGAGTTGGCGCCAGGGGTCCCAGCTGCTGGAGAGGAGCCAGAGGCCGTGGACGAAGATGACCGGCGGCAGTCCAGAGTCATTCGCGCGCGCGACCTCTTCTTGTTCATGGGTGGTAAGCGTTGTCACGTGTTCTTCCCTTTTGGCGCAGTGGGCGGCCTACCCACGAAGTCTGTACTCGTTGGCAGGTCGCCAGCTCATCTCACTGTACGACGTCGGCATCCGCACGGGCGATGACCGCGTCGAGCACCGCCGACTCGGCATAGTCGATGGCGTCGTAGGCGAAGGCGATGGCCGCTGCTGCGTTGTCCTCAGCGCGCTCCGCCTTGCGCTCGGCGCGCTCCGCTTCCACCTCGGCCTTCGTGGCGGCGATATCGGCGTTGATGTCGTCCGCATTCGCCTTCATCTGTGCCTGCAGGCGCGCCCAGCGCGTCGCAATCGCGTCCTTCGCCGAGGCGGCCGCCGCATCTGCTTTGGATTTCCGCTCCGCCGCATCCGCCTGCAGCTGCTTGGTGCGCGCCTGGACTTTATCGCGCGCCTCGGTGCGCGCGGCAGCGGCGTCGTCCTCCGCTTTCTTGGCGCGGTCTGACAGATCCTTGAGTTGCTCAGAAAGTGGCTTCACGATGATCCTCCTTGAGTCGCTTCACGACTCATGCTGTTCCTGTCGGTTGCAAACGCCATTGAGACATGGCGTAATAGTGTGCCGACGCTCCTCACGAGAGAACGCGTGACTGTTTCGTCTTCCCGTATGTCGACCAGCGGGAGAACACTGGTGTCGGTGAAGCACGATCAATGCCTGCGCGCTGATCGTGCAGCCTGCGCCTCCCTTCTACGCTCCTTGTGGCGAGCACGCCTCGCACTCTGAATATATGAACGCCATGCGGAGGACACGGATGTTGAGCGTCTCCTGATAGATGTTGGCTCCTAGTCGCCCTCCGGCGCCACGCCGCGCAACGCTTCTGGCGCCGCCAGCGCCCTAGGCGTCCGCGGGCAGCATCGCGTGTTCCTTCACGATGGCATCGCGCGGCAGTGTCAGGTAGACACTGAGCTCTTCCCGGTTCACGCTCGCAATCGCGCTGAAGGGCACAAACAACACGCGCGGGTTGAAGATGCCCTTCTCCACGACTAGCAGCCGGCGCGGGATGTCATACTGGCTGATGTCGCCGAGCCGCTCGCCGTTGACGTCATAGACCACCATGCCGACCGCGAGGCGGTCTGTGATGGTGTCTATATCGACGCTGTTGGTCCTCGCCGGCAGGCCGTCGTAGCCGCTCTGCACCATCTGCACGTCGCGCTTCTGCGAGTTCAGCGCGCCATCTGGACCGACCACCAGCCGTTCTTCGCTGAGGGTGCTGATCTTGGGCGGTTGCGTGTAGTTGGAGATCAGCGTGTCCTTGGGCTCCGAGAGAAAGATGTCGTGCGAGTCAATGCTGCGGATGCGCCGGAAGGGGACGTAGAGATCGTCATGGTCAAAGGCGCCATGCCCCACCATCAGGTAGCCCGCTGTTGTGCTGTACATCTTCACGTCGCCCACTTTGTCGCCGTTCATGTCGTAGACAGGCATGCCGTCCGCAAGGTAGAGGTCGATGTTCTCGACCAGGGTCTGCTGGTTCATCGGGTTGCTCATGTTCGGATTCCTTCCTGCGTGCATGTTGGTTGGAGGTTCTGTGGCGGCGCCGACGCGGTTGTGGCGCCTCATCGTGGCGATGACACCGCGCTATCTCTCTGGGTTATCCACCTCCTTTCCCGTGGATGGCTGGTGGCTGTCGCCACCGGTAGCGCAGTCGTAGCGCTGTGTCAGATGGTCTGCGCGCGGTCTATCTGAACGGCGGGCTTATCCTTGCGATTGCCCGGCTGCCCACTGGTCACCAGCGTTCCTGAGCGCACGCGCCCCGCTCCGCGCCGTCTGGAGAAGGAAGGCGTAGTAGAGCATCGTCGCGCCGTAGAGGATGGCGTAGATGCCGATGAGCCAGGTGAGCGCGGTCGCGCCCGACTTCGGCCAGATGGCCAGCAGGACGCCGAACAGCACCGAGAGTGCGCCGGAGAGTCCCGCCCAGAACGGATGGGCCAGTGTCTCTGGCAGCGCCAGCGCGAAGGGAGGCAGGGGGGCGAGCAACGCCGCCTTGCTCACTCGCTCGGATCCGTAGGCTGCGAGGTAATGGGTCACCTCGCCCGTGCCCATGCCATGGCCCACCAGCGCCGCGTCGCGCAGATCGAGCCAGGTCATCAGGATGTGCAGGTCACGGGCGAAGGTGTCGTAGTCATACCCAACCGTGGGCTGACTCGACGCGCCGAATCCCCTGCGGTCATACGTGATCACTCGGTAACCCGCGTTCAGCAAGGCGCGCGTCTGCTTCTCCCACGCGTGACCACTCAGCGGATCATCATGGATCAACACGACCGGCGCGCCAGCGCCGTGATCCTCATACTGGAGGGTGATGCTGTCAGAGTTCTCTGTACCGACAGGGATGTGCCCCACAACTCACTCCTTCCCCTCGGACCCGCCCGATTGGCGCCGCCAGTGGGCCGACCACGACGACCTGAACTTGAGGGAAGTGTACGGGAGACGGAGGTGGCTTCGCTTCAGTCAAATGACTGCAACTCTCCCAGTGCGTCGCGGTCGACGAGAAGAGAGACCTGAAGCAATGAACTGGAAATGCAGCGCGCTTTTTCAGCCTACGATGACGGCAGGCGCTCACCGGTGAGCGCCGCGTGCAGCTCCAGGGTCGCCAGCGCGATGAGAAACAATTCCGGCGCTGGCGCATCTGTCATGCCAAAGGCGGCCTGTAGCGCCTCACGCTGGGGCGCTGGCAGCTCGTCGGCTTGGTCCAGGAGCGGATGGAGCAGTTGGTGCAGCTCAGTGAAGGGCAGCAGGCTTTCCGCTTGCGCCCCGGTCACGGTCAGGACGCGCATGCCCTGCGCTTTGGCCCGGTCGCTGGCCGCGGCGAGCAGCGCCGACTTGCCCACGCCCGCCTCGCCGTGTAGGAGGAGCGCCGCGCCGTGGTCATGGACGCCGTCAATCAACTCAGCGAGCACGCCGATCTCGTGCTCACGTCCGAATAATGACTGCATGCTCGATTCTCGCCGACAGCGCCGCCGGTGTGTCAGAGGCGGCGCCACCCAGCCTGATGGCGCAGGCCGGGGTTGGACCGTACTGGATTCTGTGCAGTGCATGGTATGTTATCGAACCCTGAGGCCGCAAGCGCGCGAGCGCCTCGCGGTATCCTGGCGATAGGGGATATCGGAGACGCTTTTGGCGTAGCGCCTGATCGCGTTACTGTCAGGGCAACCAGAGCAAGGGGGAAACGACTCACCCGCAGTTGATGGGGAGTATCAAATCAGCCGCGTCATCGGCGGAATGTGTGGAGGACATAACAAAACTGCAGAGGGATTCCTCGTCTCTGCTTGCCCGTCACAATACGCGGCGCAGAGCGGAATGTAGTCGTCAGATGCGGCGCCAATCTTGCTCGCGAGCCACCACTACCGCCGCCTCTGAGAATTCCACCTGGCTGATATGGAGCGCGCCCAACGCGCCGCTGACAGCTGTGCTGGCGCTGCACGCGGCATCTGCCGCAACGGAGGCCGGAGCAAGAATTGTTCACGGCGTGAGTCGAGAGAGCGCCTCTGAATACCCTCGACTATGACTTGGACCACAATGTCTGCCTTCGGGTTAGAAGCCCGCGGCGTTTACGCCTGAGGAGTCGTCACCCTAACTCGTCTCTCGTGCGGAATTCTCTGATCCAGCCGATCAGAGTGGACTGGAATCCGACTCTGAGTAGGTGAGCATGCTCACTTGCGACGGCCACTTTGATCGTGAGGCCATCAAAGCAGTGGATGGTGTGGCCGATCACGTTGGTCTCTACACCATCAACGGCAAACCCGAATTCGCCCTGTTGGGATCCGCTGCTGTCTGCAATCGAATTGATGGCTGCGAAATTTGCCGTGTGCTCAACGACAAAGCGGAGATGATGGCCTGCTGATGGCGTGCGCTGGGCCATGGTGAAGATGGCCGGTAGCATATCGTCCAGCGTCAGCCGCACCTCATCATGTGTCCACGTGGATGTGGCGGCGTGCAGCTCGAAGACGGCGATCCCTGACAAGATAGCGACCCACTTCTGCTGATCTGGAGCGGAAGGGGTGAGTGGCGCGATAGGAAACACCACCCCACCCTTCGACTCAATCATTGTCGGCTCCATTGCTGATTACTCTCCTGTGATACCCTCATGCAGAGGGTATGGCCGCGACCTGAAATGACGCAGGTCACTCTTGTCATGGGACCACCCCCTTGATCGCCTGTTACAGCTCTTGCCGGGCTGGTTTTTCACGAATCGCGGCTCAGGACGCCGATGCGAACTGCACTCCAAAGTAGGCGACGTCGCCACCCGCGTCTGACCCCGCGGCAGTGGCGTGCCGCCCCAGCGCAGTGATGACGCCGGCCTTAGCCTCAACGAGGCGCTCTGCCCGTCTCGACGTCCTCCTCGTATTCCACGTCGTAGCGGGCCTCAGGCAGGACGCGCAGCCGCGCCAGCGGAATCGGCCGCCCGCAGCGTTCGCAGATGCCGTACGTGCCGGTCTCGAACTTGGTGAGGGCGTGCTCAACCTCTTTCAACTGCGTCTGCAGAGCAAGAAGCGCTTCGCTCGTGTCTTCCCGGTCTTGCAGATCCACGCTGGCGTCGCCTGCATCGCTTGGGTCAACGGTCGCCGCGTCCTCAGGCTGATCCACCGGACCCTGCTCGCTCCGCTGCAGGTTGACGATCTCCTGCTGTAGATCCGCTTGCCGAGTCAGGAGCGCCGTACGCAACTCCTCCAGCGCCGCAGGTGTCAACTCGGGGTTCTCGCTCATTGCGCGCCTTCCTTCATGGATACCGACCCCTGCCCCCTGTTCGAGAGTCCACGGGCCTATCTCTCGCGTTGCGCCTTTGCTTATGCCGTAGACGCCGAAGACCATGCTCACTTCGTAGCCGTTTGTGCGATGTATGTCAATCCAGTCCACGGGTAGAAGCGATACTCATTGGGACGCGCCACGGCGGGGTCTCCCTCCACGTGGACGATAACCCCCTGCGGCTCGATACTCACAAGGGCGCCGATATCCATTGGCCGGTGTTCTCCCGCCGGTTGGATCACGACCGTCTTGTCAATGAAGACTTCAAGTCCCATCGCTTCCTCCTCATCTCACAGGAGCGGCCCGCGCTGGAACCGCTGCTCCTCTCGTCGCTTGACATGCGACAACCTTGATCGCGCGACGCCATGTCAGTCGCGCCGCCCGGCTGTGGAGAGTGTACCGCACAGAAGGCCGGCGCCGAGAACGTGGCGAGACGCGTAGACGCTTGCCGCTTCTTCTCTCCAGGTCGAGGTGGCGGGCGATACGGACAGCTGTTCCTCGTGTACAAGCATTCGCGCGAGTGGTTCATGTGGCGTGTCGAGGATGGGCGTTTGCGCAAGGTCGTGTTACCTGTTCGACCAAGGTGAATTTGGTAAGATCAGAACTAGAGCGCTACCTGCAAGACCATGGCACAGAACGAGAATAGGTGATGGTTTCCAACCATGTCTGCCGCTAATGACCGCCACAAATGTCTTGCTGCTGACTCAATCCTAAACTGCGCCATCTGTGGGCGCCCATCTGGCAGCCACCAGCCAGCACAATTTAGCCGACGTGCTCCAGGTCACGAGCCTTCCGCAAAGACGCGGAGCGAACGGGAAGGATACCGGTTCCTCGTGACCCTGTTCTCAGAAGGCGCGTACTCTCACCACTTCAGCTCTCCCCCCTCAGGTGGCGAGAGGGAGCTCTCATTGACCGCACAACACCTCATGCCGCCTGACCTTGATAGGCGCGTATCTGCCTGACATAGTCTGGTCGCTGGAACAGCCAGATGAGCGTGGCTCCGGTCAGAAAGCCCCCAACGTGCGCCCAATACGCCACCCCGCCGAGATCCGCCCCAGCGTTGGGGCTGAGCGAGGCGACACCGTAAACGAGCTGCAGCGCAAACCAGCCCGCAATCATCAGCCACGCCGGCAGCCGGATCGGAATGACGAGGTAGGAGATCGGCAATAGCGTGCTCACGGTGCTGGTGGGATAGAGCAGGAGGTAAGCGGCGAGCACTCCAGAGATGGCGCCGCTCGCGCCCAGACCAGGCACAGTGGAGTTGGCCGCTGTCGCGATCTCGAGCGCGCTGGCGCCCAGGCCACAGAGGAGATAGAAGGCTAGGTGGCGCAGGTGGCCCATCGAGCGCTCGATGTGGCTGCCAAACACCCACAGGAAGAGCATTGTTGCCCAGCAGGTGCGCTCAGCCGCCGTGCAGGAACATCGAGGTGAACAACGTGAGCCAGAATGGGGTCGGTGTGCCAGGATAGACGGCGCAGCGCGCCGTGTACTCACAGGGCACGAGCGCGTAGTCAAGAATGAACGCGGTGAGCTGCCCAGCGCCTTGTCCCCCAATCGTCAGCTCATACAAGAAGGCGAGGACATTGGCGGCGATCAGGCCATAGTTGGTCCACGGCGTGATCTGCAGCGGCTCGTTGTGCTCAGAGGTCGCGTAGGGGAGCATGTGGCGGCCCTGTCCACTTTTGCCGGCGGTTCCTACACGCCGGCGGTTCGTGAGCGTCCTTGCCAATGTGCCTCTGGTAGGCAGACGTCAGATCGCGCTCGTCGGCGGCGCTCAATGTATGGCGCCCGTCTCTCCTGCACCGGGTGTCCTCATGACGCGCCCTGACTCCCGATCTCGCGATTGACGCTGTCGGTGAGTCCAGCGAGCAGGAAGGCGACGAAGAGAACGGCGACCAACGCGTTCGGCATGTGGCCCAGCCTGATGAGGAGGAACGCGCTCACAAACGCGACACTCGCGCCCACCAGGATGCTGACGTCACCGGCGAAGAAGTTGTAGGTAGCTTTGAGCGCTTGCAGCACTTTGTTCACGATCGTATTCACGAGAGCGCCTCCTGTTGTGTAGCGGGATCTTGCTCCGGCGACGAGACCGCGGGCGGTTTCGGCGCGGTGCGACGGAGCCAGAGCACGAGCCCCCAGGTGTAGATGAGATAGAAGGCCACCAGGACCAGCAGGAAGAGGTCCTCATGCCACCATTCGATGCCCAGTCCCTCCCCACCCCAGAACG
>Ga0207684_10003903_pt1 | contig 14286 bp, 14 predicted proteins | sample KBSK5501metaG_FD_184342 | JGI IMG/M metagenome (GOLD analysis project Ga0207684, IMG submission 184342) | Corn, switchgrass and miscanthus rhizosphere microbial communities from Kellogg Biological Station, Michigan, USA - KBS K5-50-1 metaG... | ecosystem: Host-associated > Plants > Roots >...
CTCCAGTTGGACCGTTGCGTGGCGCTGCAGACCGATCCTGCCCTGATCGCGACCATCCAGTCGGCGACTCACTATCACTGGTGGCCTGCCGATTATTCACCGATAACATAACATCATTTGGTATTATCGCCTGCATTATTGCTATCTCCGTCCGCTCGTGGCAGGCATGCTACTATAGGAGCGCAGGCAGCAGCGCGGAAATTGGTATGCTATCCATCTGTGTGCCACGGTGGGTAAGGAGCGCGGATGAGCGAGCGCGATGACCAAGATAGCCACGACGGCGCCGATAGTGACTGGGGAAACGCAATCACGGAACCGCACGAAGTCCCGGCGTCCGGAAGGCTCGCCTGGCCCAGACACGAGCCTGCGCCGCGTCGCGATCCCTTCTACTCGCTGAGCCGCCAGTTGCTGGACAATCTGCATAAGCCGCGTCCTGTGCGCTCACGCGACGTCATCGTCCTTCTGCCCGGCCTGATCATTGGCGTCCTGCTCGCCAGCCTGCTCGTCGCCGCAGTCGCGCCCAGCCTCTTCTCTGCGCTCTATACTCGCCTCACCGGCATCCCACCGCACCGGAGCGTTCCGCACATCTCCGCGACACCGCATCCAAGCGCCACGCCGACCAGGCCGCCCACCGCGACGCTGGTCCCAACGGTCGAAGGCGCCTTCCTCACCCGCGACACCACGACGCAGGGGAGTTGGTCAGGCGTCTATGGCAAGGCAGGCGCCGTGGTCATCGGCGCGACCCAGCAGCCCCCGCCCGGCGTCCAGATCGCGCCCAGCAACGCCGCCCTCCTCACCTGGGCCGCCTCGACAGACGATTCACGCGCCCTCCAGCAAGACACGAACGGCGCCGACCGCATCGCGGCCTGCTGGTATGCCGCCGATGCGTTTAGCATCAGCATCACCGTCCCCGATGGTCAGGGGTACCAATTGGCGGTCTACCTCATCGACTGGGACCAACACCAGCGCGCGGAGGATCTGCGGCTGCTCGACAGTACGACAGGCAAGGTCCTCAACACGCAGACGCTGACCTCGTTTGTGAACGGCGTCTATCTGGTCTGGCGGGTGCGTGGGCGGCTCACGCTGCAGGTCATCAATCACTCTGGTCCCATCAACGCCGTCATCAGCGGTCTCTTCTTCTCGCCCGTCTGATACGGGTCATGGCTGGAGTGTCGTTGATCGTTCGCTCGGCGCTGAAGCGGCAGAGTACGGGTACGGCGATCCGAAGCCCTCTGCATCCTCGCGAAGGACCACCTGCTCATCTGGCGCGAGGACAACCTCATCGCGAAGCTGCTTTCCTGGCCGATCCTGATGTGTTTTTTGTCGGCGCGCCGGCCTCTACCTTAAGGTAGGGGGATAGCGCCGCTTCTCTTGATGCACTGCGCTCTTCCATAGCTGGTTTCTCGCGCGTGTGCGAGAATAGCTACTTGCACGGTTCTGTAACTGCTCTCTCCTCGGACAGAGCACCCCATGCAGTAGGCGGGGATACCGCCTTCAGGCGTCAACGTAGCGGGTTGCCACATGCGTAGCCTGAGAACTCCCAGGCTTCAGCCGTGGGGAGCGTCAACTTTGCCTTGCTGCTCATCACCGTCGCGGTCCTCTGCTAGCCGCGCCTGACGCCCCAGTCAACCGCTGTCTCTTGACAGACGTTGCAAGCGCGCCCTACAATGGCGACGCCTCGATACTGGCGTCCTGGCTGCGATCGTGGTCAGCGGCGGCGCATGCATAGAGAAATCCAGTTGCGCTGTAAAGAAATCGAGCGCGTGATGTGACTCTGGAAAACGGACCGCTCAGTGGGCATCGGCTCGGCGCCTACCAATTGTTGGAGTTGCTCAACGTCGGCGGTATGGCAGAGGTCTACCGCGGACGAGACTTGGCAAGCAATCGTGCGGTTGCCGTCAAGGTCCTGCCGCCTAGCCTCGCCGCCGATCCGGAGTACGTCGCACGCTTCAAGTACGAGGCGGCTCTCGTCGGCGAACTGGCGCACCCCAACATTGTGCCGATTATCAGCTTCGGCGAAGAGGGGCCGTATCTCTATCTCGTGATGCCCCTGCTCAAAGGGTCGCTGCGCGATATCCTCAATCGTGGCGAAACGCCGCATCCCATCGACACCATAAGTGTCGGCATGCAGATCGCCTCCGCGCTCGCCGCGGTCCATGCGCTGGGGCTGATCCATCGCGACGTCAAACCCGACAATATTCTGCTGAGCGAGAACAGGGCGCTGCTGACGGACTTCGGCATTACGCGGAGGGTCGAGGCGGAGCAGTCAGGGCAGTCGCCGACACTCGCCGGAACCGGGCTGCCCATTGGCACCCCTCAATACATGGCGCCCGAACAGCTCAACTCCGGACATGTGGACCAGCGCGCGGACCTCTATGCGTTGGGCGCGGTGCTCTACGAGCTGCTGACCGGTCGCCCCCCGCATGTCGCCGATGGCCCCTACGCGGTCGCCTCGCGCGTCATCAACGATCCCATCGTTCCCCCTTCCAAGCTCAATCCCGCCATCTGGCCCGAGCTCGACGCCGTCGTGTTGCGCGCGCTCGTCCGCGACCCAGCGGATCGCTACGCCAACGCGACCGTGATGTACGACGCCCTGAAGAGTATCGACCAGCAGTATCGCAGCGATATGACGGTCTCGCGCCGGGGAGGCAGCGAGACCGATGTGACGGCGGCGCTGCCCCAGTCGGTTTTCCCGTTCGCTCCACCGGTCGCAGCTGAACCGCAGGCGCCAGTCGCTCGCGGGCCAGGGTCAGGGTCGGTAGCAGCGCCGGTGTCGGCGATGGAGCCTGCGCCCAACTCGCCAGTCCTTCGGCGCGCCTCACAGGGGGCGGCAAGAAGTGGCGCTCAGCAGGGCGGCGGTCAGGGACGCGGGAATGGGGGCAATGGAGGAAGAGGAGGAAACGGCGGCGGCGGCCCACCAGGCCGCGGCGATGACGACCACCGGCGCAGAATCCCGCAACCGGCGCTGTTGATCGCCCTGGCGGCGGTGATGCTGGCGGTCTCGGTGTTCTGCGGAGCCACACTGTTCATGGGGCATGGAGGCCCGAGCGCGAAATCCACGCCAACCTCCACGCTCTGGTACGACCCAACCTACGAAGGGAAGGCCGCCACCGCGACGGTCCTGGAGTCGACGCCAACCGTCACGACCGGCCCGAATACGCCAACACCAACGCCGCGCCCGCCGCTGCCGACGCGCACGCCGACGCCGCGCCCAACGCGCACCCCCTATCCACCGACGGTGACGACTGGCCCCAACACACCGACACCGACGCCATATCCTCCGACCGCGACACCAACGGCGACCTTGACACCGAATCCGACGCCGACATTTACACCGATACCAACGCCGACTCCGACATGGACAGCGACACCGGCGCCAACCGACACGCCGACACCAACGCCCACTCCGCCGCCGCCCGTGCTAGACGTAACGCCGCTCGCTGGAAGTTTTACGTGTGGTGGTGGTATCACCGACGACAAGTTCACCGTCATGAATATTGGAGGCGGCATGCTCCACTGGTTCGTCACAACCACTGATGGCGCTGTAAGCGCCATCCCGCCGGGTGGGAGCTTCGGCCAGGGTGGATCGGTCGTGGTGGACGTTTCCGGAACTCCAAGTGGGGTCACCTTTGATGTGAAGTTCACCAGCGATGGCGGCCCGCAGACCGTGACCTATACCTGCACACCATGACCTTCGGCTCCGAAGCGAGACGCAATGGCAACTGAACGGCGATTATGTCCGTCATTTCTCCGCTGGCGCGATCGCGCTCTCGCTTTTGGCATGCGCGTCTCTCCGCAATCGCAGGCGATGCGCGAGCCACGACAAAGGGAATAGGAGCGGCCAGGTCAGGAAGATCGCGCTTGGATCAATTTGAGTGAAGAGCAACTGTCTTGACTGTCAAGTAGCGAGCAGTGTTGGCTGCCAGGGCGTCCCGTCCCGCAGCAGGGCATGGAGGATGATCAGCCGCTTATGCATACAGGCGGTCAAGGCGACCTTCTTGGGCTTGCCGCGGGCGAGCAGACGCTGGTAGAAGGCGTGCAGCAGCGGATTGTGGCGCACAGCGACCAGGGCGGCCATGGAGAGCGCCGAGCGGACCTGCCGCCGACCGCCCCAGATGGCCCGCGTACCGCGCCAGGTCCCGCTCTCCCGATTGAGCGGCGCCAGTCCCACCGACCTTGTCGGTGACGCCGTCGTCTGGCTCGTTCACCTGCGGTGGCACTGTCAGCGTTACGCTCACAGTGAAGAACATTGGGACAGGGACATTCAAATGGTCCGCCATGTCTGACGATAGTACGTAAACAGTGATACTTACTCCGGCGAGCGGTAATGTAAGCCCTGGCCCAGGTACTCCCGTGGATGTCTATGGTTCAAATATACCGGACCCCACCTTTCACGTGACCGTCACGAATGATGATAACCCTTCATAACACGTGACAGTGCCATTCACCTGTTCCGGATGACATGGCCGAAGACGCGTGTGCGCATAGCGCCAAAAGCGCAGTTCGTCACCATATATTACTGACCTTTGCAAAGAGATTTGACACTCCCCCGACTAAAGCCGGGAGCTTCTCGGAGAACGTGTGTGGCACCCCACGACGTTCGCCCCCGAAGGCTCTGCCCGCACCTGTTCGGCGGTGCAGACGCAGCGGCGGCGTGGGTAGCCAAAGCGCTCTTCGTCGTCTGGCGCCTCGTCCAAAGGACGTTGATGCTTTTCCCCGTGGGACCGATTGACCACGGAACCCCCGAACCAGCAGGCTGCGATTGGTGAGGGGCAAAGCGCCTCCCAACCTCTTCGCGCACCGGCGAGCGAAACCGGCACTGCAGGATGGGCCATGCATCCCCCGCATGAATGCCGGGGCTTTCTGGCTCGTTTTCTGTAAACAAATGCGATGCTGGCGCCATCAAGACCAAGAAAGTGTTTGGCAGTGCACCGACAGGAGTTCGCCACGTGGGCCGCGCCTTCACGCTGCTCGTATGGCGACTGACAGGTTACGCCTGTCCGTTGGATGGCGCGAACGTCTGGACGACTTCATACATGCCTGGCTCGAATGTGGCGACGGCTAACGCCTCCTGTAGAAATGGCGGTGGGGCGGGGTCTTGGCGCATGGCCTCATAGTCTTCGACATTGCGCCATTGGGCATACATCGTGACCTTGGTCCCGTCGAGACTGCGATGGAGACTCGCCGAAACAAAGCCCGGCGCGTGGCGGACGGAGACCTCGGTAGCGCGCGTGAGTAACTCTAGCAGCCGTGGCTGGTTGGTGGGGTCAACCGTCATAGACCCCCGCATTCATGCGGGGGCTTGCAGCTACCCCGCGAGGGGCGCCGCGTCTGGCGGTATGACGGCCGCCCGGCGGATAGCATCACGCAACGCCAGCAAACGGGTGCGATAGTCCTCATCGAAGGCAAGTACGTCATCGGTGAGCCGACGTCCGAACTTGAAGCTCTTATGGGACTGGAACTCCATGGCGAGTTGAGCCTGCGCCTGTTTGACCAGGAGGTAGGGAAGTATATCGCTGAGGAAGACAGCTGCCGCAGAGGTGTATCGCCGCCAGTACCAGCAGGTAAATGCTTCTCGCCCTTTAGGACGGCGCGTTGCTGGACGAAGGCTCCCTGACCAGCGTTCTTGCAGCCATGCAACGGCTTCTGGTTCACGCATGGCGAGCGTCAGCATGAGCGTATGGCCTTTGCCACGACGTGGCTTATCAATGATAATGCTGCCCTCGCCGTCAAATAAACCGGCGGCGTATGCCTTCTCCACCTCTGTCAATATACAGTCTCCCATCAGCCTGCCACGGCAACCTCTCTGTGATCTACCATTCTTAGGCGCACGCCGAGAATCGGCAATGCACCGCCGCGTTCAGGTCCGCATGGCAGGCGTAGCCACATTGGACACAGAGGAACTTCGATTGAGACTTCGGGTTGGCCTTCTCACAATGCCCGCAGTGGCTACAGGTCTGGCTCGTGTACGCCGGGTTCACCAGGACCACGCGCACACTGGCCATTGCCGCCTTGTAGGCGATGAAGGCGCGAAGCTGGAAAAAGGCCCAGGAGTTCAGCACACGCCTCTGGCGACGCGAACGAGGCTTGACAAGCAGCCATCACATCCGTATAATTGCATGACCGGCAATTTACGGATGCGGAGGCGCGAACTGTCATGGCGAATAAGACTGACCCGGCAATACTCGCCCGCAATCAACGTTGGCGCGAGCGTCATCGTGAGCAACTACGCGCATACAATCGCTCCTATTACGAGGCCCACCGTGAGGAACGATTGGCGAACGATCGTCAGTACAAACAAGAACATACTGACCAAAAGCGCGTGGCAGACTTCCGCTACAGCCGCATATGGCGTCAGCGACGGCGCATGGCCATCATCACGAAACTGGGCGGCAAGTGTGTCCGTTGCGGCTTCACAGATTGGCGAGCCTTACAGGTGGACCACATCAATGGCGGCGGGACAAAGGAGCGACGGCGGGCGGTCTCAATGCGGAGCTACTACAAGGCTGTACTGGCCAGTGCTGAGGCACAAGCAGGCGAGTATCAACTCCTGTGTGCCAATTGCAATCAGATCAAGCGATACGAGGATGGCGAGCAGTGCGTTCTCTAGCTACTCGGCTGCGGATGTTCTGGAGGTTTTCCAGAGCGATACCGCGCCCTGTGCCTTACGCGGGAATGCGCTTGCGTGCCAATCCCAGACCGTCTTGATGCAACCACTCATCTATCCGTCGAGCATTGTCGCCGTAAGCATCAATGCGATGCAATATGGCCTTGCGCCGGTCTGGTGTCGGGCCGGTAACGCGGACTCCAGTGTGAGCCTCAATCATCTTGCCCGCCGAGGAGAGAAACCCAGGCAGGCCATAGAGAACCCACGCTGGAGACATGCTCCCGGTTGCCCTCCTGCGAGTCATGCTAAGACTGCCGTCGCCATCGAAGTAACCGAGCAGAAACGCATGGTGCAACGAAGGTGGCAAGTGAGCAGGCCACTCCATACAGTAGCTCTTGCGCGGCACTACGCTATAGCGCGCCAAGTCAGCGACGATTTGAGGCGACGATATGCTGAGGTAAACGGCGTTTCCTCTCTGTCGCAGCGGCGTAAGCGGCGCCAACTCGGCGCGTACCATCTCGACGAGACCGGTGTCTTTCGTGTGGAGCGCCAGGCGCACGCGAGGCTCGTCACTGCTCACGCTCCCATCAGCGGCGAGAAGCCCCAATACGTAAGCCTTCAATGGGATATCCAACACCGAGAAGTAATTGTGGGCAATCGCCTGTGTCGCCAGCGTTCGACCACGGATAAGGCCAAGGAATTGCGCTCGCCGGTGGACGCCAAGGACCGTGTGGCCCAAAAACTGGGCCAGTTCAGCCATCTGACTATCTGTGTAATGCGCAACCAGATAGGCGTCCTGTTCTGGTGTCCAAGGTCGCTGAGTCTTATTCACCGCACCTCTCCTTCACGCCGCTACTACCCTGCTATTCTTGGAGGTGCGATGCAAAACGGCAATTCGTGCCGTGCTGACGAGGGTCTTGCTGATGCAGTGGTTGACGTGACGAGCAAAGCGCTGTTCCCTGCCACTGCGCTTCTTGAGCAGCCGCTTGGCGCTCTTGGTTTGCTTCTTCTGGAGCTTGGCGCGCAGGCGCGCGTAGCGCGCACGCACGGTATTGACGTGGGCGTGGACGATACCGTGCCCCTGGTTGACGATCTCGCCGTCCGAGGTGGCGGCGAGATTGGCGATGCCCAGATCCACCCCCAAGAATTCGCTCGCCTCATCAGGCGCGGGCTCGGGCGCGTCCACGGTGCAAGCCAGGAAGAATGTCCCGTTGCGGTAGAGCAGGTCCGCTTGCCCGCGCACGCGGTCCAGCCGCGCCGCCTGATAATCCCCGAAGCGGACAGGGACTTCCACGCGCCCATCCAACGTCAGGAGCGAGGCGCGATCCACGCGCGGGAAGCTGAGGATACGCTCGTCGTAGGTCATGGCCCCGTGCGATCGGAAGGTGGGGCGCTTTTCGCGGTCTCGCTTGTAGGCTTCCGCCACCTTGGCGATGGCGCGGATGCACATCTGCGCCGACAAGCCGAACCGCTCTCTGATGTCGTAGTACACTAGCTTTTGCAGCTCGATCTTGTTGGCGCTGCGCTGCGCGAACGCCGTGCTCGCGATGTCGTTGCAGGCGGCGTTGAAGGCTTCGAGCGTACGCAGGAGCCCGGCGGATTGTTCCGGCGTCGGGGCCAGCTTGACGAGCAGCGTCTGTTTCATACTGATAGCTTACCACCATTGACGTTGATTGTCAATGGCAGAGTACCGCCTGCGGGCGGCGGCGCATTCCTCCCCCGCTGAAAAGCAGGGGCTTCCTGCGCCGATATCGGTGAAAAAGAAAGCCCATCCTGCGGGCAAAGCATGAGGGGCTTTCTCACTTCTTTGCTTGAGTTTATGGAACGTCGCACCATGCCGTTGTAGAATGGTTGCCCAATTGTCTCGTCCACATGGCCGATCCGTGGCGCCCGCCAAACTACAACGGTGTGACGCGACTGGGTATCAGACCCCGCGGCTTGACTGGCGCGCGGGACGGCGCTCACACCTGCCGGGCGAGTCACCCGCCGAGCCGTTTGTAGAAGGCGCGCCCGAAGTGTGTGGAGGACTCCTGGTCACGCGAGCGCGTACGCTGCTCTGCTCTACGGCGGGTACTGGTCATCCATCCACTGCTTGAACTTGTCCACCTGCTCCTTGGGCCAGGGCCTGCCCGGCGGCATCTCACCCAGGGAGAGCCTCCGATAGATGATGCTCGCGTGTGCCTTGACCGAGTCGTAGCTGCCGAGGTTGAGGCTCGGGTCCACGCCGAGCATGTGCTCGATGTCCTCCTGGGTGAACAGCGGGCGGATGTCGCGTGCGAAGCTGAGCATACGCTCCCCTCCCTTGGGGGCGGTCTGCGCCCCCTGACATGAACGCCGAGTGACGCGTACCGAAATGGTACTCCGAGGCGCTGGCTCCTGCCGCACGGTCGGAGGCGGCTCGTGCCTCGGCTGACGCCACGTGAAAGTCCGCTACAAGCGGCGGGCCGACATCCACGAGGCGTTCCTCTCGTTGGGCTGTGCGCTGATCTGCTGGAACGTGGTGCAACGCTGCGGGGCGGCGGACGCCTGAGCATGGCGCCGTGCCAGCGTTGCCTAGACGCCTGCCGCGTCTTCCCTCCACTCTCCTTTGACCAGGCTGTAGGCCGTCTGCGTCGGAATGACACTGACCAGGTCAAGCCCCGCCTCGTCGAACAGCGTGCGGAACTCCTGCTCGGTGCGCTGCCGCCCGCCCGTCCGCACCAGCATGTTGAGGTCGGACAATGTCTGGCTTTGTGTGGTCGCGCAGGGGACAATGTGGGTTGGTAGCATCTGCTCGATCAACAGGATGGTCGTCTGTGGTCGCATCGCCTTGGAACAGTTCTTGAGGATGGCGAGGGCCTGCGCATCATCCCAGTCATGAATGATATTCATCAGCAGGTAGGTGTCGCCGCCAGTTGGGATCTCGGTGAACAGATCACCACCGACGATCTGGCACCGATCGGCGACACCCGCTGCTTCCAACAGTGGTCTTGCTCCAACGACGACATGGGGCTGGTCAAACAATATCCCCCGTTGCGGGGGATGGGCGCGGAGGATCGCGGCGAGCAACTGTCCCTGACCGCCCCCCACATCGACGAGCGTCCCGCTGGTTGAGAAGTCGTACGCCGCCACAACGGCGTCCGCTCCGACGCGGCCATTCGCCACAAAGCCGGCGTTCATCATCGCGTTCACCTCCGGATGCTGGGCGTAGTAGGCGAAGGCGTTGGGCACGCCGAACAGATGGCTGGTCGCCGATTCACCAGTCTCCACACAGTGCGACAGGTCGCCCCACGTGCGCCAGAAGTCCTCGCTGCCAAACATCAGCACGGCGTCTCGCAGTGACTGGGGGTGGTCCGCTTGCAGATAGGCGCCCAGGGAGGTGAGCGCGAAGCGGCCAGGCTCGGTCTCGCGGAGCAGCCCAAAGGCTACCAGTGTGCGCAGCAGCCGAGCGAGAGATGGGGTATGCGCGCCTGTGTCTCGTGCGAGTTCCTCCGACGACTTCGGACCGTCAGCGAGCAGGTCGGCTACGCCCAGTCGTGTGGCGGCGTAGATGGCCTGCGAGATGCGATAACTGGTCGCCAGTTGTAGCAGCCCGACACGCATCGTCAGATCAGACTCAGCATCTGGATTAGCCTGCGACATGCGCGCCTCCCTCATGAGGGAACTCGCCGCCCTCAACCGCCCTCAACCGCTCTCGTCAAGTGTCTGTACCCAGGACTCAGTGTACCACTCTAGTTTTGTTAGGCGCAGTAAGTGGCGCGACCATAGGCGAGGTACCTGTAGAGGCGCGAGATTTCATGCCTATCCTGTTGCACCCATCTGGTGGGCCGCTACCGACGGCCCCAAAACATGCGGCTCGTCATTCGTCGTCATGCGTCGTCATTCCTCCGCTGGCGCCATCACGCTCTTGGCATGCGCTTCATCGGCAGCCACAGGCTATGCGTGACCCACGACAAGGGAAGACTAGTGGCCAGGCGAGGAAGATTGCGCTTGGACCAATCCGGGTCAAGAGCAGAAAGAGCGCGTAGAAGAACACGATCGGCGTCCTCGCCTAGCGCCCACTCCCAGTTTTGCCCGGTACTCTGTACCGCGCGCAGATCGCCCAGCGATAGCAGAGTCGTTGGCGCGTGGCGCCACATCCAGGGATGTGGCGGGGGACGCCTCCAGCGTCAGCGTCCTAGCTCGTCGCGGGCCGCTGCGAAGGCCGCCGCCGCGTTCAACAGATCGCTCTCGCTGTGCGCCGCCGAGACCTGCGTGCGGATGCGCGCTTTGCCCTGGGGGACGACCGGATAGGAGAAGGCGATCACATAGACGCCCTTCTGCAGCAGCCGGTCAGCCAGTTGTGTGGCGCGATGCGCGTCGCCCAGCATCACCGGGACAATGGGATGGTCGCCGGGCAGGATATCAAAGCCCAGGGCGCTCATGCGCTCGCGGAAGAGTTGTGTGTTGCTGCGCAGACGCGCACGCAGATCGTCCGATTGCGTCAAGAGCTCCAGCGCCTTCAGCGAGGCCGCGACGATGGCTGGGGCCAGTGTGTTCGAGAAGAGATAGGGGCGTGAGCGCTGGCGCAGCAGCTCAACGATCTCGCGCCGCGCGCTGGTGTAACCGCCACTTGCCCCTCCCAGCGCCTTGCCCAGCGTCCCGGTCACGATGTCCACGCGGTCCCGCACGCCATGGAGTTCCGGTGTGCCGCGGCCAGTCGGGCCGATGAAGCCAACGGCGTGGGAATCGTCGACCATGACCATCGCGTTGTAGCGCTCGGCCAGGTCACAGATCTCCTTGAGGGGTGCGAGGTAGCCGTCCATCGAGAAGACGCCATCGGTGGAGATGAGCTTGCGGCGCGCGCCGGAGGCGGCCTGCAACTGCTGCTCCAGGTCGGCCATGTCGCGGTTGCGATAGCGGAACCGTTGCGCCTTACAGAGGCGGATGCCGTCAATGATGCTGGCGTGGTTCAGCTCGTCGGAGATGACCGCGTCCTCCTCGCCCAGGATCGTCTCGAAGAGTCCACCGTTGGCGTCGAAGCATGAGCTATAGAGGATGGTGTCCTCCATGCCGAGGAAGGCGCTGATGGCAGCCTCCAGCTCCTTGTGGATCTCCTGCGTTCCACAGATGAAACGGACCGAGGCCAGGCCATAGCCCCAGCGATCCAGCGCCTCTTTCGCCGCCTCCACCAGCGCCGGATGGTCGGCCAGGCCGAGGTAGTTGTTGGCGCAGAGGTTGAGCGTTTCACCCCCCGTGGCGACCTGGACGTGGGCGCTCTGGGGCGTTGAGAGCACACGCTCCTGCTTATAGAGTCCCGCCGAGCGAATCTCCTCGAGCTGGGTCTGCACTTCTGCACGTGTGGTCGTGAACATGACGCTCTCCTCTAGCCTCTGGACGTCGGCTCAGCCCAGCGCATGATCACCTTGCCGGCGTGCCCGCTGTGGGCGGTGGCGAAGGCTTCTTCGTAGTCCTCGTAGCCAAAGCGGTGCGTGATGACTGGGGAGATGTCGACCCCGGATTGCACGAGAACCGCCATCTTATACCAGGTCTCATACATCTCGCGGCCATAGATGCCCTTGATGGTGAGCATGCTGAAGATGACGGTCGTCCAGTCAATGGGGAACTCCGCGCCTGGAATACCCAGGAGGGCGATACGCCCGCCATGCGCCATGTTGGCGAGCATGTCGCGCATGGCGGAGGGATTGCCCGACATCTCGAGGCCCACGTCGAAGCCTTCCTGCATCCCCAACTCGCGCTGGATGTCGGGAAGGGTCGCGTTGCGGATGTCCACGGCGCAGGTCGCGCCCATGCGCCTGGCGAGGTCGAGCCGGTACTCGTTGACGTCGGTGATCACCACATGGCGCGCGCCGGCGAAGCGGACGACGGGGACAGCCATCAGGCCGATCGGACCCGCGCCGGTGATCAGCACGTCCTCGCCCAGCACGGGGAAGCTCAGCGCAGTGTGGACGGCGTTGCCGAAGGGATCAAAGATGGCGGCGACATCGAGCGCGATATCGGGCGCATGCTTCCATACGTTGGTCATCGGCAAGGCGATGTACTCGGCGAAGGCGCCATCACGGTTGACTCCGACGCCGCGCGTATGCGCGCAGAGATGGCGGCGGCCAGCCATGCAGTTGCGACAGCGCCCGCAGACGAGATGCCCCTCGCCGCTGACCAGGTCGCCAGGATGGAAGTCGTTGACGTTGCTTCCGACCTCGACGACCTCGCCGACGAACTCGTGCCCGATCACCAGTGGGACTGGAACCGCGCGTTGCGCCCAGGCATCCCAGTCGTAGATGTGAAGATCCGTGCCGCAGATACCAGTGCGTAAGACACGGATGAGGAGGTCGTTAATGCCGATCACCGGCTGCGGGACATCCTTGAGCCACAGGCCTGGCCCTGCCTCGCTCTTGACCAGCGCCTTCATTGCCATTCTCCGTTGAATGAAACGGTGCGCCAGAAAGGTCAGTTCGCCCAAGGCGCCTAGCGCCGAGTATACAACTTTCCCTTCTGCATTGCATCCGTGCGGCCACGGTGATGTCTACTGCGCAGGTTTGCGGCCCCACACCTGGACGTAGAGGTGAGAGACGACCAGCGTGTCGGGATCCTCGAGATGGCGCTTGAGGGCAGCCGAGAGGTCATCTAGCTCTGCTTCTGCAAGCACTTTCTGTGCGATCAGGCGCTCGCGGAGATTCTGCACAAACTGCCAGAGGATCATGCGTCGCCAGTAACCGAGGGGATGGAGGGAGATCAAGGGGCGCGTCTGGATCTCCACAAGCCCGACATCCCGCAGCAGGCGTGGGACGCGCCGGCCAATGAAGAGGTCAATGCCATTTATTGAGGCGTAGGTCTCCAGGGCCTGCATCAGCCGAGACCAGGCCGGAAGTGGCGGATCGCACAGGTTCGACACATAGTCGGCCTCGTGCAGCGCCACCATGCCACCGGGGCGCACCAGATCCACCATTTCTGCGACAATCTGTTCCGGCCCCGGTACGTTGACAAGGACCAGCCGGGCTGTGGCCAGATCAAAGGAAGCGCGCGGCAGACCCGTAGCGTGCGCATCGCCGTGCAGCACTTCGACGTTACCCAGCTGGTGATCGGCGACAAACCGCTGCGCGAGCTGGACAGCCTCCGCGCTCCGCTCCAGCCCTACGACCCTGCCCTGCGACCCAACACGCTCCGCCAGCAGATCGAGACAGCCTCGTGGGCCACACCCGAATTCAATGACCTGAGCGCCGCGGGGAAGACCAAGCTGATCGAAGAGCCAGTTGCCTCAGACGCGAGTTCCTGAGCCTGGACCTGGAGGCGTTCTTGTTCGGCTTGCCGATAGCCCAGGAAATAGGGATCCAACTGCGCCATGACGCTCCCCCTTCAAGTTATAGCTGTGAAGGCGGATCGCCGCGCTCGCAAAGCACGGCGGTCACGCTCGTTGACCAACAAGAGCATCGCAAGGGGCCAACTGCTATTGTACTCTACAGGCCGGGTGTCTGACCGCTGAGCGCGCGTAGGATCGTCTGGGGATTCATCGCAAAAGGATCGACCCGTCGAGATTCCCAAGCGCGCTCTTAAAGCCTATCCGAATAACCCGGCAGCGCGAAACGCAATCAGTCCACAGGCGAAATGCAGAAACGCCAGATAGTTCTCCGGCTTCTTCTCCCAGCGAATCAGTAGTCGGCGGAAGCGGTTCATCCAGGAATGCGCCCGCTCCACCACCCAGC
>Ga0207684_10003904_pt1 | contig 14284 bp, 12 predicted proteins | sample KBSK5501metaG_FD_184342 | JGI IMG/M metagenome (GOLD analysis project Ga0207684, IMG submission 184342) | Corn, switchgrass and miscanthus rhizosphere microbial communities from Kellogg Biological Station, Michigan, USA - KBS K5-50-1 metaG... | ecosystem: Host-associated > Plants > Roots >...
GGTGACCAGCGCCAACGATCCGTGGGGCCGGGTGGACGCCGACGGCACGGTATACGTGCGCACCGCCGACGGGGAGCGGGTGATCGGGTCCTGGCAAGCCGGCAGCCCCGAGGAGGCGCTCGCCTTCTACCGGCGCAAGTTCGAGGCGCTGGACACCGAGGTCAGCCTGCTCGAGCAGCGGATCACCACGACCGACCTGTCGCCTGCCCAGGCCCGCGCGGCGATCGAGCGGCTGGAGGCGACCGTCACCGGCGCACACGCGATCGGCGACCTGGGCCAGTTGCACGCCAGGCTGGAGGCGCTCACCGGGAAGGTGGACGAGCGCCAGGAAGAGGTCCGCGCGCAGCGTGATCAGATGCGCACCGAGGCCAGGAGCATCAAGGAGGCCATCGTCGCCGAGGCCGAGACCATCGCGGCCGAGGCGACGCACTGGAAGAACAGCAGTGAGCGGCTGCGCCAGTTGCTGGAGGAATGGAAGGCCGCGCCGCGGGCCGACCGCGGGGTGGAGACCGCGCTGTGGAAACGCCTGTCCACGGCCCGGAACGCGTTCAACAAGCGCCGCAAGGCCTACTTCGCGGAATTGGGCGAGGAGCGCGAGGAGGCGAAGGCGCGCAAGGAAAAGCTGTGCGCGGACGCGGAGGAACTCGCCGGCTCCACCGACTGGCCGGCGACCGCGGCCGCGTTCCGTGACCTGATGCGGTCCTGGAAGGCGGCGGGCCGGGCGGCCCGGGCCGACGAGGACGAGCTGTGGAACCGGTTCAAGACCGCACAGGACACCTTCTTCCGGGCCCGGTCGGAGGTCTATTCGGCCAAGGACGCCGCGCTGCGCGAGCACGCCAACGTCAAGGCCCAGTTGCTCGAGGAGGCGGGGAAGCTCGTCCCGGTGACCGATATCCGCGCCGCCCGCGCCGCCCTGCGGGGCATCCAGGAGCGCTGGGAGCAGGCTGGCCCGGTGCCGCGGGAGGCGCACGAGCGGCTGGAGGCCGGGCTGCGCCGGATCGAGGACACGGTCCGCAAGGCGGAGGACGCTCAGTGGCGGCGCTCCAACCCCGAGGCGCTGGCCCGCGCCCGGGGGACCGTCGAGCAGATCCGCAGCGCGATCAGCGGGCTGGAAGAGCAACTGGGCAAGGCCCGGGAGGCGGGCAACCCGCAGGCGGTGCAGGACGCGCAGGAGGCCATAGACGCCCGCCGCGCCTGGCTAGCCGAAGCCGAACGCACCCTAGCCGAACTAACAGGGTGACCTCGTACCACGCCGACCCTTGTCCCACCATGTCCGTACAGGGTGCGCCTGATGGCGCACGGTGGCCTGGTTAGTTGGTTACCCGGTAGACGTCGTATACGCCGTCGATGGCGCGCACCGCGCGCAATACGTGGCCCAGGTGCTTGGGGTCGCCCATCTCGAAGGTGAACTTGCTCACCGCCACCCGGTCCCTGGTGGTGGTCACCGACGCGGACAGGATGTTGACGTGCTGGTCGGAGATGGACCGGGTGACGTCGGACAGCAGCCCGGTCCGGTCGAGGGCCTCCACCTGGATCGCGACCAGGAACAGCGAGTCCTCGGTGGGCGACCAGTGGACCGCCACGAGCCGCTCCGGCTCGGAGTCGAGCAGGTGCAGAAGGTTGGTGCAGTCGGCCCGGTGCACCGAGACGCCATGGCCGCGGGTGACGAACCCGGTGATCTCGTCCCCCGGCACCGGGGTGCAGCAGCGGGACAGCCGGGCCCAGACGTCGGCCGCCCCCTCGACCACGACGCCCGAGTCGTGCACCGGGCTGGGCCGTGGCGGGCGGGTGGGCAGGGCGGTCTCGGCGAGGTCCTCCTGCGCGCCGTCCACCCCGCCGACGGACTGGACCAGCTTGCTGACCACGGACTGGGCGCTGGCGTGGCCCTCGCCGACGGCCGCGTACAGCGCGGACAGGTCGCTGAAGCGCATCTCGGTGGCGATGGCCAGCAGCGCGTCAGCGGTGGCCATCCGCTGCAGCGGCAGCCCCTGCTTGCGCATGGCGCGGGCGATCGCGCTCTTGCCGGCCTCCGCCGCGGCCTCGCGCCGCTCCTTGGAGAACCAGTGCCTGATCTTGTTGCGGGCCCGGGCGCTCTTGACGAAGCCCAGCCAGTCCCGGCTGGGGCCGGCGTCGGGCGCCTTGGAGGTGAAGATCTCCACCGTGTCGCCGTTGTCGAGGGCGCTCTCCAGCGCCACCAGGCGCCCGTTGACCCTGGCGCCGATGCAACGGTGACCGACCTCGGTGTGGATCGCGTAGGCGAAGTCCACCGGGGTGGCACCCTGCGGCAGCGCGATCACCTGGCCCCGGGGGGTGAACACGTACACCTCGGCGGCGCCGAGGTCGAACCGCAGCGACTCGAGGAACTCGGCCGGGTCGGCGGTTTCGCGCTGCCAGTCGACCAGTTGCCGCAGCCAGACCATGTCGCTGGCGGCGGACGCGCCGCCCCGGCCGCCGGGGACCAGCGACTCTTCCTTGTACTTCCAGTGCGCGGCGACGCCGTACTCCGCCCGCCGGTGCATGCCCCAGGTCCTGATCTGCAGTTCGACGGGCTTGCCCCCCGGGCCGATGACCGTCGTGTGCAGCGACTGGTACATGTTGAACTTCGGCATCGCGATGTAGTCCTTGAACCGCCCGGGGATCGGGTTCCACCGGGCGTGGATGGTGCCGAGGGCCGCGTAGCAGTCCCGGACCGAGTCGACAAGGACGCGGATGCCCATCAGGTCATAGATCTCGTCGAAGCCGACATTGCGGGCGATCATCTTCTGGTAGACGGAGTAGTAGTGCTTGGGCCGCCCGGTGACCCACGTCTTGATCTTGGCCTCGCGCAGGTCGCCTTTGACCTCTTCGACCACGTCCTGGAGGAACAACTCCCGCTTGGGGGCGCGTTCGGAGACCATCCGGGCGATCTCGTCGTACCGCTTGGGGTACAGGGTCGCGAAGGCCAGGTCCTCCAGTTCCCACTTGATGGTGTTCATGCCCAGCCGGTGCGCGAGCGGGGCGAAGATCTCCAGTACCTCCCGCGACTTGCGCTCCTGCTTCTCCCTCGGCAGGTAGCGCAGCGTGCGCATGTTGTGCAGCCGGTCGGCGAGCTTGATCACCAGAACCCGGATGTCGCGGGCCATCGCGACGACCATCTTGCGCACGGTTTCCGCCTCGGCGGCCTCCCCGTACTTGACCCGGTCCAGCTTGGTGACCCCATCGACCAGCGCTGCCACCTCCTCACCGAACTCTTTGCGCAGTTCGGCGAGGGTGTAGTCGGTGTCCTCGACGGTGTCGTGCAGCAGCGCGGCGCAGAGGGTGTCAGTGTTCATGCCGAGTTCGGCCAGGATGGTGGTCACCGCGAGCGGGTGGGTGATGTACGGGTCACCGCTCTTGCGCATCTGCCCGGCGTGCCAGTGCGCGGCCACCTCGTAGGCGCGGTCGATGAGCCTGATGTCCGCCTTGGGGTGGGTCGCGCGGACCGTCTTGATCAGCGGTTCGAGCACAGGGTTGATGCTGCCGCCGCGGGGCGCGCCGAGGCGGGCCAGCCGGCGGCGGACCCCGGCACCCCCGGCGATGCCGGGCGGGGCCGCGCCGTGCGCGGCGGCACCGCCGGCCGGCGGCGAAGCGGGCGGGGCGCCGGCCTGGGCGGGCTTGGCACCGGTGCCAGCGGCGGGACGTGGCTGGGCGCGGCGCGGCGTACCCGCCTCGCGCGCCACCTCTGCGTCCTGCCCGGGAACGGCGGATTCCCCCCGCTCCGGGACGGACTGGGTGACGTCAGCGGCGGCCGTGCCGGTCGTTGCTACGTCACCTGCCACATGCGCTCCTGTCGTCCGCCCAGGCCTCTAGTCTATCGGCGCCTGTCAGGGCGGTCCCCCGGTTGCCCCGTCAGCACCGACAGGTAGCAGGTCATAACGCGCGAGAGCGGCGTATTACTCCGCCCGGGTGGTCACACCGCCACGAGGGTGCGCAGCGCTTCCCCCGCCAGCCTGGCCCGGCCGCCGAGGAAGGTCAGTTCAAGGATGACGGCCACGCCGACGATTTCCGCACCGGCCCGGCGGACCAGGCTTGCGGTGGCCTGGGCGGTGCCACCGGTGGCCAGCACGTCGTCGATGATCAGGACCCGCTCCCCCGGGCCGAAGGCGTCCCGGTGCACCTCGATGGTGGCGGTCCCGTACTCGAGTTCGTAGCTCTGCGCGTAGGTGGGCCCGGGCAGGCGCCCCTGCTTGCGGATCGGCACGAACCCGGCCGCCAGCTGGCAGGCCGCCGGCGCGGCCAGGATGAACCCGCGTGCCTCGATCCCGGCCACCTTGTCGATAGGCCCATGCCCGCTGGCCAGGGCGGTCACCACCGCCCGGAACGCCGCACCGTCGGCGAGCAGCGGGGTGATGTCCTTGAACACGATGCCCGGCTGCGGGTAGTCGGGGATGTCGCGGACCCGGGCGGCGATCAGGCCGGCCAGCCCGGCGCCCGCGGCGGTTTGGTCGCCCGGCAAGGCGGCTACCGGCGCCGCTTCTTGCCGCTGGGCCGGCGCTTGGCCGCGCTGGTGCGCCGGGGCTGCTGGCGCGGGCCCGGCCGCTGCCCGCCGCGGGCGGCAGGCTGGCCCGCGCCCGCGGCGACCGGCTCCCCGGGGGCGACGGCACCGGTGTCCACGGCGTCGCCGGCCGCCTCGTCCACCGCCTGCGGGCCGTCGTCGGACACGGCCAGGCCGGCCTCGTCCGCGCCGGCCTCATCCAGGCCAGCGTCCGGGTCGATCACCGCCGCGCCGCCCCGGCGCGAGCCCGCCGGCTTGGCGGCGGTGGCCTTGGCCGCGGCGCGCTGGGCCGCGCGCCCGCCGGAGGCGCGCAACTGCACGCGCTTGGCGAGGGCCTTGAACTGCGGCTCGCGTTCCTTCAGGTCGGCCAGCACCGGGGTGGCGATGCAGATCGAGGAGTAGGTGCCCGACAGCATGCCCACGAACAGCACGAGAGCCAGGTCCTTCAGCTCGCCGGCGCCGAGGAACCCGGCGCCCACGAACAGGATCGAGGCGACCGGCAGCAGGGCGATCAGCGAGGTGTTGATCGACCGGACCAGCGTCTGGTTGAGCGCCTGGTTCGCCGCCTGGCTGTAGGTGGACCGGCTGGAGGCGAGCAGCCCGGCGGTGTTCTCCCGGACCTTGTCGAACACCACCACCGTGTCGTACAGCGAATAACCGAGGATCGTCAGCAGCCCGATCACCGACGCGGGGCTCACCTGGAAGTGGGCGAGCGCGTACACGCCGACCGTGATGACGATGTCGTGCGCGAGCGCGACCAGCGCGGCAACGGCCATCTTCCATTCGAACGCGATCGACAGGTAGATGACGATCACGATCAGGAAGGCGATGAGCGCTTCGGTGGCCTTCTGCGAGATCTGGCTGCCCCAGCTCGCCCCGATGGAGGTGACGTTGATCGCGTTCTCCGCGACGCCGAACCGGTGGCTGATCGCGGCCTGCACGCTGTTCTGCTGCTTGACGGTGAGCGGGTGCGTCTGCACCTGCCACTTGGCGCCGCCGCCGCCGAGCGGGGTGATCTTCTGGACGATGGCGTCCCCGCCGCCGCCGGCCCCGCTGACCGTCTGGCGCACCTGGGAGATGCTGGAGTTGCCGGCCGCGAACTGGTAGACCGAGCCGCCCTTGAAATCCACGCTGAAGTTCAGCCCGAAGACGGTCAGCGCGACCACGCTGATCACCAGGATCGCGCCGGAGATCGAGTACCAGAGCCGCTGGCGGGCCACGAACTCCACCGAGACCTCACCCCGGTAGAGCCGGCCGCCGATACCGCCGAGGGACGCCATCACGCCTCCTTCGCCGTGGCTTGCCTGGCTGGCCGGGGCCGGACCGGGGTCCGGGGGGTGCCGCGCCAGGGCGCCCTGGCCCCCAGGCGCGCGGGATCGAGGCCGGACATCCGGTGGCCGCCGCCGAAGAACCTGGTCCGGGCGAGCAGCGTCATCATCGGCTTGGTGAAGGTGAAGACCACCACCAGGTCGATGATCGTGGTCAGGCCGAGGGTGAACGCGAAGCCCTTGACGTCGCCGATCGAGAAGTAATACAGCAGGGCCGCGGCGAGGAACGACACCGTGTCGGAGACCAGGATGGTCCGCCGGGCCCGGCCCCAGCCGTGTTCCACCGCGGCGCGCAGCGACTTGCCGCCCTCACGTACCTCGTCACGGAGCCGTTCGAAGAAGACCACGAACGAGTCCGCGGTGATGCCGACCGCCACGATGAGGCCCGCGATGCCGGCCAGCGACAAGGCGAAGCCCTGGTACTTGCCGAGCACGATCACCGACATATAGGCCAGCAGCGCCGCGATGGCGAGGCTGGACACCGCGACGATGGCCAGGCCCCGGTAGTAGAAGAGCAGGTAGCAGATGACCAGGATGAGCCCGATCGCCCCGGCCAGCAGCCCGGCGTTGAGCTGGTCGTGGCCGAGCTGCGGGGTGATCGTTTCCACGGCCTCCTGGTGGAAGGACAGCGGCAGCGCGCCGTAGGACAGCACGTTGGCCAGGTTGGTGGCCTGCGACTGGCTGAAGCTGCCGTAGATCACCGCCGACCCGCCGACGATCGGGCCAGTGTTGATCGCCGGGAACGAGATGACCTGGCCGTCCAGCACCACCGCGAGGTCGTCCAGCGGCGAGGCGGTCTTGCCGTACTGGTTGTACATCAGGGTGGTGAGGCGCCCGAACGCGCTGGCGCCCGCGCCGTTGAAGTTCAGGTTGACCTGCCAGAACGTGCTGGTTGTCTGCGGGGTCGCGCTGGCCGACTTGATCTGGCTGCCGAGCACCTTGGCCTGGTCGAGCACGAACTTGTACGGCACGCCGCTGGTCCCGTTGGAGAGCCCGCAGGCCACGATCTGGGTCTTCGGGTTGTCCCAGACGGCCGGGCCGTAGCCGATCTGCTTGGCCCAGTCCTTGGAAGCGCAGTTGACCCTGTCGAACAGGTCCTTTATACGGTTGCTGAGCACTGCCGCGTTACCGCTGGCCTGCTGCCAGGTGGAGGTGCCGTTATGCGAGGTGACCGTCGGGACCGGGCTCGGCGTCGCCACCGGGCTGCCCGTCGCGGACGGGGTCGGGGTGGCCGAAGGTGTCGGCGTGGGGCTGGCCTTCGCCTGCGCCGCCGTCACCGCGCCGAGACGGCTGGCGCTGCGGGTCAGTTCCGCGGTCCGGCTGCCCGTCTCCCCCCGCAGCCCCAGCGCGCTCGCCGAGGCGCTGGCCGAGGCGGACGGGGACGCCTGTGGCGAGGCGCTCGCCGACGGTGCGGGAGAAGCGGTGCCCGATGCGGTCGGCGACGGGGTGGGCGTGGGGGTGACGGCGGTGGCCGCGTTGGGTGCCATCAGGAGCACCTGGCGGAACAGCAGTTCGGCGGTCTGGCTCACCAGCTGGACGACCTTCTGCGAGTTCTGGCCGGGCACCGACACCGTCATGATGTTCGTGCCCTGCGGCACGACCTGCGCCTCGGTGAAGCCCGCGCTGTTCACCCGGTTGAACATGATCTGCTGCGCCGTGGCCAGCTCGGCGGGGGTCACGGTCGAGCCGTGCACCGGCACCGCTTTGAGCGAGACGGTCGTGCCGCTGGTGAGGTCGAGGCCCAGGCGCACCTGGAACGCCTGGTGCCATTTCGCCGGGCTGCCGACGTCGCTGCCCAGGATGGCCAGGAGCAATACAACGATGACCGCCGCCAGCACGGCCAGGTGACGGCCGGGCCTGGAGGCGTTGCCGCGAGGGGTAGCCACTTCTGCCTATCCTTCGATCCGCTCGTCGTTGGGGCCGCCGTTGACGCGGAATGCCGCGCCGGTACCTACCCGCCGCCTGTGGCTGCGTCGTCCTCGGTTTCGTCCAGATTCTCCGGATGCCCCGGTGGCGGGTCGCCGGCCGGCATCCCGCCGGGGCCGGACACCACGTCCATGACGGCCCGCCGGAGGTAGCGGACGTTCACGCCGGGGGCGACCTCCAGCACGACGTCCTGGTCTTCCACCGATACCACGGTGGCGTACATCCCGGCCGTGGTGCGCACCCGCATGCCCGGCACGATGTCGCGCTGCGACTGGGCGGCGGCGCGCTGCCGGTTGCGCTGCGGCCTGATGGTGACGAAGTACAGGAGGGCGAACAGCGCCACGATGATGATCACGAAGAAGTAGCCGCTGCCCCCGGACTTGCCCGTCGTGCTCGCAGCCACGAGAATCTCATTCCCCATTGCGGGGCATCCTTCCGTTGACATTCCGCGCCCGGCCGCGTCGCCGAGGCGATTGCCAGCGTGGCCGCCCGTCACCGGGACAGGGCAGGCGCCGGCCAACTGCCGAAGTGTAGCGCCCTAGCGGCGCACCAACAGGCTATGGCCTCCACCGAGGACATCGTGACGTCGTCGCGATAAACCATGCCCGCCGGGCCCCGCACGGCCCGCTGCATGGACAACGTACGCACCGGCCCGGGAGTTGCCGGCCCGGCGCTCAGGCGGGCGTGCCTTCGTCGTCGAACAGGGTGCTGGGGCCGGCCAGGCCCGCGGCCGCGGCCGGGTCCGGCGGGGTGAGGCCCATGTGCTCCCAGGCGAGCGGGGTGGCCACCCGGCCCCTGGGAGTGCGCGCGATCAGGCCCTCCCGGACCAGGAACGGCTCGGCCACCACCTCCACCGTCTCGGCTTCTTCACCCACGGCGACGGCGAGGGTCGACAGCCCGGCCGGCCCGCCACCGAACCGGGTGACCAGCGCCCGCAGCACGGCCCGGTCCAGCCGGTCAAGCCCGTGGGTGTCCACCTCGTACAGTTCCAGCGCGGCCCGGGCGATCTCCAGGGTGACCATCCCGTCAGCGCGGACCTCCGCGTAGTCGCGGACCCGGCGCAGCAGGCGGTTGGCGATCCGCGGTGTCCCCCGCGACCGGCGGGCGATCTCGCTGGCGCCGTCGTCGCTGAGGGTCACGCCGAGCAGCGACGCCGACCGCCGGATGATGACCTCCAGTTCCGCGGCGTCGTAGAAGTCCAGGTGTGCGGTGAAGCCGAACCTGTCCCGCAGCGGCGCGGGCAGCAACCCGGCCCGGGTGGTGGCGCCGACCAGGGTGAACGGCGCGATCTCCAGCGGGATGGCGGTCGCCCCCGGCCCCTTGCCGATGACCACGTCGACCCGGAAGTCCTCCATCGCCAGGTAGAGCATCTCTTCGGCGGGGCGGGCCAGGCGGTGGATCTCGTCGATGAACATGACCTCGCCGTCGCCCAGGGTGGACAGCACCGCGGCGAGGTCGCCGGCCCGCTCGATGGCGGGCCCGCTGGTGATCCGCAGCGGCGTGCCCAGCTCCACGGCGATGATCATGGCGATGGTGGTCTTGCCCAGCCCGGGGGGCCCGGACAGCAGCACGTGGTCGGGGGCCTTGCCGCGGCGCAGCGCCCCGGCGAGCAGCAGGGAGAGCTGTTCCCGGACCCGGGCCTGCCCGATGAAGTCGCCCAGGCGCTTGGGCCGCAGCGTGCTCTCGATGACCCGGTCGTCGGCGTCGGCCAGCGGGGAGACGAGCCGGTCGCCCTCCGTGGGCACGCCCTCGGGGCCGGTCATGCCCGGCTGAGCTTCCGCAGCGCGGCGCGCAGCATCGCCGCGGCGTCGGGATCCTTGGCTGCGGCGGGACCGTCGCCGTCGGCGGCGGCCGCGTCCGCCAGGTCGGTCTCCACCGCCGCGATGGCCTGGTCCGCGTCGCGGGCCTGCCAGCCCAGGTTGACCAGCCCGGCCCTGACCTGTTCTCGCCACGGGGCCGCCCCGGCGGGGCGGGACGCCGCCCCGGGGCCCGGTTCTCCTGGGCTCCCCGAGCCCGGTGCGCCCAGGCGGCCGGCGAGTTCGAGGACGATTCGCTGGGCACCTTTGCGGCCTATACCGGGGACCCGGGTGAGCGCGGCGACATCCTCGCTGAGCACGGCGCGGCGCAGCGCGTCAGGGGCGAAGACCGCGAGCATGGCCAGCGCCAGCCGGGGCCCGACGCCGCTGGCGGTCTGCAGCAGGACGAAGACGTCCCGCTCGTCGTCGGTGGCGAAGCCGAACAGGGTGAGCGCGTCCTCCCGGACCACCAGCGAGGTGGCCACCCGGGCCCGCTCCCCGGGCCGGAGCGTGGCCAGCGTCCCCGGCGTGCACTGCACGAGCAGCCCGACGCCGCCCACCTCGATGACCGCCCCCTCGGGGGCGACCGCGGTGACCGTGCCGGCCAGATGGGAGATCATCGTGCGCCTCGCAGCCTGGCGTCCCGCTCCCGGCGCGCGGCCGCGAGCTGGTCCTGCATCCCGGCGCGGGCGGCCGCGATCCGCTGCTCCATCCGGCTCCCCGCGGCGGTCATCCGCTCCTGGGTGCCGGCCCGCCACAGGTGGCAGATGGCCAGCGCCAGCGCGTCGGCCGTGTCCGCGGGCCGCGGCGGGTCCGTCATCCGCAGCAGCCGCATCACCATGGCCGTCACCTGGGCCTTGTCCGCCCGGCCGCTGCCGGTCACCGCCGCCTTCACCTCGCTCGGGGTATGCAGCGCGACCGGCAGGCCGCGCCGCGCGGCGCACACGATCGCCACCGCCCCCGCCTGCGCGGTGCCCATGACGGTCCGCACGTTGTGCTGGCTGAACACCCGCTCCACCGCGACGGCGTCCGGCCGGTACTCGGCCAGCCAGGTGTCGATCTCTTCCTCCAGGGCGAGCAGCCGCGCCGCGATGCTGGCACCCGCGGGCGTGCGGATCACATCCGCGTGGACCAGGCTGGGCGGCCTGCCCGGCACGCCGTCCACGGCCCCGATGCCGCAGCGGGTCAAGCCAGGGTCGACGCCGAGCACCCGCATGCATCACCGCCCGGGCTCCGCTAAGAGTTCACGAACACGTGTTCGGTACCGACCCTACAGCCCCAGCGCTCGGGCAGCCCGTCAGCGCCCCGGCGTGTCGCGGCAGCACCAGCGGGGGGTCGCCCCGCTGGTGCGAGTACTAGCCGAGCTTCTCCATGACCTCGTCGGAGACCGAGTAGTTGGCGTAGACGTCCTGCACGTCGTCGGAGTCCTCGAGCGCCTCGATCAGCCGGAACACCCGCTTGGCCTGATCCTCGTCCAGCGGGACCTCGACCGCGGGCAGGAACGCCACCTCGGCGGAGTCGTACTCCAGCCCGGCGGCGGTCACCGCGGAGCGCACCGCGACCAGGTCGCCTGGCTCGCAGGTCACCTCGAACGAGTCCCCGAGGTCCTCGACCTCCTCCGCCCCGGCGTCCAGCACCGCCGCCACCACGTCGTCCTCGGTCACATCGCCGGTCTTGGTGACGATGACCACGCCCTTGCGGTGGAACAGGTAGGAGACCGAACCCGGGTCGGCCATGGACCCGCCGTTGCGGGTGAGCGCCGTGCGAACGTCGGCGGCGGCCCGGTTGCGGTTGTCGGTCAGGCACTCCACCAGCACCGCGACGCCGCCGGGGGCGTAACCCTCGTAGGTGATCGCCTCGTAGGCCGCGCCGCCGCCTTCCGCGCCGGAGCCGCGGCGGATCGCCCGGTCGATGTTCTCGTTCGGCACCGAGTTCTTCTTGGCCTTCTGCACCGCGTCGTAGAGGGTGGGATTGCCCGCCGGGTCGCTTCCGCCGGTCCGCGCCGCCACCTCAACGTTCTTGATCAGCTTGGCGAACAGTTTCCCGCGGCGCGCATCCACCGCCGCCTTCTTGTGCTTGGTCGTCGCCCACTTGGAGTGGCCACTCATGGGTTTGTCCGTTCCCTCACCATGTCAACGAAGTACCGGTGGATGCGCGGGTCGCCAGTCAACTCGGGATGGAAGGAGGTGGCAAGCAGCGGACCCTGCCGGACCGCGACGATCCTACCGGTGATCCGCTCGGTGCCGAGGACCGTCACGCGCTCGCTCACCGCCTCCACCCAGGGCGCCCTGATGAACACGGCGCGGAACGGAGGGTCCGGGGGGCTCGCGATGCCTTCGAGGCTGATGTCGCTCTCGAACGAGTCGACCTGGCGGCCGAACGCGTTGCGCCGCACCGTCATCCCGATCCCGCCAAGTGTTTCCTGGCCCTCGACCCCGTCGAGCAGCCGGTCGGCCAGCATGATCATCCCGGCGCAGGAGCCGAACGCGGGCATCCCGCCGGACAGCCGCTTGCGCAGCGGCTCGGCGACCTCGAACGCCGTGGTCAGCTTCCACATCGTGGTGGACTCACCGCCCGGGATCACCAGGCCGTCCACCGCGGCCAGCTCGTCGGGCCGGCGCACGCTGACCGGCGTCGCACCCGTCCGCGCCAGCGCCCGCATGTGCTCGGCGACATCCCCTTGCAGCGCAAGAACCCCGACGACCGGTGCCGACACCACTGAAAACCTCCGTAACTCACCCCACCCTGACATCGAGGGTAGTAGCGACCGCCCAACCCGGCTGGAACGCCGCGGCCCGGGCCGCGTATTCCGGGCCCGGTGGCACCGGCCCCCGGTCGCGGGATGAGTGCGGCTACGCCTCTTCGGCGGGGGGCTCGACCCGCCCGGGCGGCTCCGCGCCGGCGGCCGGGGGCTTGCGCCGCGCCCCGCCGGCGGGCGGTTTGCGCGCCCCGCCCGATGCCGGTTTCCGCGGGGCGCGGGGCCGCGGGTTCCGCAGCTCGGCCAGCTGGTTCTCGATCGCGGTGAGCCGCTCCACGATCTCATCGAGGCGGCTCATCACCGCGCGGGCGCTGAGGGGGCCCCCGGCGACCATCTGCCCTATCGAGGGCGCCGGCACCCGCCGCGGTTCCTCGCCCGGCGCCGCCCGCCTGGTCATCAGGACCTGGGCGAGCACCCGGTCCTTGCCCGCGCCGAGCCGCTCCAGGACCTGGACACCGATGCCCTCACCCTCGCGGGCGAGACCGAGCAGGATGTGCTCGGTGCCGATGTAGCTGTCCCCGAGCCGCTGCGCCTCACGGAGCGAGAGTTCGAGCACCTTCTTGGTGCGCGGGGTGAACGGGATATGGCCGGCCGGCTGGCCGGTCCCTTCCCCGACGATCTCCGCGACCTGCACCCTGACCTGGTCCAGGGTGATCTCGAGCGCGCCCAGGGCCTGCGCCGCCAGACCCTCGCCCTCGCTGAGCAGCCCGAGCAGGAGGTGCTCGGTGCCGATGTAGCCGTGCCCGAGATTCCGTGCTTCCTCCTGGGCCAGCACCACGACCCGGCGCGCCTGGTCGGTGAACCGTTCGAACATCTCCGCACTCCCAGTGGTGACGTGGAGGGCGGTCCGGGAGGCCTGACAGCCAGCGGGGAGCCGCCGTGTATTACCAGCCGCGCCCCGCGTAGCGCTCGGCCGGCGCGAGGGTGTCGGTGCTGATGCCGGCCATGGCCTCACCGAGGCCACGCGACACCTTGGCGACCACGTCGGGGTCGTCGTGGAAGGTAGTTGCCTTGACGATGGCGGCGGCGCGGCGCGCCGGGTCGCCGGACTTGAAGATGCCCGAGCCCACGAACACGCCCTCCGCGCCGAGCTGCATCATCAGCGCCGCGTCCGCCGGGGTGGCGATCCCGCCGGCGGTGAACAGCACGACGGGCAGCTTGCCCGCCGCGGCCACCTCGGCGACCAGTTCGTAGGGTGCCTGCAGCTCCTTCGCGGCGGCGAAGAGCTCCTCGCCGCGCATGACGCCCAGGCGGCGGATGTCGCCGGCGATCTGCCGCATGTGGCGCGTGGCCTCCACCACGTTGCCGGTGCCGGCCTCGCCCTTGGACCTGATCATCGCCGCCCCCTCGGCGATGCGGCGCAGCGCCTCGCCCAGGTTGGTGGCGCCGCACACGAACGGCACGGTGAACGACCACTTGTCCACGTGGTGCGCCTCGTCGGCGGGGGTGAGCACCTCGGACTCATCGACGTAGTCCACGCCGATCGCCTGCAGCACCTGCGCCTCGGCGAAGTGCCCGATCCGGCACTTGGCCATCACCGGGATCGAGACCGCGCCGATGATCTGGTCGATCATGTCGGGGTCGCTCATCCGGGCGACACCGCCCTGGGCCCGGATGTCGGCGGGCACCCGCTCCAGCGCCATGACCGCGACGGCGCCCGCGTCTTCGGCGATCTTCGCCTGCTCGGGCGTGACCACGTCCATGATCACGCCGCCCTTGAGCATGTCGGCCATCCCGCGTTTGACGCGCGCCGTCCCGGTCTCCGCGGCCGGGCCGGTACCGATCATCACGCTCCGGCTCACCGGGGCGTTCCCCGTGGCGTCCCCGGTACCTGCGGCGGGCCTGGCGGCCTTTCGTCCGGGACTGGCTGCGGAACTGGTGGCTGGCACGATGAACCTCACTCGATTGCTCGCACGGTCCTTCCATGGTAGGCGCTCCCGGGGCAATCGAGTGAGGTTCATCG
>Ga0207684_10003906_pt1 | contig 14284 bp, 10 predicted proteins | sample KBSK5501metaG_FD_184342 | JGI IMG/M metagenome (GOLD analysis project Ga0207684, IMG submission 184342) | Corn, switchgrass and miscanthus rhizosphere microbial communities from Kellogg Biological Station, Michigan, USA - KBS K5-50-1 metaG... | ecosystem: Host-associated > Plants > Roots >...
TTGAGCGCGCACATACGAAAGAGTATTGCTGTTCGTTCCTGATCGAGCAGTGTCGAATGGCGCATGAAGCTGTTGCAAATGTCCCACGTAATTCCAATGCCGTCGCGAATCGTGCAATCAGTGATATGGAAACGCTGGTATACTTTGTCGAGGAGATTGCAAAGGGATAAATCGCCTCAGGACAACCCCCAGATCGTCACACTAATACCTGAAGCCGTTGCCACATATTTGCTGTCTACTGACCAGGCAAGAGCCAGTACCGGCGCATTGTGGAATACCCTCAGCAGCAGTGTTTGACTCTGCGCTGTATACCAAATTGCCAGCATACCATCATCTCCTCCTGTGGCCAGGAAACGAGCGTCTGGAGACCAGGCCAACGTACGTACATGGCCTTTGTGAGCAAACAATCGCTGCGGCACATCAAGGCACTGGGTTCCAAAGCCAACCTGTTTCTGTTGCTGGCACTCAAGTCCGTCCCAGAGACGTACTATACCATCATCTCCGCCGACAGCTAGCCGTCCACCTATCGAAGCGAAAGAAACGGCACGCATGGGAAGTTGGGCATCCATAAAAAAGCCATGCACCTGTTGACCATTTTCAGCGTTCCAGACACGCACGACACCACCTTGCGAAGAGGTGCCTATCGTTTGCCCATCAGACGACCAGGAAGCGGATTCGATCGCGGTAGTATGCCCATTAAAAATAGTTTGTGGTGTATAAGAGGTTGTATTCCAGACAACAGCCTGTTTATCCAACCCGCCTGAAACCAACCGTTCAGGTTGTCGGGTCGACCAGGCGAGGGCTGTAACCGCGGCGGTATGTATTTGTGCAGGTTGAGCCAGTATAGTCCCGTTCAAAGGATTTAGGAACATCACCTGGTTTGCCGCTCCTGACGCGAGTTGTTGACCATCTGGCGACCATGCTACACTATGTACTGCGCCCGCTTGTCTCTTTTGTACTTGCACAGTACCATTCAGACCCCAGATGAGCACTAGAGCATCATTCGCTCCACTTGCCAACATTTTGCCATCGGGTGACCAGGTTACGGAGCGAACAGTTTGTTGATGTTTTGAAAAGACCAGCATGGATGTCGCTTTTGTAGGCACAACCTGTTGTGTCACCACTGGATGTGTTTGTACAGGCTTCACTGGCGTATGCATCGTTGTCGACATTATTATAGATTTAGTGACCAGTGAGCGATAGGCAACATATCCTAAGCCGAGACCACCAGCACCCAGGGCAGCTCCGCTTACTAGTAAAAATGCCCTGCGCGTCCAGCGGCGATTTCTCCTCCTCTGCCTCACAACAGGAAACGAAGCAGAAGTATCTTTCCCAAGTACAGGAAAGCTCTCAACATCGGTCACCGTCTGTGAAGAATAGAAGGAAGGTTGCGCAAGTACCGGCTCACTTTGAAATAACGTTGCTACAGAACCTTCCATCACATACGAATCCAGAGTAAGCTTAGCGCCGGGATCAACACCGGATGCCTCTAAACTCTTGTTCACTGGTAGGACTGGGCCACCGGAGGGATAACGCAAGATGTAAACAAGTGTATTGCCAAAGAGGTCAGTCTGTGGCAATTTTAATTCTTCAACAATAGCGGGCACAAGCGCAGCAATAGGTGCAGTAGCAACCACTTCCATAGGACGTACTGCTCCGTATGCATTCTCCTCTATCAAAATCTTTACTGTTTGCAATTGAAAATTCCCCCTTTATCTGAACTTACAACATGCCAGAGTGTACCATGTTGAACCTTTTTTGTTCAGCTTTATGGGGCAAATAGGCTATGCAGCATAGAACTTAGGGATTTTGTTTCGTCATTCAAGGCTCAGTATTCTGTCTGCCAAATGTGAGATTTAGTCAGCAATTGACGCATATCTAGTACTTTCTTTCATTCAGATGAGAAAGATGCGGCAGGAAAGGTAGTCACTCTATGCTCAAACAAAAATCACAGCGTTTTTGCTTACTTATACTGGCTTTAAGCTTCTTACTTCCTGCTACTGTCAATGCTACCTCACTCAATTCCATTCGCCAGCAAGCATCAGCAGATTTTCCTACCGTCGATCCTAATTATATTTATGACCAGCTTTTTTATATGGTTACTCACTTTCAGCGCCGTGAAGCTGGTTATGATAACAATTTACCCGTAAACGTGAATGGGCATGATGAATTTGCTGCATATTGGGCAAAGGAGATGCAGCATAATTTAGCTGGTTTTGAGGCACAGGTGAGACGCGATGAATTTCCCATACAGGGTTGGCAAGGGCGTCCAGCAACAGTTCCAGCCTTCAATGTAGAAGTCACCGTTCCCGGCGTCTTACATCCCGAGCAGGCAGTTATAATCGGCTGCCACTACGATGGAGAATCCAGCTCAACCCAATCAGCCAACGATGATGCAAGCGGTTGCGCCATTGAACTGGGAGTAGCAAGGGCAATGGGAGAATATTGGCGCAGTCAGCATCTCTACCCAGCGCGGACACTGCGTTTTGTGATTTTTGACGCGGAAGAACAAGGTTTATTCGGCTCATTCCACTACCTGAATAGCACGGTTGACGGTGATGTAAAGAACCTCGTTGCAATGTTCAATGAAGAGCAAAACGGTATTGCTTATCCTCTACGCTATCTTGGACAGCTGTCAAATCCAATTCTCCCGTTCTACATCGACATGTCACCATTACAGAGCAACCAACTGTATGCGCATCAAGACCAGCTTTCACAACAGCTAAAAGACAATATCTCACATTTTCGGGTATTAATGCAGCAAGCAATCATCGCCTCGTTCGAGCAGTTCCAAAAGATGGGATACCAGATGCTGTCGTATCACAGTAGCAACCAACAGGACGTTTTTCAACCCATTTTTACACCAGACCAGGGCAAATACATACAGCAGGAAGACGACATTCTGGGTGGCAGCGATCAGATCCCATTCACACTTGCGGGTCTGCCTTGCGCCACATTCGTGGGAAATTCTAGCTACTATGAACAAAACCCACCTCCCTGGTCATACCCTTATGATCAACCACAGGACACCATCCAGTTGATGAACACTTTTGCAGATGGCAGTTCGCTGAAGTCGTACGCACTCGTAATGGCGCTAGGCTTCCCAGGGATGCTAACCACATGGATGCTCAATCAATCAGAAATACTTGGCCAGTCCACCACCAATCAAAGTCCTATTGCAGCGATTAGTGATGTCGGTCAGACAATCGCGGGTCACAGTATTGCTCTTGATGCAAGGGCTTCATACGACCCTGCTGGAAATGCGTTGACTTATACCTGGGACTTTGGGGATCGTACACAGGCCAATGGTATTGCCATTAGACATACATACACTAGAACAGGTAATTACGACTTGAAGCTAACAGTCAGTTCAACAGGAGGAACACGTACCATTACAAAAATTATCAATGTAGTCACGCAGCCAACGAGTTACAACAATCCATATGCCCACGATCAACAAGATGGTTTTCCACCAGCCAATCCTGCAGTTACTCTCCCCACACCAAATGATCAACTATTAGATAAAGTTACAACCGCCGCTGCTGCAACAGCTACGGCATCGATGACAGCAACAGCTCAGCCAAGTAGCTATACGACAAACTCTGCTTTTGCCTGGGTAATTGGCGCACTGATCCTTGCTGTGCTAGTGATCGTTGGTATTGTAGTAGTGTTACAGCGAAGAAGGCAGACACATGTTTGACATTTTATTGTAGTACCGCTCAGTTTCAGTCTTTACTTCACCTTGTGAATGTTATCTAAGATACAGGAAATGATCCTGACACCGGACAAGCGACTCGATCGTCCACATACCTATACTGTACGATCAACCTGGAAGCATTCAGGGCCGTCTAAATATACTATCCATTGCCTGGGGCGCGTAACATTCAACGATATTCTCAGTAATGGCATTGGCACGACCAATCTCACCAAAGAGAGAGGAGCTTCTACGCGGTGCGCGCTCCTGCGTCAAAGGGTCAAGTTCAATCAGGCCTAAATGCGCTCCCCAACCTTCGGTCCAATTGAAATCGTCTACAAGTGTCCAATGCAGGTAGCCACGAACGGGTATACCCTCGCTGATCGCGCGATGCATCATCGCGAGATGCTCCAGGAGAGCCTGTGGGCGTCGGCTGTCATCAGCATCTCTTAGACCATTCTCTGTGATGTACACAGGCTTATTGCCGCGCGTGCGCTTATAGATAGATTTCAGCACCCGGTACAAACCATGCGGATAGATTTCCTCAAGGCCATTATCTCGACCCGGATCGCTGCACACTGAGCCAGGAAGCGCATAACGCTGTACAAACATTTCAGAAGGAACGGTTGGATTAAAACGAACCATTTCACGGGTGTAGTAGTTCACGCCGTGATAATCTCGTGTTCCCGCTGCATATGCAATGGGAGCAATCAACAAATGTAAGGGAAACATGAAGCGGCCCGTCTCCGCAGCCTGCAAGGTGGACCAGACAAAGAACGTCTCGTGTAGCCAGGCTAGACCTTGATCAAGAGGTGAATGGGCACAAGCGGGATCAAAGAGACGGTAATCCAGGCAGTACCCGATCTGAGCCTCAGGCTGCAGGCGACAAATGGCATAGAATGCTTCGACATGCGCCTGCAACAAGTTACGGATCACAAGCTTTGCGCACACAAGGTCATGTTTGCCTGGGGGATAGATGCCCAGTACGTACCCTAGAGCAGTGTATACGTTTGGCTCGTTGATAGTAATCCAGAAATCGCAGAGGTCGTGCAGGTTCTGTACCGCGTGTGTCACGTAGCGAATGAAGAAACGGATGTTGTCCTCGTTCACAAAGCCACCCCGGTCGGCAAACCATTCTGGTTCGGTAAAGTGATGTAAAGTGACCATGGGTTTAATGTGGCGGTTATGTAAATCCGTCAACATCGCTCTGTAGCGGTCGATTGCTCCGCTGTCCCATTGTCCCTCGCCTGGTTCAATGCGGCTCCACTCCAGACTTAGCCGCAAGGCGTTATTGCCCATGTGTTCGGCCAGGGCAAAATCGCTTTCGGCTCTCTCCCACCAGTCAGCGGCTTTGCCGCAGCGCTCACCTGTGCGAATATGACCCTGCTGCTCCCAGCGAAACCACTGGTTATTCGTATTACCACCTTCATATTGGTAGGATGATGTTGCCGTCCCCCAGAGAAATCCTGCAGGAAAACTGAGTATACGCTGTCTTCCCATACTCCTCCTTTGCGAGCAGTGCGCATCAACCAGGCGCTTGTACCCGGATTTTCAGAACAAATATCGCCCCATAGAGAAGAAAAAGTGTTGCTACCGCGAAGACCAGGCGATACCCCAGGGCAGTTGCCGCATGGAGAGCAACCAGGTAGATGATGAGGCTGCCCATGGCGGGTGCAAGGATAGACGACAAATTGGTGGATGAACCCCATAGAGCAAAATCTTTTCCAACGGTGGAAAGTTGGGGCATGGCATCGACTGCCAGAGCCCAATCGACGCTGGTATAGGCGCCGTAGCCTAGGCCAAAGAGGATGCCCAGAATCCAGAGGGGAAAACTGCCGGGGGCGATGACGAATGCGAATGAGGCCGTTGACATGAGGAGTGTAGATACGCACACAATGGGCGCACGTCTCACTCGATCGGAGAAGATACCGAGCAGAAATGCACTGCAAATGGCGCCTACCAGTGCCAGTAATGCGACAACCGCCGTCGCCTGCACGAAATTCGTTTCATGTGCGACATTGGCAAAGTAGTATTCAATGAAGGTCATGAAGAGCGTCAGTCCCATCATCACCGCGAAGCGGGTGAAGAAAATGAGTCTGAAGTTGTAGACACGCCAAGGCGCAACCCAGTTCGAGACAAACCAGTGATGAAAGCGGAGGAGAGCGCCTTCTTCCTTTTGTGTCGATTCGCTTGCAGTTGGCACCAGAGGGATCTCATGGATGCCGATCACCGTGATCAGCGCACCCGCGATTACGGCGATGCCTGTGAGCACGTAGAAGAGGGTGGCGCCGTGCCGGATGAGATCGCCTCCCGTGGAAGTCAGACTGACCTGACCGAGCAGCACTGCCGCCAGACCCAGGCTACCGATGTTGCCAAGAATAGTCATCAGTCCCATATACCCTGATGCCTCGCCACGTTGTTCCTTGGGGACACGATCCGGCAGGAGGGCCTGGTAGGAGGCGTTGGCGGCATTGCTCCCGATCTGGTTGATGATCAGCGCTAGCACAAAGATGGCGATGTTGCCGGCTACTGCCAGGAGCAGAGCGGAGAGGACCAAGAGTAGGGCACCTGCAGCAATGTATGGTCGGCGTCGCCCCCACGAACCGTGCGTGTTATCGGAAAGCATGCCAAAGATCGGTGGCATGATCAGAGAAACGACCGCTCCCACTGTTGTAATCCACCCGAGGAGTAAGGCCTGCTGAGCGTTCCCAATTTGGCCAGGAGGCACAAACAGTAAGATCTGGAGGGGAATAACGATGGGAAAAAGAGCTGCACTCTGCGCATTGAGTGAAAACCAGAAGACACTGAGGACAAGCTGATCACGAACAGTCAATCTTTTGGGCATAGCTTGCAATTCCATGTGCTTTGCCTTCTCCTTGCACGCCGCCTGACGCGACGTTCTCCGACCGGTAACGGACTGCGTCCTACCTCCTGTCAGCCGGTCTGAAAGGATTGCGCGTAGAGACACAGTCCGGGTTGGCGGCGTGGCCTGGTGCCGAACCTCAGAGCAATTTCTGCAATCTCAACAAATCCTCCATTGTACCTGAGGCTTTGAGCTTACGTGTGATGAAAGCAAGTTCCGGATTTACCGTCCGATCAAGTATACCGGCCAGCGTGTCGCTGCTGGTAGTGACGTTGATATCTGGATTTGGAACATTCTCTTCCGTCAATGTCGCACTTCCATCTTGAGCGATACGCAGTAAAAAAGAACGTTGGAGATCAGGAAACATAAACAGAATAGTTCTGGCAAAGCCCTGAAATGCTGCCCGCGTTTCGGGCTGTTCAAAACGAGCGCGGATACTCTCTAAATAGGGAACAATATCAGCCATAGCAGCTCCTTATGTTGGATTGATGAAGTGTGGGAGATACGCTTGCTGCGTTGCCGCCATTTCGTCGAACATCTGCCGTATCTCTGTCAAAGAACATACTGCGCCAGTCAGGGGATCAAGCAGCAGGGCCTGCACCGCTGCTGAACGATCTTCGTTCAGCAGCGCTTGCACCAGCAAATCGTGAATCGTAATATGAGCGCTGTCGAGCGCGGCGAGATGAGTTGGCAGCCAGCCGAAATGGATTGGCTGAATCCCATTTCTATCAACCAGGCAGGGGATTTCTACACACCCCTCACGGGGCAGATTTTCGATCAACCTGCAATTGCGAACGTTGCCATAGATCACCTGAGGCCTGTTCAGTGCGTGACCCTCAATCACGTATGAGCCAGCGTCCAGGCTCCTATCAAGAAAAAATGCCCGTTCTCCCCGTCGTTCACGTTCCAGATAGTCACGTAGTCGTTCATCATGTTCCGCGCGATCCACCGGCCACCTGCTCGCGCGTTCGCCACCCCTACAGTCCGGCTGCATGCTCGCATAGTGTTCGACCAAGTCTTTGCGCTTGCGAAAATAGGGAACATATTCTGAAACGTGCCCACTGGACTCGGTGGTAAAGTATCCAAAGGCGCGCATGAGGTCGAAGCGAATAGGGTCTTGCTCGTATATAGCCGGGTCTTCTGCTGCCCTTCGCAGATGGGGATACAGGTCATCGCCATCCATTTCAAGTGTAACAAACCACGAGAGGTGATTAATGCCTGCGCAGCGGTAGCGCATGCGCTCAAAAGGCACATCCATGTAGTCCGCCAGTTCGTAAGCAGTTTGCACGATAGAATGGCAGAGTCCGACTACTTGCAACGATGTAGCACGCAAGGCAGTGAGCACCAGGGCTGACATAGGATTGCTATAGTTAATTACCAGTGCGTGGGGGCAGAGATCTTCAATATCGCGACAAATAGCGAGCCAGGATGGAGCGGTACGCAAATATTTGAAAACTCCGCCCGGCCCAATCGTATCAGCGATACATTGATCCACGCCATACTTCAAGGGAATCGCGTAATCGGAGTAGACATTTGCCAACCCCCCTACCTCGATCATATTGATAACGTAATCGCAGCCCGGCAGAACGTCCCGCCTTTGGGTTGTCGCTTGCACCGTCCAGGGTTTCCCGACAGCTTGTATCGTCTGCTGAGCGACTTCGTGCGCCAGTTCCAGTCGCTCAGTATCCAGGTCGACCAGGGCAAACGTTCCCGTATCCAGTCCACCGATGGCCAGGATGTCCGTAATCATCCTCTGGGCAAACACAGCGCTTCCCGCGCCAATGAGTGCAACTTTCGGCATACGTTCCCCACCTTGAAATGGAAAAGTCTCTTGACTTCTTAAGGGAATTATAGCAGAAACGACTCGTCGTTTCATACTGCACTAGAGAGTGCCTTTTCCTTATGGGGAAAACCGAATTAACAAGCGGCGTGGGAAGTCCCGTCTCCGTTCACGGGACGGGATGAAAGCGCCGTTCCTATTTTCCTTGACACTCGGTGATGTAGCGCTGGATAGTCTCAGCAGAGACCGCGCCAGTCGTGCCAACATAATACGAACTTGTCCACAAATGATCTTTCCCGCACACTTTCTTGAGATGTGGGAACCTCTCACGCAAGTAGCGAGACGAATACCCCTTGAGCAAGTTGGCGATCAGAGCAGGGCTAAAGCGTGGTGGCGCACTCACAAACACATGGATGTGATCTTCATCGGTTTCCAGTGCAAGCAACGTCAAGCCTTGCCGCTCACAACACTCAGCAATGAGTCGCTTCGTCTCTTTTTGTACTTCACCTGTCAGCACACGACGACGGTACTTTGGTATCCAGATGAGGTGATAGGCTATTGAGTAGTGGGTATACCTCGTTTTACCCACTTGTAAACCACTTACGTTCATGCTAAAATTATAGCATGCAGACGGTGAGAATGTACAGACTTGATCATCTTTCTCCAACCTTGTTCCGTCGCCTGAAATCTGCTCAGATTGAAGCAGCACAGGTCTGGAACGCTTGTGTGGAGATACATCAAGATGCACGCAGGCATCATAGCAAGTGGCCTGGACGCAATGAATTGCAACAAGCGACAAAGGGCCGTTTTGCGTTGCATAGCCAGTCTGTGCAAATGGTAGTGCATGCCTTTCTTGCCAATGTACATACTACGTGGCAACTCAAGCCAAGCACTCCTAAGATGCGCTACCCCTATAAAACGAAACGGTTCTATCCCGTCATGTGGCCTGCGCAAGCGGTATGCAGCGAGCCTGGCCGTGTGGTGCTCCCAATGGGGAAAGGACGCGCATCGCTTGTCTTGCCCATTGATCTTCCTGAAACAAGCAAGTCTGTGACCTTGGTGTGGAACCATGGCTTTGAACTGCATGTGTGTATCGAGATACCGCAAGCAGAGCAAGCTCCTGGCGCAGTCCATGCAACGGTAGACCTCGGAGAAATCCACCTTGCAGCCGTTAGCACCAATACAGGCATGGCGATGATCGTCTCAGGCCGTCATTCGTTCGCTCAAGAGACAACGCACTCAGCAGTTAGGTAAGCTTGCCAAGAAGCAAGCCCGATGTAACAAGTATTCCCGTCGCTGGAAGAAACTCCAATGTGCTAAGAATAAGATGTGCCGACGTGTTGAGCGACGTGTGCGTGACCTGAGACATAAGGCGACACGGCAAGTGATCAATTTCTGTGTTGAGCATGAGGTGGGTTCGCTCTTTATCGGCAATCCCCACGGTGTCCGACGCCGTGACTGTGGAAGACACCATAATCAACGTATGGCGTTATGGGAATACGGACGTGATATCGACTATCTCACCCACAAGTCAAAACAAGCCCACATCCTGAGCTTCACCGGCTCCGAACGAGGTACCAGTAGCCAGTGTCCCCGATGTGGGCATAAGCAGAAGCCGAAAAACAGGCAATGGAACTGCAAAGCATGCGGTTTCAGTGGACATCGCGACATCGTAGGCTCGGTGAATATGCACAAGCTGGCCTATGATGAACGGGTACTGTTTCCTCGTTCCATCACGTATCTACGTCCTGGGTCACTCAGGCGTAGTAGCAGGGCCGGCACGCCCCCATGTTGTCTAGGTAAGTCAAACGAGCAACCACTTGTCACGGACAAGGTCCCTCCGGGGACAGGCCAATCGTGCGACGTTGCCTAGAAGCTTATCCCGTAGAACTGGATGAGAGTGTCACCATCTACCTTGCCTCCTCACCAAAAGCAGGGTACTATAGATACGGAAGGGAGTCGTCACGAAGCCCGCCTTCCGCTATTCGAATTGAAAGTGCATGTGACAGCTTGACGGATGAATAGACGCGAACGACCGCATCCGAACGCAGAAAAATTGCCCGCATGAGCGCAGAAGCCACATGCGGGCGCTCGTGCACGGAGCAAAGAAGGCCCACAACGGGAGGGGAATATGCCAAGGCCAATCTACGTGATTGGACATAAAAACTCTGACCTGGACTCTATCGCCTCGGCCCATGCCTATGCGCGCCTGTTACAGCTGCAAGGCGAGGAGCAGGCCATCGCGGCTCGAAATGGTGAACTCAAGCCAGAGGTACGCTTTGTGCTGGAGCGCTACAAGGTTGAACCGCCGGAAGCGATTGAGGATGTATACCTGCAGGTACGTGATGTTATGAAGCGAGGTGTCATATCTGCCCACCTTGACCAGTCTCTCTTGGAAGCCGGACAACTCTTGCAGGAGCATAATCGACGTTCAATGCCTGTAGTTGATGCTGAAAACAAGGTGCACGGCATTATCGCGACCGAGGATTTCGCCAAATTATTCTTCAATGACCTGGACCCACAGGCTGTTAATCGCGTACCACTACACAGGGATAACCTGGTTAGAGTGCTCAAGGGCCGCGTATTGGTCGAGGGACGTCGCAAGCTGGGAAATCGCGTTATTGTTGGAGCAATGGAGGCTGAGACGATGGTCGACTATGTTGAGCCGGGCTGCCTGGTAGTCCTGGGAGACCGGGAAGATGCGCAACTGGCAGCCATAGAACACGGAGCGGCTGCACTTGTAATCACCGGTGATCTATTGGTCTCCGATCGCACGCTGGCAGCGGCAAAACAATATGGCGTCCTGGTCATCAGCACCGGACACCACACGTTTACAGCGGTACGCCTGATCAATCTAAGTATCAGCACACAACATATCATGAATCGCGATTTTGATTTCTGCCACCCAGAAGACCAGATGAGCGAAGTGCAGAATACACTGGCGCGTCGTCGCTCATTACCAGTGTTGAACAATGACGGCAAACTCGTAGGATATCTCTCACGCACCGACCTTATCAGTGCACGTCCCAAACGAGTCATTCTGGTAGATCATAACGAGCAATCGCAGGCAGTCGATGGCATCGAGGAGGCGGAACTCCTGGGGATTATCGATCATCACCGCATAGCGGACGTGCATACAAACAGACCCATCATGTTCCGTGCGGATCCAGTTGGGTGTACAGGCACGATAATCGCAGGCTTATACAACGAGGCAGGCATTGCCATTCCTCGTGATGTAGCCGGGCTGCTACTTGCGGGGTTACTCTACGATACATTGATTTTGCGTTCGCCCACCTGCACTCCTCGTGACGAACGCATAGCTGCCGAGCTGGCCGAGATCACAGGCGAACAAATTGATCAATATGGGCAAGACATATTCAGTCAAGCCGCAGCAGATCTAAGCGAGCGTACCGCCAGTGAGTTGCTAACCGCAGATTTCAAAGAATTTATGGTTCGCGACACAAAGTTTGCGATAGGTACCGTTGAAACAGCGAGCCCATCAACCGTCGAAAAACGCACCCCTGAACTACTGAACACAATGCGCCAGCTCGCTCACGAACGCGGGTACACTTCATTTCTCTTCATGATTGTCGACATCATCAACATGCGTACGCATTTACTCATCGCTGGTGGAGAACTTGCTGTAGCTGAGGTACTTGGAGTGCCTCTAGAGCCAGACGGGCATTCAGTCGTCGCGGAGAACCTTGTTTCTCGCAAAAAACAACTGGTGCCGCTGCTTTCACGTATTCAGGCAGCTCTAGTCTAACAAAAACTCTGTAACAACCGTACGTAAAAGCAAGCCGATGGCAAACACCAGGTGCAGATTCGACTTGCAAAACTGTTCCGCTTCTGTTATTTAATATGCTTGTCACAGAACAAACACTATGTTACACTTAGGTTCGAATTGATAGCCACTCTTAGAGGATTGTGGACGGTCGCTATAGGGGTCAGAGGACTACCGACTTCTGCCTTCCCATATGCACTGTATTTCAGCTACATTACGATGTGCATGTATCCTGGTCAACGATGACCAACTGAATCAATATTTCTTTTGCCATAAGGAGGGCGTTTTCTTTCGTGAACACAAACAACTATATCTTTGTACCTATCGTCATAGGACTTCTTGCCGTAGCATTCGCCGCCTATCTTGCAAGGTATGTCCTCAGCAAAGACACTGGCACACCCGCCATGCAGAAGGTCGCAGATGCCATATTTAAAGGCGCAATGGCCTTTCTCAACAGACAGTATCGTACAATCGCTATTCTTGCAGTTTTTGCCGCTATCATAGTCGGTCTGGTGCTTGGCCTGCTTGGCCTAACTACCCAGGCCCATACGTTTAACTGGGACCTGGCCTGGCGCACATCGGTCGCCTTCTTGATTGGCGCAATTTGTTCTGGCGTCTCCGGCTATACCGGCATGTATGTTGCGGTGAGATCAAACAGCCGTACTGCCAGCGCTGCAACGCGCAGCCTTGGTGAGGCGTTGCTGGTCTCACTGCGTGGCGGCGCCGTTTCAGGTTTCCTGGTGGTCTCGCTCTCCCTGCTGGGCGTAACGCTGGTATTCCTTCTTTATGGTGGCCTTACTAATCCAGCACTGGCTCCAGAACTGATCGTCGGCTTTGGATTTGGAGCCAGCTTCGTCGCTCTTTTTGCTCAACTCGGCGGCGGTATCTATACAAAGGCCGCTGACGTTGGCGCTGACCTGGTGGGCAAGATAGAAGCCGGCATCCCAGAAGATGATCCGCGTAACCCCGCTGTGATTGCAGACCTGGTGGGTGACAACGTTGGTGATTGCGCTGGTCGTGGTGCCGACCTCTTCGAATCTACAGCAGCTGAGAATATTGGCGCAATGATCCTGGGAGTGGCATTGTATCTTGCCACAAAGAATGTTGGCTGGATACTCTTTCCACTCGTTGTGCGTGCTTTCGGTCTGATTGCCTCTTCGATAGGGTTACTCTGGATTCGCCCCTCTGTGGTGACTGAACCTGACAAAGCAGCAGGCAAAGACCCGGGCGAAATTGCCATGCAGCAACTCAACATAGGCTATTTCATTACCTGCGGGCTGTCAATCATTGGCGTCTTTTTAGTGAGCTATTTATTGTTAGGCGGCCTGGGAGTATCAACAGCTAACAGTTTTGCTCCTTCAGTTCCTCCCTGGGTATGGTTTGGCCTGGCCGGTACTACCGGTATTCTTCTGAGCATTGCCTTCGTCTATATCACTCAATACTACACGGCTGGCACCTGGCGACCAGTGCGTGAAATTGCAGCCGCGACTTTGACTGGTCCCGCAACGACCATTATTACTGGTTTCGCTGTCGGGTTTGAATGTGTGGCCCTTCCTGTCCTGGCTATCTCTGCCGCTTTAGGACTCTCCTTCTTCCTGGGAAGCCAGGTACAAATCTTAGATCCGAGCATTCCCCATGTAATCAACCCCGGAGGTATTTTCGGCACCGCGGTTGCCACCATGGGCATGCTGATGAGTACCGCCTATATTCTTGCGATGGACACATTTGGTCCCATTACAGATAACGCTGGCGGCATTACCGAGATGGGCGGGGGGGCCGAGTCTGTACGTGACATTACCGACGCTCTGGACGGGGTAGGCAACACCACAAAGGCATTGACGAAGGGCTACGGCATTGGTTCCGCAGCTCTTGCAGCGTTCCTGCTTTTTAGCGCTTACCTTGATGTTCTGTACACCTACAAACACAATCCAGCCGTCTACACCGTTGACCTGGCTAATATCCCGGTTTTCATTGCGGCATTGCTGGGTATTACACTGATTTTCTTCTTTAGTGCACTGGCAATCCGCGCTGTGGGGGCAGCTGCTAAGCGTATGATCGAGGAGGTGCGTCGCCAGTTCCGGGACAACCCAAAGATTATGGCAGAAGATCCCGCTGATCGCGTCGATCCCGACTATGCTCGTTGCGTAGACATTAGCACTCGCG
>Ga0207684_10003908_pt1 | contig 14280 bp, 12 predicted proteins | sample KBSK5501metaG_FD_184342 | JGI IMG/M metagenome (GOLD analysis project Ga0207684, IMG submission 184342) | Corn, switchgrass and miscanthus rhizosphere microbial communities from Kellogg Biological Station, Michigan, USA - KBS K5-50-1 metaG... | ecosystem: Host-associated > Plants > Roots >...
GGTACCCGATACCTTTAATGTTCAGGTTCAATGGACAGGCACCCAATTTGAGGCGACTATACCGGAAATAGATGCGACGGTGGTGGGCGCTACTCGCGATGAGGTGCTAGAGAAGGCAGGGCGGGCTATCGTGGCCGCTCAGATCAAGGCGGCTGAGGAACGTAAGAAGAAGGGGCGCCGGGGGAGCACGGTCGCCTAGCTCATCCAGTGCCGCTACGGGTACCAGATAGGTATCCGTTTTTTGTTGTCTATCATCGGGCCTTCTACCCTGGTACTCGCCCTGTCCGGGTATTTATCCCTGTGCTGGCTCCATATGATATCCGTTCGCAAACGAGACCTTCGAGAACACCTTGTCACGTCTCTCACTCCTTGCCGATTTCCCAGCAGGAGAGTAGAATCGAAATGCATGTACCTGCTCATCTTCAAAAAAGGAATCGTCTACTGCGCAATCTCTTGTCACCTTCATCAAGCTGTGCTGGCTACTTTGATCATCCGTTCAAAAAATCAGCCCTTTGAGCCTGTTTGGTGACGATCATTACGCTTTCCAAATGCCGTTTTTATGAACGGATGTACGAAGTAGCCAAAACAGGGCTCGTTGCGCCCGAGAAGCGGCTTTGTTGTCTAAGCGTGTCTATGGGAAGTGATCCTTGTCTGTTGGTTAAGCTGTAAATGAAGCTGTAGAAAAAAGAGTGGAATGACCGAATCTCAGCCATGAGATGAGAAAAGGCAGAGGAGTCAGTCCTCATGTGTATGCGGTTGTGCCTGGCTGAGAGCCATTTCCACAAAAGAATGGATAGACTCACTCCATTGTCTAAACAATGGAGGATACTTTACTGAGCAATTTATTCAAGTAATTCTCTTTCTTTCAACCAATCAAAAATAATCTTATCTACGGGAGAACTTCTATCCTTATCACAATGCTTTAGCCAAACAACTTCCTCAATTTCAGAATCAGCAGCGAACTCTCCTTTATAGTTGGCAGTATAACAGGTCATTCTTATTATGATACCTTCAGCCTGACCATGAGCTTGGGCTTCAAACTGCCCAATATACTCTAACGTTTCTGGTAGCAATTCTACACTGAGCTCCTCCTTAATCTCTCTGATTAAAGCTTGTTGATCTGTTTCATTGTTTTCACGTTTGCCTCCCGGTATGTAGTATGTATCCTTTCCCTTAGAACGGGTACTTAGGATTTTTTTGTTCGCAATATAAATCCAGGCTAACTTATCAATTATTCTGGCTATGTGCATCTTTCTTTACTTTGATCATTTGTAATCGTCCCTCACAAATTTCAGAAAGGGATTGGGAGGTTAGTGCTTTTAGAGCCGCCTGTCCTTTTTCATGTAAAGCATGAAGCTTATCTTTGTCCATTCTATTCCACCATGGTCTTTTTCGCAACCAGTCTTCAAAGCCAAGTTGATAGTCCACCAGATTGCTCTTTAGCTCAAGTAATTGAATCACTTGAAAGGTTGCGTTTTGTTTTAAAGATGCCCAGTAGTTATACAGATGGCTTAAGTAAACTGATGGCTCAAATGATCTCGATCCACCATCATAAATGGCGCATCTTTCTAAAAAACAAACTGGCTTTGATAAGCTTACATCCTCAAACTCGATTGAACTCGGAAAGTCTTTTCTAAAAAAATCTGTAAAAGGTAAATGAGTATTATAAAGTAATGGCTCTCCCTTATATAAACTGAATATTTCTTCCAAATATATAACAGTAATTCCTTGAAAATTCGGTGACCAAGCATCCTTCAATCTCTGCCGATAAGCTATAAGCATTTCTCTTACATAGGGCGTCCCTATTGTAAAAATTAATAGACCGCTTGGTTTTTTCCTTTCGTTGCCATAACGAATAATTGCTTCTTCTATTACATTTTTTAAAGTAGTCGCAGTAGCGCAAATATCTCCAATACATAGTAAGGCTTCATCCTGAATACTCCACTTTCGATAAGTAGACTCTCCGATTTCAAATCCATTGCCACTTGCGACCCGTTGGCTCGAAAGGAAAGTGACTTCTGGGAGAGTTAAAGTAACCTCTGCTACATTACGGTGTAAATCAAAATTGAGACCCCCGCGTAAAATATAGAGAACATCGATTGGACTGGATTTCATAATTTTCGCAAGTTGGCTATGATCCATTTTATAAAGGTGGTTAAGGATATTATAGAGGGCAGCAGAAAGCAATTTCTGAAAGTTGATTCCGCATACTTCGGGACTGTTTAGTAATTGTGATACTTGTGGTGTCGAAGCAATGAGTGTTTTCATACCTTCATCAGGGATGACTTGATACAATACCACGTCGTGAGATTGTGCGATCCTTTGCAACTCAAGTTTCTCGTTCATTATGGTCTCCTTACAGAGCGCTTAGATAGAACAATCGAAAAAAGGGCAGCATATTACACAAAACTTGCATAATTTTTATTCTGTTTCAACTTAGCTTTTGATGAGTTCAAAATTTGAACATTGTACTAATATCTTATATGATGCATTTCTCGTCTTCGTCACTAAAAATTTAGTCCTCATCCTGTTACCGCTTTTTTCATGCTGCCGAAAAGATAGACAAAAACACATATTTGTCAAAGTTGTACTTCCTCCACCAGATAAGCACGGATCTCCTCCCCTTTTTTCGTAAACAATCCCCCTGCTTTTGTGAACTTATACCCTCTAAAGTAATTCATACTAGGTCTTAAAATTTCATTAAAGTATAGATCGCTCACCAAAATAGTATTTCCTTCAGCAGCACTCATCACCCTGACAGCCCAATTTATAGCATGACCGATTAGCTGACGACTTCCGTCGGCCATCTTGATCCAGAAAGCAGGCCCATTATTTACTCCGAAGCGTAGTGAATACGTTCTAACTTCTTTGAATAAATCTAGTAGAGAAAAAGCAATATTTAATGGCGCATGACGATTGTCTATGCCTCTAAAGGCTAGTAAGAGTCCATCACCTGTCAATAAGGTAACAACGTCATCGATATGAACTTGCCTCACGAAACGATCGAGTGAAAGCGCACCTAGCAAATCGCGAAAGATCTGTATTTGCACAGTATCCGTTCGACTACTGAAATCAACAGTATCGATTGCAAGAACATATGTATGCTCAGTCGTATAATCAGCGAAATCAGGAAGTAAGCTCATCTTGTTACCATCCTTTCCTAAAGTCTTGTTCCATCCACTTTGCATGATGTTTTTGGATTGTGCTGGCTGAATCTCCTCCATAGCGAACAAGGGTATTATATTCGGCTCCGAAGTATTGCGCAACTCTGACTCAACAATACCTCTATACTCACTTTCCATATGTTGGAATCTCAGAAAGTGTTGCAGCAGAGATAGTCGAACTAACTCATTAGGTTCGTGGTGGAACCAAGTTACTAGTTCATGTGCGAGCGGTTTATCAACGGGAATGCTACGTAGTCCAAGAGCCAACCCTTCTCGCGCTAAGTAGCTATGGTCACTGTGTATCACATGCTGGATGAGGTCATAGTAAGGGTATAAGTTCTCCTCGTGCTTGGTGAGTACTCGATAATACCAGCGGCGTATATTTGACGGCGCTTTGAATATTTCCTGAGGGTATATCCGTAGGTCTGCTATACTTCCGAATTGGTCGCGATGTACGGCCCATACTGAGTATTCAGCTACCTGAGAATCATGGTGCCGATTGAGATCAAGAATAACTTCTTTTGGAACCACTAGCCGATTTTGTGCGTAAAGAAGACTAACCCATTGATAACTTAACCCATTATCTGTTTCCAATGTTGATTTGATCTGACCATAATCCAGAGGTCCTTGATATCGTCGAAAATAGAAAGCCGCCAATTCAAATGAAGTTCCATAGAAGTCTTGTCCTGAACGCAGGAACATTTGTAGTGCTACAGGAAAGGGCTCTAGAGCAAATAGAGCAGCAGTAGCCCAAGTTTTATTCTCTGGATCTGTTTCAGAGAAGCGCAGTTGACCAACAAGGTAATGAGTGAATGCCTTGTCGCCAAGTAAACCTATAAGCTTGTAGAGCCAGCGTCTAACTTTTATGCCATTCGATGTTTTCAACTTTGATATTACTAGGATTAATTCAGCTTTTTGTAATGATGAGATTGAGTAGCCAGCCTCAATGGCATTACAAGTCTGTTGGAGACCTCGCTTGATCTTCCGAGAATCATTACTACTGATAAAATGAATTGCATCAGCAAAATCAAAGTGAAGCATAAGACGTCCTGCACTTTTTGTACATACTCTTGTTGAGCAAAGGCATACAATAGCATGTATTCATGCCCTTACACAAAATACTGGGGACTAACTTTGTGATAATCTTAAATCCGTGTTATCTGAACTTGAGTTGCTCTCTTGAATCTTGATGACACTGGCACACATCTGTGACAATGAAGTCATAACGCTTTGCAGCAACGAGTATGCTACTATGACAAACGCATCGTCCATCGTTATTTCCTTTAAACATAATGTTATATTTCCACTGCTTTGCCCAACTCTAATACTTAGTAGCCCCGTGTCGAGATTATCATGTAGTATAGGCAGAGCTTTAATTAGTACAGATTTGCCTGCATTATTTAGGCCAATCAGGGTATTAATACCCTTGGATAAAGAAACCGTACTTGAGTTTCCAAATGATGCCATACCGAATTTTGTGTAAGGGTGTACAACGAGAAGGTGCTAAACTCAGTCCAGCCCTGGCCCCGGAGCTTTTCTGCTAAGTGCCATTACACAAAATTCGGTATGGCGTCTTTCCAAATGACTAGATGTTCCTTAACTTTATCTGCGAAATTCACGTGTTATAATCTAGCTATTCTATGAAGTTCTATTTTAGAAACATCAGGACATTCCTAACATTATGCTCTTTTGAACATCTATTCTTTAATGATAATAGGAAACTTCGAGAATAACAATAGGAAGGCATAGCAACATTGAAATGATACTCCTCCTCTTGTACCGGAAAAATCTCCAGCCCTCTCCGCTCTGTGGTGTACGGCTTTCGCCGAAGCGACCGAGTGAAGTATACTGCATGGACACCTTGCCAGGTCGCTTCATCTTCCTAGCCTACCACAGAGCTTCGGGATAGCATTTCTCTGATGCCCACCCCTTTTAGCCTCGCTCGTGCCAGCATGGATTATTTGCGTTCGCATATTTTTCTCAGGTGCCTGGATTATCATCCCTGACACCCCCATCTATCATGGTATACACTAGCATCCTGGTTTCTCTCCCTGTCTGCTGGTTCACACAATGGTAATACCCACCATGCTTTTTACCCGTCATAACACCCCCTTGACGCTTAGCTTCTTTCACTACTTTATTCAAGAGTGCTGACCGATCTGCTGACCTGTCACGATTAATTTTTGCTGCCATGATTTCCTTTCCTTCCATCATTATATCTGACTTAGAGCTCCCAATGCATACTGATATGGTTATGGGCAGCTTCTACATCCAGCACTTTAGTGGTATTACCTGCACGAATATAGAATTCAGTATGGTCTTTATCTTTCAGATACACCGGTTTGGGGCTTGGATCAACCTTGACGATGGCCACGGTATGACCTTTCTGCTCTTCCAAAGACAGGTGAATATAGGGATTAAACTCTGCGCCCAGGTACTCAAGAAGAGAGCTCTGGAAAAGCTGGCCAAATTTATCCCGATCGGCAGCATTCATTGCCTGTGGCTTAGGGCTAAGGTCATGCTCAACACCCAGAATGGTGCCGTCGTCTGCCACGCCGATGAGGAGTGTTCCTCCTTCAACATTCAGGAACCCCGCAATCGTTTTGAAGATCATTTTGCGCAGATCCGCATTCATCTTTTGCTGTTGTACATCCCAGCGTAAGCTGGACTTATACTCTAGGCTGGCACTTTCGCCGACAGCCAACAAATCCTCCAATGTATAAGCTGATACAGGTTCGGGTTCAGCGATCAGCTTCTCCATATAGCTATTGATCGCATCGACAATAAGTTTACGGCGTGTAAGAAGGAATTCTTCAAAGGCTTCAATACGCCAGAGATACTGATTGGATGGAACAAATTGCTTGGCCAGCGCTCCAGGATATTTCTGTTCAACCTGCGCGAGATAATCCGCGGGCGCAAGATCTCCTAAAGCCGAGCCAGAATCATTCGTCAGGAAAACACGGTTAGCGATCTCTGTCACTAGTTTTTTATGGAGGTGATTCTCAGGATTATACTTTCCCGACTTGTAAAGAAGTGTATTCGGGAAAATATAGCGGTTATTGATTGCATAGACTGAGCCTTGCGGTGAACTTAGAGGACTGCCGTTAAACCAGTCCACAGCATTCCTGGTTTTAGCGATAATAAACATCATCCGATAAAGCGGATGCTGAATGCCTCGCCCCTCGAGGTCGCTAGGTTTTACCTCGATACGTCCACGTTGTTCGATGATCGCATCAACCAGTTCTTTCCAGGGACTATCGCTGCGCTGCACAATTGAGATATCATGATCAAGTTTCTGATCCGTCTGGCTGCTATAGCGTCCCCACGTACTCGCAGCATACATCCAGTGTATGCAACGTCTCAACTCCTTATCATCAGGAAACTTTCCTTCATGCCTGGAAAGATAAGCCACGACAGGAACCAGTACATTGGTTGTGCTTAAGTCATCAGTTGAATGAATAAAGGCGTGGCCGGGTAATACCATGACAAGGTAGTCAAGGATCTTTGTTAGTTTATCCCATCCTGCTTTTATCTGGTCATAACCTGTCTGGTGAATGGTCTCATAAAGCGCGCGTCCATGCACAACCCCGACTAGACAACGAACCATAAATGTAAGATCAAAGGCAAATCCTTTTGCCTCTAGTGCAGCAATCTTCGCTTTCATTACCTGACGCGCTTTGGCCCATTTCCCTGTGATATGCGTAAGGGCCAGTTCCGCATCCGTCAGCTTTGTACCAAGGCTATTGACGCGATCAAAAACATCGATGGCCGCGTCGATATCGGCATTGGGAGGAACAATCTGAACAGGATAGTCTTTCTCAAATATATTGCACAGTTTCGTCAGGTTATCATTGTAACACTGGGCAAGCTGAAATTGTTCAGCGGTGGCCGATGAGGCCATAACTTTCTTTTGCACAATTTCAAACACCTTCACAGGTGTTGGAGAAACAAAGCAATCCGTCACACGAACCCAGGTAGGATTATGTTTCATGCGCGTGACCTGGTAATACTGAAACTCCCCCGAGTCAAGATCAAAGTACAAATCGCGTGGGTCGGTCTGGATATCGGTGGGCAGATAGTAAGGAGGAATCTTGCCTTTGATGAGCAGATAGAGCGTGGTAAGACGCTGCTGTCCATCGAGAATAACACTCGTTGCGCCGAGTGTATCTTGAGGAAGGGACGTATTTTTTAATTCTGGAGGATTCGTCGTTTTCCAGAAGAGCAGGCTTCCGGTCGGATATCCACGAAAGAGTGAAACCATGAGTTGCTTGGCCTGCTCCATAGTCCAGACATATTCACGCTGGAACTCCGGTAGAACCAGATCCTGGTTGTGAATATCTGACATCAACTCAGTGATTTTCGCCATCTTAATGTGCCCTTTCTTATCACAACAATAATATAGTATCCATCTATTGGAGATCAGTTAACGCAAGAAGCGAGGGGTGAGTAAGCAGAGACAATGTACAATGCATGCTAAAAGAGATTGAGGGCTGCAAAATGAAAATCGCTGATGTTGGGCAGAAAACCCAACAGGTGGAGGTGATAGGCGTGGATACATCCTGAAAAAACATCGCAGCAAGCTCACCCGAAATACAGTTTTTCTGTAGTTTACCACAAATGTCTCATATGTCAACTTCTATTCGAAAGACTTTTAAGCGTATCATTTACTTTTATTCTCTAGGTAAGAATTGAATAGCAGGAGCAGTTCTTTCTTACTACCTCTGCCCCTCTAACATCGCCTCCGACTTCGGCGGATGTGCCATACTCAGATCAGCAGGCAGCGGGTCTAGCCGCGTTCTGTATGTCTCACCCCTCTCCATAGCCCTTAGCATCTCGTCATAGATTTCCAGAATCATCCGCTTCGTGCGATACTCCCCATACTTGTACTGGCTACTTGGGACATCCGTTCGGGAAATCGGCATGTTGCGCACGATCGAACAGGCTTCCTTGCGGAAGGTGGTGGCCGTATCAGCGTTATGGCATGTTTTTGTGTTCCTTGTCCCGTTTTTCTTCTGCGAACGAAGAGAGCGCGCGTCATCCTTCTACCTGGTTGCTGAGAGAGGTGCATACATGCGCATCAGGCTGTGACTTGCTTGGTCTCGATCTTCTTGGCACAAGTCCCTCTTCGTGAAGGCAAGATGAGAGGCGCGAGAGATTGTGCTGGCACTCGTCTCCGATTTTGAGAACGGATGTCCCATGTAGCCAGCACAACCCCAATTAGGTTCTCTGTTACGGCTTTGTTCGATTCTCGAAATATCACCTCTTCAAGTATTCTCCCCAGATTGCAGGAGCGTCAGAGCAGGCAAAGGAAATGGAGTTGGGACAGCCGTTCATCTGGGTGAAAGGGCTAAGAAGTTCTACCGGGTTTTAGATGTTGAGAAGATCAAGGGGAAATTAATTGCTGAATTGCAGCAAGAGAAAGAGCCACCTGCACCCATGAGTGAGGTAGCCAAGTGCTTGGGATATGATCAGTCATTTTTATATAAACACTTCCCGGAAATCTGCCGTGCTATCTCTTCCCGTTGCCGAGAATACAGAAAGAGGAAACGAGAGGAGAGGAAGCAAAAGATACTTGACGAGGTACGCCAGGCGACTTTCAGAGTCTATGACCAAAATCTGTACCCCAGCCAGGAGCGAGTAAGGCTCCTGCTTACAAAACCGGGTCTATCAAAGAACTGGGAGCACTTGCTGCATGGCACGAGGCATTACAAGATCTGGGATTGGAAAATAAGAGACCTCAAGGCCATCTTTTGTCGTAGTTTTTTGGAAGCATAAAATTGCAGAAAAGAATTGGAAGCATAACCTTGCAGTGACTGCAAATTTATGGTTCCAGTAACATGTATGTTATTATTCTCAATTCTTTGCACTCTACTGGACGCATAAAATTGCAGTAAAGTGCTTCTCGCACGCTCAAAATCCGAAAGCTTATAGAAGAGTTTTTGACAAATTGGACGCATATCATTGCAGAAAGTCAAAAATGGACGCATAAACCTTCAGAAGGTTGTAGACGAGAACAATGGAAAAACGCTGTTCACCTCTCATTTTTAAGAACGGATATACTAAGTAGCCAGTACAATGGTTGACCGTCATGTACCTACGTCGGTGAGAGAATCGTTTTACAACCGGCGACGCGCTAGATCGTATATAAGAGAGAACGATATATCGCATTGTTGCAGAGCGTGAAGCGACAGGATCTATCGCTCAGTCACCAGGTGTCCCACGCGCAGGACACACAAGCAAAAGAGAGACATTCTCAGAAAGAGATGATTGTCATGTTTTCAGGATTCAGATACGGCTACGGCCTCTGGTTCCTCCTGCCTGTATTACTCGTAGTGTTGCTCTTCGGCAAGTTCTTCTGGATCGTGATCCCGCTGCTCTTCATCGGGTTGTGCTTACTCCCCCGCTTCGGCTTCAGGAATAGAGGGATGCCTGCAGATGAGTATGCGTACCAACCTGGTACGCCAGCTCAGCTTTCCGCGCTAGACATCCTTAACCAGCGGTACGCACGTGGTGAGATCGATGCTCTCACCTATGAGCAGATGCGCGAGCGGCTCGCGAACGCAGACCGACCGAGGGACTAGCTGCATCCAGGGATTCGACGGTCCTCGTTGCCCAAAGGCAACAAGAATCCGCCGCAGCTGCTGTGGTTTCAATCCAGATGTCTTCATCTTGCGCGAGATGAAGACATGCGTATTTTATACTTGGAAGAACCTTGTTCTTTTTCCCCAACGACGTCCAACAATGCTGACTCATCCACACTTTCCGTGAAAGCTCTCGTATCTCTTAGAAGCCGGCAGAGATGAACTGGCTTCACAGTATGCTTTCACTTTTGTACGCTTGCTTCATCGTCTCAAAATCACGCAAAGCGATACTGCAGGCGAACCCCCACTCGACGCTCGCTTTCGTGAGAAAACACGCTCAAACTATGCTCAGTAAGAGGGTTCGCCAGCGGTATCAAAATCGACGGAAAGCCAGAGATTGACACTGCCTGGAGAACGAGGATAAACGTGCTTGGCATGCGAGTTTGTTCGCTTCACCACGAAAGATGGAGAGCCAATAGAAAACATGAAGTCAGGCTTTCGCTCCAACGTCCTTCTTGCGGCTATAGTGCCTACGAGCTTTGGCCTGGTTGCCACAGGTATGCATATCACACCAGCGACGGCTATGATTCTTACTGGTATCGAGAAACAGCCACTTGCAATCATCAGCTGCGCAGGCTCGCATATCGTGCAATCTTTCGGATGTCAAGAGATCAGCCGCCGAACGCGCCACCAGCCAGCGGATGCGATCTAATGCCTGCTCATTCGCCGCCCAGTCCCATCTAAAACCACCACTATCGGGAACGAGGCGTGCATGAGACATGGCTTCAGCGAGCCTCTCGTTTAAGAGCGCCAGGTCGGATTGCTCCGGCAAAGAGCCTTCCCAGAGAGCATAAAACATCCGGTAGATCGTCTCGCGCAGCTCAAGAGCGCGTTGAAGAGCTGCTGACGCTTCCTCTGGATGATTTTTAGCTTCCCGTAGCAGTTGCTGGGCCTCTTCATCTGTCAGGAGACGCTCATACAACCCCCATGCCACAAGATCGTTGTCGCTGTTCAACAATTCCTGTGGCTGAGGTGAATAGCGTTCGGTCAAGGTATGCGTAAAATCCAGGCACAGCCAATTACCTGAAATGTCATCAAAAGCAGGTATTTGAATTGATAATGCTGCCATACATACCTCCCCTCTTACTCTATCGCATTTCATACTAACCACTAAAATGCACTTGACAGGTTAGTTATTCCATATTATAATATAACTATCAAAAGCAATTTTAATGGTTAATTTAGGATATGTCAAGGGGTGAACCGAAAGGAGTAGACATCATGCGTCCCATCGATCAATATGATACGCTGCGCCAGGGGAGAGAAGAACTGCTGCGGCAGGCAGAATATGAGAGGATGATCCGAGCGGCAAGCTTCAAGCAGTGGAGACAGCCGCAATTGCTTCGAACTATTGCAAGCTGGCTGCATACACAGCTGTTAAGCCACGGTCACAAGCTTGAGCAACCGGGAACTGCCGAAAAAGGCACCTTCTCTGCCGCCAATCCCTATAAAATCACCAGCCATGTAGGAGAGCATCACCTCTAGCATCTCTTTCCAGGACGAAATCACTGTCGGATAAACGAAAGGAGTCAGGTAAGATGGAGCTATTGATACTCGTAGGTATTCTGGTTCTGCTCGATGTAGCAGCGATCTATAAAGGTGTTGATACTACGAACCCTTTTGACTCCCTTGAATGGGAGAAGCGCCGACAATGGCAGGCGTTACGCGGAGGAGACTCTAATGGAGAAGGCAATGCTCTTTGACGAAGCAACTGTAACGACAACAGAACAAGCTGTAGCAGCGGCTGCGCAGAAAGCACTGCCTTCTCATCGTTTGCGTTATGAAGCGCTGCTGGTGTTGAATGCCATGATCTGGGGCAGCACCTTCCTGATGGTCAAGAATGCCATAGCGATTAGCGGGGCCTTTACCTACTTGGCCTGCTGCTATGCAGGGGAGCGCTTACCTTAGCGCTGAAAAAAATAACGTTCGCAGCGCTTGGTTCAATGATGCTCTACTTTCCATAACAAAACTCCTGTGAGTGGTGATGTTTGACTTCATTCATCATCTCACAGGAGTCTTTTCGGCATCAGGCTCAACCTTTTCTGGGCTTAACTTGACGCCTATGGGGTGGAGTTATCATTTACCCTCTTTTTTGGAACGGATATCCCAAGTAGCCAGTACAGAGATGAGTGTCAACCGGCTGCGCATTTTCCTGGAGTTGAGCATCGATCGCTACTTCGCGTTTCTGATACAGAATCCACGTAACCTGCACATTATGGCCTGGGAAGCTGCCGAAGGCTGGCATACTTTCGTAGGAGACACGAATGAGCTTGAGGAGCACAGATCCCGTATGATCTGCCTGGGGGACTTCTTACACCCACGAGATGCACAACGAGATAAACTCATCAGTGAGGTAGTTTTAAAGCCCTGCTTCGTGACGCTCCTGTTTCCAGAGGACAGGAGCCAGGTTTCAGGCCACATTTCCCGTTGCTCCCCCTCATTGTGTTACACTTAGAAGAGGAAATCACGGCGAGCACTACGCATGCGACCAGGAAGGAACAGGAGGAAATGAACGATGTCAACCTCGGTCAAATTAACCGCAGACATGCAACGAATCCTCAACGAGCAGCGGCTCGGCTTTGTAGCTTCGGTCTGCGAGGATGGGACGCCGAATCTTTCGCCGAAGGGAACAACCACCGTTTGGGACGATGAGCATATTGTGTTCGCCGATATCTGTTCACCAGGGACCATTGCCAATCTCCGCCATCATCCAGTGGTCGAGATCAATGTGGTTGATCCCGTGAGCCGCAAGGGATATCGCTTCAAAGGCCCTGCGACTATTCACCAACACGGCCCCATCTTTGAGCAAGGACTCGCGTTTTTTCGGCAACGAGGAACCAGGAGCCCCATCCAGAGTATCGTGCTGGTGCGGGTTGAACGAGCCATTCCCTTGATCTCTCCTGCCTATGATCAGGAAAAGGGGGAAGAGGAAATCCGGGCCTCCTGGCTCCAGTATTGGACTGCGCTCTACGGGCTTCCAGAAGACCTCGGCAAGCAGGTGGCGGACACAGAGATTGAGCAGATCTAGTTTCTCCGCTCGATGTGCGCCATTTCTCACCTCTGCCTCATCTCCAAACAGACCGGGCAGGATAGCAGCCGACGAGCATCCGCCTCATGGCTTTTCCTGTTTATGCCACCGAAGAAGCAGAGGGAGGGCAACCGAAATGCTGAGCAAAAGCAGAGGACAGTCCGTGCACAGTGATCGTCAAAGCAGGAGCAGAAGCACCACGGGCATTGCGCGCCAGTCGCTGTGCCCAGCTGAGCCGCCAATGAGCCCGCTGTGCCCTGGTCAACACAGCAGGGGTCTTGCCCTCTGTTTCCTCCACATTCCAATCCTCTGGAGCACGTTGGGTCACTGTCACGGTCTGGGTTCGAAGCAGAGTCAGAAAACTCCGACGGATCTGACAGCGTTCCCAATCTCCCCAGAGGATCAGGCTGCCTGGTGGAGGGGCAAGGGCCTCTTGTCGCACAGGCGGAGCTTCTCCTAAACTCGGCGAAGAGGAGAAGATCGGCCAAAGGACAGCACTGACGCGTCGCGGTTTGAGGGTGGTGCCAGATTCTTGACAGCGCTCGCGCAGGGGGCATGCGCGGCAATGGCCAATGCGTGCAGCATAGAGCACCCGCACCGAGCCGTTGCGCTCAGGCCGACGCTCCTGAGCATACAAGGGATGACCAGCGGGACATTGCAGGGGCCCATCCGGTTGCAGGGCGAAATCTGCTCCGGCAAAGCCTTTGGTGTACGATGGGCGCGCCCATTGCGGTGGTCCATACGAAACGTTCTTCTCTGCTTGAGTGGATTGAGTTGTTGGAGAAGGCTCTTCCAGGTAAGCAGGCTGAGCCGGTGGAGCAGGAGAACCCGCCAGAGCAGGCGTGAAATCGGTCAGGTGCATGGAAGTGGGGACGAGCTTCTGTCCGAGTTCCAGGCGCACGTTCCAGATCCGCTGGCTCAAAATTTGGCAAAACTCCTGGCCGTACGGCGTATGTGAGAACCAGCGATCCGGGTCCTGCTCCTGGTCCTCGTCGGCGAGCGTGATTTCAAAAGAACCGCGATGCAGATACAGATGCAGGACATCGGCGGGAGTCCAGGCATGAGGCGGGACGGTCGTGAAGAATTGTTCATAGACGGTCCCGTTGCGCACCACGCCAATGGGAGGGGGAGAGGCACTGGCAGGATGGGTCGCCAGGATCATGCGGACCACGGGTCCTGTGGGCGTGAGCGCAATATTCGGGCGATCGAAGAGCGCCCGGCTGGTGCCAGATTCGGGATGCGTGGTCTGCTGGTCTGGCGGCTGGTGCAAGCGCTGCTGGACGGAAGGCAGGTCCAGCAGATCGTACTCCTTCCCGCGCACGATCACCCCCACCCCCGCAGGAGTGAGCAGATCGGCCAGAGGTGCTGCATTGCCATACAAGCCGTCCAGGCGCACGAGCACCTGGGCAAGCGGGAGCGAGAGTGCCGTGGCATAGCTGGCGATCGC
>Ga0207684_10003912_pt1 | contig 14273 bp, 10 predicted proteins | sample KBSK5501metaG_FD_184342 | JGI IMG/M metagenome (GOLD analysis project Ga0207684, IMG submission 184342) | Corn, switchgrass and miscanthus rhizosphere microbial communities from Kellogg Biological Station, Michigan, USA - KBS K5-50-1 metaG... | ecosystem: Host-associated > Plants > Roots >...
AGGACGGGAACGGCGGAGTAAAATTAGGGCCGTTAAGATTGCTGGCTGGCGCGCCGAGCGGAGAAAAGGTTGGATCGCCGGCAGTGGCGGGATTGCCATCACCCGCTCCGGTCGGGCCGGTGCCGGCGTCCGCTTCGCGGATACCGGTGACCGGTCGCCAATATTGATAATAGTACTTCGACTCCCAAATCGCGATGCCGGCGTCAGCCATTGCTACGTTGACGAGGGCCAGGAGTCGTGCCAGCTCAGCCGGGTTCGCGCTCGTGCCCATCTGATCGGCGATATGCATCGTAATCTGGTTGTATAAGCGTGGCGGCGCGCAAAGACTTGGAGTTCCGTCGTAGGCCCAGAAGATGCCGATCTGAGTTTGTTCGGCTGTGCGCGTGGTCGGAGTTGCGACACCGTCGCCGCCGAGTGACTTCACTTCGTTAAAAGCCACGGCGTATTCTGGGCTGTTGATGGCGGGTGGAAGCGGAGCGCGGAACTGTTTCGAACTTTGCAACACGAATGGGGTCACTTGACCCCAGTAGGCCCCCAGCGCCAATGGATGCTGACTGATCGGGTCCTGGCGCCATTTGCCTGGATCGTTACTTGTGATGAACTCGATGCCGACATGCGGTTCGGCCTGCTGCGAATTGTCATTCGCCCGAAGCGAAAGAATGGTAGAGGCAGCGAGGTGTCCAAGGGCGATGCCGTCTGCTTTGGGACGATTGTTCGGAATCTGGCTGAGTTCGTTAGTCAACTGTTGATTGAAGGTTGCTTGCTGGGAGGGGAAGAGCGCATCCAACGTCTCGCACGCCGCTTGGGCAATTGCGCACTCCATCGAAGCATCCTGCCGCGCTCGCCCGAGTCCGATATAGCTTTGGCAGCTGCCGTCGATCGCGTTTACTGCCTCGAAAATTGCGATATGGACAATCGCCATCGCACGGCTTGCGCGCACAGGCCCCAATTGTTCTCCGAACACCCGATTCTCGCCAAGTGCTACAGGCGTATGATCGAGACCGCTGGCGTTGATCGCCATCTCGTTCCAGTGTCGAATCCGGTTTGCCGGCCCGATCCCATTCGGCCCTCCGTGTGTTGAGGGTTTGGGGATGTGAAGCGCCGGCTGATAGCGGGGACCCCACGCGTCGTTGAGGGTGCGAAAGCCGGTCTGCGCGCCAGCGAAGCCGACCAGAGCTAATCCAAAAAGGGTAACGGCCGATACGATCGATTTTTGGGGATGCTTTTTCACGGTAAAAGCCTATTTTTATAGTATATATATAGAGCCTCTGCCTTGGCGAGCTAAATTGGGAGCTTCTCCTCCATGCAGCGGTCGTTGTGCCAGAGACTGGCGTTGACATTGGCGACCCACTAATTAGCCTCGGCATCGTGCTTCGCTGCGCCGGCCGGATCGCCACGATTATCGCGCTTTGCTGCGCGATCGGGTTGCATTGGATTGCCCTACAGTCCGTGGCGTGGACCACGATGCTGGTCGAGTATTCGAAGCGGGCCCCACTGCGTGAAGCCCTCGCTCAAACTTTTGACGGCTCCCATCCCTGCGCGCTTTGCCATCTCGTGACTACGGGAAAGAAATCGGAAAAGAAATCTGAATTTCAATCGCCCGCGCCCAAGATCGATATAATTTGTTTAGCACGCGTGGTTCGCGTGCTGCCAACATTTGTGCCGTTCGGCTACGAAGCGATAGAACATTCGTTTTCTATCATCGGACATTCTCCGCCGGTTCCACCGCCACGCTGCTCCTGAGTTAGTTGGCGACTGAATCGACCGTGCCGTACGTGTGTACGGGTTGCGGTCTCCTCGCACATTAACCCGGAACCCGTCGTGCTAAGTCGCGGCGCCGTTCTCATTTCCTGGGGGAGCCTAATGAAAATTCTCCATTCGCTTTGTTCGTCGAGTTTTGTCGCGGGGCGATTTACCAATCGTCCGCGCGATCTGTGCGGTTGCTGTGGAGTCCCGCACATGAAACACAGCTTTTGCCATCTTATTCTTCTGCCAATCAGTAGAGCGGCTCTTACTGCTGTCACAGTCTCTCTCATCATGATGTTGCTGGTGCCTGAAACAATCTCGGCCCATGGTTTTGCCGGAAGCAGATTTTTCCCAGCCACGCTCTCAACCGACGATCCATTTGTTGCTGATGAGTTTTCGCTGCCGACTGTTTCCAGCATCGTCACGCCGGACGGTGGCGGCACGCGCGACACAGAGGTTTCTTCCGACATCGCTTTACGTATTACGCCGAAATGGGACATCGAGTTTGGCGAGACGTTCATCATGCTCAACCCTTCACAGGGCAAGGCGGTGAATGGCTTCAGTAATCTTTCCATCGGCTCGAAATACGAGTTCTTTGAAAATGACGAGCATGAAGCAGTGGTCTCGCTCGGTCTAGATGTAGATGTCGGCGGCACGGGAAGCAAGGAGGTGGAAGCGGACACCTTCAGCACATGGACACCGGGGCTGTTCTTCGGCAAAGGCTTGGGAGATCTGCCGCAAGAATTGTCATTGCTCAGGCCACTTGCGGTCACTGGCCTCATCGGCATCGCTATCCCGAGCAGCGCGCGGACGGATGGATCACCAAACCCCGCTGTATTGCAATGGGGGGTTGCGGTCGAATACAGCCTTATCTACTTGCAGGAGCAGGTCAGAGACATCGGGTTGCACGCGCCATTCGACCGCTTGATTCCGCTGGTGGAGGTTTCCCTTAGTGATCCACTCAACCGCGGGCAGAGCGGGCTAATTACCGGCACCGTCAATCCCGGCATCATTTGGTCTGGCAAATACTTCCAAGTCGGCGCCGAAGCGGTGATTCCCGTCAACTCGCGCACCGGCAATGACGTAGGCTTCATTGCGCAGCTGCACTTCTATCTCGACGATCTTTTCCCACATAGCCTGAGCCGGCCGTTATTTGGAGGAAACAGATGAGCCCGCTTCGTCGCATCCTTTTCTTCTTGCTTCTCGGACTTCTGCCGGTGGCGCAAGTGCGTGCGCACGCCTTTTTGGAGCGCTCCGATCCGACTGTCGGAGGCAAAGTGCATTCTGCACCAGCGGAGGTGCGGATTTGGTTCACGGAAGCGATCGAGCCGGCGTTTAGCAGCATTCAAGTCTTCGATGCGGCCGGAAAACAGCTCGACAAAAAAGACACGCATCGAGATCCCTCTAACCGTTCGCTCCTGCACATCTCGCTGCCTCCGCTCGGGCCAGGAACGTACAAGGTGGTCTGGCGCGTCGTGTCGGTGGATACGCATATGACCAAAGGCGATTTCACATTTCAGCTTCTTCGGTAAAGCAGCGCTAACGAAGCAAACGCCTAAATATGTTCATAATTATCACGCGCGCTGTGCACATCGGCGGCTGCTTGATTCTCCTGTCATTGTTCGCGTTTGAAATGCTCATCGCAACACCGGCATTGAGGCAGGCTGGCCCAAGTGTTTTGAAAGATGTAGAAGCCGTGCGCGGCCAGTTTCGATGGCTGGTGGTGTGGAGTGGTTTTGTGGCGATCGGTTCCGGCGTTGCGTGGTTTTGGTTCGTTCTCGCGCAAATGACCGGCGGAAGTTTGTGGGAGATGCCGAGCATGGATTCTATTGACGTTGCGATCACTCGAACACAGTTCGGACGACTGTGGGAATGGCGTCTGGGGCTGATACTGCTGTTTACCAGCGCGTACTTCTTCCATTCAAAAAAATGGTGGAACGTTTTGTCGAAATCACGCGTTTCGCAGTGTGTTGGCGCGATCGTTGCAACCACGCTTCTTGCTTCTCTTGCGTGGGCTGGACACGCGGGCGCGACCATGGGAGTCCAGCGCTCCGTCCATCTCACTGCAGATGCCGCGCATCTTGTCGCCGCCGGGGTCTGGCCCGGAGGTCTGTTGCCGTTGACATTTTTCCTTGTTCGAGCGTCGAGGTCCAATGAGCCGTCATTACTCCTTGCTGCCGTTGCGATAACTCGCCGGTTTTCCGCTTTGAGCGTCTTTGTTGTCGGCGCGCTCGCGGCAACGGGTTTGGTCAACAGTTATTTTCTTGTCGGAAGCTTGCGCGCTCTCGTCACGAGCGCGTACGGACGACTGCTTATGCTGAAACTGTCCCTGTTTGTCATCATGATCGGTTTTGGCGCAAGGAATCTTCTATGTCTCAAGCCACGGCTCACTTCTACAGGTGAACGGAATGCCCAACAACGCGTCGCTCTCCCGACATTGATGCGCAACGTCATCGTCGAACTTTGCCTCGGCACACTCATCGTACTCATTGTCGGCGCACTGGGAGTCGCTCCGCCACCAGGCCATATGAGGATCAAAAAGAAATCGCCGAAATACGGATCATCACTTCGGCCGACAATGATCTCGATCGGTTTCGTGGCGCAAAAGCTGGAGATACCGGAATCACTTCTGTTTTTCTTGGGCCGCGATTAATCGCATCGCGCGGCTGCTGGAGCGTGGAAGTTGCCGGGGAGCTTCCGGTTTCAATCGACAATGCGGCGCTTCAAGTTGTGCCTGATTACCGGGTACGGGGCGCAATTTCCATACACTTCTAGGGTCTTGTCATAATAGTACCACACTTAAGGGATGTGGGATCAAACCGCACAAATGTGGCTGCGGTCGACGACCGCGACGTAGCCCCTGGCGAAGGCGCCTTAAGCACCTAAATGCTTCGGGAAGGATCTCTTTCGTGTCGTCCCGTTAATAATTAGGACGCGACGCTTCCTTCGCTTGGTTTCGGCGCGGAAAGCGGAGCTCGTCTGTTTGAGTCCGGTCGAACGTATTCGTAGCCAAAATGTGCCATCAGGTCCGGCACTTGATCCAGGTGACGATTGATCTCCGCCAGATCCTCTTTCGAAAGCCGCTCGATCTGTTTTTGGTTGTAATTCACAATCGGCTGTCGAACGCGACCATCAAGAGAATGCACCGCTACATTCTGGCGGATGTCGAGATCATCGAGTTCGGGAACAAGGTTGATTATGCGTTGGCAGCAAGCCTCCGGGCGTTCGGAGAGGTCTTCGTAATTTAGAGTTATCGCGTGACGAAGTGTTTTTTCGTTGCGCATCTGCTGCTGCGCGCAACGAATCCAATGTTGGATGCAACGCTCGATCGATAGTTTAGCGCGGCGGCGGATGCCTTCCGCCACCGCGTATGGATTGCGTTGCATGAGAATAAAAAAGCTATCTTCGAAATGCTTCTGCAGCATCGAAGCCCGAAAAATATTGGGCGGCGATTTCTCCAGCAACACGCGCGGAGTTGCGGTCTGGAACTTCGGATTGCGTGTCCAGTGCTCTCGCCATATCCGCTTAATCACGGACCATTGGTAACGCGATTCGTCCTGAAGGATCGCAGCCTGTTCGCTCCAGATGCGCCGACACTTCAGCCTCCCTGGGCTCGGCATGTAGTCTTTGACGAATCTCTGGCCATTCACTTGTTGATCTGGTCCGCCCGGTGCGGGCAGCCCAACCGCATTACGACATCTGCTCAGCACGCGCTCCAGTAAGGTAGAGCCGCTGTTGTTCATGCAGATGATAAACAGAAACTTCTCGACGCGATCTGACGCGGGTGGCTCGCCGTGCTTGCCGGAGTCGTCCTTGACTGTATTCGCAAAGGACATGGTGGAGTATGTGTATCGTGATGGAGTGCGACGTCAAACCGTTAACCGCGCGATCGACGCAGTCACTCAGCTGGCAGCCGATGGGCCCAACACCCTCTCAAAAGAAGCAACTTTGGGGGGCATTCGGGTTTAGCTGAACAGTGTTAGAATTTCGGCAGCAGGCTATTTCCAAAATCTGGTGCACGAAATGGGCACGCAGTGGATTCACAAATAAGCCGACATTTGCATTAAAGCGAGGCATGCACAGCTGGTCACAGGCTCAGATTATTACTTGCGGACCAGATGGAGTCGCTCATAAGCGGCTGAACTACAAGGCGAAGCGCAATCCGGTCATATTTGGCCAGCAGCGATTTTGTGGGTCTTGGTACAAATACTGGTGTAGCAGGCAAGCGAGTGCACCTGACGGGAAAAATATCCGCCTGCTGGAAAGGACATGAGTTTTTCGAGCCGGAGCGATTTTTGAGAATTTTGTCGCAATTTTTCACGGATTGTGGGGAAATGGAGGTTGGCTAATGAGCCGGGGAAAAAAGGGAAACTATTGGGCAACAGTGAGCAACGCGTCGCGAGAACGATCTTTCGCGCTCAAACAATGGAGTCAGCGCAACGTTTGTGATTGACTTGACGACGCGAGATGTCTCTAATGGCTCTGACAATTATAAAGCTCGGGATCAGTCTCGAGCCGTGTGAGTAAAACATCCGAAGACATACGAATGAAAGGTTTCGTTCAGAAAAATGGGCGACTAACCAAGGGCGGCAGCTTGCCCTTGCCGGTCGGCGTGCGAAAGCTCGGGAGATTCTTTGTACGTTATCTACCGCGGCAAAATGGGTCGAATGGAACAGCCGACAGACAAACCTGTGACATTGCGCTGTCTCAGCACTTCGATCCGACACACGCCGACAACGGAAATGGAAATGGAAATGGGGCTGGCGCGTCGCGTGAAATTGCATCATCCAAAAACGGCGTCACTCCGATCGACAATGAATGCCCGCCTTTTTTGCAAAAGCTCATGACAGAGCTTGTCTTGTCGGAGCGCGCCGAGACGTTCGGTTCAGAGCGTAATGGGGACGACCGCCGATCGCCGCACTTCTCCAGTAACGGAAACGGAGCGTTAAGTCAGCACCGATCCGCGCATGAGTTCGACAGAACGGCCTTTTCTCGGGCCCACTTGAAGAATGTCGCTCCTGCTTCCATGCCTTACTGGAAGCGGATTCTCGACATCACATTCGTTTGCTTGACTCTGCCCTGCTGGTTGCCGCTCATGATTGTGGTCATGTTTTGGATCAAGCTCGTTTCACCGGGGCCTGTTTTTTTTCGCCAGGCCAGAATCGGCTACCGGCGACGCCAATTTATGATCTTTAAGTTTCGAACCATGCGTGTTAACGCGGAGACGCACACGCATGCGGAATATTTTGCACACTTGATGGAAGCAGATTGCCCGATGACGAAGCTTGATGGACGCGATCCCCGTCTCATTGCGTGCGGGCGTTTCCTGCGAGCGAGCGGCCTGGATGAATTACCGCAGATTTTCAACGTCTTCTGGGGTGACATGAGCATCGTTGGGCCTCGCCCATGCCTTCCACACGAATTTGCGCTTTACGAACCCTGGCAACAGCAGCGCGTCAATGTAGTTCCCGGTTTGACTGGGTACTGGCAAGTTAACGGTAAGAATCACACGACTTTTAGTGAAATGATCGCGATGGACATTTTTTATTCGCGTAACATATCGCCGTGGCTCGATCTGGCGATCATATTAAAGACGATTCCGGCTTTAGTCGCGCAGACGCTCGAATCCCGCGCTCTTTCACGCGCGGCATCGCGTCCGCAACCGCTTCATCAGACGCATCGATCAAATCAGAGCGCCTGAAGGGGAGGCATAAACAAAATATGAACACACCGATCTCGGTGGGCGTGGTCGGATGCGGATATTGGGGTCCGCTCCTAGTCCGCAACCTCAAAAGCGTGCCGAACTGCAATCTGAAAGCCGTTTGCGACTTGAGCGAATCGCGTCTGGAGCACCTGAAGGCTCTCTATCCAGAGATCGAATACGTGACCGATCACGAGAAGTTTTTCAACGGCCCAAATCTTGACGCAATCGTCATCGCTACGCCGGTGAAGTATCATTATCCTTTGGCCAAGGCGAGCCTGCTGGCCGGCAAGCATACGTTCATCGAAAAGCCGATGGCTTCGTCTTCGGCCGAATGTGAGGAATTAATTGAGATCGCCGAACGCAGCGGTCTTGTCCTGATGATTGATCACACATTTCTGTATTCATCTCCGGTGCGCAAGATCGTGGAAATAGTTGAAGCCGGAGACATCGGCGATCTCCGCTACATTAATTCGCGGCGCCTCAATTTGGGTCTCTTTCAGAAGGACATTAACGTCGCCTGGGATTTGGCCCCGCACGACATTTCGATCATTCTTCACATCCTCGGGGAATTCCCGGTGGCGGTTAACTGCCAGGGCAATGCCCACGTCACTCCGCACGTCGAAGACGTGACCAATATGTCACTGTATTTCCGGCACAAACGTTTTGCCACAATCCAGAGCAGTTGGCTCGAGCCCCGAAAAATTCGCGAAATGACCATCGTGGGCACACGCCGGATGATTGTCTACGACGACCTTCAAACCAGCGAAAAGATCCGAATTTATGATGTCCGGGTGGAGCGTCCTCCTCATTACGACACGTTCGCGGAGTTCCATTATTCTTATCATTATGGCGACAGCTACATCCCCCACATTCAGCAGGAGGAACCCTTAAAGGTAGTGTGCCAGCATTTTGTCGATTGCATCGAGAATGACACTCCGCCATTGACCGGTGGCCGAGAGGGACTTGAGATGGTCAGGATTCTCGAAGCATCTTCGGTGTCGTTAAAGGCCAGCGGCGCTCCGGTAACGTTCTCGCCATCTCACGGAATTATATCACCGACTCAAGGACCGCGAGCGAAGGAGCCAGCGGCTGCGACCGCAACGGTTTGAGCACAAGTAATTAAACACGCCGGTAGGATGACTGCGGCAGGCAGCTCTTGTCGTTCTCAATGTAAAGCCGGCGAAAAAAAATATGCACATAAGGGTACCGTTTCTCGATCTTGCTGCTCATCACGCACCTCTCCGGGCTGAGTTTGACCGGGCGATTGGGGAGGTGATCGACAGCGGTGCTTTTGCCGGCGGGCCGTTTGTCGAGAAATTTGAGGCGGATTTCTCCGCTCACAATAATTCGCTGTATGCGGTTGGCGTCGGCAGCGGCACAGAGGCGCTGTGGTTAGTAATGCTGGCATGCGGGATAGGCCAAGGCGATGAGGTGATCACAGTCCCGACGACCTTCATGGCCACCGCCGAAGCGATAACGTTTTGCGGAGCTCGGCCGGTGTTTGTCGATATTAACGACTGTACTTACACGATGGACCCGGCCGAGCTCGAAGGAGCGCTTACACCTCGAACCAAAGCCATCATTCCGGTTCACTTATTTGGCCAACCGGCCGATATGGATCCAATTCTAGACTTCGCACGGAAGCATGATCTTTTTGTGATCGAGGACGCCGCCCAAGCGCATGGAGCCGAATACAAAGGGCGAAAGGTCGGCACGCTTGGTGATGCCGGGTGTTTCAGTTTTTATCCAGGCAAGAATTTAGGTGCGTTTGGCGAGGCTGGCGCGGTCGTGACCGACGACGTTGAATTACAGGAGAAGGTGCGGATCCTTCGGGATCACGGCCAGACCCGCAAATACCACCACACAATGGTTGGTTGGAACTGCCGGATGGATGGTATTCAAGCGGCGGTGCTTAGAGTCAAGCTTCAGCACCTGGACACAGGAAATTCGCTGCGGCGGGCCCACGCGCTGCAGTATAAGGAAGCCCTGGAGGGATTGGATGAAGTGGTAAAACCTTTCGAGGCATCCTTCGCGCGTCACGTTTACCATGTTTATGCAATCCGCGTTCCAGACAGGGACGAAGTCCTGGCGTTCCTTGCCGAAAAGGGGATTCAATGCGGAGTCCATTACCCCGTACCCATCCATCTTCAAAAAGCCTATCGAAATCTTGGATATAAAACGGGCGATCTTCCAGTCTCCGAACGGACTGCCTTGGAATTCCTCTCAGTGCCAATGTTTCCCGAACTGACCGAAGCGCAGATCGAGATGGTTTCACTCAGTTTGCGAGACGCCGTCGCTGCGGGCGTGGTGGTGTGAACGAAGCCCGCAACTTACGGCCGGTTTTGATCCCGTCGCCCGATGCTGCGCACTATCAGCGCGGGAGCAGCACGGAGTTTGCCCTGGATCGGAAGGCTGCTTCTACGCTTCAGGTCAGAATTCTGGATCCACTTTGCGATTCGGATTGGGACCGACTTGTCGTTTCACATCCCGGAAGCAACTTCTTCCATAGCACGGCTTGGGCAAAGGTACTCTGTAAAACATATCGACATAAACCTAATTACCTTCACTTTTTCCGGCGGTCCGAATCGGTCGCGCTTGTTCCGGTGATGGAAATCCGAAGTGCTTTCACCGGCCGCAGAGGGGTTTGCCTGCCGTTCAGCGACTTCTGCAGCCCATTGCTGTTTGATCAAAGAGAATCGGCGGCTGTCATTAGCAAAATATCAGAGCTGGCCGGCAAGCAAAGGTGGAGATACTTTGAAATCCGCGGTGGGCGGGAGGCCCTGCCGGCGAACGCCACTCCCGCCATACAATTTTATGGTCACAGGCTTCCCTTGTCTGACAATGCCGAAGAGTTATGGGCGCAATTCAAGAGTGCGACACGTCGCGCCATTCGCAAAGCGGAGAAAAAGGGCCTGAAGGCCGAATTCGCCAGGACGAAAACGGCGATTCTGGAATTTTATCGGCTTCACGTTAGAACACGCCGACGGCATGGTCTCCCCCCGCAGCCGCTTTCCTTCTTTCTTAATATATATGAGGAAGTCATTAAACTCGGCCAGGGATTCGTCGTCCTGGCGCGAAATGACGCGCAACTTCTGGCCGCGGCCATGTTTTTCCAGTATGGCAGATCTGCTGTCTACAAGTTTGGCGCGTCAGATGCGCTCTTGCAGCGGTTTCGCGGGAACAACTTTGTCATGTGGGAAGCACTCAAATTTCTGATACGCGACGGCTGCAGGATGGTGCACTTCGGTCGGACCTCTCTCGACAACGAAGGGCTGAGGCGGTTTAAGGCCGGATGGGGCGTCATTGAAGAGGCGATTGAGTATTTTAGGTTTGATACAGAAACAGAAGCATGGAAGAGTGCTGGCGACCGCAGCTCGGGACTACACAATAAAGTTTTTCGCCGATTACCGTTGGCGTTCAACCAGTTGGCCGGTGCCGCAATCTACCCCCACCTCGATTAGCAAACGCGTCAACTCTGAATTTCCCATATGGCAGAACGCCCGCCAGAGACCCTAGTCACACGCACGTTACCTCGAACGCGAGAAGCTAGGCCAGAGCCGCCTCACGCAAGTTTGAACAGGAACGACATCCTCATCGCTCTATTCAAACACAAGAAAAAGATCGCTCTCTTTGCCGCGGCGGGTTTGTTGGCCGCCGCGACGGTCTACGTTCGTTATCCCCCTGTTTATGAATCAAAAGCCAAGTTGCTGGTGCGCTATCTGGTTGAGAGGAGTACGGTCGACGCGATCGACAACCCAACAAATTCGGGCTCTTTGATGGGAACAGGGAGGGACAACGTCCTCGGGTCTGAAGTTGAGATTCTCAGCAGTTGGGATCTGGCGGTTGAGGCCGCCGACGCCGTAGGCCCCAAGCGCTTACTTCCGAATGCCAACGGTGTGCCTACCAAGGAGGCTGCCGCAGGGACAATTTCTGCCGGACTGAAAGTGGCCACGTTTCCGCAGAGCAATATCATTTTTGTCTCCTATAGCAATGGAGATCCAGAGCTTGCCACGCTTGTATTAAATGAACTTGTAAACCGTTATTTCAACAAACATCTCGAAGTTCACCGTTCAGCTGGGGCATTTGATTTTGTCACGCAACAAACCGACCAAGTCCGGTCCCGGCTGAACCAGACCGAAGATGCATTGAAGGACCTCAAGGACAAGGCGGGAATTGTTTCGCTGGCGGAAAGCACCGCGGCGCTGAGCAATGAAGCTGCGAGGACCGAAGAGCAATTGCATATCGCCGAGTCGGAGCTGGCAGAGCAACAAGCCCGAGTCCGGCAAATGGGCGGAGCGATCGTAGAAACAAATGGGGCCCGCAAGGCGCTGCCCGTGACGGAGGCCGACCGCGACGCAACGGCGGGAGATGGGAGTGGCGAGAAGTCTGGAGTGGCCAACCCTGAAGCCCCTTCTGAAGCTGTTCAGCAGTATCAGGTTCTCGTTTCACGATTGCCGCAACTGCGTCAAGCAAAGCTGGATTTGCTCGCCAAGTACACACCACAAAATCAGATGGTGAGAGCAAACCAGGCAGAGATCGACGAGGTTGAAAGCCAGCGTCGCAATCTGGAAAGAAAGTATCCAGATCTACCGGCGAGAGTTGCGCCAATCGGGTCGTACAAGAATCAGCAACTCGACCCCGCTTCCGAAACTGCTCATCTCGCCGGATTGCAGGCGAAAAAGGACGCCTTGGCTGCTCGGCTGCGCGATGTCCAGGGACGGATACAGCAACTATCGCAGCTCGGGCCGCAGATTGCCGACCTGGAACGGCAGAAGCAGCTGGAAGAAACTAACTACAAGTACTTTGCCGCAACCCTTGAAAAAGCCCGGGTTGATGAGGCTCTTGATCCGTCCAAAATCCCAAATATCAGCGTTGTGCAACGGCCTTCGCCGCCGATTTTTGTCACTAAAAGGCGAGACAAGATTGCGTTGGGGTTGGCAGGTGTAGGACTGGCGGCGGGAGTCGCGCTCGCGCTGCTCAAGGAGTTGGTGTTGAATCGAACAGTCAGGCGACCGGTCGAAATTGAAAGATTCGTCGGAGTCAGTCCCCTAATGTCGATCCCGTACAATTCCAAACGCGACGGTTCTTCGCCTTCGACCCCTAACGGTAGAGCAATCGTGGCGAAAACCTCGTCGGGGAAAAGTTTGGCGCCCTGGGACACCAATCATTTCATCCGGCCTTATTGCGAAGCGATCCGCGACCGCATCGGTCTGTACTTTGAGCTGCACCAGTTGACACATAAACCAAAGCTCGTCGGTGTTGCAGGCTTTTCCAAGGAAGTGGGAACCTCCACCCTGGCAGCTGGACTAGCCGCCGCGCTTTCTGAAACAGGAGACGGGAAGGTGCTTCTGGTAGACGTCAACTTGGGGCCCGAGGACGTTCATCCATTTTTTCGGGGCCGGCCGGCCTACCCTCTCAAAGCCGCGCTCCAGCGGGCGCGCGCTCTCGATCCGGCGGCAGATAACCTCTATCTGGCTACGGTGGGTTCCGGCAATGCGGGTCCGGCGCAGCTCGGTCTGAAAAAATTCTTTGATCTGATGCCGAACCTGAGAGCGAGCGATTTTGATTATATCATCTTCGACATGCCTCCTCTGGAACAGACTAGTCCTACACTGGGAATGGCCGGTTTTATGGATAAGCTTCTGCTCGTAGTCGAGGCCGAACAGAACAACCGTGACATTATTCGGCGTGGTTATTCAGCCCTCGTCGGGATCCGCAATAATGTGTCGGTGGTGTTGAACAAAGCGCGGTCCTACGCGCCGAAATGGGTGGAGCTGGAAGACTGACGAAAACATCGCTCAGCTTTTCCGCTGGCGGCATAAATCGAGCTTACTCTGTAAGTGACAGACAGCCGGAGACCGTGCGGATTCCGGTCGCTTGTTGATCGAGGCGGCTAGGATCTGAGGTTGGCGGAGCCGTCGTTTGTCGTAGAGCTGCGCAGGATGCAGCGGCTGGGTTTTGCAATTCTAGAGTAATGTTACGCAATAGGATTTACTACCGAGTCAAGCCGTTTGTTCCTCAGTTTGTTCGAACGGCCCTTCGACGGAGACTTGCCTCGCGCTTACGGCAGAGCGTCGCCAACATCTGGCCGATCATGCCCGGTTCGGAACGACCGCCGGAAAACTGGACCGGCTGGCCCGAAGGCAAGAAGTTCGCTCTCGTCCTAACGCACGATGTGGAAAGCGCAACGGGTCTGCGAAAGACCCGGCAACTGATGGAACTTGAGTTGAAGTACGGATTTCGCTCCTCCTTCAATTTTGTTCCAGAGAGTGACTACAGAGTTCCTCGTGAACTCAGAGAGGAACTAACGCGGAATGGCTTTGAGGTCGGGATCCACGATCTCAAACACGACGGCCTGCTTTATCAATCGCCACGCGAGTTCAGCCAGCGCGCTGCGCGGATCAACCATTATCTAGCTGAGTGGCAAGCTGTGGGATTTCGATCAGCCTTCATGTTGCGCAAGCTGGATTGGCTGCACGAACTGGACATTCAATATGACGCGTCCACTTTCGATACTGATCCGTTCGAGCCTCAACCGGAAGGATACCACACCATTTTTCCGCTGTGGATACCTCGTTCTGATTTGTCGAGTGAAAACTCGAACTTAGTCAACTCTCATTCGTCCACTCCCAACGGTTTGCACAGCGGGTATGTTGAACTTCCCTACACGCTGCCTCAGGATTCCACTCTCTTTCTGCTCCTGCGAGAAGAGACACCGGAAATTTGGTTTCGAAAGCTCGATTGGATTGCCGAGCATGGCGGGATGGCCCTACTCATCACGCACCCGGACTACATGAACATGAATGGTGAAAGCCAGAAGACC
>Ga0207684_10003914_pt1 | contig 14267 bp, 12 predicted proteins | sample KBSK5501metaG_FD_184342 | JGI IMG/M metagenome (GOLD analysis project Ga0207684, IMG submission 184342) | Corn, switchgrass and miscanthus rhizosphere microbial communities from Kellogg Biological Station, Michigan, USA - KBS K5-50-1 metaG... | ecosystem: Host-associated > Plants > Roots >...
ATATCGTCGTCGGTAGTGCCTTGTAAGCGCAGACCGACCGCCCATTTTGCGGCCGCATAATCCTGGGCCTGGACAGCGCCCAGCCACTCCACTACATCACCGGGCTTTTCAAACGTTCGCCGGGTGATGAGTTGGTTGTGAAGTCGCTGGTGCGCAATGTCCAGGTTTGTCATGATTGATCAGTCTCCTCTAACCAGGCTAGTTTTTCACTTTGAGATCATGGAAGAACGCCCGCATGTCCTTAGCCAGTAGTTCGGGTTCCTCCAGCGCGGCGAAGTGCCCACCACGTGGCATCTCCGTCCAGCGCTCGACGCGCAAGAAGCGCTCCCCCAATTCACGCGGTGGCTGGGTCAGGTCTTTGGGGAAGGTAGCAACCCCCGCGGGGACGTCAATGTGCTGCCCCGGCTGGAGTTGTGGCGCCATGTGGCTGTCCTCATAGTATAGACGAGCGGAGGAACTGATCGTCTCGGTCACCCAGTAAATCATGATATTGGTGAGTAGTTCGTCTTTGCTAAAACGCTGCTCGATGTTGCCACCGCAATCGCTCCAGGCACGGAATTTCTCTACGATCCAGCCGGCCAGACCGACGGGCGAGTCATTCAGGCCATAGGCGAGCGTTTGTGGTTTGGTCGATTGAAGCATTGCATACGCTCCCTCCTGCATGAACCATCCCTGGACGGAACCGAGAAACTGCTGCTCCGCTCTGGAGGGATTAGACAGGTCAGGGGGAAAGGCGATCTCTCTTGGAAAGCCAATGTCGGTCAGGTGGATACCGGCGAGAAACTCAGGATGGGCCAATGCCAGCAGGCGTGTGACCCGGCTCCCAATGTCCCCGCCTGCCGCAGCATATCGCCGGTAGCCAAGCACATCGGTCATCAATCGCCCAAGCAGCCGGGCAGCGCGAGTCGATCTCATACCACCAGCATTGGGGCGGTCGGAGAAGCCAAAACCCGGCAGCGACGGCACGATGACATCGAACGAGTCGGCAGGGTCGCCGCCATACCGCGCCGGGTCGGTCAGCATTGGGATGACTTTGTGAAACCGGTAGAACGAGTCAGGCCAACCGTGGAGCAAGAGGATCGGCGTCGGGTTTGGTCCTTTGCCCCGCTCGTGGATGAAATGGATGCCAGCGCCATCAATGTCAGCTTTGAAATGCGCAAACGTATTCAATTCTGCTTCTTGTTTGCGCCAGTCGTACGTGTGTTGCCAGTAGCCTGCTAACTCTTTCATGTACTGCAGGTTGGTGCCGTAGTCCCAGCCTGCTCCCTCTACCTCGTCGGGCCAACGGGTGCGGGCTAAGCGTTCGCGCAAGTCGTCCAGGGTTGCCTGGGGAACGTTTACTTGAAAAGATTGGATACTCATGTCGCATTTCTCCTTTATGCTCTTTGTTATGATGAGAGGCAAGCGATGACTGTGCGCTCTTCCACGCGCTTCCCTTTCTGTTCTGTCTGAAGCTGTGATCCTCAGATGCATCTCGCTTGACTTATCTACTACCTGGAGTATACCATTGAAGGAGGACAGAATCAGCCCTCATTTGAGAGGTGATTATTGAAGATTACGAAAGCAGAGTGTTGACATGTACCATCCCACCAGTCGCGTCCTGACGGTGCTCGAGTTGCTTCAGTCCAAGCCATCCATCAGTGGTCCAGAGTTAGCCGAACGCCTGGAGATGGATGTACGAACGGTGCGCCGCTACATCACGCATCTCCAGGATGTCGGCATTCCTGTCGAGGGAAACATTGGTCGATATGGGGGGTACCGGCTCCGTCCCGGGTTTAAACTACCACCACTGCTATTTACGGAAGAGGAGGCCACGGCGATCATGCTTGGCTTGCTGGGAACCTCGTGGCTGGAAATCGGACAATCAGCGGCAGCTGTTGAAGGAGCGCTTGCCAAAGTCTCCCGCGTCCTGCCGCTGCGTGCACGGGACCGTCTGCAAGCCATGTCTTCTCATTTGTTCTTCTTTTCTGCCCAACAAGAAGCACGACCCGATGTCTCTCGCGTGATCACTCTCAGCGAAGCGATTGGGCAGAGGCAACGGATCGCCATTGACTATCGTTCCAGTCACGACCAGCTTACCCACCGCAAGGTCGAGCCGTATGGCATTATTGGGTGGGATGGGCACTGGTACCTGGTCGGGTACTGCTGCCTGCGTCAGGACTACCGTATATTTCGCCTAGATCGCATCCAGCAGGTAGAGGTGCTTGCGGAAGCCTTTGAGAGAGCAGAGGAGTTTGATTGCCGGGCCTATGTGATGAAGCAGTATGGCGAGCCATCAGCCCGCTGGCACATTGAAGTGGAGTTTCAAGCAGCATTGTTTACCGTGCAGCAGAAGATCCCTGCGTCCTATGGCCAGCTTTCGGCCACGCCAACGGGGGTCCTGTTTCAGAGTCATGTGGATGAATTAGAGGGTCAGGCGCGCTATCTGATGTCGCTCAACCTGCCGTTTGTCATTCATCATCCGCCGGAATTACGTGAAGCACTGCTGCGGCTGGCAGAACAGATGGTTCAGATTGCGACAATCGAAAAAGCTTGACAACAAGGTGCAAGAGCAGTACACTAGAGGTATCAAGAACTTTTGTTCGCTTTAGGAGCACCACCGGATGGGCCAGGCCACGCGCACCACCAAACTGTTCCTTGACCTGGGCAAGCGAGACCAGGGAGGAGCCAATACGGACAAACGAGCCGCCCTTGATGCCACTGCCCTCGTGCTCAATCAAGCGCGCGCCTTCTACATTGACTTTTTTCTGGCGCATGCCGACAAGCTGGCTGAGCGCGTCCCCTACTATTCGGAGAAGCATCTGGAGATGCGCGAGCGGGCTATCTCCGCCAATGAACTGCTCACCTGGGCGGAGGCCTGCACCGTGGAGACGGAAGCCCATCCTCATCCCCGGGAGGGGTGGAACTTCAGTGCACGCTTTCCCACTCTGCCTTTCATCTACCGGAGAAGTGTGATCAAGGATGCCATTGGCAAAGTGCGCTCGTATCTGTCGAATCGAGCAAAATGGGTAAAGAGCGGCAAGAAAAAAGGGAAGCCGGGGCTGCCCGGGGCCACGGATCACCCGACGCTCTACCAGGGCACCTGCTCCCTCCAGCTAGAGAGCACTGAGGTAAAGCAGCGGTTTGTGCAGCTCAAGGTCTACGATGGCAAGACATGGCAGTGGGTGAACTATCCCGTGGTGTGCAGTCGCTACTTTGAGCAGCGTCACCGCGATGAGAGCTGGGAGCAGCAAAGTCCCACTCTGGTCCTGCGAGCACAGAGCGCTGAACTACATTTTCCGCAGAGCAAAAAGATCGAGGCGAAGCAAGTCAAAGACAGCAAGCTCGATCCTGAGCTGGTGACGGTCGCCATCGACCTCAATGTGCGCAATCTCGCCGTGATCACGGTTCGCCAGCATGGCATCATCCTGCAGACCGTCTTTGTCAGCGATCACGGGCTTGATCAGCACCGCTATCGGCATCTGCGGCGCATTGCGAAGAAGCAGTGGCAGTCGGGTCAGCCGGTCAAGGGGGAGCACAGCAACCGGCAGCTCTGGCAGCATATTGATCACATGAATGAGGACGCGGCTCACAAAGTGGCGCGCAGCATTGCCAACGTGTGCGCCAGCTATCCCGGCTGTGTGTTGCTCTTTGAGCGCTTGCGCAAAATCAAGGCCAAAGGGGGAAGCAAATCGCGGCGCATGAACCGCAAGCGGGCGAACCAGCTGCGCGGCAAGATCAACCGGTACGCACGCGAGAAAGCCTTCGCGCAAGGCACCGTCACCGTCGAAGTCAACCCGCATGGGACCAGTCAGTATTGCTCTCGCTGTGGACAGTTGGGGGAGAGGTTCTCCTACCAGCAAGGCCAGCGCGTCAAGGTGAAATGGGGGAAACTGTTCTGGTGCCCGCATTGTGGCTATGAAGTGCACGCTGACTGGAATGGCAGTGTGAATGTGCATCATAGCTTCTTCCGCGAATTTCACTGGCAGCCGCGTTTCAAACGCAGCGGCTGAGGGCTGCCAGCACCGCCCTCTGCGGCTACAGGTCGCAGGGGAGAAGCCTGTGGAGGGCAAACCCGATGAAGCAGGCCAGGCCGGTCCCGTGAAGGACACCTCGTGTGTCCGGGACACGCTCAATGTGGTACGGCTATCTGCTGGTCCAACGGGGGCACGTTCCAACCTGCATGCTCTCTCGGACATGACCTGAGTCGATAGCCTCCTGGAATGTGGCAGGAACGCCGGGAAGGCTGGACTGAGTCAGGGCGGCGAGAACGCTGGGTCCAAATTTGTCAAAGAATTTGGGCTACAGTTGATACCACCGTTCAACTTCCTCCGACTTGAACCTACGTCTAGCGCGAGAGCCACTGTTCAAGCCTTCTCACGAAAGAGGTTGAGCCCATCGGGATTAGAGCTTGCCTGATCCCGATGGGCTCGGTGGTTGAAGGAGACGGGGGTTCTGGCTGTGGCGCAGCCTACATTCGTGCTAGCATGCTTTCGTTTGCGCTTGCACCTGGACAATGGACTGATGCAGTCTGAGAAGCATTTTTTCTGCTTCTCCTGTTTGTTGCGAGTTTCCATTAGCCTGAGCCGAGGCAAGCTGAATACTTGCTGCGTGGTACTCCTGGCTGAGTTGGGCTTGGCGATCATGTAGGACCTGGCAGGCGCTTTGCGCGCTTGCAGTGGCGCTCGGTGCTGCGGAGTGAGCAGGCGAATTGCTTGAAGGTGCGTTCGTTCCCACAAGCGAGCCACACGCTGACAGGAACAGGACACAGATGGCGAAGGCGATGATCAGGTGTTTCTTCATAGTGTTTTCCCTTTTCTAGCTGGTCATGAGACATCGTTTGAACTGTCAGGGTGAAGCTTCACTATCGAGAGTGTACGCGACTGCAAGCGGGAAAACATCGATCCAGAGAGGTATTGTGTAGTGCTTTAAAAAGAGGGAGATGCAACAGGTCGCTAGTTCTTTGGAACTAGAGGTACGTAGCTGCTAGCCTGATAATTGCATTCTCGTCTGGTGTTCCATCAGGAGAAAAAGAACAAGGACTGACGTTCTCCTCACATCAGGTGATGCTCGATGGCATAACGGGTAGCAGCGCTGCGCGAGCCGATGCCCAGCTTGTTGTAGAGCGAGCGCATGTGGGCCTTGACGGTTAACAGGCTGATGACGAGCTGTTCGGCAATTTCCGCATTACTCAGCCCTTGAGCCACCAGGCGCAGCACCTCCACTTCACGTGCCGTCAGGCCTGCAGGATACGTAGCTTGCTTCATAGTGGCCTTTGGTGCTTGTTCTGCGGAGACCGGGGGAGAGATGGCCGATCGTCTTGACACGGTGAGCACCTGCTCGAAGGTCATACTGCGCCCCTGGGCCCAGGCGGAGGCAAAGGCCTGCTCGCCCAAGCTAGCGCGAGCAGCAGCCATCGCAGGCTCGTAATCAGTTCGTTCTGCGGGCGGGACAGGGGTACCGCGGTTCTCGCGCAGGGACTCGGCCACGCTCAAGAGACGTGCTGTCCAGACGTGCTCCCCCTGCGCTGCCACGACAACTGCCAGTCGTTCCAGACAGAAAGCCCGCGCATAGTCGTCTAAGGTGCGTGCTTCAGCCAGGCTCTCCTCTAAGAGTGTGTGGGCTCCAGCGAAATCACCCTGATGCGCCTTGATCCTCCCCAAGTAAGCAAGCACAAAGCAGGCATACCATCGGAGCCCAATTTCGCGACAGAGCGCGAGACACTGTTCCATCAGGTCATGAGCCCTATTTGTGTCGCCCTGCTTGAACGCAGCCCACCCTTCCCCCCAGCAGTAGCGAGCCATGCCCTCCTTGTTCCCCAGTTCCCTGAAGAGCGCCAGGCTTTCCTCGAGCCACTGGTCTATGGTCGCCTGATCCCCCTGCTCACCAAAGAAGAGCCACAGAGCCGACTGGTTGAGGCAAGCGGCGATGCCTCGCTTGTTCCCCAGTTCCCTGAAGAGCGCCAGGCTCTCCTCGAACAGGCTGTATCCTCTGCCGTAGTCTCCGCAAGACATAACATTGTCAGCTAAGACGTTGAGTGACCAGGCGACGGCCTCCGGGTCACCCGCTTCCTTCATGAGCGCGAGACTCTCTTCCAATTGCGAACGTCCTGCGATGTGGTCGCCTTTTGCCTCAGCGATCCATCCGATTCCCCGAAGGGAAGCGGCGATCCCTCGGATGTCACCGAGTTCGCGGGACAGGGCGAGACTTTCCTGCCACAGTGTCTCTGCCCGATCAACGTCGCCCTGCTCATCGGCGAAACTCGCGGCAAGGTCGAGTGTCTTCGCTCGCCCGAAAGCTGAAAGCCCTTCGCTGCGCGCCAGCACCCGCTCGAGAAAGGCCCTCGCCTCGCTGTAGAAGCCGCGCACCCACCAGAATTCCGTCAGCGCCTCTCCAAGCCGATAGGCCATCTCAAGGGGCGACCCTGCGTGCGCTGGATCGAGCAACCACTCCATCGCGGCACGCAGGTTGTCGTGCTCTCGTTCGAGCCGCTCCAACCAGTCGACCTGCTGTGAACTGTGGTACTCCCGTGCTGCTTCCTCTGCCAGCGCCAGGTAATAGGACGCATGCGCCTGACGTGCCGTCGCCATCTCCCCGGAGGTCTCGAGCACCTCCAGTCCGTACTCGCGGATCGTCTCCAGCATCATGAGGCGTGGCTCCTCTCCCTCCTGGGCTGTTTGCAGCAGGTTCTTGTTGATGAGGGAAGCCACCCCGTCCAGCACCGATGACATTGCGTCCCCAAGTGCAGTAGAGACGGACTCGGCCGCCGAAAGTTCGCAGCCACCCACGAAGACCGCGAGTCGGCGGAAAAGTCGCTGTTCCTCGACAGTGAGCAACTCGTAACTCCAGGCCAGCGTGTGGCGCAGGGTTCGCTGCCGCTCAGGGAGATCGGGTGCGCCTCCTGTCAAGAGCTGCAACCGGCGATCTAACCTGGCGAGCAGGGCCTGTGGTGAGAGCAGTTTGATGCGGGCTGCGGCCAACTCGATTGCCAGGGGGAGACCGTCCAGGCGTGCACAGATCTCAGCGATGCAAGCGGCATTTTCCGGCGTTACCTGGAAATCGGGTTTGACCGCCCGGGCACGCTGGAGGAAGAGGTCCACCGCCGCATATTGCGGGAGAGCTTCGCCGTCTGGAAGATGCTTGAGGTCAGGGAGTGCTAAGGGCGGCACAGGAAATTGGTGCTCGGCCCGCAGGTGTAGCACTTCGCGGCTGGTGACGAGCAGCTTGAGCTCGGGACACACCTCCAACAGTTCGGCGAGAAAAGGACCGGCAGCGATGACTTGCTCAAAGTTATCGATCACCAGCAAGAGGTGCCGGTCGCGCAGGTAGGTTGTCAAAAGTTCAATGGCGGGTTGGTTTCCCAGGTCTCGCAAGCCAAATGAATGCGTAATAGTGGTAATGACCAGAGCGGGGTCACGAACGGGAGCAAGAGAAACAAAATGGACACCATCAGCAACGTCCCCGCTGAGTTCGGTGGCCACTTGCAGCGCAAGACGGGTTTTGCCCACACCAGCCGTGCCGGTGAGGGTCAGCAAACGCACCTCTGGGCGTCTCAAGAGGGCAGATGCTGCCTGTACCTCTTCCTCGCGCCCAATGAGGGGAGTGGGCTGGAGAGGGAGGTTGTCTTTGGACGCCAGGTCATTCTGCCGCACTGGGATGAGTTTTGGTTGTTGCATCGCTGATCTCGCCGCATGTCACTGTAATGGCTCCGCCAGTTTACATACCATACCTGATACATTATATCTGAGCTTGAGGCAGTTGTCACGATCTGCCTGATATGGCGACCCGGCTACTTTTCCTCTCTAGAACGAAGAGAGAGGCACGATGGCCAGCTCGGGTCATCGTGCCTCTCGCTCTTTTTTAGCTGTGTTTATGCATCGTAATACAATGCGAATTCAATCGGTACGGGTCGCAGGCGTACCTCGTCGATCTGTGCGCGTTTGAGCTCAACATAATGTTCGAGTAAATCTGTGGTGAAGACCCCGCCTTCGAGCAAGAAGGAGTGATCGTCCTCGAGTGCATCCAGGACTTCGTCGAGAGAACCGGGGACAGAACGAATCTCGTGCTGTTCCTCCTTCGACAGATGGTACAGGTCGCGGTCAACAGGGCCATAGCCGTGTTCGCTGGGATCGATACCGCGACGAATACCGTCGAGGCCGGCCATGAGCAGAGCGGCAAAAGCCAGGTAGGGGTTCGCTGTGGGGTCGGGCGGGCGGAACTCGATACGCTTTGCCGATGGGCAATCGGTCAGTGGTACGCGTACGGCTGCGCTGCGGTTACCTTTTGAGAAGACCAGGTTGATTGGTGCTTCGAAGCCTGGCACCAGGCGCTTGTAGCTATTGGTAGTGGAGGCGACGATTGCCAGCAGGGCCGGAGCGTGTGTCAGTAGACCCCCGATGTAGTAACGAGCAATCTGGGAGAGCCCTGCATAACCTTCACCGTCGTAGAAGAGCGGCTTCTCATTTTTCCACAAGCTCTGGTGTACGTGCATACCGGAGCCGTTATCACCGAACACGGGCTTGGGCATAAAGGTAACCGTTTTGCCATGCTTGCGAGCTGTGTTCTTCGTGATGTATTTGTAAAGCATGACGTTGTCTGCGGTCCTGAGCAGCGTATTGAAACGGATATCGATCTCCGCCTGTCCAGCGGCGCCAACCTCATGATGCTGGGCCTCGACCGGTACGCCCAGTTCTTCGAGCAGCAGTGCCATCTCGCTACGAATGTCCTGAAGTGTGTCATTGGGCGCGACCGGGAAGTAACCTTCCTTCACGCGCATGCGGTGACCAAGATTGGTGGTGCCATTGCGCGAGCTGTTCCAATGCGCTTCATCCGAGTCGATTTCCGCGTACTGGATATTTGCCGTGGAATTGTAGCGCACGTTGTCGAAGATATAAAATTCTGATTCGGGCCCGAAGTAGCTCGTATCAGCAATACCGCTGGAGCGCAGATATTCCTCTGCTTTCCTGGCAATGTAACGCGGATCGCGGCTATAGGGCTTCTTGTGTCCTCCGGGCCCAGGATGGGCGATGTTACAGACCAGGCTCAACGTCGGCACGGCGGTGAAAGGATCCATAATGGCGGTGGATGGATCGGGGATAATCAGCATGTCGCTTTCATTAATCGTCTGAAATCCGCGCACACTCGAACCATCGAACGCTTTCCCTTCGACAAACGTCTCTTCTTCAAGTTCGCGCAAAGGCACGCTGAAATGCTGCCATGAGCCGGGCACGTCTACAAATTTGAAGTCAACCATCTTGGCGCCGTGCTTTTCGGCGAATTGAAGTACCTCTTCAGGGGTCATACGCTCTGCTCTCCTTATCATTTCTTTCCCTGCTACATTGCTGGATAGGGGCTTGCATTGCCAGATTCGTATAATTATGTATTTCGTACAAGCGACGAGGTTCCGCTGATCATAAGCAGAACCTATACGTCTTCATTATGATGATACGTTTTCCAAACTCGCGATACTACAGATAGATTATCTGAAAGTCACAGCTTATATTTTGTGCAATCTGCACAATCAATTTTAGGGACGGTACAGGCCCATAGCAGTGAAAACGCGCAACCCCGATTATATGCCAACGTATATATCTTTAGGATGACAAGTGGTGACAGTATATGATGCGCGAGGTGACGAAATGGTACGTTGCCAGCGGCATAGATGATGTCACGACAGTGTTATAAATAATAGAGCAAGATAAAGATGAAGCTCAACAGTACATCTCAGGTGATACGGCATCGCTCCCAACGCTTCTTCAGCGAGCGCAACCATGTGTGGCTCGCTCTGGATGTGCGGGGAGAACGAATTGCCAGAGCCTTTGAGAGTACTTCTTCTTAGAAAGAGAGGATTCCCATGTTTTGGGGATTTGGACACGGTTTATGGTTACTCCTGCCTTTGCTTCTGCTTGGCAAGTTCTTCTGGATAATACTCCTGGTTCTGCTGGCTGTGAGCCTGGTGCGCTTGTTCGGCTCGAGAAACAGGCGGATGTTTCCATACTACAATCCTGGGGTGCCGCCAGTGCAGCCTTCCGCGTTGGAGATACTCAACCAGCGTTATGCACGTGGTGAGATCGATGCAGCCACGTACGAACAGATGCGCGAGCGGCTAGAGGCCTCAAGTGGACCGGGCCGCCAGTAGCATTGCTGGCTGCTGAGGACTTCTGTTCCCTCGTGTAACTCGTATGATGAAGTAACGCACCGCTTTGCTATGGAATGTGGCAATTCCTCCCTCACCGTTGGGTGTGAAGAGGAGTTGCCACATTTCTTTCGAGCACAGGGCAAAGACAAGGCTGGTGAGTAGAATGACAAGGGAACCTATGGCAGGGATTAACAGTAATGCACCAGAGAGGGGAGCAATTCATTAACTCTGCCGCAAGACCGGCCGTGTCAGGCAGGTTGGCCCTCCTTCAGCCTTGAGCGAAATCTCGTTTCCCCGGTAGGTCATGACTTCACAGCCAGCTTCCTCGAGCAGCCGCCTGGTGATGGGGTTGCCCTCGAGCATAACGCATTTGCGAGGGGCCAACGCCAGCACATTAGTGCCCATAGTCGGGAACTCCGTCTCAGGAACTTCGATCAGCCGGAAATCGCGGCGCTGCAGCACCTGCCAGAAAGGGACTGCGAGCAGGGACGGGTAAACCACGGCGGTGCGATGATCGACGATGCTGATCAGCGAGAGCAGGTGAAGGCAAGCTTGCGGGCCGGTATAATAGGGCAGCTCTACAGGGACGACCTGCACGCCTATGCTGTTCAAAGTCTCTTGCAGTTGGCGCAGCCCTTCTGCGTTCGTGCGGAAGCCCAGTCCCACAGCCAGGGTGTCGTGATCCAGCCATAAAAGGTCGCCACCCTCGGCAAGTGCTTCGCCGTGCAGCGTGTAAAGCAGGGGAATTCCCAGCTCCTCGAAGCGGCGGGCCATCGCAGCCTCTTCGCCTCGCCGTTGTGGCTTGCCCATGCTCAAGATAATCGCTCCGTGGTCGGTCACGATGGCCGGGTCGAACGTGTAAATGGCATCGGCATGGTCGGGCTGAGGCTCATCGTGGTAGAGCACTTCTGCTCCGTCCTGGCGCAGCAAGTTCACCAGGGCATCGTGCTCCTGCTGCGCTACCGCGAGGTCCGGACGACCAGTGTAATGCCACGCTAGCGGGTCTTCCACCGCGAAGGCTGCGTCTGGACGTTTCACGAGGACGGTGCGCAGTGGCGCAATCATGCTCTGGCTGCCGTAGTGTCTGGTCATGAAAAGTGCTCCTTGCTGCCCGGCGAAACACTGTGTGGGTCATGCTGCCTGTTTATTGTACACCCTTACACAACATTGGGATGCTGCGATTCGTTTGTCCGAAACCGTGAAGACGGGGGAAGGACAGCAATGGGACATCTGTCTCGATGACAACTGATAGTTCGATGGTGGGCGCAATTCCCACTCCTCTAGGTGAAAGAGGAACAGCATTCTCCCCTCGGTAGCGACTGGTCATCAATCCGAGAAGCGGGAGGAAACGAGGCACCGCCCCCAAACTCGATGGGGGAAACCCTCAAGCAAGTTGCTCTGGTTAGCGAAAGCGAACCTGCACGAGAACCGTCGTGAATGTTAACAAGCCAAAGCGAGTTAACGCAAGTAGCCAGAAGCCAAAGCGGGGCTTGGTCCAAAATGGACAAGGATAGGGGCCGACATATCATCCCGTGATCGGTATTCACTCCCACGAAACCCGGCGGACAGCAGGGGCCTAAAGGCAACGGAAAACGGACTATCGGAACGAAGTAACCAGCAGATCACTCTCAGGTGAGGTCGATGACAGGAGCAGGTACCAACCGTATGTGTCTGTCTGGTGGGATGATCTGAGAAGCCAATGCCTGGGGTAATGCCCAGGATATGCTAACGCAGATCCGAGCGTGTGGAATGAAGGAGTGTCAGTCGTATGGAACAAACCAAGGCACCGGATACCAATCCGAGTGAGGAATGGGCAGACCTGCCCTGGCGTAAGTTAGAGCACACCTGTACCGCCTACAAAAGCGCATCTTCAAAGCCTCTGCTCGTGGAGATCTGAAAACAGTTCACAAGCTACAGAAAGTGTTAATGAAGTCCCGGTCAGCCCGACTCTTAGCAGTCCGACGAGTGACCCAGGAGAATCAAGGCAAGAAAACCGCCGGAATAGACGGAGTCAGATCCGTCTCACCTGTCGGAAGACTGGCCTTGGCCGAAGCCATTCACCCAAAACGGATGAAAAAGAAGAAACCTAAGCCGCTCAGACGGGTTTGGATACCAAAGCCAGGAAAAGCTGAGCAAAGGCCGCTCGGCATACCCGTGATGTTCGATAGGGCCTGTCAAGCAGTAGCCAAACAAGCCCTCGAACCCCAATGGGAAGCCTTGTTTGAAGCCGACAGCTATGGTTTCCGACCGGGACGCAGTGCCCATGATGCTATCGCAGCAATCTTCAATGGTATACGATATAAGAGCAAATATGTGCTTGACGCGGATATTAAAGGGTGCTTCGATAACATCAACCATCAAGCGCTCTTAGGGAAAATGCGCACCTACCCAGCAATGAGACGACTGGTGAAAGGTTGGCTCAAAGCTGGGGTCATGGATGATATGGACCTCTCTCCAACTCTGGCGGGTACCCCGCAGGGTGGGGTAGTGTCGCCTCTGCTGGCCAATATCGCCCTTTTTGGAATGGAAGAAGCACTCATCAACGCGTACACAGGTGGGAAGAAAACGCTCTCTGCACGACAGGGAGCACCTAAACTCATCCGGTACGCCGATGATTTTGTGGTGCTTCATGCCGAGGTCGCAGAGGTTCTCAAAGCGCACCAACTCATCGCGACGTGGTTACAGGGCATCGGATTGGAACTGAAACCGAGCAAAACCCGCCTCTCCCATACTCTGAAGGAATAGCAGGGAAATAGCGGGTTCAACTTTTTGGGGTTCACGATTCGACAATACCCCGTAGGAAGAACTCACACGGGGACGAGTAGGGGAAACCCGCTTGGTTTCAAGACGCTGATTAAGCCCAGTAAAGAAGGAGCCCAACGCCATTTGCAGGCACTCAGGAGGATAGTACAGAGGAGTCAATCCCTCTCACAAGAGGAACTCATTGACCAGTTAAATCCAGTGATTTACGGCTGGACACTGTACTACCGCACAGTCGTCTCCAAGAAGCAATTCACGGTTTGCGACTACCTCCTGACACGCATGCTCTGGCAGAAGATGACCCGAAAACACCCCAAGAAAAGCGCCAAATGGGTCAAAAAGCACTACTGGCGAACCATCCAGGGAAATACCTGGACCGTTGCCACGCCAGAGGAGACAACGAGGCAGACGCTTCGCTGGCATGCGGCTACACCCATCCAACGCCATATCAAGGTAAAAGGCCAAGCAAGCCCGTTCGACGGAAACCTGCTGTACTGGGCCAAACGGCTCAAAGACCACCCATTAACGAAGACCACCCTTGGAAAACTGCTCCAGAAACAGCAAGGAAAATGCCGCTGGTGTAAACTTTTCTTTCGGGAGGAGGACCAGATCGAAATCGATCATATCACCCCAAAAAGGGAAGGTGGCGGTGAAGAACTCAGCAACAAGTTCGCTCTTCACCGACATTGCCACGACCAAAGGCATGCCAAACACGACAGGGTGTATCAGTAACAACTGACTGCATTCTTGAGGAGCCGTGTGAGGCGACAAGTCTCACGCACGGTTTTGGAGCCGAGCGGAGGGGGCGACCCCTTCGCTTAGGCAGCGCATCTGGTATTTACGATCTAAATACGCGCTGGCATCTATCATTGTACTCATCTTTTCTAAACGGACTATTTAAATTGCATTGTTGGGAGTTGATAAGTTAAAATGTTGCTTATTAAAGAGAAAACTGCTGACAGCGAGACTAGTACTATTCGTATGCTGTCTGAACTTGTCCCTTTGCAGCTTTATCAATGTAGTAAGATGTTCCTTTGGAGGTAGTCAGGAGGACAAGAGTGTCATCTTTGTGGTCTGGAACTAATGAAACAAGTCGAAATGTCATTGCTCTTAGGTTTGATCATTTACCATTACAGGATTGGGGATTATCAAGCCGTACCCTAAATGCCTTACTTCGCCACAACTTTAAAATGACTATCGGCGATGTAATTCGTGCTGATGAAACATTCATGGCTATACGAGGGCTTGGTACCGCGGGTTTTGAAGAGCTAGACGCAAAAGTCTCACAATTATTTGTAACAGTTCATAATGAGCCTGAAGCACAAAGATCTATAGCAGAAAACGGATCTTCGGTACTAATCAATTCGCATGCTTCCACAAGCTTATCTAT
>Ga0207684_10003915_pt1 | contig 14258 bp, 13 predicted proteins | sample KBSK5501metaG_FD_184342 | JGI IMG/M metagenome (GOLD analysis project Ga0207684, IMG submission 184342) | Corn, switchgrass and miscanthus rhizosphere microbial communities from Kellogg Biological Station, Michigan, USA - KBS K5-50-1 metaG... | ecosystem: Host-associated > Plants > Roots >...
CGCGACTACCTGCGCTGCATCCATCGGGCCCAGCAGACCGGGGCGCCCTCGGCGTGATCTACGGCATCGGCACGGATGTGTGCGACATCCGCCGGATCGCGGCGTCGTTCGCGCGGCATGGCGAGCACTTTGCCGAGCGTATCCTCGGCCCGAACGAGCTGGTCGTGTTCCGCGAGCGCCGTGCCCGGGTCGAGTCGCGCGGCATCCGTTACCTGGCGACACGCTTCTCGGCGAAAGAGGCGTTCTCGAAGGCGATCGGTACCGGCATGCACACGCCGATGCGCTGGCGCGACTGCGAGATCGTCAAGGCAGCCAGCGGCAAGCCGCTGATCCGCCTGCACGGCGAGCTCGCGGCCTGGTTCGAGGCGCGCAAGCTGCAGGCGCACGTGAGCGTCAGCGACGAGACCGATTACGCGACGAGCTTTGTTGTCGTCGAAACCAAGGAGTGAACAACGTGACCGTGAGCGCCGCGCCGGGCCGCCCCAAGCAAGCGAACATCCCCTCGGGGGATCAACCGATGTACTCATCGGGCGAGGGGCTCCACCCACATGCGCCGGTCGTGCTCGACATTGCGGGCACCACGCTGGACGCCAACGACAAGCGCCGCCTGCAGCACCCGCTGACCGGCGGCCTGATCCTCTTTGCGCGCAACTGGCGCGATCGCGCGCAGCTCACCGCGCTGACCGCCGAGATCAAGGCGATCCGCCCCGACGTGCTGATCTGCGTCGACCACGAAGGCGGCCGCGTGCAGCGCTTTCGCACCGACGGCTTCACGCACCTGCCGCCGATGCGCGCGCTCGGCGAGATGTGGATGCAGGACGGCAAGAACGAGCGCCCCGGCAGCGGCGCGCTGCGCGCGACCGATGCGGCGACCGCGGCCGGCCACGTGCTCGGCGCCGAGCTGCGGGCCTGCGGCGTCGACTTCAGCTTCACCCCGGTGCTCGACCTGGACCACGGCGCGAGCGCGATCATCGGCGACCGCGCGTTCCACCGCGACGGCCGCGTCGCGACCGTGCTCGCGAAGAGCCTGATGCACGGCCTGCTGCTGGCCGGAATGAAGCACTGCGGCAAGCACTTTCCGGGGCACGGCTACGTCGAGGCCGACAGCCACGTGGACCTGCCGGTCGACCCGCGCAGCCTGAAGGCGATCCTCGCCGACGACGCGAAGCCGTATGAATGGCTCAGCACCAGCCTCGCCGCGGTGATGCCGGCGCACATCGTCTACTCGAAGGTCGACGCGAACCCGGCCGGTTTCTCGGCGCGCTGGCTGAAGGACATCCTGCGCCTGCAGCTCGGCTTCATCGGCGCGATCTTCAGCGACGACCTGAGCATGCGGGGTGCACGGCGCCTGGCCGGCGTGGAAGTCACGTATGCCGAAGCGGCGACGGTGGCGCTGAACGCGGGTTGCGACCTGGTGCTGCTGTGCAACCAGTCGCTGAACGGCGGCAAGCCGGTCGACGATCTGCTCGACGGCCTGCTCGACGCGCAATCACAGGGCCACTGGCAGGCCGACCCGGACAGCGAAGCACGCCGGCTCGACCTGCTGCCGCAGACTGCGCCGTTCGCGTGGGACGAGTTGATGCACTCGCCGGCGTATCACCGCTCGCTCGAAATGCTGCCCTGAGCGGCGGCTCTGACCCTCACCCCGACCCTCTCCCGCAAGCGGGAGAGGGTGAATACAGCACCGCAAAGGCTCCCTCTCCCGCTTGCGGGAGAGGGTTGGGGTGAGGGGCGCAGCCGTTCAGGCCTGCGGCTGCGAGCCCGATTGCGCCGTCTCGAACGGCAGCTTGAACTGCGCGAGGTCCTTGCGGGTCTCGACCAGCACCAGCGGGCCTTCGTCGACGCGCGCGACCGGCTTGCGCTCGCGCGGCACGTGCACCGGCGCGGGCTCGGCGGCCATCGCTTCCTGCACGGCGCGGATCTTCTCGGCGTCCGAGTTCACCCACTGCAGGCCGGCCGCTTCGGCGACCTGCTGCAGCTGATCCATCGGCAGCACGAACCGCTCGACCGGTGCGGCAGCGACCGGTGCACGGGTGACGGCCGCCAGCGGCGCGGCGGCTTCAACCGATACGGGTTCGACGTATGTCGGGACGACCGGAGGAACCGCGGCGTACGACGGCTCCACGATCGCGGGCGCCGGTTCGAACGCCGCAGCCTCGGCCGCGGCAGGCGCTTCGGCGGCATGGTGCGCCGGCGCCGGCTCGATCGGAGCACGTTCCGGCGAGGGTTCCGCGGCGCCATTGAAGCCTTCCGCGGCGACGCCGTCGGCGCGTGCCTCGTCACCGCGTTCGCGGCGGTTGCGGTCGCGCCCGCGGCCACGGCGCCGGCCTTCGCCGCCGCCTTCACGCCCGGCTTCGCGTCCCGCTTCGTCGGGGCCGGCTGCCGCGTCGTTCGCGGCGACCGGTGAATCGACGACGGCGCCGGTCGGCACGGCCTCGTCGCTCACGGAAGCGTGTTCGCCGCCGTTCGCACCGACTCCGGCTTCGTCACGATCGCGGCCGCGTCCGCCACGACGGCGGCGCCGGCGTTCGCCCTGGCCCTCGCTCGCCGCTTCGGCTGCGTCGGCCGACGGTTGCGTGTCGACAAACGCGAGGTTCGACACCGCGGCTTCGCCGACGGCCGCCTCGGCAGCCGGCATCTCCGGGCGCCGTTGCTCGCGCTCGGGGCGCGGACCGCGGCGGCTGTCGCGGCCTTCACGGTTGTCGCGACCCTCGCCGCCACGGCCTTCGCCGCGCGGCTGCTGTTGCTGCGCCTCGCCGCTCTCGCCGCGGGCCGCCGCGGCCTCGTCGCCGCGCGCCCCGCGTTCGGGGCGCGGGCCGCGCCGGCCGTCGCGACCTTCGCGGTTGTCGCGAGCCTCACCGCGCTCACCGCGTTCAGCGCGTTCGCCACGCTCACCGCGTTCCGTGCGCTCGCCACGGTCTGCGCGTTCGCCGCGCGGCTCGCCGCGGTCACCGCGCTTGCCACCGCGATCGCCACGCTCGCCCCGACCACCGCGGCCGCGATCGCCGCGGCCGTCCGACGACTTCGCCGCGACCGGCTCCGGCGTCGCCGCCGGCACACGGACGGTCGCCGCCGCAGGCTGCGCGGTCTCGCCGCTGAACAGGCGCTTGACCCACGCGAAGAACCCGCTGCCCGCCGGCACGGGTGTCGCGGCCACGGGAGCCGGCGTCGGTGCAGGCGCCGCAGCCACGGGCTCGGGCGCCGGCTTCGGTGGGGCCTGCGGCGCCGGCGTTTCGGGCAGGATGCCCTTGATCACCGGCTCCTGCTTGGCCTTGGCCTTCTCGCGCCGCGTGATGCCGACTTCCTCTTCGGGCTCGTCGATCATGGTGTAGCTGGCCTGCAGGTTCTCGAGCCGCGGGTCGTCGTGGCGCAGGCGCTCCAGGCGGTAGTTCGGCGTCTCGAGCGTCTTGTTCGGCACCAGCAGCACGGTGACGCGCTGCTTCAGCTCGATCTTCGTGATCTCGGTGCGCTTCTCGTTGAGCAGGAACGAGGTGACCTCCACCGGTACCTGCACGTGCACGGCGGCGGTGTTGTCCTTCATCGACTCTTCCTGGACCATGCGCAGGATCTGCAGCGCCGAGCTTTCGGTGTCGCGGATGTGGCCGGTGCCGTTGCAGCGCGGGCAGGTGATGTGGCTGCCTTCGCTGAGCGCCGGGCGCAGCCGCTGGCGGCTCAGCTCCAGCAGCCCGAACTTCGAGATCGAGCTGAACTGCACGCGGGCGCGGTCCTGGCGCAGCGCGTCGCGCAGGCGGGTCTCGACTTCGCGGCGGTTCTTCGACTCTTCCATGTCGATGAAGTCGACGACGATCAGCCCACCCAGGTCGCGCAGCCGCATCTGGCGCGCGATCTCGTCGGCCGCCTCGAGGTTCGTGCGGGTCGCGGTCTCCTCGATGTCGGAGCCGCGCGTCGAACGCGCCGAGTTGACGTCGACCGAGACCAGCGCCTCGGTGTGGTCGATCACGATCGCGCCGCCCGAGGGCAGGTTCACCGTGCGCGAGAACGCGGTCTCGATCTGGTGCTCGATCTGGAAGCGGCTGAACAGCGGCGCGTCGTCGCGGTAGCGCTTGACCTTGTGCGCCGTCTCCGGCATCACGTGGGCCATGAACTGCTGGGCCTGGTCGAAGATGTCGTCGGTGTCGATCAGGATCTCGCCGACATCGGCGGTGAAGTAGTCGCGGATCGCGCGGATCACCAGCGAGCTTTCCTGGTAGATCAGGAACGCGCCCTTGCCGGCCTTGGACGCGCCTTCGATCGCGTCCCAGAGCTTGAGCATGTAGTTCAGGTCCCACTGCAGCTCGGGCGCGCTGCGGCCGATGCCGGCGGTGCGCGCGATCAGGCTCATGCCCTTCGGGTACTCGAGCTGGTCCAGGTTTTCCTTCAGCTCCTCGCGGTCTTCGCCTTCGATGCGCCGGCTCACGCCGCCGCCGCGCGGGTTGTTCGGCATCAGGACGAGGTAGCGGCCCGCGAGGCTGACGAAGGTGGTCAGCGCCGCCCCCTTGTTGCCGCGCTCTTCCTTCTCGACCTGGACAAGCAGCTCCTGGCCGTTGCTGATGCAGTCCTGGATCTTCGCGTCGCGCACGTTCGCGCCTTCGCGGAAGTACTGCTTGGAGATTTCCTTGAACGGCAGGAAGCCGTGGCGGTCCTCGCCGTAGTCGACGAAACACGCCTCGAGCGACGGCTCGACGCGGGTCACGACCGCCTTGTAGATGTTGCCCTTGCGTTGCTCACGGCCTTCGATTTCGGTCTCGAAGTCCATCAGCTTCTGGCCATCGACGATCGCCAGGCGGCGCTCATCGGGCTGCGTCGCATTGATCAGCATGCGCTTCATTCGTGCACTCCAAATCACTCTCACAGCCGCCTCGCCGGCAGATGCCGGCGGGCGACGATTCGATGCACGAGAAACGAGAAGGAACCGAAGGATGTCGCCCTGGACTGCGCGGTAGGTTCGATCAGGCGGTCAGCAGACCGGCCGATGGGCCCGAAAGCGCAGCGTTGGCGCGTGCGTGGCGAGTGGCGTGGGCGGGTTGCGCTCGTCGAGGCTGCCGCGAGGCAGCGTGTGCGTTGCGCGGGCATGCGTCTTCTTGCCGCCCGGCCGCGCGATGCGCGCCGGCTGCGTCACAGGCTCTTGGCCTAGGCAGCCAGCGCGCAAGGCGCCGGGGATCGGGGAGAAGGTCGACGACATACCGCCTGGTTTCACTGCACGCGAACAGAAGAAGCGCCGGGATGCTGCTGCACGACGGATACGTCGCGCGTCAGCGGGGCTCGATCTCCTGTCCGGAAAAACCTTTGAATGGGTTCGTTCTTGTTGCTCTGTCGCCTGCGTTGCCGGCTGCGCCGTCACGTGGGGACGGCGCCCGCCGGGCGAGCGCGAGGCGCTGCATCACCGGATGACCGGGCCCGAGGCCCGATCGCACCACAACGCTAAACTGTGCAAAATCAAACACTTACAGCAGCTACGTGGCGCAACGGATTATAGGGGGCAAACGCGCCGCGGCGAGTGGCACCGCGGCCAAGCCCATGACGGCAGCCGAACCGGCCGTCGCCGTGCGGCGAATCCTCGTCGACGAAGGCTCCGAAGGCCAGCGGCTCGACAACTTCCTGATCAAGCTGCTGAAGGGCGTGCCGAAGACGCACGTCTACCGCGTGATCCGCTCCGGCGAGGTCCGCGTCAACAAGGGCCGCGCCGGCGCCGATACGCGGCTCGCGCTCGGCGACGAGGTGCGTGTGCCGCCGGTGCGTACGGCCGACAGGGGCGACCTGGCCGACGAGCGGCCAGTGCCGCCGCGCGAATTCACGGTCGTGCACGAAGACGAGTACTTGCTCGCGATCGCCAAGCCTGCCGGCGTCGCGGTGCATGGCGGCAGCGGCGTCAGCTTCGGCGTGATCGAGCAGTTGCGGCGCGCGCGGCCCGGCGCGAAGTTCCTCGAGCTCGTGCACCGGCTCGACAAGGAAACCTCGGGGCTGCTGCTGATCGCGAAGAAGCGCTCGGCGCTGGTGGCGCTGCAGGACCAGCTGCGTGCCCGCGAAACCGGCAAGACTTACGCGGCGCTCGTGATCGGCGAGTGGCCGGAAAGCCGCAAGGTCATCGACGTGGCGCTGCACAAGTTCCTCACCGCCGAAGGCGAGCGGCGGGTTGCGGCAGTGCCCGCGTCGAGCTTCGATTCCGCCCCGCGCCAGGCCCAGGGGCGCGCGCAGCCCGAGGCCGGCAAGCGCTCGATCACGCTGGTGCGCGTCGCGCGCAGATTTGCCGGCTACACGCTGCTCGACGTGACGATCAAGACCGGCCGCACCCACCAGATCCGCGTGCACCTCGCGAGCGAAGGCCATCCGATCGTCGGCGACGACAAGTACGGCGACTTCGCGCTGAACAAGCGCCTGGCGCGCGGCGATGCGGTGCCGGCGGTCCGCTTCGATCGCATGTTCCTGCATGCCAGACGGTTACGCTTTACCCATCCTGCTAGCGGCGACGTCCTCGAACTCGAAGCGCCATTGCCGGCAGAATGCGAACAGTTGCTGCAGTCTCTCTCATGAACACTTCCCGCCAGTTCGACCTGATCGTGTTCGATTGGGACGGCACGCTGTTCGATTCGACCGCGCTGATCACCCGCTGCATCCAGTCGGCCTGCGCCGATGTCGGCGCCTCGGTCCCCTGCGACCGCGACGCGAGCTACGTGATCGGCATGGGGCTGGCCGAAGCGCTGCAGCATGCCGCGCCGGAGCTGCCGCGCGACCGCTACCGCGACCTCGCCGAGCGCTACCGCCATCACTACTTCGCGCGCCAGCACGAGCTCGTGCTGTTCGACGGCACGCTGCAGATGCTGCATGCGCTGAAGGCGCGCGAGCATCTGCTCGGTGTCGCGACCGGCAAATCGCGCCGTGGGCTCGACGAGGCGCTTGCCGGCACCGCGCTGCGCGGCCTGTTCGACGCGACCCGCACCGCCGACGAGACCGCCTCGAAACCCGACCCGCGCATGCTGCTCGAGCTGATGGAGGAGGTCGGCATCACGCCCGAGCGCACGTTGATGATCGGCGACACCACGCACGATCTGCTGCTCGCGGCCAACGCCGGCACCGCGAGCATCGGCGTCAGCTACGGTGCGCACGACCACGCCTCGTTCGCCGAGTTCGCGCCGCGGCACGTCGCGCATTCGGTGGCCGAGCTGACCGACTGGCTGGCGCAGCATGGCTGAGTTCGGCCGGCCTCCCTACGTGCCGCCGCCGCTGCCGGCGGATCCGCCGCGCGTCGAGCTGCACCTGTGCGCGTCGGGCGATCTCGTCGAGCGCGGCGCCGCGTTCGTCTTCGACGTGCTGCAGTACGGCGAGCCGGCGCACGGTTTCGCGCTGCGCTTCGACGGCCGGGTCGTCGCCTACCTGAACCGCTGCCTGCACGTGCCCGCCGAGATGGACTGGCAGCCCGGCGAGTTCCTCGACAGCAGCAAGGAATACATCCTCTGCGCGACCCACGGCGCAGCCTACGAGCCGCAGACCGGCCGCTGCGCCGGCGGCCCGTGCGGCCGCGGCAAGCTGACCGCGATCGAAGTGGCGGAACGCGACGGCGAGGTCTATTGGTATCCTTCACGCGACACGCGACCGGCGTTCGCCGACTGATCGTTTCACCGCAACTTGCAACCCGGCTGCCCGCGTGAGCGCGGCAGGAGATCCATGAGCACGCCCGAAGACAACACCCCCTCGACTCCGCCCCTGCCCGAGCCCGTGCCGCCGCCGGTTCAGCCTCAGGCCGCAGCAGCGTCACCATCGGTCTCGGTCGCCGCGGCACCACCCGCGGCCGACAGCCTCGCCGAGCAGTTCGCGCGCGCCTATCTGATGGACCGCCGCAGCGAGCGCCGCTGGCGCATCTTCTTCCGCCTGAGCTGGCTGCTGCTCGTGATCGCGATCGTGTACGGCGTGTTCGCGGCCCGCACCAAGGCGACGGCGCCCAGCGGCGGCCCGCACACCGCGCTGATCGAAGTGCGCGGCGAGATCGCCGACGGCGTCGAGGCGAGCGCCGAGAACCTCGTGCCCGGCATCAAGTCGGCGTTCGAGGACAACGGCGCGCAGGCGGTCGTGCTGCGCATCAACTCGCCCGGCGGCAGCCCGGTACAGGCCGGCATCATCAACGACGAGATCCGGCGCCTGAAGAAGCTGCACAACAAGAAGGTCTACGCGGTTGTCGAGGAGACCTGCGCCTCGGGCGCCTACTACATCGCGGTCGCCGCCGACGAGATCTACGTCGACAAGGCCTCGATCGTCGGCTCGATCGGCGTGCTGATGGACGGCTTCGGCGCGACCGGCCTGATGGACAAGCTCGGCGTCGAGCGCCGCCTGCTGACCGCCGGCGAGAACAAGGGCATCGGCGATCCGTTCTCGCCGCTCGTGCCGAAGCAGCGTGCCTACATCCAGGCGATGCTCGACCAGATCCACCAGCAGTTCATCAAGGTCGTGCGCGAAGGGCGCGGCAAGCGCCTGAAGGAAACGCCGGAGACCTTCAGCGGCCTGTTCTGGAACGGCGAGCAGGCGCTCGCGCTCGGCCTGGCCGATCACCTCGGCAACCTCGACTACGTCGCGCGCGAAGTGGTCAAGGCCGAGGAGGTGGTCGACTACACGCCGAAGGAGAACGTCGCCGAGCGGCTCGCGAAGCGGTTCGGCGCGTCGATCGGCACGGGCGTCGTGAAGGCGTTGCAGGGCAGCGTGACGCTGCGGTGAACGGGGGGCCGACGCTCACGCGGTCAGCATGCCCTTGGTCTCGATGAACGTCACGACCTCGGCGAGCCCGGCCTTGGTCTTCAGGTTCGTCATCACGAACGGCTTCAGACCCTGAGGCGTGGTGCGCATGCGCGTCGTGTCGGCTTGCATCACGGCCAGGTCCGCGCCGACGTGCGGGGCGAGGTCGGTCTTGTTGATCACGAACAGGTCGCTCTTCGTGATGCCGGGGCCGCCTTTGCGCGGGATCTTCTCGCCGGCGGCAACGTCGATCACGTAGATCGTCAGGTCCGAGAGCTCGGGGCTGAAGGTCGCGGCGAGGTTGTCGCCGCCGCTTTCGATGAACACCACATCGGCGTTCGGAAACTTCGCGAGCATGCGGTCGACCGCTTCGAGGTTGATCGACGCGTCCTCGCGGATCGCGGTGTGCGGGCAGCCGCCGGTCTCGACGCCCATGATGCGATCGGCCTCGAGCGCACCGGCGACCGTCAGCAGCCGCTGGTCTTCCTTCGTGTAGATGTCGTTCGTGACGACGACCAGGTCGTAGGTCTCGCGCATCGCCTTGCACAGCATCTCGACCAGCGTCGTCTTGCCCGACCCGACCGGCCCGCCGACGCCCACACGCAGCGGCGGGAGTTTGCGCGTGCGGTTCGGGATCGTGTGCAGGGCGGTGTGCAAGGCGGCGGTGCTCATGGCGCCGATTATGGCGGCGCGAGAGTCGCCGCGCCGCGTGGGCTACGCCGCGATCCCGACCGTCAGCGCGAGCGCGTAGCCAGCGCTGACGCTGCCGGTGATCGTCGGCGTCTCGAGCGTCGCGCCGTCGCTGAACACGTTGTCCGTGGCAAGCGAAACCTGCGCGAGGTTGGTGACGCTCGCGCTGTAGCCGCTGGTGGCGTAGACCGTGGTGCAGGCGTCCTGGGGCATCGCGATCTGCGAGATCTTCGCGACGTTCGAGACGCTGGTGGCCTTGGCGAGGCTCGGGTAGATCTCGAAGTGGATGTGCGGCCAGCGCCCCGAATAGCACGCCGGGAAGATCGTCGTGAACGTGACCTGGCCGCTGCTGTCGGTGGCCTGGACGCCGCGCAGGTAGTTCTCGCCGGTCACGCCGCTCGAATACAGCGAGTAGCGGCCGGACTGGTCGCAGTGCCAGATGTAGATCGCGTAGCCCGCGAGGCTCGCGCAGCTCGCGTTGGTGTTGACCAGCGTCAGCGTCACGGTCAGCGGCACGCCGCTCGCGACGCCGGTGGCGCCGTTGAAGCTCGAGCGGACGTCGCTGCGCACGATGCCACTGAGCAGCAGCGCGTTCAGCGCCGTCGTGCCGTCGGCCGGATAGGGGCCGTTGGTTTCGGTCGGGATGACCGAGCAGGTGCCCGAGCCCGATGTCGTCGTCGTGGTGGTGGTCGTGGTGGTCGTCGTGCCGCTGGTCGAGGTGCTGCTGTCGCTGCTGCTCGAGCTGCCGCTGTCGCCACCGCCGCCGCAGCCGATCAGTGGAATCGCGCCGAGGCCGGCCCCGGCGAAACCGGCGAACCATGCCAGCGCGCGGCGGCGCTTCAGCACGAGCGCGCGCTGCGCCTGCTGATCGTGCAGGTCGCGCAGATCACGCTCGAGGCCGTCGTGGTGATGGTGGTGGTCGGTGTGCGAGTGGTCTTGCATCGTGGTCCCGGGTGTGGTGGTTCTGTCGTGTGCGTGGGGGTTGGGGGAGGTCAGCGCGACCTTGGCGCGAAGCCCGTTTCGTCGCGGCGCCGGCGCGGCGGCGGGTCGGGGGTCGGCGGCGTCGCCAGCACCTGCAGCGAGCCGTGCCAGCAGGCTTGCAGGCGGTCGACCTCGCGGGTGATGCGGCGCAGCCAGGCGAGCGCCACCGCGGCGCCTTGCGTGCGATGTGCCCGGGCGGCGAGCTCGCCGATCTCGCGGGCGGCCGTCTGCAGGCGTTTCAGCTCGATCGCGGCTTCGCTGTCGAGTGCGTCGCCGCCAAGATCGGTGTCATCGTGGCGGCCGCTCGGCGCTGCGGCGGTGCCAGGGGCCTGGTCGAAGTGCATGGAACGGGATCGTGCCTGCTCACCATGTCTCGCGTTTACCGCGTTTGTGTCGACGCCGATACGAATGTCCTGAGAGATGTCCTGGTGCATGGGTCCTCGTGTCCGGCTGTTACCGGCAGGGTGACATCGGGCAAGGCGGCGCGGCTCAGCGCGACGGCGGTTGGCCGCCGCCGGCGCCGGCGCCGGGAGGAGGCCCGCCGCCGATTGGCCGGGCCGCGAGCGCGTCGCCGAACTTCTGGCACACGCCGGTCACCGTCTCGCCGCCGCGCAGCTTGAAGTTGACCTGCGTGCCTTCGGCCTTGCCCTGGCACGCGGCAATCGCTTCCGGCGGCGGGCCGGGCGGGCGTCCCGGCGGCGGTGCGCTCGCGGCGTTGCCGCTGCTGGAGGCCTGAGCGGCTGCCAGCGCGCTGCACAGCGTCAGCCCGAGAGCGGCAGCGAGGCGGACCATCGGTCGGACGGTCGTGGAGGCGGGGGTCGTCATGCGTTGATGGCGGTGGATGAGATGCCGGGATCATCGCGAGCCCGCGTATCGGGCGTGTGCCGCAACTGTGTCGGCATCGACACAACGCCGTGAGCCGCCGCAGCGCGGCGCGTGCGCGGGGCTACGCGCGCGGCAGCACCAGCTCGGCGCGCAGGCCGCCTTCGGCGCGGTTCGCGAGCACGAGGCGGCCGTCGTTGCGCTCGGCCAGATCGCGGGCGATGTACAGACCGAGGCCGGCACCGGCGCTGCGCGTGTGGTCGCCGCCGCAGGCCATCGTGTCACTCGCCGGGTCGCGCACCGGCGCGCGGTAGAACGGCGCGAACACGGCATCGAGCTGGTGCGGTGCGATGCCGGGGCCGTCGTCGTCGATGGTCACGCGCAGTTCGGAGCCGGTAGCCGCGACCGCAACGCGCGCGCTGCCGCCATACCGCAGCGCGTTGCCGATCAGGTTGCCGAGCACACGGCGCAGCGCCTGCGGCTGCGCGACCACGAGCGCGGCTTCCTCGGTCGTGCCGGCCATGCTCGCCGGCAGCCCCTGCTCGGCCAGATCGTCGACCAGCGATTGGGCGAGCGCGCCCAGGTCGAGCCGTTGCCGCTCGCCGCCGCCCTGCTGCCGGCCGCGCACCATCTCGAGCACGCTGCCGATCAGCTGATCCATCTCCTGCACGTCGCCGACGCAGCGCTCGGCCTGTGCCGGCGGCGCCATTGCCTCGAGCCGCACCCGCAGCCGCGCGAGCGGCGTGCGCAGGTCGTGCGAGATCGCGGCCATCAGCAGGTCCTGCGCATCGAACTGCTCGTGCAGCCGCTGCGCCATCGTGTTGAAGACCTGCGCGGTCTGGCGCACCTCGAGCGTGCCGCGGCTCGCCTCGACCTGCGGCGCCGCGGACCGGCCAGGTCCGTTCGGGCCGGGCCGGTTGCCGAGCCCGTGCCCGAGCTGTTCGGACGCCGCCGCGAGGCGCCGCATCGGCTCGGACAACCAGCGCGCGCCGAACCACGCGACGAGCCCGATCGCGAGGAAGCGGATGCCGTAGTCCAGCCACAGCGCGGTCGCCGGCAGGCCGCCATCGTTCGGGGCGGCGCCGGGCGCCATGTCGGGCGGGTTGCCGGGGCCATCAGGCGGCGGCCGATCGCGCTGCGCAGCGTCGGGCGGCGGTGGTGGACGATCGAGCCGCCCGGCCTCGGGTGGCGGCGCGCCTGCGGGGCCGCGCTGCGCATCGTGCGACCCGGCGCTGCCCATCGGCGGCAGCGACGGCAGCACCGGCAAGCGCTCGATGCCGGGCGCCGTGCTGCCCGGCGGGGCATGCACGCGCATCGTGATCACGAAGGCAAGCAGATGGCTCGCGACCAGGCCCAGCCACATCAGCAGGAACAGCCGCTTGAACAGCGTGTCGGCCCACCAATGCCGCATCTTCCCGAGGCGCAGGCCCCTGAGGTCGGGCTTCATGCGGGGCTCCTGCCGGCCGCGGCGCGAACGTCACGCCAGCGCATCGACATCCGCATCGAAGACATAGCCCTCGCTGCGCACCGTGCGGATCAGCACCGGCTCGCGCGGCGAATCGCCGAGCTTCTGGCGCAGCCGCGAGACCGCGAGATCGATCGCGCGGTCGGTCACGTCGGCGCCCGGCGCGCGCGACAGGTCGAGCAGCCGGTCGCGGCTGAGCACGCGGCGCGGGTGTTCGACGAAGGCCTCGAGCAGCCTGAACTCGGCGCTCGACAGCGCCACCACGACCTGCTGCGGCGACTGCAGCTGGCGCGCGAGCCGATCGAACACCCAGCCCTTGAAGCGCACGCGTACCGCCGCATGGCTGCTGCTGCCGGCACCGCGCTGGCCAGCACCGGCACGGCGCAGCACGGCGTTGATGCGCGCGACGAGTTCGCGCGGCTCGAACGGCTTGGGCAGGTAGTCGTCGGCGCCGAGCTCGAGGCCGACGATCCGGCTGGCCGGGTCGCCCTGCGCGGTCAGCATGATGATGGGCAGCGTCGAGGTCTGGCGCACCCAGCGGCACAGGTCCAGGCCGTTCGAGTCGGGCAGCATCAGGTCGAGCAGCAGCACGTCGAACGGCGGGCTCGACGACGGCGGCGCCGCGCGGCTCTGCAGCGTGCGCTTCAGCGCCGCGCCGTTCGTCAGCGCGGTCACCTGCATGCCGTAGCGGACCAGGTAGTCGGCGACGAGGCTGCGCAGCTCGGTGTCGTCGTCGACCAGCAGGGCGTGAATCATGGGGCGCGACGATGCTCGCTTTTGCGGCGCGCTCAAGCGCGGTCGTTCGGCCGGTTCGGCAGGCCGCGCAGCAGGTCGACGTACGCGGTCGCGACGAGCTGCGTCTCGGTGATGCCCAAGCGCTCGAGCAGTGCATGCGCTTCGGCGATGCCCGCGGCCTCGGCCTCGCCGTCGCGCAGCACGACCTCGAGTTCGAGGAAGTCGCCCAGCCGCTCGACCCGATCGAGGTGCACGCGCGTGCGGCCGACGAGCAGGAGCATGCGCCGCTTGACCACGCGGCCGACGCTGCCGAGCGAGCGCTCGAGCGTGGCGCGCAAGGCCGCGGGGTCGGCGACCGGTGCGATCGCATAGTCGGAGGTCTTGGGGCCGCTGGCGTCGGGGCGCTCGTAGGCGATCAGCTCGCCGCGGCCGTCGGCGAACGCGCGCAGTTTCAGCCGGCCGTGCGGGCAGGCGAAGAAGGTGTCGTCCTGCTCGATCAGTTCGGGCTCGCGCCCCGCGACCGCCTGCGCGCGTGCGAGCGTGGCCTCGAAGTCGGCGAGCGTCGCTTTTATCTCGATGTTGCGTGCCATCGTCGGTTCGTGGGTTCGTGGGTCCGTTCGTGTCGATGCGCCGTTGATGCCCGAAGGGTGCCGCGGTCAGGACCGGAACAGCCGCGAGTACTGGCCCTCGTGGCGCGCCGACAGGATCGCAAGCATCGGCGCGAAGGCCTGGCGCTCGGCATCGGGCAGCGCGAGCGCGTGCTCGACCGCTGCCGGGATTTCGCGGGCGAGCCGCGCGAGCACGCGCTGGCCGGCGTTCTGCCCGAGCGGCACCGCTTTCAGCG
>Ga0207684_10003916_pt1 | contig 14257 bp, 13 predicted proteins | sample KBSK5501metaG_FD_184342 | JGI IMG/M metagenome (GOLD analysis project Ga0207684, IMG submission 184342) | Corn, switchgrass and miscanthus rhizosphere microbial communities from Kellogg Biological Station, Michigan, USA - KBS K5-50-1 metaG... | ecosystem: Host-associated > Plants > Roots >...
ACAAGAGGAACAGGTTTGCCCACATCGCCGCCCCGCTGATCCGAACGGCAGCGCGGAGCAGGTGATGGTGATTGTTCCAGTAGATGCCCACGAACACGAAGCTCAGCACGTAGACAAGCACGCCCGGAAGCTGGTCGCGCATCGCGTCCAGGCCGGCGCCCTGTGGAGGCCGCAACTCGAAGGCCATGATGGTGATGATCACCGCCATCACCGAGTCGCTGAACGCCTCGACCCGGGTCGTGCCCACCTCGGGTGATAGAGCCGAATCTTCCTCTCCCTCTGTCATGGGGCTGATCATATGGGGTCGCAGCGTCCAGTCCGGCGCGCTCACCAGCCGAGGAATACGCGGGGGACATCCTGCTTGCGGAAGAGGGCCTTGAGCTGACGCTACCCTGATTTGCTGGCGCCCAGCCGGCCTCGGGCTGGCGTTGAGCGGGACTCGAGGTTAGCCCTACCAGCGGCCGAAGTGAAACATGTTTTCAAACGCCCGGCGCCGCTTGGCGAACAGGGCGCTGCGAGAGGGCTCTTCAGGATATGGATATCCCAGCGCAATAACACCCAGCATCGTGCAATACGAGGGAATGCTGAGCTCTCGCATGACGTCCGCCTCGCCACGGCTGATGAAGAAATACCAGGCGCCCAGGCCTTCGTCCACCGCGGCCTGTAGCACCAGCAAGATCGCCATCGAGGTGTCGATCGTCCAGGACGGCAGAGGCCAGTTTTCTTCCTTATCCATTCCAAACTGAATCTTGTCGGGCTGCGCGTAACGCTCGAGATAGAGCCGCTTGTTGGCAAATGGCAGGACGATGCAGGCGGGAGCGACGGCGGGCTCGCGACCGGGAAATGGGTCAGGGTCGGTCGGATCATCGGTAGTGTGATAAAACCAGTCGCGCTCTTCGCGCTTCGCGAGAATGACGAAATCGAATCCCTGACTGAAGCCGCCCGACGGCGCGTGACGCGCCACGTCAAGCACGCGCCGGAGCACATCCTCGGGGATCGGCTTTTGCTCGAACTTGCGAACCATCCGTCGGCGCAGGACCACGTCTCGAAATTCCACGACACCAAAGCTTAGCGGCTACGCCGAGACGGAGGGACAGGTTGCATGCGCAGTGCTGCTATTCGATGCTTGCGATCGTCCTCGCTTCTTGTCGGTCACGGCAATCACGTAAGGCTACGATCCTCCCTTCGCGCACCGTGAATACGGAGTAGTTGCGATCGGCGCTGGTTAGTGGCCCCCCGTAAGAAAAAGAACTGCCACAAACAGGCAGACGGCCAAGATGCCCCCCACAATCACATAAAGCGTCCGGTGCTCCGAGGACGGCTGCGCTGTCTTAGTGGAGTCCTTTAGTTGCGCGCTTCTTGCCCGAAGAATGAACAATAATGCCGCTACCCCCCAAACCAATTCGAAGCCGTCCGCCATGGCGGTTGAACCCGACGAGCTACCAGCCAGACGGTGGACGAGACTGCCGCCGAACAGCGAAATAAGAATGCAAACTAGCCCGAGCAGATACAGCAGCCTCGACGTACTCATATCAGTTGGGCGCCGACCCGGAGAGTCGGCGTTCTCCGACGGGAATATGACGAAAGCTCGGCTCGAAACCTTGTAGCGCAATTCGTCGAGGCGCCGATCGATTCGCATCCTCAATAAGCTCGGGGCAGGGCCTGGCGGCTGTGCTCCAGGAAATGGCGCTCGGTCGCATTCTCGGTGCGCGTGATCGCCGCCTCATAAGCGAGCGCCGCCTCAGCGTTACGGCCCAGCCGGCGGAGCAGGTCGGCGCGGATGGCGTGCAGGAGGTAGTAACCACCGAGGTCGAGGCTGTCGACGAGCGTCAGCGCCGCATCCGGTCCTTCGACCTCAGCCACTGCGACCGCGCGGTTGAGCGCGACGACCGGGCTCGGCGCGATTGTCAGCAGCTGGTTGTACAGCTGCAGGATCTGCCACCAGTCGGTGGCTGCCGCCGACGGCGCGTCGCTGTGGACGGCCTGGATCGCCGCCTGGATTTGATAGGGGCCGGGCTGATTGCGCTCGAGGCATTCTCGGACGATCGCCTGGCCTTCGGCGATGAAGCCGCGATCCCAGAGGCCGCGGTCCTGGTCGCCAAGGAGCACGAGGTCGCCGTCCGCGTTCGTCCTAGAGAGCCGACGCGACTCGACGAGCAACATCAGCGCCAGCAGCCCTCTGACTTCTGGTTCGTTGGGCATGAGTTCAACCAGAATCCGTCCCAGACGGACCGCCTCGGTGCACAGCTCATCTCGTACAAGGCGGTCGCCGGCGCTTGCCGTGTAGCCCTCGTTAAAGATGAGGTAGATAACCGCCAGCACGGCGCGAAGCCGGCCAGGTAGGTCGGCCTCGCTGGGCACCCGGTATGGAATTCTCGCGTCGCGAATCTTGCCCTTGGCCCGCACCAGCCGCTGGGCCATCGTCGGCTCCGGTACCAGGAAGGCCCGCGCGATCTCCGCGGTGGTCAGCCCTCCGAGAAGCCGGAGCGTCAGCGCGACCTGGGCGCCCGTGGCGAGCGCAGGGTGACAGCAGGTAAAGATCAGACGCAGCTGGTCGTCGCGCACGGCGCCCTCCTCGGCCGGTTCGCTGCGGGCGTGGAGCAGAGCCGCCTGGGCGTGCCGGTCCTCGCGCGACGCCTCCCGGCGGAGGCGGTCGATCGCACGGTTGCGGGCGGTCGTGATGATCCACCCGGCTGGGGATGGAGGCACTCCGCTGGTTGGCCACCGTTGCACAGCCGCCAGGAACGCGTCCTGGACGGCCTCTTCGGCGACGTCGATGTCACCAAAGATCCGCACCAGGACGGCCACCGCGCGACCGTACTCCTGGCGGAAGACATGTTCAATCTCTGAGGGTGCGAGGCCCGGCGCGCCTGGGATCAGTCCTCGGCCTCCTCCTGGAACGGCCGTACCTCGATCGGGAGTGGGATAGCCCGGGCAAGTTTTTGACCCCACTCGAGCGCAGCGTCGAGATCGGACGCCTTGATGATGGCGAAGCCGCCGATGTGTTCCTTGCCCTCCGCGTACGGACCGTCGGTGGTCAGTACCTCGCCGGCCTGGACCCGCACCACCGTGGCTGTACTTGCAGGGTGCAAGGCGCCGTTGAAGACCCACGCGCCGGCGGCCTTCATCTCACCAACCACCGCGTTAGCGTCCCGCGTGATTTTCTCTATCTCCAGGGTCGGCGGGGGTGGTCCGTCCGGTTGATTGATCGCGAGCAGGTACTGCTTCATCTCGTGTCCTCCCTGACGTTACCGCGGGCTCCGCGCCGGCCTCCGTCTGCGCGCTTATCACTTCGGCCGGCTGGTAGGTCGCGATCACCACGCCGGTGGTCGTCGTCGTGGTTCCGACGAGCCGGAGACTGGCGAACGGGCCATCGTTAAAGAGACGGCTCCCCGATCCGAGAACGAGCGGGTGGATCTGGAGCACGTATTCATCGATCAGGTAATGAGCCATCAACGTTTGCAACAGCGCGCCGCTGCCGAGCACCACGATATCCTTGCCCGGCCGCGCCTTGAGTTCGGCCACAGCGTTCGCCGCGTCCCCTTTGAGGAGCACGGAGTTACTCCACGGCAGCGGCTCCTTCAGTGTCGTCGACGCGACGTATTTCAGGGTGTTGTTGAGCACGTCGGTGAAGGGGTTGTTCTTTCGGTGGGGCCAGACGGCGTAGAAGTCCTCGTAGGTGCGACGCCCAAAGAGCAGGGCGCCGGTGGTGGCCATGCTTTCTGCGATCACCTTGCCCATGGCCGGATCGGCATAGGGCGTCGCCCAGCCGCCGTGCGCGAAGCCGCCACGGACGTCCTCGTCGGGGCGCCCTGGCGCCTGCATAACGCCGTCGAGCGAGAGATTCATGAACACAACGACTCTGGTCACTGACGCTCCTCCTTGACGCTTACCGCCAGCATCATGCCGGCCTTCTCGCCCTCTATACGAACGCCGACGGGCCGGATCGACAAGGGAGGGTCAGGGCAACTTGCCGCCGCGAACCCAACGTTCGAAGAGCTCGACTTGTTGAGCCGGCCAGGCACCGTCACAGGGCATGGTGCCGGCCCGCAAACGCTGGAGGATGCGGTCGGCGTGCGCGCTCACGTCCTCGTAGGATCCGAGGTCGAAGTGCCGCCGCATCGATTGAAGGTCTTTCGGACGAAACAGCGGTTTGATCTGCGCGGCGAATTTAACCGGATCATCGTCTTTCCGCGTGCTCACAATCGAACCCTCCTACTGGATCGGAAACGGCAACTGCCACCAGGACGGCAGCTCATCGATCGTAATTGCGGTCACCCACTTGACCCACCAGTAACCGCGCCGATCGGGCGCCACGATCCGAACCGGGAAGCCGTGACCCGGATCGAGCGGCATTCCACCGAGCCTGGTCGCGATCAAAAGACGACCGGCCTCTTCGGCGGCGAAACGGCGGTCGTATCCAGTCACCGACCTGACATGGACGCTGACGCTCGAGCCCCCACCCTGCCCTCCCCCGCGAGCGGCGGAGGGAGAAACCAACCTGCTAAGCCACACACCCGACCAATCCTGCGTCGAGTAGAAACCGCCGGTGCAATCGAGCGTCGCCTGCACTCGGTCGTCGAATGCGCGGAGCTCTGCATAGGTCCATTGCCGCACCGCATTCCCCGCCCGCACGGTCAGCCGCCAGGCCACCGGATCGATCGTCGGCACAGCATCGAACAGCCATTGCGTCACCGGCAGCTCCGCGGGTTGCAAGGAGCCGTATTCGTACGATCCGGTGTATCGCCGCGTCGCGCCCGGCAGGCTGAGCAGCCGGACCGCGGCTTCGCCCGCGCCGTAGGCAACCCCGGCGCTCGCCAGCAGCGTGCCCGCACGCAGGAGGCTGCGACGCGACAGGTCGACGGCGCGCATCGGGATCCGGCGGGCGATCACGTGCCAGGCCGCAAACGGAACGGCGGCCAGCGCGGCGCCGACATGGACCTCCATCGCGCTGAACGGCCCGACGCCCAGGAGCAGGCTGGTCGAATGCAGGATGCCCGCGAGCACTGAGGCGATCACCAGGCCGGTGAAGACCAATGACGCCCACCATCCGGGGCGCCGTCGCTGAATGCCGCGCGCGGCGATCACGGCTTTCCACGGCGTCAGCGCGACAATCGCGTAGCCGCTGATCGCATGGACGATCAGCGAGGCGCGCGATGGCGCCGTGCTGTAGAAGAACGCAACCCATCCGCTGGTAAAGGCGAGGCCGAGGAGGACGAACAACGCCAGGTTCGTCCAGCGTTTCATGACGGCTTCGATCCGTTGACGGTCTCGAGCAGCGCCGGCAGCGGCATCGCCTCGAGAGACAACAGCCGCAGGTCGGCCTCGGTGAGATCGAGGTCGACGGTCAGCAGGTTGGGCACCACGACGCAGTAGAGGCCGGCCGCCTTGGCGGCGTGGATCCCGTTGGTGGAGTCCTCTAGCGCGATCGCTTCGTCCGGCTGCACAGCCAGTCGATGCAACGCCGTCCGGTAGAGCTCCGGATCTGGCTTCGTCCGTTTCACGTCTTCTCGACACACGATGGCATCGAACTGGCCGCCGATGCCGAAACGCTCGAGATGTTCCATCACCCATTTACGGGTCGAGCTGGACGCGATCGCCGTTTTGAGCCCGAGCTGGTGCGCCATCGCCAGGTACTCGGCAACGCCGGGCAACAGCTGCTGCAGCGCGGTCGACTCTGCGTAATAGAGGCGCTCCAAGGTGTCCAATGCGGCTTCATCGAGGTTCTCGCCGATGCGGTCGCCCAGTTCCCGCACCGGGTCGAATGAACCGGACGAGGTGCCGATGATGGTCAGCCAGCGATCGAGCGGCAGCTCCTGGCCGTGCTCGCGGTAAATCCGCTGCCAGGCGCGAAAGATCGGAACTTCGGTATCGACGATCAGCCCGTCGAAGTCGAAGACCAACGCCTTGATGGCCAACCCCCCACCCCGACCCTCCCCCTCAAGGGGGGAGGGAGAAGCCTCGGATCGCATTAGAGATTGCGCTGGAAGAAATCGAGGAGGCGGCGCTCCATGTCGACGCGGTCCTTCTCCGAACGCGGCATGTGCCGCTCGTTCGGATAGATCAGCGACTCGAAGGGCTTGCCCGCATCGATCAGCGCCTGCATCAGGCGGGCGGTGTGCCGGAAATGAACGTTCTCGTCGATCATGCCGTGTATCACCAGCAGCGGCGCGCGCAGCTGGTCCGCGTAGGTCAGCGGCGAGCCCAGCCGGTAGCCTTGCGGATTGTCCGCGGGGGTGCCCATGTACTTCTCGGTGTAGGCCGTGTCGTAGCCCTCGTAGAAGGTGACCGGGGCGCCGGCGATGCCGGCCTTGAAGACATCCGGAGCCGTAACGAGCGCCATCAAGGTCATGAAGCCGCCATAGCTCCAGCCGTAGATACCGACGCGCGAGATATCGGCGAAGCCAAGCGTGCCAAGCCAGCGCACCCCGTCGACCTGGTCTCTGACTTCAATCTGGCCCATGCGTCGGTTGATAGGCGCCTCGAACGCCAGTCCGCGGCGCGCCGATCCGCGGTTATCGACCTTGAGAACGACAAAGCCGTGCTGCGCCAGCCATTGGGCGCGCAGATCGACGGTCTGGGCCCAGCTGTCATTGACCATCTGGGGCCCGGGACCGCCGTAGACCGAGACGATCACTGGTGCGCGGCCCCCACCCTGACCCTCCCCCGCGCGCGGGGGAGGGAAATGAGGGCCGTCCCCACGCTGAGCCTCCCCCGCACGCGGGGGAGGGAAATGAGGGCCGTCCCCACCCTGACCCTCCCCCGCACGCGGGGGAGGGAAATGAGGGCCGTCCCCACGCTGAGCCTCCCCCGCACGCGGGGGAGGGAAATGAGGGCCGTCCCCACCCTGAGCCTCCCCCGCACGCGGGGGAGGGAAATGAGGGCCGTCCCCACCCTGAGCCTCCCCCGCATGCTGAGGAGAAGAATCAGGGCGATACACGGCCGCGTGCAGCTCGATCCCATCTCGGCTTCGAAATTGGTGCAGCTCCGGCGCTTTGAGGTCCAGGTCAACCCGCGCTGATTCGTGGAGGACGTGCTGGGGCGTCCCGGTCATGCTGCGCACCGTGATGCTGGGTGGGTGCTCCCGGTTATCCCACACGTCGACGAAGCTCGAGAAGTCCGGCGCGACGAGGACGCCGTGCGTGCCAGGCTCCGAGGTTAGTTGCTCCGGCTCCCCGCCGTCGAGCGACACCCGAAATAGGTGGCGCTCGAGGGGACTCGTTCGCCAGCCGACAAAGTACAGCTGGCGCCGCTTCTCGTCCAATGCCACCGTCGCCTCCGCCGGCCAGTCACCGCTGGTGAGCTGACGGATCAGTCGTCCGTCGGGCGCATACAGATACAGGTGTCGAAAGCCATTGCGCTCGGACGACCATGTGAATTCGCCGGTGGCTTCGACGACGCGCAGATCGTAGTGGAGGTTGATCCATGGGTCGGCGTCATCGACCAGAATCGCGCGGCCGTGACCGCTCTTGACGTCGTACGCCACGAGCTCCAGCTGACGCCAGTCGCGCGACAGCCACTGCACCAGCAGGCGACCGTCAGCGTGCCAGTCGACCCGCGCGAGATAGCCGCCCTTGACGCGGCCTGGCTCCATGAAGGTCGTCTCCCCGGACGCCACGGAAACCACGCCGAGCTTGACCCGGGCGTTCTCGGCGCCGGCAAAGGGGTACCGATGCTCCTCGATCTGGAACGGCTCCTTGCCCTGGTGCACGATCGGGTAGATCGGGATGTGCGACTCGTCGACCTGTTCGAAGGCGACCAGGTCGCCGTTCGGCGACGGCCAGTAGCCGGTCAATCGGTCGAGCTCCTCTTGGGCGACGAACTCCGCCAGCCCATTGGTGGCGCCCGGAGGATGGGACGTGATACGGCGGTCGTCGGCCCCCTCGATGGTCCAGACATCGCGATCGCGGACGAAGAACACTCGGCGGCCGTCGTCGGTGATCTTCGGATCGAGGACGCCGCCACCGGTCACTCGGCTGATGGTCCCGTTCGCCCATCGATAGAGCTCGCCGCGCAGCGGAAGCAGCATCACGCTGGCTTTCTCGGCCCAGAAATACTCTGTGATCCCGGTCTCGCGCAGCCGCAGTCGCTCACGACGCAGGACCTCCTCGCGCGAAATGTTTTCCTCGGTTACCGCCTCCCCCGGCGCGGACAGCCAGTGTTCCGTTCGGCCGCTGGCCATGTCCAACCGCCAGAGGTCGCGAACCAGGTCACCACGCTCGCTGAACAGGTAGGTGATGAATTTGGCGTCCGGCGAATAATGCAGCCTGCCCGGAATCGCCATCCCGGGGCGTGGATAACGGGCGACCAGTTCCGGTGTCAGCTGACTGCGTTCGGCGGTTTGCATGGCGCAAACCTGAGCTTAAACTGCGGAGATGCTAATCAAGGCCTGCTTGAACGGCAGCCGGCGAGCCGAGGACCATGCGGCATTGCCGCTATCGCCGACCGCGCTCGCGGAGGATGCCCTCGAATGCCAGCAAGCTGGTGCTGGTGCCGTGCACATCCATCCGAGGAGCACGGACGGGGACGAGACACTCGAGCCCGACGCTTGCGCGGCGGCCGTCGAGGCGATTCGCGACCTGTGCCCGGGGCTGCCAATCGGTCTGACAACGGGACTATGGATCTGCGGCGACAGCGCCCGCCGCATGCGGCTCGTCGACCGCTGGACCATCCTGCCGGACTTCTGCTCGGTGAACTTCTCCGAAGACGGCACCGACGAGCTTTGCAAACTGCTTCTCGACAAAGGCATCGCAATCGAGGCAGGGCTGAGCTCGGTTGCAGACGCCCGAGCCTTCGTCGACAGCGACTTCGTCGAACGTTGTCTGCGGGTGCTGGTCGAGGTCGAGCCGGGGAGCAACGATTCGATTCGAGCCGCCGCCGTCATCGGCCGCGTGCTCGAGGGCAGTGGCATCCGCCTTCCACGTCTCCAGCACGGCCACGATGCGGACGTCTGGCCGGTCCTCGAAGATGCCCTGGTCCACGGCTACGACGTGCGGATCGGCCTGGAGGACACCTTGCTGCTGCCGGACGGAAGCCGCGCTCCCCGGAACGCCGCGCTGGTGGCCTCCGCCGCCCGGCTCGCCTCCGCGGTTCAGCTTTCTCCTCGCGAGGAGGGGAGGGTGCGGCCTAAGTAATAGGGCGTTACCCCTCGCTCGATGCCGCCCAGAGGTTGATGCCGCTATCCGTGGCATGACGGTCGATCTCACGGAGCTCCGCGGCGGAAAACTCGAGCCTGTCCAGGGCGCCGACATTCTGTTCGAGCTGCATCACACTGCTCGCCCCGACCAGCGTCGACGTCACGCGATGGTCCCGCAGCGTCCACGCCAGCGCCATTTGCGCGAGCGTTTGGCCACGCCGCTGCGCGATCTGGTTCAAGGCCCGCACTTTGCCCAGTGTCTGCTCGGTCAGGAGCTCCTTCGAGAATGACCCCGGCTGGCTCGCCCTCGAGCCTTCGGGAATGCCGTTCAGGTAACGGTCGGTCAGCAGGCCCTGTGCCAGCGGCGAGAAGGTGATGCAGCCGATGCCTTCCTTGCCAAGCACCTCGAGGAGGTCAGGCTCGATCCAGCGGTTCAACATCGAATACGACGGCTGGTGGATCAACAGTGGCGTTCCCAAGTTGCGGAGAATGCCGGCGGCCTCTTTCGTCCGGTTCGCGGAATAGGACGAGATCCCGACGTAGAGCGCCTTCCCCTGGCGCACGGCGGTGTCGAGCGCCCCCATCGTCTCTTCCAGCGGCGTTCCTGGGTCGAAGCGGTGCGAGTAGAAGATGTCGACGTAGTCGAGCCCCATCCGCTGCAGGCTTTGCTCGAGGCTAGCGAGGAGATACTTCCTCGACCCCCAGATCCCGTAGGGTCCGGGCCACATGTCGTAGCCGGCCTTGGTTGAAATCACCAGCTGGTCGCGGCGGCCCGCCAGGTCGGTCTTCAAGATGCGGCCGAAGTTCTCCTCGGCCGAGCCGTAGGGCGGGCCGTAGTTGTTCGCCAGGTCGAAGTGGGTGATGCCCAGGTCGAAGGCGCGGCGGATGATGGCCCGCTGCGTCTCGATCGGGCGGTCGCCGCCAAAGTTCTGCCAGAGCCCGAGCGAAATGGTGGGGAGCATCAGCCCGCTGCGGCCGGTCCGCCGGAATGGCATCCGCGAGTAGCGATCGCCGTCCGGCATCATGTCCATCTCGTCCCGACCCCAGCGTAGACCCTGGGGTGACTCGTCAGCCTGCGGCGGCTTCAGCCCGGAGCTTGGACTCAGCCTCGGCCGGCACCGAGGGTGCGACTTGAATCTTCAGCCCGAGTCCACTCGTAAAGGTGTCGATGGCCTTCTGGTAATCGTCGAGTGCGAATCGATGGCTGATCATGGCCTCGCTGTTGATGACACCCCTCACCACGAGTGCCAGCGCCCTTTCGAAGCTGTTGAGCACCGCCATCGACCCGATGATTCGGATCTCGTCCCGATAGACGTCGAACGGCGAAAACTTCACCCGGGCTTCACCGCTCGCCACGCCGAAGACGAGAAATGTTCCACCCCGTCTCACCCGGCGGAGACCATCTTCGATGGCGGGGACCGCGCCGGTCGCGTCGATCACGACGTCCCAGCCCTCCGGACGCTCGAACTGGTTCGCCGAATCGGCGATCCGGTCGGCCGCGAGCCGTCTGGCCAGCTCGAACCGTGCCGGATTCTTGTCCACCATGTCCACGCCGGCGGAACCTGCGTGCCGAGCCAGTTGGGCCAGCATCAAGCCCATCGTGCCCGCTCCGTAAATCAGGTAACGATCCGCCAACCGGACACCGATCTGATCGAAGCCATGAACCGCGCACGACAATGGTTCGACCAGGGTTCCCCATGGCCGGGGCAGGTCCGCGGGAAGGGTGAACGCGACGTGGGACGGCACGCGGACGAGCTCGGCGGCAGCTCCGTTGAGGGTGACGCCAAGCGCACTGTAGTTTTCACACAGGTTGGTACGGCCCATCCGGCAGAAGCGACAGGTGCCGTCTGGCAGATTGGGGTCGACCGCGACGAAGTCACCGACCTTGATATTCGCCACGCCCCGTCCGACGGCAACCACCTCGCCACAGAATTCGTGGCCGGGGACGACCGGGTACCGTGCCGACGAGATGTCGCCCTGGAGCAGATGAAGATCCGTCCCGCAGATGCCGCATGCCTCAACCTTCAGAATCGCATCGGACGGCCCCGGTGTCGGGTCGGCAACACGGGTGACTTCGACTTGGCCAGGTTTCTCGAAAACGACAGCCTTCACTTCACTGCTCCCATGGTAAGGCCGCGGATCAGCTGCTTCTGCGCGATCCATCCCGCCAGCAGGACGGGAAGGCTTGCCAGCGTCGCGGCTGCCGCCAGCTTCGCGTAGAACAGGCCGCGGCCACTGATGAAGCCCACCAAAAAGATCGGGGACGTCGCCGCGATGCTCGACGTGAAATTGACCGCATAGAAGAACTCGTTCCAGGAGAAGATCAGGCAGATCAGCGAGGTGGCGGCGATGCCGGGCGTGATCAGCGGAATCACGATCCGGGTCAGCTCGTGGCGCATGCTCGCCCCATCGACCCTCGCCGCTTCAACGAGCTCGTGCGGAAGCTCAAGCATGAAGGAACGCAGGAGCCAGATCCCGAGCGGCAGATTGATCGTCGTGTAGATGATGACGAGGGCCATGATGTTGTCGAGCAGATGGAGATTCCGCGCCAGGAGATAGAGGGGGACGAGACTGGCGGCGAAAGGCAGGAAGCGCGTCGAGATGAAGAAGAAGAGAACGTCGCGGGTTCGCTTCACCGGGCGAATCGAGAGCGCGTAGGCGGCGGGCAGGCCCAGGACCAAGACAAGCAACGTGGACCCCAGCGTGGCCGTGGCGGAATTGATCAAATAGGGTGGGAAGTCCCGAGACAGCACGTCTTGGATCGCAGCCAGGGTGGGCACGAAGAAGATCGTTGGCGGAATGCTCGCCGCCTGAACCTCGGTCTTCAGCCCCTCGAGCGCCATCCACAGGACGGGAAAGAAGAACACGATCGCCACCCCCCACGCAAGGGCGGACCACCCGACTTTCGACACCACGGCATGACCCCTCTGGGTGCGACCGGCTTGCACGCTCATCGCCGCGTCTCAACCTGAAAGATGGTGAAGAGCGTCCGGAGTGCGAAGGTGGCGACGATCATGGTGAGGATCACGGCCAGAACCCCGATCGCCGAGGCCCTCCCGATGTCGAAGGCCTGGAAGGCCTCGAGATAGAGCTTGAACGGAAGGTTGGTCGTCGCCTCTCCCGGACCGCCCTGGGTGGTCATAAAGATGGTGTCGAAGCTCTGCACGATGAACAGCGACCCCAGCAGCGCTCCGAGCTCGATAAAAGGACGGATCGAGGGCAGCGTGATGTAGCGAAACATTTGCACGGGGCGGGCGCCGTCGACCTCCGCGGCCTCCAGGACTTCCTGGTTCTGCGATTGAAGGCCGGCGAGCACGATCAGCATCATGAAGGGGGTCCATCGCCATACCTCGATGCCGACGATCGACGCCATCGGGAACCGGTTGATGAAGTCGAACGTCCCGAGACCGATCGGCGTCAGGATGTAGTTGACGAAGCCGGTGAGGGGATTCAAGAGCGTGTCCTTCCACATCAGGGCGGCGGCTGTGGGCATGACCAGGAACGGCCCGATCATGAGTGTCCGGAGAATGCCTTTGCCGAAGATCTCCCGGTTGAGGAGGATTGCGATCCCAACGCCGAGCACTACGGAAATGGCGATGGCGCAGACCGTTAGGACGATCGTGTTCCAGATGGCAATCCTGATACTCGGATCACTGAGGATGTCCAGATAGTTCTGCAGCCCGATGAAGCGCGCCGGCGCCAGGCTGAGCAGGTTCCAGCTCTGCAGGCTATAGAAGATGGTGAGTACGAAGGGGAGCTGCGTGATCAGGATGACGTAGATCAGCGCCGGCAGCACCGGAAGCCGCCGCAGCCAGCCCTCCCGGCGATCAGCGGAGGCGGCCGAGCGAACTCGAACGCCTCCGCTTGCGAGTGAGGTGGGAGCTGGTGGCTGGACCGTCACGCGAGCCATCGCGATCTTCCCAGCGTCGGCCTTCTATCCTCTGTACTTTTTGCCTACCGCATCTGCCAGCTGCTGAGCCTGTTGCAACGCGTTGTCGACGGTGGTCGAACCGGCGATCGCCGCCGCGAATTGTTGCGAGACCTGGTCGCCGAGGTTCTGAAACTCAGGAATGTCCACGTACTGGATGCCCGTATAGGGGACGGGATCCACGGTGGGGTGATTGACGTCGGCATGCGTGATCGAGTCGAGGGTCAGCTGCGCGAAGCTACCGGCGACCTTCTGATACTCCGGCAACTGATAGGTTGAGGTGCGAGTGCCAGGAGGAACGTGGTTCCAGCCGAGCTTGGTACCGACCAGCTTGATGTACTCCTGCGACGTGGCCCAGGACGCGAACGTCCAGGCGGCGTCCTTCTTCGTGCTCGTCGAGGGCATGCCGAGCGACCAGGCCCAGAGCCAGCCCGAATAGGGCTTGTCGCGGATCGGCGCCAGGGCATAGCCCGAGTTGGCCGCCGCGTCGCCGGTGAAGTTGCTGGCCCCGACCGTGGCGTCGTACCACATCGCCGTCTTGCCGCCGTTGTACGCATTCAAGCACTCGCTGAAGCCGGAGTTGGCGGCGCCGGGCTCGCCGGCGGTCTTGATCAGGTTGACGTAAAAGTTGACCGCCTCCTTGAATTTCGGCTGCGTCAGCTGGGCGTTCCATTGCTGATCGAACCATTTGCCGCCAAAAGTATTGACGATGGTGTCCAGCGGGGCGAGCTGCTCGCCCCAACCAGGAAGGCCGCGGAGGCAGATTCCGGAGATGCCCTTGCTCGGATTGTTGACCTTGTGCGCGGCGGCCGCGACCTCGTCCCAGGTCGGCGTTTGCGACAGGGTCACTCCCGCCGCCGAGAGGAAGTCCTTACGGTACATGAGAAAGGACGATTCGGCGTAGAACGGGACCGCGTAGAGGCTTCCGTTGTAGGAGAGCGCCTTGGCCACACCCGGAACCAGGTCGTCGGGCTGGTAGGTGGGCGTCTTCTGGACGTAGGAGGCCAAATTCTGGATCCAGCCGTTTTTTGCCCACAGCGGAACTTCGTAGGTGCCGATCATGCTGAGGTCGAACCGGCCGCTATGGGTGGCCACGTCCTGGGTGACCTGTTGGCGGAGCTGGTTTTCCGGCAGGATCACGATCTTGACCTGGATGTCGGAGTGCGCTTTCTCAAATTCGGGGACCAGCTTCT
>Ga0207684_10003918_pt1 | contig 14254 bp, 9 predicted proteins | sample KBSK5501metaG_FD_184342 | JGI IMG/M metagenome (GOLD analysis project Ga0207684, IMG submission 184342) | Corn, switchgrass and miscanthus rhizosphere microbial communities from Kellogg Biological Station, Michigan, USA - KBS K5-50-1 metaG... | ecosystem: Host-associated > Plants > Roots >...
ACCGGCGCGTGTCCTTCTGATCGATCGCACGAATCACCACTTGTTTCAGCCGCTGCTGTACCAGGTGGCGACGGCCGTCCTCGCCACCGGGCAGATCGCCTCTCCGATCCGCGAGATCCTCAGGAGGCAGCACAATGCCACGGTCATCCTTGGAGAAGTGACGGGGGTGGACGTGAATCACCAGTCCGTCCTGGTCAACTCGGCCGATCGGGAAGACGTGCCGATTCCGTACGATTACCTCGTTCTCGCGACGGGCGGGCGGCACAGCTACTTTGGCCACGACGAGTACGAGAGATTCGCACCGGGATTGAAGAGCCTGGCGGATGCCGTCGCGGCCCGAAACAAGATTCTGCAGGCATTCGAGCAGGCGGAGGCCGAGGAAGATCCCAGTCGTCACCGCGACCTCCTGACCTTCGTGCTGGTCGGAGCCGGCCCCACCGGCGTCGAGATGGCGGGCGCGCTCGCGGGGTTGGTGCGCAGCACGCTGCGGTCGGAGTACCGACGGATCGATCCCTCTGCGGCGCGAATCATCCTGGTCGATCTGGGGAACCGAGTGTTGGGCGCTTTTGCGGACGACCTGTCCAGGGCGGCGAAGGAACGGCTCGAGAAGCTGGGTGTGGAGGTGCGGCTCGGACACGGCGTCGATCGGATCGATGCAGAGGGAGTCATCGTCGCGGGTGAGCGTATCGCAAGCAAGACGGTGATCTGGACCGCGGGGGTGGCTCCGTCGCCGGCCGGCAAGTGGCTGAAGGGGGAGACGGATCGCGCCGGCCGTGTCCGCGTCCAGACCGACCTTACGGTGGCCGGGCACCCGGAGATACTCGTGATCGGTGATACCGCATCGCTCGACCAGGATGGCAAGCCGCTGGCCGGCGTGGCCCAGGTGGCGATGCAGCAAGGGCGCTATGCAGGGAGGCTGATTCACCGACGTGTCACTGGACAATCCGCCCCGGGTCCGTTCCGATACTTCGACAAGGGCAACATGGCCGTAGTGGGGAAGGGGTTCGCCGTCCTGCAGAGCGGGAGAGTCCACGTGAGCGGCTTTCTCGCCTGGTTGGCGTGGGCGGCCGTGCACCTCGAATTCGTGGGGCAGTCGAGCCTTCGGATCAGTGTGTTTCTGCAGTGGGTCTGGACCTACCTGACGGGGCAGCGTGGCTCCCGCCTGATCGTGAATCACCATGCATCAGCGAACGATGACGCGCGCACTCCGTCGGCGCCGGAACGCCAACCGGCGGGCACGCGGTAGCCCGCTATCAGCGCGGCATTGGCACACTTCGTTCCCTGCGGGCCGTGTACTCGCGTAAGTGCCTGTCGCCGCAGCGAATGCGAACTGATCGCTCGGCTCGTTGGGTTCGGCATGGTGGTTGCCCTGTGAGGGACCGTGGACGTTGGTCATCCGCTAAAACGGTCATTCGACGAGGTGAATGAATGGTTGCTCATCGCTTGCTGCAGCCTCAGCAACAGCCGGAATGTCAGGACGTACCGAAACCCTCGCCGGGTTCCAAGATGAACGGCGGCGGTCTATCACCTCAGTCTACTTTGGTCGACCAGTGGACCTGGCCATGAGCGCCGCGCTCCCTGTCGTGTACCTGGCGAGGCACGGTGAGACCGCCTGGACCGTCTCCCGCCAGCACACGGGGCTGACCGACCTGCCGCTCACCGCCCACGGCGAGCTCGAGGCGGTCAGGCTCAGAGAGCGGCTCGAGGGACTGGCGTTCGCCGGCGTGCTCACGAGCCCCTTGCAGCGGGCGGTTCGGACGTGCGAGCTGGCCGGCTTCGGCGCCGTGGCCGAAGTCGAACCCGACCTGCTCGAATGGAACTACGGCAGGTACGAAGGTCGAACCAGCGCGGAGATCCACGCCGAGCGCCCTGACTGGCAGCTGTTCCGCGACGGCTGCCCGGAAGGGGAGTCGCCGGACCAGATCGGAGCGCGGGCGGACCGGGTGGTACGCCGGGTGCGGGCAATCGACGGGAACACCTTGCTCTTCTCGAGCGGGCACTTTCTCCGAGTGTTCACGGCGCGCTGGCTCGGGCTCGAACCGGGGGCGGGCCGGTATTTCCTGCTGGGCACGGCCAGCCTCAGTGCGGTGGGGTACGAGCATGATCGATCCGATCCGGTGATCCGCCTCTGGGACGAGATGCCTCACGAAGTGGGTATCAGCTCAGCCCAGGGGCGGGGACACCGGGAGGGAGCTCGGCGATGAGCGCAAAGAATGCGGCGGCTCCGCGAGCGGCGACCGCCTCGGACACCCTGGCGGCGCTGCGCCGGCAGTACGGATGCGGTCCGGTGGAGCTCACGGGCAGCACTGATGCGCTCTATGAGCGGCACCTGCTCTTCGACAACGTCGCCGATCCGGCGGTAGCCGGCGCGCGCGAGCGCTACGAGGCCTTCGCCCGCTCGGTTCGCGACGTCCTCTCGCAGCGATGGGTCCGCACCGAGCAGACCTACGAGCGCGAGAACCCCAAACGCGTCTACTACCTCTCGATGGAGTTTCTGATCGGCCGCTCGCTGACCAACAACATCACGAACCTGCTGCTCAGCCCGGTCGTGGGCGACGTGGTCAAGCGAGCGTCGCTCGACTGGATCGGCCTGCTCGAAGAGGAGCCCGACGCCGGGCTGGGCAATGGCGGACTCGGGCGTCTGGCCGCGTGCTTCCTCGACTCGATGGCCACGATGCAGCTGCCGGCCATGGGGTACGGGCTCCGGTACGAGTACGGGATGTTCCGGCAAACGATCGAGCACGGCTGGCAACACGAGCAGCCCGACCACTGGCTTCGTCGGCCCGACCCGTGGGAGATCGTTCGCCCGGACGAGAAGGTCGAGGTCAGGCTGAATCACTCGTTCGAGGTGCGGGAGGGGACGCTGCGCCCGATCCTCGGCCGGCCGTCCACGCTGCTCGGCGTTCCGTTCGATCGGCCCGTGGCGGGCTACGGCGGCACGACGATCAACACGCTCCGGCTCTGGGCGGCGGAAGCATCCGACGACTTCGATTTCCAGACGTTCAGCCATGGCGACTTCGTCAGCGCGCTGGCGGGGACGCTCGCCGCCAAGTCCCTCACTCGGGTTCTCTATCCCGACGACTCCACGACCCAGGGACAGGCGCTACGATTCGTGCAGGAGTACTTTCTCGTCGCCTGCGCGCTGGCCGACCTGATCCGACGATTCCGCCGCAGCAATTCCGACTGGGGCGCGCTTCCCGAACGGGTCGCCATCCAGCTCAACGATACTCACCCGGCGCTCGCCGTCCCCGAGCTGATGCGGGTCCTGCTCGACGACGCGCACCTCGGATGGGATCAGGCCTGGGATCTCACCCAGCGGACGCTCGCGTACACGAACCACACGCTCCTGCCCGAAGCCCTCGAAAAATGGCCGCTCGCGTGGTTCGAGACGCTGCTGCCTCGCCATCTCGAGATCGTCCTCGAGATCAACCGCCGACTGCTCGATGGCGTGCGGCGCCGCTTCCCGGGCGACGACGGCCGCGTCGTGCGCACGAGCTTGATCGAGGAGGGTCCGGCCAAACACGTCCGCATGGCCAACGTCGCCATCGTGGGCTCGCACAGCACGAACGGCGTGGCGGCGATCCACTCCGCGCTGCTGCGCTCTACCACGGTGAAGGACCTGGCCGAGATGTTCCCCGAGCGCTTCAGCAACAAGACCAACGGGGTCACGCCGCGGCGCTGGCTGTTGCTCGCGAACCCGCCGCTCGCCCGCATCATCACCGAGGCCATCGGCGAAGGCTGGGCCACCGACCTCTCCGAGCTGGCGCGGCTCAAGCCGCTCGCCGAGGACAGGGGCTTCCGCGACGCGTTCCACGCGGCCAAGCGAGCCGCCAAGGCGGCGTTCGCCGAATGGCTCCGATCGGCCTCGGGCCAGACGGTCGATCCGCACACCATCTTCGACAGCCAGGTCAAGCGCATCCACGAATACAAGCGGCAGCTCCTCAATGCGTTGCGCATCGTCGTGATCTACAACCGCTTGCGGGAGAACCCGACACTCGAGATGACCCCCCGAACGTTCCTGTTCGCGGGCAAGGCAGCGCCCGCCTACCAACTGGCCAAGCTCATCATCAAGCTCGTGAACAACCTCGCCGTGACCATCGACGGCGATCCGGCGGTGCGTGGGCGGCTCAAGGTCCTCTTCCTGCCCGAGTACAACGTGTCGCTGGCCGAGCGGCTGATCCCCGCCACCGACGTCTCCAATCAGATCTCAACCGCCGGCTACGAGGCCAGCGGCACGAGCAACATGAAGTTCATGATGAACGGGGCCTTGACGATCGGCACGCGCGACGGCGCGACGATCGAGATGGCGCAAGAGGCCGGAGAGGAGAACTTCTTCCTCTTCGGCCTGACCGCGGAGGAGGTCGCCGGCAGCCGCGGCTGGTACGACCCGCGCTGGCACTACGACAACCAGCCGGAGCTGCGCGCGGCCCTGGACCTGATCTTCTCCGACCACTTCAGCGGCAACGAGCCGGGCATCTTTGCGCCCCTGCGCGACACCCTGCTCACGCGCGGCGACTACTACATGCACCTCGCAGACCTCGGATCCTACCTCGAGGCCGACGGCCACCTCTGCGCGCTGTACGCGGACCCGGACGCGTGGGCGCGCAAGGCCATCCTGAACGTGGCCAGCTCCGGCAAGTTCTCGAGCGACCGCACGATCGCCGAGTACGCGGCCGACATCTGGCACGTCAAGCCGTGCCCGGTCTCGTAATGGAGCCCGCGATGGTGCACGACACGAAGGAGCCGGCCGCGATCTCCCCACTGGCCGGCAAGCCGGCCCCGAAGTCCATGCTGGTCGACCTGGCCCGGCTCGAGCGCGAGTACTACGAGCGGAAGCCCGACATGGTCGATCCGACCCAGCTTGTCAGCTTCGGCACCAGCGGACACCGGGGCTCACCGTTCCGCGGCTCGTTCACCGAGGCCCACATCGCGGCAATCACGCAGGCCATCTGCGACTATCGCCGCGGCCAGCAAATCGACGGCCCGCTCTACATGGGAAAGGACACCCACGCCCTGTCCGAGCCCGCCCAGCGCACCGCTCTCGAAGTGCTGGCGGCGAACGGCGTCGAGACGATCATCCAGCGCGACGCCGGCGTCACGCCGACGCCCGTCATCTCGCGGGCCATCCTCGTCTACAACCGCGGCCGCCGAGAGCACCTCGCGGACGGCATCGTCGTCACGCCGTCGCACAACCCCCCCGAGGATGGCGGATTCAAATACAATCCCCCCAACGGCGGTCCCGCCGACACCGACGTGACGGGGTGGGTTCAGCGTCGGGCCAACGAGCTGCTGAGCAAGAACAACGCCGGTGTCAAGCGAGTGCCCTTCGCCTCCGCCAGCAAGGCGGTGAACACGCACGAAGAAGATTTGGTCCTCCCCTACGTGCAGGATCTCAAACACGTCGTCGACATGGACGCCATCCGGGGCGGCGGCCTCACCCTGGGCGTAGACCCACTCGGCGGAGCGGCGAGGCCGTACTGGGAGCCGATCAACTCCGTCTACAAGACCAGCATCACCGTCGTCAATCCGGTGATCGACCCGACCTTTTCGTTCATGACGGTGGACCACGACGGGAAGATCCGCATGGATCCTTCGAGCCCGTACGCGATGGCGCGGCTCGTCGAGCTGAAGGATCAGTTCCGCGTCGCCTTCGCCAACGATCCCGACTCGGACCGGCACGGCATCGTGACGCGCTCCGCCGGGCTGATGAACCCCAACCACTACCTCGCGGTGGCGATCCGCTATCTGCTCACCCATCGGCCCGGCTGGCCGGCGCACGCCGCCGTCGGCAAGACGCTGGTCAGCAGCAGCCTCATCGATCAGGTCGTCAGAAAGATCGGCCGCCGGCTCTCCGAGGTGCCGGTGGGCTTCAAGTGGTTCGTGCCCGGTCTGTTCGACGGCTCGTGCTGCTTCGGCGGCGAAGAGAGCGCCGGCGCCAGCTTTCTCCGCCACGACGGCACCGTGTGGACGACCGACAAGGACGGCCCGATCATGGACCTGCTGGCGGCGGAAATCACCGCCCGCACTGGCAGGGACCCCGGCGAGCATTACCGGGAGCTGGCGGCGGAGTTCGGCACGTCGTACTACACGCGAATCGACGCGCCGGCTACGGCCGAGCAAAAGGCGAGACTGCAGACGCTGACGCCCGAGGCCGTCAAGGAAGAGAGGCTCGCCGGCGAACCCATAACCGCCAAGCTGACCAGGGCCCCTGGCAACAACGCCCCGATCGGCGGCCTGAAGATCGTGACCGCGAGCGGGTGGTTCGCGGCCCGGCCATCGGGCACGGAGAGCATCTACAAGATCTACGCGGAGAGCTTCAGGGGCGCGGCGCACCTGGACGCGCTCGTGAACGAGGCACAGCAGCTCGTCAACACTGCGCTCGGCGGCCACCCATGAGCCTCCCTCCGTTCCCCCCGGGATACCGAGCTTCCGGCCTCCTGCTGCACGTCACGTCGCTGCCCTCGCCGTACGGAATCGGCGATGTGGGTCCGGCCGCCGTGGCGTGGGTGGACCGGCTTCACGAGGCGGGGCAGAGCTGGTGGCAGGCACTCCCGCTGGGTCCCACCGGCTATGGCGATTCACCGTACCAATCCCTCTCGTCGTTTGCCGGCAACTCGCTCCTCATCAGCCCCGACTGGCTGATCGAAGACGGACTGTTGCGGGACAGCGACTGCGCGGGCTTCTCGTTTTCAGCTACCGCGGTCGATTTCGACGCCGTCACCCGGTTCAAGTACGCCTTGCTCGAGACCGCATGGCGGAACTTCGGTGCCGGCGCGAGTGCGGATCTGCGCCCGGCCTTCGAGCACTTCAATCAGGAACAGGCCCACTGGCTGGACGACTACGCATTGTTCCGCGCCCTGAAAGGCCGGTACGACGGGGCGAGTTATCCCGAGTGGCCGGAAGATCTCGTCCGACGCACGCCGGCCGCGCTCGACCAGGCGCGGCGAGATCTGGCGAGCCACGTGAACCGCGTTCGGTTTGCTCAATTTCTCTTGTTCCGTCAGGGAGCCCGCCTGAAGGCCCACGCGCGCGCGAAAGGCGTGCGGTTGATCGGCGACCTGCCTTTCTTCGTCTCCCCGGACTCGAGCGACGTCTGGGCGCACCCCGAGCTGTTCCTGCTCGACGCGCAGCACCGGCCGCGAGTCGTCGCCGGGGTGCCGCCAGACTACTTCAGCGCGCAAGGACAGCGGTGGGGTAATCCGATCTATGACTGGGACGCGCTTCGGGCGCACGGCTACCAATGGTGCATCGACCGCGTGCGCGCCCTGCTGGTTCACGTCGACGCCATCCGCCTGGATCATTTCCGAGCATTCGCCGCCGCGTGGCACATACCGGCCGGCGCCCCGACCGCGGTCTCGGGCCAGTGGATCCCGGGGCCGGGCGCCGATTTCTTCGGCGTGCTCGAGAGGGCTTTTGGCGGGCTGCCCTTCGTGGCCGAGGACTTGGGGACCATCACGCCGGACGTGGTCGCGCTCCGTGACGCGTTTCGTGTCCCGGGCACACGCGTTCTGCAGTTCGCCTTCGACGGCCATTCCGACAACCCGTATCTGCCCGAAAACTATGCTCTCAACACGGTCGTGTACACGGGCACGCACGACAACCCGACGACGCGTGGATGGTATGAGGATCTGCCCGATACCGAGCGGCGCAACCTGTGGCACTACGTGAAGCGCGCGAGCGGCACGAGCGCGGACGCCGCCCCCGTCTTGCTGGGGCTGGCGTGGTCGTCGGCGGCTGCCCTCGCGATCGCCCCGTTGCAAGACGTTCTCAACCTGGGGAGGGAGGCTCGGATGAACCAGCCCGGGACGGCGGAAGGGAACTGGCGCTGGCGCTGCACTCCGGAGCTGCTGAGCTCCTTCGCCTTCCAGTCGTTGCGAGACCTGACTCATGCCTCGGCCCGGTCGGCTTCGACGGAGACCCCCCGCGCCGACGCCTCGATGGCGGCCGCATCATGACCCCGGCCCCCCTCGTCTTCCTAGTCGACGTGGACAACACGCTGCTGGACAACGATCGCATTCAGGCCGACCTCCGGCGCCACCTCGAGCGTGAGTTCGGCGCCGCATCTCGTGACCGGTACTGGGCGATCCTCGAGGCGCTGTTCGTCGAGCTCGGGTATCGCGACTATCTCGGCGCGCTGCAGCGCTACCGGACCGAGCACCCGCAGCACGTGCACCTCATGTCGATGTCGTCGTACCTAGTCGACTACCCGTTCGCGAATCGGCTCTACCCCGGGGCGCTCGACGTCCTCGAACGGTTGCGCACGTGGGGCCCGACGGTGATCCTGTCCGACGGCGACGTGGTCTTCCAGCCCCGCAAGGTCGAGCGGTCCGGCATCTGGGAGGCGGTGGACGGCCACGTGTTGATCTACATCCACAAGGAGGAAGCGCTGGATGACGTGGCGCGGCGCTATCCGGCGCAGCACTACGTCCTGGTGGACGACAAACCGCGGATCCTGGCCGCGGTCAAAGAAAGCTGGGGCGACCGTGTGACCACCATCTTTCCCCGCCAGGGTCAGTACGCGCGCGATGCGAAGGCGTATCGTCCGGCCGACCTGACGGTCGAACGCATCGGCGATCTCATGACTCACGACTTGCCCGAGCTCCTGTCGGCGGAGGTGCCACGATGAAAGCCACCGAGACGCTCCACGAACGAGGCCAGAGTCTCTGGCTCGACAACATCACCCGCGATTTGCTGGAGACCGGCACGCTCGAGCGCTATATCGCAGACCTCTCGGTGACCGGGCTCACCTCCAACCCGACCATCTTCGATCATGCCATCAAGAACAGCTCGGCCTACGACGCGGCGATCCGAAAGAAGGTCAAGGATGGCAAGGTGGGAGAGGACTTGTTCTTCGACCTGGCGCTGGAAGATCTGACCCGGGCCGCGGATCTGTTTCGACCGATCTGGGACCGGACCCGCGGCGTAGACGGATGGGTATCGCTGGAAGTGTCGCCGCTGCTGGCCCACGACACCGGCAGCACGCTGGCAGCCGCCAAGGCCCTGCACTCACGCGCGGGACGACCGAACCTCCTCATCAAGATCCCCGGCACCAAGGAAGGGCTGCCGGCCATCGAGGAGGCGATCTTCGCCGGCGTCCCGATCAACGTGACGCTCCTCTTCTCATCCGAGCAGTATCTGGCGGCGGCCGACGCTTTCATGCGCGGCATCGAGCGCCGCGTGGCTGCGGGGCTCCAGCCAGAGATCGGCTCGGTCGCCTCGGTCTTCATCAGCCGGTGGGACGCCGCGGTCAAGGACAGAGTGCCGGAGGCGCTGCGCAATCAACTCGGCATCGCGATCGCGAAGCGGACCTACAAGGCGTACCGTGCGCTGCTCGGCTCTCCGCGCTGGCAGCGCGTCTTCAACGCCGGCACCCGCCCGCAACGTTTGCTGTGGGCGAGCACGGGCACGAAGGACCCTGGCGCGTCCGACGTCCTCTATGTCAGGGCGCTCGCGGCGCCGTTCACGGTGAACACGATGCCCGAAGGCACCTTGAAGGCGCTCGCGGATCATGGAGCGCTCGGCGACATGCTGCCCGCCGACGGTGGCGATTGCGAGGAGGTCTTGGCACGGTTCGCCAGCGCCGGCATCGACGTGGACGCCCTCGCCCGCCAGCTCCAGGACGAAGGCGCGAAGTCGTTCGTCAACTCCTGGCATGAGCTCATGAGCGTCATCGCCGGTAAGAGCGCCGCCCTGGCCAAGGCGAGCTGAGCGCTCACCATGCGCGCGCTCGTCGTCGACGTCGGCGGTCTACACGTGAAGGTTCTCGCCACCGGGCAGAACGCGCCTCGCGAGTTCCCCTCGGGGCCGGCGTTCACGGCCGAGCAGATGGTCGCCGGAGTCAAGGCCGCTACTGCGGAATGGAACTACGACGTGGTCTCGATCGGCTATCCGGGCCCGGTACTTCACGGTCACCCGGTTGCCGAGCCGCACAACCTTGGTCCGGGCTGGGTCGGATTCGACTATCGGACCGCCTTCGGATGCCCGGTCAAGATCGTCAACGATGCCGCGATGCAAGCGCTCGGCAGCTACCAGGGCGGCAAGATGCTCTTTCTCGGCCTCGGAACCGGCCTGGGCTCGACCCTGATCGTCGAGGGCATCGTGGAGCCAATGGAGTTGGGCCACCTGCCGTACCGGAACGGAACCTTCGAGGAGTACGTCAGCGTGCGGGGGCTGCAGGCCCACGGGCTCACGCAATGGCGACACGATGTCGAGGACGTCGTCAGGCGCCTGATCGCCGCGCTCGAGCCGGAGGACGTCGTTCTCGGAGGCGGCAACGTTCACCAGCTGGAGACCCTGCCGCCTGGCTGCCGAGCCGGCGACAACGCGAACGCGTTCCCCGGGGGTTTTCGCCTGTGGGACGTAACGCAAGATGGCCAGACCGCATCCGAAGGAATGAAAGGACGAGCGATGACCGGAATGTTGCCATTGACTGCGCGCCAATCGTGGAAGGCCCTACAGGCCCATCAGGAGAAGATCCGATCGCTGCACCTGCGCACCCTCTTCGCCGACGACCCGACCCGCGGCGATCGCCTGACCGCGGAGGCGGTCGGGCTCTATCTCGACTACTCGAAGAATCGCGTCACGGACGAGACCCTCACGCTGCTCCGTCGCCTGGCCGAGGAGTCCGGCCTGCGCGAGCGCATCGACGCCATGTTCCGGGGCGACAAGATCAACCTGACGGAAAATCGGGCCGTCCTGCATGTCGCCCTGCGCGCCCCGCGCGCCGCGTCGATCGTCGTGGACGGCAAGGACGTGGTGCCCGAGGTCCACGCCGTCCTCGGCGCCATGACCGACTTCTCGAACCGGGTGCGGAGCGGCGCGTGGAAGGGGCACACCGGTAAGCGTATTCGCAACGTGGTCAACATCGGCATCGGCGGCTCCGACCTCGGCCCCGTGATGGCCTACGAGGCGCTCAAGCACTACAGCGATCGCGCGATGACCTTTCGCTTCGTGTCGAACGTCGACGGGACCGATCTCGCGGAGGCGACCCGCGACCTGGATCCGGCGGAGACGCTCTTCGTCGCCTCGTCGAAGACGTTCACGACGCTCGAGACGATGACCAACGCCGAGAGCGCGCGCGAGTGGCTGCTCGCGGGGCTCGGCGGCGATGTCAAGGCGGTGGCCAAGCATTTCGTCGCCGTCTCCACGAACGCCCAGAAGGTCTCGGAGTTCGGGATCGACACCGCGAACATGTTCGGATTCTGGGACTGGGTGGGCGGGCGCTATTCCATGGACTCGGCGATCGGCCTGTCCACGATGCTCGCGGTCGGGCCCGACAACTTCCGCGCACTGCTGGACGGCTTCCACCAGATGGACGAGCACTTCCGCACCGCCCCGTTCGAGCGCAACCTGCCGGTGCTCCTGGGGCTGTTGACGGTGTGGTACACGGATTTCTTCGGCGCCGAGACGGTCGCCGTCCTGCCCTACGAGCAATACCTCAAGCGCTTCCCGGCCTACCTGCAGCAGCTGACGATGGAGAGCAACGGCAAGCACGTCACACGCGAGGGCGCCGAGATCGGCTACCCGACCGGGCCCATCTACTGGGGAGAACCCGGGACCAACGGTCAGCATTCCTTCTACCAGCTGATCCATCAAGGGACCCGGCTCATCCCCTGTGACTTCATCGCCTTCGACCACCCCTTGAACCCGCTCGGTCGGCACCACGACTTCCTGCTCGCGAACGTGTTCGCGCAGACCGAGGCGCTGGCGTTCGGCAAGACGCGCGAGCAGGTCAAGGCCGAGGGCACACCGGACGGCCTCGTGCCCCATCGGATGTTCCAGGGCAATCGTCCCTCGAACACGATCCTCGCTGAGCGGCTCACGCCGGAGACGCTCGGAAAGCTCGTCGCGCTCTACGAGCACAGCGTGTTCACCCAGGGCGCCATCTGGGACGTCGACTCGTTCGATCAGTGGGGGGTCGAGCTGGGCAAGGTGCTGGCCCAGCGGATCATCCCGGAGCTCGAGAGCCAGACCGCGCCCACGCTCGGCCATGACAGCTCGACGAACAACCTCATCCGGCGCTATCGGATGCGGAGGAACAAGAGGTGACGGAGATGGGCAACTTCAAAGAACAACTGGAGAGGATGAAGACGCAGCCCGGATTCATCGCGGCGCTGGATCAGAGCGGTGGGAGCACGCCCAACGCGCTGCGGGCTTATGGAATCAAGGAAAGTGCGTGGTCCAACGAGGAGGAGATGTTCGCGATCGTGCATCAGATGCGTACGCGCATCATGACCAGCCCGTGCTTCACCGGGGAGCGGATCCTGGCCGCCATCCTGTTCGAGAACACCGTGGACCGGGACGTCGAGGGGCAGCCGGCCGCCGACTATCTATGGAATGTGAAGCGAGTGGTGCCATTTCTGAAAGTGGACAAGGGCCTGGCCGCGGAGAAAGACGGCGTCCAGTTGCTGAAGCCGATGCCCGAGCTTGCCGCGCTGCTCCACAAGGCCAAGGCGAAGCGCATATTCGGAACCAAGATGCGCTCGTTCGTGAAGCAGGCCAGCGGAGCGGGCATCAAGGACATCGTGACCCAGCAGTTCGAAGCAGCCCGGCAGATCATCGCGGCGGACCTGGTGCCGATCGTCGAACCGGAAGTGGATATTCACTGTCCGGAAAAGGCCAAGGCCGAAGAGCTGCTCAAGGCGGCCCTCCTCGAGGAGCTCGACGGACTGCGAGCGGGTCAGCTGGTCATGCTCAAGCTCACCTTGCCGGAGAAAGACGACCTCTACGCCGAGCTCGTCAAGCATCCGAAGGTCGTGAGGGTGGTCGCGCTGTCGGGCGGTTATACCCGCGAAGAGGGCAACCAGCGCTTGCGGAGGAATCACGGCGTCGTGGCGAGCTTTTCCCGGGCGCTGGTCGAGGGACTGTCGGCCCAGCAATCCGATGCCGAGTACAACGCCCGGCTGGATGCGTCCATTCAGAGCATCTTCGAGGCGTCCAACACTTGAGCGCGCTGAAACTCGCCCCTTCGATTCTCGCCGCTGACTTCGCCCGGTTGGGCGAGCAGGTGGCCGAGGCGGAGCAGGCTGGAGCCGACCGGATCCACGTGGACGTGATGGACGGACACTTCGTGCCGAATCTCTCCATGGGCGCGGCAATCGTCCAGTCCCTCCGGCGAGTGACCCACCTGCCCCTCGAGATTCACCTGATGATCTCGGACCCGGACTTCTTTCTGGACGAGTTTGCCGCGGCCGGCTCCGACTCGTTCCTCGTCCACTGGGAGGGCAACAACAATCTGCACCGCACGGTGCAGCGGATCAAGACACTGGGCAAGCGCGCCGGGGTCGCCATCAACCCGGCCACGTCGGGATCGGTGCTCGAGGAAATCGTCCAAGAGCTGGACCAGGTGCTGGTCATGACGGTCAACCCTGGCTTCGGCCATCAACAATTCCTCCCGACGACCCTGCCGAAGATCGGACGGGTGCGGGAGCTGATCGAGCGCTCGAGCCCGGGGTGCGAGGTGGAAGTGGATGGGGGCATCGACGCGACGACAGCGCCCCTGGTCGTTCGGGCCGGCGCCACCGTGCTGGTGGCGGGCTCGGCGATCTTCGGCGACCGCGAAGGCGTGGCCGCCGCGATGAAACGCCTGCGTACCGTCCTCAATGACATGGAGCGCGAAACCGAACCCGCCGAGCGATCGGCGCTTCAAAGGAGTCAGCTATGCAGCTCGGAATGATCGGCCTCGGCCGCATGGGCGCCAACATGGTGCGGCGGCTTCTCAAGGGTGGCCACCAGTGCGTGGTCTTCGACATGTCGCCAAAGGCGGTGCAGGAGCTGGCCCAGGAGAAGGCGGTGGGTGCCTCCTCGCTGGCGGACTTCGTGAAGAAGCTGGAAAAGCCGAGGGCGGTGTGGCTGATGGTCCCGGCCGCGGTGGTCGACCAGTCCATCGCCGACCTCCTGCCGCTGCTCGAGAAGGGCGACATCCTCATCGACGGTGGCAACTCCTACTACATCGACGACATCCGGCGCGCGAAGGAGCTGGCGCCGAAGGCGATCCACTACGTCGACGTGGGGACCAGCGGCGGCGTCTGGGGGCTGGAGCGGGGGTACTGCATGATGATCGGAGGCGAGCCGGCGGTGGTCCGGCGCCTCGATCCGATCTTCGCCACGTTGGCGCCCGGGGCCGGCGACATCGCCCGCACTCCGGGCCGCGAGAAGGCCGACGGCACATCCGAGCAGGGATATCTCCACTGCGGGCCGAACGGCGCGGGCCACTTCGTCAAGATGGTGCACAACGGGATCGAGTACGGGATCA
>Ga0207684_10003919_pt1 | contig 14253 bp, 16 predicted proteins | sample KBSK5501metaG_FD_184342 | JGI IMG/M metagenome (GOLD analysis project Ga0207684, IMG submission 184342) | Corn, switchgrass and miscanthus rhizosphere microbial communities from Kellogg Biological Station, Michigan, USA - KBS K5-50-1 metaG... | ecosystem: Host-associated > Plants > Roots >...
GACGGCCCGTAGCCCGTCCGCGGCGACGGCCGTCGCGAGCCCGGTCGCGTGCTCCGCCGTCCGGGACACGATGAAGACCGAGGCTCCTTCCGCGGCGAACCGACGCGCCGCGGCGGCCGCGATCCCCGTGGAGCCGGTCACGAGGCACACGCGGTCGGCGAGACGGTTCGTCATCGAGGGCCGCCGGCCGCCGCGGTGGCAGCGATCAGGCCCCGCCGTTGGGCCGGTGTCGCCCGCACGATCGCCGAGCCCACTCCGACGGCGACGGCTCCCGCCTCGAGGAACGAGGCAGCGTTCACCAGCTCGACGCCGCCCGTCGCGATCGTCTCGATCTCCGGCAGCGGACCGCGCAGCTCGCGGACGAAGCTCGGTCCGAGCGACGAGGCGGGGAACAGCTTCACGAAGGTTGCCCCGTGCCGCCACGCGGCGTCTGCCTCGGTGGGTGTCGACGCTCCCGGCACGAACGGCAAGCCGGCGCGAAGCGCCGCCTCGACGATCGCGGGATCGAAGACCGGGCTGACACCGAACGCTGCCCCGGCCGCGATCGCGGCCTCGAGCTGCGCCGCGGTTCGGACGGTCCCGGCGCCGACGACGCCGCCATGCGGCGCGACCTGCTCGCGTACGGCGACGAGGTCGTCGGCCGCATCGTCCCCGTCGAAGGTCACCTCGAACAGGCACACCCCCGCGTCGGCGAGCTCTCCGACGAGCTCGACGAGGCGCGACCGGGGCTCGATCCGACGAAGGACGACGATCAGGCGCTCCCGCCGCACGGCGTTCGCCGTCGAGCCGGTTCGAAGGTTCGCGACGTCGACTGGCACGAGCCGAGGATAGGCGGCGGAGACCCGGTCGGGGGGGCCGACGGCGTGATCAGAAATCGCGTTGACGAGTGACGGATGCGAGCGTAGACTCAAGACATCCCAGACCGGCCTGCGCAGCGGAGCGATTCCGCGCGGAATCCAGCCCGGACGCGGCCCACGCTCCTCCCCTGAGGGAATTCCCAGCCCATGCCCCAACTCGGTCCCAACCAACAATCCCGTAACCGTCGTCCGCGACGTCGCGGACAGATCTCCTCTTCTCGCGCCCCGGTGACGGAGTACGAGGAGCAGCAGGAGCTCGAAGCCGCTCGAGAGCGGAACGACCTCGACATCACCGATCTGCGCGAGATGAGCGTCAACGAGCTCCGCGCGGTCAGTCGCGACCTGGAGCTCGAGACCGGCACCCAGGAGCGCAAGGACGATCTCGTCGAGCGCATCCTCGAGCGCCAGACCGAGCGCGCCGGTCACGCCTACGCCACCGGCATCCTCGACGTCGTCGACGAGGGCTTCGGCTTCCTCCGCCGTCACGGCCTCCTCCCGAGCCCCGAGGACGTCTACGTCAGCTCCAGCCAGGTCCGTCGCTTCGGCCTCCGGATCGGCGACCGCGTCAGCGGCGCCGTCCGTGCCCCGCGCGAGGCCGAGAAGTACTGGGGGATGCTCCGGGTCGATGCGGTCAACGGCGTCGACTTCGAGACGGCACGCCGCCGGCCGATCTTCGGCGACCTGACCCCGGTCCACCCGGATGAGCTCATCAACCTCGAGAGCGACCCCAAGAACCTCAGCCAGCGGCTGATCAACATCGTCAACCCGCTCGGCAAGGGCCAGCGCGCCCTGATCGTCAGCCCGCCGAAGGCCGGCAAGACGATGCTGCTCAAGCACATCGCGAACGGAATCAGCGCCAACTACCCGGACATCCTCCTGATGGTCGCCCTGATCGGCGAGCGGCCGGAGGAAGTCACGGACATGCGGCGAAGCGTCAAGGGCGAGGTCATCAGCTCGACCTTCGACGAGCCGACCGAGAACCACACCCACGTCGCCGAGATGGCCCTCGAGATCGCGAAGCGCCAGGTCGAGACCGGCCGCGATGTCGTGATCCTCATGGACTCGATCACCCGCCTCGCCCGGGCGTACAACCTGGCCCTCCCGCCGTCCGGTCGAACGCTCTCGGGCGGCATCGACCCGATCGCCCTGTATCCCCCGAAGCGGTTCTTCGGCGCCGCCCGGAACATCGAGGAGGGTGGCTCGCTGACGGTGATCGCCACCTGCCTCGTCGACACGGGGTCCCGCATGGACGACGTGATCTACGAGGAGTTCAAAGGCACCGGCAACAGCGAGCTGATCCTCGATCGGAAGCTGGCCGAGAAGCGGATCTTCCCGGCGATCGATGTCCAGCGCTCCGGCACCCGGCGCGAGGAGCTCCTCCTCGAGGAGCCGGTCCTCAAGATGGTCTGGACGATGCGCCGGATGCTATCGGCCGTCGGCACGAACGAGGGCATCGAGCTCCTCCTCAACCGGCTCTCGAAGACCGACAACAACGTCCAGTTCCTCGGCTCGCTCACCAAGAGCCTGGAGGCCTGAGGCTCGCCGCTCGCTCACCGAAGTCCGAGGCTGAGTTCCGCGATGCCATCGGCCTGAGGTCGCCTGGAAGCGTAGGGGCGACCCACCCTCGAGCGCGGCCGGCGCGACGCATGACGCGCAACGGATGTGACGCGACGTTTGCGTCCAATGTCACCGATCTGTTACGGTGCCCCGCGATGTCGTAAGCCCGTTGTCATCGGGCTCGGCCGCGGAAGAGACCCCCAGCTCGATATCGCGACCCGTCGGACGGTCCATCCCCCCGCAGCGCTCCCCTCGCGCGACCGTCCGGTCCCTCAGGAGACCGTATTGCTGAATGCATCGGTCGGCGTGCAGCGCGCCCTCGCCCGCCTGCGCACCGGCCCCGGCCGCCGACCCTCGGCCGCCGTCACCTTCCAGCGACATCGCGTATCGATCGCTCGCACGATCCGTGCAAGCAGGTCGGCCGGTCTCCCCACGCTCTCGAGCGAACGCCTTGTCTCCGTCTCGGCAGCGGGTCTCGTCGCTCTCGCGCTCGTCGTCAGCAACCTGACGACGGCCTCCGCAAGCGGCCCGACCGGGAACACGGACGGCGAGGGCACCACGGCCCGGATCGCGGCCGGAGGCGCCGTCTCCGGTATCACCGACACCGGTCAGGGCGGCATCGACGATCGATCCTACGTGGATCCGACAGGCAATCCGACCAGCGACATGGCCCTCGGCGACCCGTCGTCGGTCAACGGGTCGGGCCTGGGCCTCAGCAGCGAGACCACGATCGACGGCCCGTTCCGGGACGACGGCACGCTCGTCAAGCCGTTCGCGGTCGACACGACCGTGGCCGACGGCAAAGCCCTCCTGCGCAGCTATCGCGTCAAGTCCGGCGACACGCTCACCGGCATCGCCCATCACTACGGCGTCTCGATGATGACGCTCTGGTGGGCCAATGACCTGACGGCCAAGGACGCCCTCCACGTCGGGCAGATCATCGTCATCCCCCCCGTCAGCGGCGTCGTCGTGACCGTCACGGCGGCCGACACGCTCGAGAGCCTCGCCGCGAAATACGGCGTGGACCCGGCCGATATCATCGACGCGAACAACCTCGCCGACCCGATCCTGGTCGTCGGCCAGACGCTCACCGTCCCGGGGGCCCGCTCGTCCGGGATCGCCACGCCGGCCCCGAAGGCGACCCCCCGGCCGACCAGCAGCGGTGTCCACACCTCGCGGCCACCGGCGCGATACACCGGCGGTCGGTTCCTGTGGCCCGTCCCGGGCGGGTATATCAGCCAATACTTCCACTATGGGCACTACGCGATCGACATCGCGGCCCCTCAGGGAACGCCGGTCCTCGCAGCGGCCAGCGGGACCGTGATCTTCGCCGGTTGGAAGAACAACGGCGGCGGCTACCAGGTCTGGGTCTCCCACGGATCCAACCTGTACACGACGTACAACCACATGATGTCGGTCGCCGTCGGGCGGGGCCAGAGCGTGTCGCGCGGCCAACGGGTCGGACGGGTGGGCATGACCGGCAACGCGACCGGCCCCCATTGCCACTTCGAGGTCTGGGTGGGGATGGTCTGGGACGGCGGCGTTCGAGTCAACCCGCTGCTCTATCTCTGATCGCCTGAACATCTGACTCGCGTCGCCGGCTCGGAGGAGGGCCGGCGACGCTCCCCTCCCGCCGCCAGGACGTCCAGGCGCGCGTTGCCTCCTGTGCTCCTCGCTCACGGGCGTTTGAGCCCGCTCGCTCCGGTGCTCGTCGGCGCCTTCGCCTGAACGCCCTCGCGGCGGCCGGTAGCCGTGCCCCGGGCCGGGCAGGGTCAGATGCGACAATGACCGCGATGTTCCTCGACCGCGTCAAGATCTTCGTCAAGGCCGGAGCAGGCGGCGACGGCGCGGCGACGTTCCGCCAGGAAGCCCACGTCCCGCGCGGCGGCCCCGATGGGGGCGACGGCGGGCGCGGTGGCTCGATCCACGTTCGGGTCGATGCCGGCCAGACGACCCTCCGGGACTTCCGCTACAAGCACCATTTCAAGGCGACGTCCGGCGGCCGTGGCGAGCGGTCCAGGCGCCACGGCTCGGCCGGCGAGGATCTCGTCCTCGAGGTTCCGCCCGGGACCGCGATCCTCGACGACGAGACGGGCGAGCTGATCGCGGACCTCGTCGCCGTCGGGCAGACCGCAATGATCGCCCGGGGCGGCCGCGGTGGCCTCGGCAACACCCACTTCAAGACGTCGACTCACCAGGCCCCGAAGCACGCCCAGAAAGGGGAGCCCGGCGAGGAGCGCTGGCTCCGCCTCGAGCTCCGCCTGATCGCCGACATCGGCCTGGTCGGGCTGCCGAACGCCGGGAAGTCGACCCTTCTGGCCGCCCTGACCGCCGCCCAGCCGAAGATCGCCGATTACCCGTTCACGACCCTCGAGCCGAACCTCGGCGTGATGGACCTCGGCGACGAGGATGAGCGGCGGCCGACGATCGCCGACGTCCCGGGCCTGATCGAAGGCGCGTCGATGGGCGCCGGGCTCGGACACGCGTTCCTTCGCCATGTCGAGCGGACGCGGATCTTGGTCCACATGGTCGATGGCTCCGGCCGGGACCCGGGCTGGGATCACGACGTGATCCGGGACGAGCTGCGGGCCCATGATCCGGCGCTCCTCGACAAGCCGATCCTCGTTGCCTTCAACAAGCTCGACCGGCCGGCTGCGGTCGATGCCTGGCCCGGGTTCCGCAAGGCCCTCGGAGCAGCCGGTGAAGACGTGCTGGCCATCTCGGCCACCGACGGGGAGGGCCTCGACGCGCTGCGCCGCCGGATCGCGGAGATGCTGCCGTCCGCGGACCAGCTCGATGCGCCACGCGAGCCGGCGGGCGTGGTCATCCACCGGATCGAGGCGATGACCGACGGCTACAGCGTCGAGCGCGAGGAGGCCGGCGTCTTCCGGGTCCGCGGCAAGCGGATCGAACGGATCGCCGCCCAGACGAACTTCGACGTCGAGGAGTCCGCGGAACGGTTCCAGCGCGACCTCGCCAGGTACGGCATCGACGACGAGCTGCGGCGCGCGGGCGTCCGGCCGGGCGACCTGGTCCGGATCGGGCCGACCGAGCTCGAGTGGGAGGCCCAGCCCTGGGAGGACCGCTGAGCCCGGAGGCCGGCGGCGTCGTCTCGGAGCCCGCGACTGGACTCGCGCGCGTCGCGCCGGGGCCGCGGCCCGGCTCGATCGGCGTCCTCGGCGGGACGTTCGATCCATTCCACGCCGGTCACCTGGCGCTCGCCCGGGCCGCGCGCGACCAGCTCGGCCTCGACCGGGTGCTCGTGATGCCGGCGGCGATCCCACCGCACAAGCTCGGCCAGGCGATCAGCCCAGTCGCCGAGCGGGTCGCGATGATCGAGGCGGGGATCGCCGGCGAGCCGCGGCTCGAGATGAGCCGGCTCGAGCTGGAGCGCGGCGGCCCGTCGTGGACCGTCGACACCGTCGCCGAGCTGGCCGGCGCCGAGCGGGCTGCCGGCCGGGAGCCGGACATCTTCGTGATCCTGTCGGCCGAATCGTTCGCCGGCCTGCCGACCTGGCATCAGGCGGAGCGGCTGCTGGAGCTCGCCCGGATCGTCGTCGCCCCGCGAGCCGGCCATCCGCCGCCGGACGCGGTGACGATCGAGCGGCTGGCCGGAGGCCGGTCGGACCGGGTGATCGCGATCGACGGCCCGTTCCTCAACGTGTCCGCCTCATCGATCCGGCGTCTGGCTGCCGCCGGGCGCCCGCTCGGCGATCTCGTCCCACCGGCCGTCGCGGAGTACATCGAAGCCCATCGGCTGTATCGTCAGCCCGAACCCCTGGAGGATCCATCGCCTGTGACCGAACCCGCCGAGAACCCACGGACCGCGACGGCTGCGACGTCCACCATCCCCCGTCCGGACGGATTGCCGAACCGCGGCCCCGCCGCTCCCGGCGACGAACGACCCCTCGACATGGCCCGTCGGATCGTCGAGCTGGCCGAGGACAAGAAGGCCGCCGACATCGTCCTCCTCGACCTGACCGGGCTCACGACCCTCGCCGACGCGTTCGTGATCTGCTCGGGCGGCTCGGAGCGCCAGCTCGACGCGATCGCCGACGGGGTCATCGGCGGGATGCGGGAGGAGAAGGTCCGGCCGATCGGCCGCGAGGGGACCGCCGCGTCGCACTGGGTCCTGGTCGACTTCGGCTCGGTCGTCGTCCACATCTTCACGCCGCCCGAGCGCGACTACTACTCCCTCGAGAAGCACTGGGCGGAGGCGCGCACGGTTCTCCGAGTGCAGTGAGGTCCGACGCGGGGCAGCAGGATGTACCGGCCCGCCGCCGGTACCGTCGGGTCATGACGGGCGCTGATCGGGAACCTCAGCATCCGTGGCAGTGGTCGATCGAACGATCGGCCCGGCCACGAGGTCTCCGCAGGCTCGATGTCCCGTCTCCGCGAGCGATGCCCCGGTTGCAGTCGCCGACTCATCACGACCCGGTTCGATACGACGTTCCGGATGTCGGATCGGTCGGAGCGGCTGTGCTTCGGCATTCCGGGCGGGCTGTGCGAGGACTGCCACCAGCTGTACATCGATCCGGAGCTGATCGAGCTGCTCGACCTCCGGGACGGGCGCTGCGTGTTCGCGATCGAGAGCGACCTCGTCGTCCAGGAGCAGGCCTGGTCCTCCGGGCACTGATCGCCGGCAAGCCCTAGGAGCCGGAACGTTCCGGAGGGCTAGGCCAGCCGGGTGAGCAGCACGACGGCGATCAGGACCCCCACCACACCCGTCACGGCGGCGGCTCGCGGTCCGGCGACGATCTTGGCGACCGCGACGAAAACGGTGACGATCGCCGCCGCAACGAGGCGCAAAGCGATCGGGGAGCCGACGTGGCCCGGCCCGGAAACGATGCGGCCAACCACGACGATCGCGACGATTGCCGCGAGGGTGACGGCCCACAGCCGCCTGCCATCAAGGCGCGAGAGCATTGTCATGGGAACACGACCTTTCGAGGCCCTCATCCTACGTCGCTGGTCGCCGTCAGGTGCTGGTCGGTGTCGCCGCTGACGCAGCGGAGTAAGCGAAGCTCCAAGCCATTGCAGCCAGGATTCCCGACCGGCTGACCGACGACCGGACTCGAGGACCGCGGCTCCCTCAGCGTTCGCCAATGTCACCTCTTCGATTGGCCGTTGACGCGTCGTCGAAGGAGGCAACCGACAGGCGACCTCGTCCCGTGGTGTCGCATGTTGCTGGGCGCGTTGGCTCCTACGAAAGGGGGGAAGGCAGGATCAGGCTTTCGAGCACCGGAGCCGCGCCTTTCGTGATCGTCGCGAACTGAGCCTGCCCGAATGCATCGTGGTCGATGACCAGCAAATGCGGCGTCGCCGCTGCAACCGACACGAGATAGAAGCGCAGGAGCCCCCCGCGCCCGACCGCATAGCCGGTCCCCCGGCTGAGCTTGATGAACGCCACGCAGACGTCAGTGGGGCAGTCCGGGTCCGAATTCACGGCGGCAACCGAAACGGCCAGGTCGAGCACCGACGCCTGTATGCCGCTCCCAATCACCGCCGATTTCTGCCCGGACACCACCAGGTCGGGGTCCTTTGCCAGCCAGCCGGCGAAGGCGGCCGGCGTGTTCGGGACCCCAACTGGGTTTCCCTTGCGATCGACCAGCCTCGGATCGAGCCAGAACTTGACAACCGGTCCGTTGGCGGTCGGGCCGATGATGAATTCCTCGCTGCCTTGCTCGACGACGTGCCAGTCAGGCGGGAGGGTCACAGTCAGCCCAGGAAAGAAGGCGGTCGTGACGATCATGCCGGGCGCCCGAGTCGGAGCGACGGAGGCGGACGCGACCTCCGACGAAGTCGCCGCGAGCGTGGTCGCGGTCGGTCCTGGCGAGGCGGGAGCCGCTGTAGGCGCGGCGCCGCTGCACGCGCCCACCGACAGGATCGCGACGAGCACGAGGACTCGGGCCATTGTGCTGCTCGTCCGGAGAGCACGGCCCTCCCGGCGCCTTGCTCGGTGATCAGGTATGTGGAGCGTTTGCGCCGAAGGAACTCGTGCCCCGCTCGGGAACTCTCCCTGCATCTCAGCCTCCTCGCCGATCCAGCTGCCTCAGACCATGTCACCGAGTATGGGTCGCGCCGTCGCGGATCCCTCCATCCTTGCCGGGAAGCCATCTCGCCCACACCGTGCGGCGGTGAGGGCGGCGCGGGGTGCGTGGTGATGCCCGTTCGCCTCGCTCAGCGTTCGTTAATGTCACTTGCTGGCATGTCAGTCAGCTGGACTCGGACAGCCGAGCCATCTGGAAGTCCACGAAGCTGCTGGTCCATTGATCGATAGAGGTTCCAGAGCCCACGAGCCAGGACTGGCTTCCGTGAGCGCGATCCGATCGGCGCTTGCTCGAAGCCGAGGAACGGATAGATGGACATCGCCTCATCGGGCCCCAGATTGCCGACTTCTTCCCGCCAACCCGGCCATCGAAGCCCTGCATAGAAGGCGTCGAGGTCGCCGGCGAATACAAAGTCGAGGAAGCCCGAATATGTCAGCTCGGTCGCCTGGCGTTCATGGGTGTCTGGCGGGAAGTAATGAACCTGGCCCAGCGTGCCCGGCCACGCGCCCCCGTTCAGGGCGAAGAATCCTCCGAGCGCGTCATAGGCGACGATCAGCGCGTCGACAAGCGGCGGATCGAGAGGCTCGTTTCCGTCGAGCGCGTTCCACTCGCGCAGGCCACCACCAATTCGCTCATGACCGGCGCCGAGGATCCGGATCCAGCCGTTGTCGACGACAATCCCGCCCGACCGGAGGGCAATCGCGCCCATGAGTGAGCGCGTTGTCACTTGCAGCGCGAACAGCGTGGATTCGCCGCGTGACGCCGGATCGATCGGGAGGACGTCGACCGACCGGACGGCCTGCTCGACCCATGCCAGGACCTGAGGCCATGCATCGTGCCGGTCGCTGATCAGCTGAGCCACCGTTCTCATGTCGTCGGCGACAAGGCTACATTGCCGCCTTCGTCACTCAACGTTCGCTGATGTCACCCGCTTGCGGCGTGAGGGACGGGTCATGCCAGCCGGTCAGAGGATTAGGAAACTCCATCGATCCCCCGTTCGACGACGCGTGTCGCACGGCACGAATGGCGGGTCCCGCGCCCGTCGAGTAGTCGTCGTCGTCGCGCCAACCGCAGGAGCAACGCCAGATGTCCTCGCCCGAATGGCCCAGGACTTCACCCGCGCCGGCCCATTCGGACCACCAGAGGCTGACCAGGTGCGGTTCACGAGCCGACATGCCATGCCGAGCGTATAGCGGTCGCGTGGAACGATGTGCCCGCGGGTCAGCCAACGTCCGGCAATGTCCCTTGGGGCGATGTCGAGCTCGACTGACGTCGGGCCTTAGATCGCGGCCGTGCGTCTTCGCCTAACCGCGAGTTCGGTCAAGCACCCAATCGCCAGACATCCGAGCGGGCCGACAATCCCGACAAGGCGGGTGCCAACGCTCACGAGGCACGGATCGCCCTGATCGATGCAAGCTCCGCCGAACTGGCTCATGTTGGCCATGACCGAAAGGACAATGACCGCTCCAATGAGAGCCAGCGAGCCGATCGACTCGGAGGCCCGAGCTCGGGCGCGACCGGCGATGATCGCGATCGGTAGCCCAATCGCCACGTAGGTGAGGACCGTGTACACAGGCGAGAATGAAGCCTCACGAAAGACGTCGTCGGTTGAGGCGCCGCCCATATCCCACATTGACGCGCCCGCGGCCCATGCAAACGTCACGACGCCTGCTGAAACAAGCCAGCCGCGTACATAGGCGGATCCAGTCGACCTCATGACGCGCCCGGGGCATCGCTGTCCTGGAAGTAGTAGCCGTCGAGGCGAGTCAATTCGGCGAAGGGAGTCGGTCGCTCTGTCGTCACGTCTGGAGGATAGAGACTGCCGTAGTCGCTCAGCGTTCGTCAATGTCACTAGACGAACTCGGATCAAGGTCGGTCAGATGCGCCACACCGCCAGAAGAGACGGGCCGCGATAGCGGCCTAATACCGGAACAAGGTTCGCGCCGACCTGCGCGATGTTGAGGCCCGCGTGTTCGTCCCTGCCGGAGAAGGCGACCTCGACACTCTTTGGGTCAACCCGGTCGGTCCAGGAGGACGCGTAATTGACTCCGATACACATCGGGGACAGTATCCAGGCTGACCATGCCGCTCATCGCCATTCGAAACCTCCGATCCGTCCGCGTCTGCTCGACGATGCGCTCTCCGAATACAACGCCGTGTTGGTAGACCAGATCTTCCAACGGCCCAGCGATGACGATGGCGAGCTCTTCCGGGTTTTCAGCTGCCCTGGCGACAAGGGCGACCACGACTCGCCAGATCGCGTCGGCGTCCGGTCGGACTTTCCACGGAGGACTAAGCAAGCACTCCTGCAGCCAGTCGTTCAACTCCGAGTGAGCAGCGATCCGTTCCGCTCGCGACGATGAAGCGAGCATCCGGAAGTAGCTGAAATAGTCATCCATCGCCTCGTCGAGATTGTTGAAGTCGGTGAACTCAGGCATCGACTCAGGGTACGCGTCGCCGCAGTCGCTCAGCGTTCGTTGATGTCACCCGGTCGAAGCCGTATCGTCCTGACTCTGTAGCGGTTCCATAGGTTTGCCCCGCGCCGGTGGCGATCACGCGGAAGGGCCACCCTCCGCTCTCACGCCGGAGCATCCCCCAGTTTCTCGAGGGCCTCGCGGAACGCCTGCATCCGATCATTCAAGGCATCGAACGCAATTGGCGCCTGATTCCACGGATCCTCCGTGACGGAACGCAGCGACTCGAGATAGAGGACCAAGAGCGCTCGGGCCTCGATGGCTCCTGGATCGTCAAGCGTCAGCGCGACCGTGCGTGAAAGAAGCTCCTCAGATCGCCGGTGAAGGAGTGACGCGTCGGCATCTCGGTCGTACCGCCGAATGGCCTGCCCAATCGCTATGTCGAGTTCGCGAAGCTGAGGCGCCCGACGGCTGCGATTGCCGTATGGAAGGTCTTTTCGTAGGACCCATCGATACCACCATCGCACCGGTGATAGCCAGAAGATGAATGACGCAAGCCATCCCGCCAACAAGAGACCGGCGATCAGATTTGGCACGTCGGCCAGAAAGACCCACGCGATGAGGAACAGGACTGCAAGCGGGACGGTCCAACTCGCAATGTCGACCCAAGGGATCGCATCGGACCGCCAGATGACCGCACCGAACGCACCGACAGCTGCGGCCAGGAGAGCGTCTCCAACGGCGCCGTGGACGGCGCCCGTGATCGATCCAACCGCCAGCAGGCCGACGATCGTCACGGGGACGACTAGGGCCGTGTCGCCTCGCCATCGCGCCGGATCGAGCCTCATGACCCGCGACTCTATCAAGTGATCAGGTGACAAACGAAAGGACGTCTAGATTACCCAGCGTTCGTTGATGTCACCCGGTCATTTGCCTTCCGAGAGAGGGTGGCCAGCGTGCAGCTCGTCGAACCACCAGCGGCCACCTGCCATTCCGTCCTCTAGCAGTCCGTACACAGCATCTGCATCGGCATCGGCGGGAACGTCAAGGGCAACGAGCCTCTGGCTGACGCGTTCGAAGCCGCAGCCGAGAGACTTCAATGCATCGAACTCGGGCTGCGGCGCCTGTAAGCCCTTTGGATCTTGGAATGCGACCCTGTATGTCGAGTGTCCACCCCTTCGACGCACGGCCTTGAACCACACCTCGGCTCCGAGTCGGCTGCCGTCGACGATGTCGTCAAGTGACACCCCGGAGACCCAGGCGGGAATGTTCTTGAGCTGATAGGTGCCGTCGGGCAGGAGTTCGGTCCACATCGACTCGGATGTGACAGTCGGCTCTCCCTCGACCGCGAAAACGACCTTCACGTAGCGTCTGCCGTCGCCAACGCCGACCGAGTGATCAAACTGCGTCATCGCTTGGAGAGTACAAGGCTCCCGGTTCGATCAGCGTTCGCGAATGTCACGGGAGGGCTCCGTCGGGACTGGCCCGGGTGACGATGAGCAAGAGAGCGATCACGAACCCGCCGACTCCGATGAGTTCGAAGATCGCCGACCGCAGGATCTGGCGCGCCAGGATCGCCCTGGTCGCGACGACGTCGGTGCCGCGCATCGACTGGATGGAGGTCGCGCTCGTGAGCGCAATGCCGGCGATCGCGATGACTTGTGCCAGTGCGAGGACGACGTAAAGACCGGGATTCCCGGGTTCACCTCGGTTGTCCGCGATGATCGTTCCGAGAACCGAGACTACAAGCCCGAGGCCGCCAAGTCCGAGGATGAAGCCCGTCGCCTGGATCGCCACCCATGGGTCGGTCGTTCCTCGGTCGCGAATGACCAGAACGATGCCGAGAACCGCTCCGGCGATCGGCAATGCAGCCGCCAGCACTTCGTCGATCGGCGCGACTGGTTCGTCCATGAAGATGGCGAGGAGTCCCGCGACAACGCCGAGGACGGCGATCCCCTCACAGAACGCCATCGAGACGATCGCGAGGCTTCGTCCGGACGGCTCGCCCCGAGCGGGCGGCTTGACCGGTCGCCAGGTGCTGGCGCTGATCCATCCGATCCCCGTCGACGCAGCGAGCGCTGCGAGGGCCGTCATGACCAAGGGGCTCACTCAGCAGCTCCTTTTGCCAGTCGATCGCAATCGCTCAGTCCTCGCTAATGTCATGTGGTCGGAGGCCAGCGTCTCAGCAGAGATGAGATCGTGAGGACTACTCCGAGGATCAGGAAATAAGCGCCGAAGAAGGCGAAGAAGAGAACCGAAGCCATCCCGAATGTCGGTTGGAGGCCCGGATCCCACCGTGGATAACGCCACTCCACGGACGCGTTCGCCTCGTACACGAAGACAGCGCCAACAAAGATGCCCAACAACCAGAACCAGGCCGCCGGGCGCTTGGCCGTTGTCAGCGAAAAGGCAGCACGGAGGCCCGCGATCGTGACGAGGGCGACCGCCACCACCCAAAGCGCCCAAGACAGGGACACCCGGGAGCCGAGATCCCCGGACCCGACCACTACTTGAGCGACGCAGACAAACAGGACCAGACATCCTGCAACGATCGCGACGGCGTCGCGCTTTTTGAGATCGGACAACCTCAAGCGTTCGTTCGACATCCTGGTGGATATTCGCTTGTCGGAGGTTCGACGGCTATAGGCCGAATGAGTCCGACGAGCTGATCGCCTGGTCTCTCAGCGTGACGTCGCGGGTGACAGTTGGCGCGCGCCCGAGACGCCGACGTGATCGGCGATCCAGAGGGAGAAGGCCAGGCGACGATTGGCCTCGCCAGCCGATCGATCCGGGGCGCCCTTGACGATCGCATCGACCTCGAGCAGCCCGTCGATCGCGGTGATCAGCTCGACGGGTCGCCAGCGCCGGGCCTGGGTCGCGAGCCGCTCCATCCGGAACGAGCTGTTGATCTTCATCGCCCGGCCGACCTCGGCGAGGCTTTTCGCGGCCGGCATCCGGTCGATCAGCTCGAGCAGCTCGCGGACACGGCGATGGAGGACCACGACGATCACCGGTTCGGGCATCGTCTGGACCAGCGTCTCGAACAGGTCCATCGCCCGGGCACCGTCGCGATCCCCGACCGCGTCGGCGAGGGCCCAGGCGGAGCCCGGAACCGCCTCGGCGACGAGGGCTCGGACATCGTCGACCGAGACGGTGACCGCCGGCCGGTAGAGGGCCAGCTTGTCGATCTCCATCGACGCCAGCCGGGTCTGGTCGCGGCGCTCGGCGTCGCCCTCCCGGACGAACCCGCCGATCCGGGTCGCGAGCTCCTTGGCCGCCCCGGCGCCGAGACGGACGTCGCGGTCCCGCGCCTCGCTGTCGATCCAGGCCGCCAGGGCGCCCTCCTTCGGGCTCGCGAACGGCCGGACCGTGCCG
>Ga0207684_10003923_pt1 | contig 14234 bp, 13 predicted proteins | sample KBSK5501metaG_FD_184342 | JGI IMG/M metagenome (GOLD analysis project Ga0207684, IMG submission 184342) | Corn, switchgrass and miscanthus rhizosphere microbial communities from Kellogg Biological Station, Michigan, USA - KBS K5-50-1 metaG... | ecosystem: Host-associated > Plants > Roots >...
CGACGACGAGACGCTGCGCTACCTGCGCCGGACGGGGCGCGCCGCCGACGCGGACCTCGTCGAGCGCTACTGCAAGGAGCAGGGCCTCTTCCGCACGGATGCCACCGCCGACCCCGTCTTCAGCGACACCTTGAGCCTCGACCTCGGCGACGTCGAGCCGAGCCTGGCGGGGCCGAAGCGGCCCCAGGACCGGGTGCCGCTCGCCCGCATGAAGAGCGCGTTCCGCCAGGCCCTGACCGCGCCCGTCAAGGAGCGGGGCTTCGGCCTCTCCGACGCGGAGCTCTCCCGCACCGCGCCGGTGGAGATGCGCGGCGAGCGCTCGGAGCTGCGCCACGGCTCGGTCGTCATCGCCGCGATCACGAGCTGCACGAACACCTCCAACCCTTCGGTGATGCTGGGCGCGGGCCTGCTCGCGCGCAAGGCGGCCGCGCGCGGGCTGCGGGTGCCCGCCCACGTGAAGACCAGCCTGGCCCCCGGCTCCAAGGTGGTGACGGAATACCTCCAGCACGCCGGCCTCATGAAGGACCTCGAGGCCCTCGGGTTCTACCTCGTGGGCTACGGCTGCACGACCTGCATCGGCAACAGCGGCCCGCTGCCGGATCCGGTGCACCAGGCCATCAACGACGGGAAGCTGGTGGCGGCGGCGGTGCTCTCGGGCAACCGCAACTTCGAGGGCCGCATCAACCCCGACGTGAAGGCCAACTACCTGGCCTCGCCGCCGCTGGTCGTGGCCTACGCGCTGGCGGGGAGCGCCGACGTCGACCTCGCGACCGAGCCCCTGGGGAACGACCGCTCGGGACGGCCCGTCTACCTGAAGGACGTCTGGCCCGGCCAGCGCGAGGTCGCGGAGCTGGAGGCCAGCATCCGCGACGAGATGTTCGCCCGGACCTACGCCAACGTCTTCGACGGCAACCCGACCTGGAACGCCATCCGCGTGCCGGAGGGGGACCTCTACGCGTTCGCGGAGGACTCCACCTACATCCACGATCCCCCGTTCTTCCAGAACCTCACGCTCGAGCCGCCGCCGCTGAGCGACGTCCGGGGCGGGCGCATCCTCGCCCTCCTCGGCGACTCGGTGACCACCGATCACATCTCCCCCGCGGGCGACATCGCCGAGGACAGCCCCGCGGGCCGATACTTGAGGTCGAGGGGGATCGCCAAGAAGGACTTCAACTCCTACGGCTCCCGCCGCGGCGACGACCGCGTGATGGTGCGGGGCACCTTCGCCAACATCCGGCTCAAGAACCTCATGGTTCCGGGCACCGAGGGCGGGGTGACCCTCCACGTCCCGTCGGGCGAGAAGATGCCGATCTTCGACGCGGCCGAGCGCTACCGCCGGGACGGGACGCCCCTCGTCGTGATCGCGGGCAAGGAGTACGGCAGCGGCTCGTCGCGGGACTGGGCGGCCAAGGGGACGCTCCTCCTCGGCGTGCGGGCGGTGATCGCGGAGAGCTTCGAGCGCATCCATCGCAGCAACCTCGTCGGGATGGGGGTGCTGCCCGTGCAGTTCAAGCCGGGCCTGAACGCCGAGAGCCTCGGGATCACCGGCCTCGAGAAGCTCACGCTCGCCGGCCTCGCGGGCGAGCTGCGGCCGCGGCAGGAGCTCACCGTGCAGGTCGAACGCCCCGACGGACGGAAGGACTCCTTCCCGGTCACGGCCCGCCTCGACAGCCCGGTCGAGATCAACTACTACCGCAACGGGGGCATTCTCCACACGGTTCTCCGCAAGATGCTCAAAGGGGTGTAACGAAACCGCCCCTGGCCCGTCCAACCGGCGGAAGTTCCCTATGGAGGTATGTCCTTGAACGAATCGATTCATGTGCTTACGGCCGAGAACTGGGAGGCCGAGGTCCTCGACGCCGAGGGCACGGTGCTGGTGGATTTCTGGGCCGACTGGTGCCCTCCCTGCCGCAAGCTCTCCCCGCTCGTGGACGAGCTGGGGCCGGAGTACGCCGGCCGGGTGAAGGTCGGGAAGCTCGACGTGGACGGCAGCCCCGAGGTGGCGTCCCGTTACGGCATCACGTCGATCCCGAGCCTGCTCGTCTTCCGCGACGGCCAGGTGGTGGCGCAGCGCGTGGGGTGTCTGCCCCGCGAGGAGCTGCGTGAGTGGCTCGACACCCACGCCGAGGCGGTGACCACGGCCGCGCGGTGATGGACGGAGGGCCGGTCTCCGGATTAAAGTCGATGCATGACCGGTCCCTCCGCCGAGGAGCTGCGCGCGCTCCTCTTTCGCGCTCTCGACGAGCATGGTGACCGCTTGTACGCCTTCGCCCTCCGGATGACGCGAGACCCCGACCTCGCGGCCGACGCCGTGCAGGAGGCGTTCACGGCCGCCCTGCGCAAGCTCGACGCGTTCCGCGGCGAGTCCAACATTGCCACCTGGCTCCACCGGATCGTCTACACCAAGGCCATCGACCTCATCCGGCAGCGCGGGAAGGAGTCGCCGCTCCCCGAGGAGGAAGACGGGGACTTCGGCCCCGAGGACGACCGGCTCGCCCGCACGCCGGCGTGGGCGCGGCCGCCGGACGAGATCCTCTGGGGCAGCCAGACGAAGGAAGCCCTGGAGGCGGCGATGAAGCAGCTGACGCCGCTCCAGCGCGCGGTGTTCACGCTGCGCGAGATGGACGGGATGTCGACGGACGAAGTGGCCTCGGTCCTGGGCATGGAGCCGGGGACCGTGCGCGTGCACCTGCATCGCGGCCGCCTGCGCCTGCGCGCGCTCCTGAGCGACCACTTCAAGGGCGTCGTGCGGCCATGAAGTGCGGCTGCGAAGACCTGGGCCGCCGGCTGACGGATCTGCGGGACGGAGCGCTCGGCGAGAGCGATTGCGCCGCGATCGAGAAGCACCTCGCGGAGTGCCCGAGCTGCGGCGACCTGCACCGCGACTTCGAGGACCTCGCGCGCCTGTGCCACGAGTCGGAGCGGCCGCGGATGCCCCTCGCCGTCCGCCGCCGCATCGAGGAGGCGCTGAAGTAAGGCCGGCCGCTCGTTCCTACCTGTTTGCGGTGAGCGGGAACGCCGCCCTCAGCGCGTCGTAGGCCTCGGCCGTGAAGGCCGTCCACGGCGCTCGCCCCCCCGCCACCGTCTTGCGCGCGGTCGAGCTGGCGGCGGCGCTCGCCACCCCGAGATAGGGCCCGAGGTCGACCTCCGTGAGCTGGCCGCCGCGCGCGTTGAGGAGCCGGATCCACTGGTTGGCGATGAGCGCATAGCCGAGGTCGGTCGGGTGGATGCCGTCGTAGCCGAAGAGCCCTCCGCTCAGGAACGCGCTCGTCAGGGTGATGCCCCCGACCATGTAGCCGTGCGCCGCCACGTCGGCGAAGAAGGCGTTGACGTCGAGCACGGGGATGCCGGCGACCTGGCAGATCTGCGCGATGGCCTGGTTGTATTGCGCGACGTGCTCGCGCATGGCCGCCACTTCGCCCAGATCCAGGATCACCTCGTCGGGGAGGGCGCGGCCGGTCCCCCCGAGCGCGGTGGGGATGCCGTCGCCCCTGAGCAGGAGCGGCGCCGCCGCGAGCGTGATGAGGGAGTTCGCGGGCAGCGGCCCGTTGGGGCCGATGAGCGCCACCGTCTGGCCGTTCACGCGCACGGGGGCGCCCGTCGTGGGGTTGACGACGATGGGCTGGATCGTGGTCACGAACGGGATCGTGGTGACGTCGGGGATGTTGGCGGCGACCGCGGCGGCGCCGCTGGCCTTGATCGCGTCCACCACGGACTGGTACGCCGCCCGGAACGACGCCAGCGGCGTCAGCGTCACGCCTTCGATCGCGCGGCCGTTCACCGCCGCCCCCAGCACGTCGTTCGGCCCGATCCACAACGTCACCATCGTGGGCCTCAAGGAGAGCCCCTGGGCGAGCGCGGTGCCGTGGCCGCGCAGGATCAGGTCGTGGAAGCCCTTATCGCTCACCCGCGTGAGCAGGTCGCTCACCGTCGCCCCCGGAACGCCGAGGTTGTTGTAGGGACGGGACAGCTCCAGGCGCATCGGCGCCCCCTGGCTGGTCGACTTGGCCGAGACGACGGGCGGGATCAGGGTCACGAGCGTCAGCTCGGTCGGGATGCCCGGCTCGGAGATCAGGGGCTGCTCGAAGGCGCTCACCCCCGCCTGCGCGGCGAGGAGCGCGGGGTAGGACCGGCGCTGGTGCGTCTCCACGAGCGCGCCGTTGCTCACGCCCGCGGTGAGGCTGTCCCCGAGCGCCACGTAGGTGGAGAAGTTGGTCTGCGCGCCCGCGGGCGCGGCGGCCACGACCGCGGCGGCGACGAGAAGCAGGACGGCGGTGCGGCCAAGACGCTGTTGCATTCCCAAGAATTCCTCCGGACCTTGTGTCAGGGTGCTGAGCAACTCTCACCGGCGCGAGTGTTCGGCGCGCGCAGTGGAGCGCTGGCATCCTCTGGATTGTGAGCGTTCGGTGCGCGGAGCGAAGCGTTTCCTCTGCCGCACGCGGACGGGTTCACCCCGGCCGCGAGCGCTCGATGACGACTCACGCGTAGCGGAGCGCGCCGCATTTAGAATGAATAACCCAAGAACACGCCCAGCGTGAAGGCGTGGCTCTTGTACGTGCCTTCGAAGCTGTCGCGACTCACTCCCGCCGTGGAGCGCTCGCGCGCGAGCACGAGCCAGCTCGCGGCGTCGATCCTCCACGATCCCGACCGCCACGTCCCCCCGAGGCAGAACCCGTTGCGGTCCGCGTCGGGCAGAAGCGGGGACACGCTGGCCGGCGGCGCCGGCGTCTCGTCCCAGAAATAGCCGCCCCGCACCGTCCACGCGTCGTTCAGCGTCTTCTCGGCGCCGAAGCGGTACTGAAACGAGTTGCTGTAGTTCTCGATGATCGCCCCGGAGAGGTCCGGCCGATCCGGGAAGGTCACCGGGATCGACTTGAAGGCGGACCACTGGTACCAGTTCACGTCGGCCTCGAACACCCAGTCCCCCCGGCGGTAGGCCACGCCGCCCGAGGCGAATGCGGGGAACGTGATGGAGGAATCGAGGGCCAGGGTCCGGGTCGGCAGCACGCCGAGGACCCGTTGGTCGAGCTGGTCGTTGCCCGTGGGCAGGGGCGTGAACGTCGCCGTGCCCGTGTAGTCGACCTTGACCCGGTGGCGGTAGCTCGCGCCCACCGAGAGGTCGTCGCTGAGCTTGGCGAGCATGCCCACATCGAAGCCGATCCCGAGGTTGGTGCCCGCGTCGAGCCGTTCGTTGGCGGCGTCCACCGGCCTCTGCGTGAAGGGGTTGATGACCGGGATGCGCCGCTCGAGCGTCACCGTCGAGAACCGCAGGTCGAGCCCCGCCCCCACCGACAGGCGGTCGGCGAGCTTGACCGCGAGAGTCGGGTTCACCCCGAAGCCGCCCAGGGCCGCCTTCTGGGAGATGTAGCGGCCGCTGAAGCGATCGGGGTTGGCCCACTCCGTCTTGAGCCCGAAGGGCACGTTGAGGCCGACGCCGAAGACCACCCGGGGGCTGAACGGCTGCGTGTAGTAGACCGCGGGCGGAAGAAGCACGGACGTGGCGCCGTGCTCGATGACGCCCGTTCCCGGAAACGGGTTTGCCCCTTCGAACTGCCACGTCGGCATCACCCCCGTCCCGCCCAGATAGATCTGCTTGCCGCGGAGGAACGCGATGCCGGCCGGGTTGTGGAAGATGGCCGAGGGGTCGGACGCCTGGGCCGTGAAGGCCCCGGCGAAACCCATGCCCTTGCCCCCGTGCTCGAAGAGCGCGAAGCCGGCCCCCCGCACCGGGGCGGGGGCCATGAGGAGAGCGAGGGTGAAGAGTGCGCCAAGGGTGGGGCTCCAGCGGGAGCGACTGGACATGGGATCAAGCCCTCCGAATTCAAGATGCCGGCAGGAAGACGCGGGTCTCGAGGCCACCCCCGGGCAGGGGCGCGAAGCGCACGAAGCCGCCGAGGTCCCTCACCAACCTTACCGCATCGCCGAAGGGTCCGGGGTCGCTCCCGGCGGCGATGCGCTGCTGGTCGTCGGGCCCGAGGGCCCCGTCATGAGCGAGGGCGAGCATCAGGAAGTCCCGCTTCACCTCGCCCTGAGCGCCCCGAAGCAGGACGGGCTTGCGCTCGCAGCGGAGCGCCACCTTGGACCGGGCGGGCACGATGTCGCCGAGGGCGGAGATGAGGCCGCCGAGGGTGCGCTGCAGCTCCTCGCTCCCGCCCCGCGGGAGCGCCGTTCCCGGCGGGATGCGGGACTGCACGCTGACGCCGCGCGCGTCGAGCGGCGCGCGGTGCAGGGCGACGGCGCTGCGTACGAGCGCATCGAGGTCGCCGGGAGGCCCCGGGGGCGTGGCCGGCCCGGCGGCCGCGGCGGGCGGCGCGGCGGCCGGCGGCACGTCGGCGCTGGCCAGGCCCTGGACGAGGCGGCGCAAGCGGTTCGCCTCCGACCGCAGGTTCTCGATCAGCGTGCGCCGCTCGCTGGCCTCAGCGCTGTCGCCCGACAGGCGTTCCACCTGGGAGAGGATCGCGCCCAGGCCGAGGTTCATCTCCCGCACGATGCCGGCGAGCGCCTCCGCCAGGTCCACGTTCGAGCGGATCGAGCGGTGGAGGAGCTCCTCGGAGACGAGGCCGCCCTCGGCGGGCCCCGCGGTCGGCGCGGCGGGCGGCGCCTCTGGCGACGCCGCGATCACGATGCGGGCCGTGGGCGCAGGGCCCTCGTCGGACACGGGCGCGGGGGCCTCTCCGGCCCGGCGCAGCACCGCCGCAAAGGCCTCCGCCACCGTCTCCGGGACCGCGGCGGGGTCGAGGCCCTTCTCCTTGAGGTTGTACTTCACGGCGATGGCGGCGAGCATCTCCTGGACCACGGCGACGAAGGTCTCCATGACCCCGTCGCCCTGCGACGCGACCGCGGGAAACGCGCGGCGGTTCCAGGGATTGAGCGCCTTCCCCAGCTCCGCCGACGAGAGCAGGTCCGGCAGGTCCTGCTTGTTGTACTGGAGGACGAGGGGCAGCTTCTCGGGGACCAGGCGGTTGGCGAGCAGGTTGACCTTCATGTTCTCGAACGCGGCCACGTTCTCCTTGAGCACGGACTTGCGCGAGTCGGCGACGAACACGACCGCGTCCGCTCCCGCGAGCACCACGCGCCGGGTCGCGTTGTACTGCACCTGGCCGGGGACCGTGTAGAGCTGGACCTTGAAATCGTAGCCGGAGATCGCCCCCAGGCTGAAGGGCAAGAGATCGAAGAAGAGCGTGCGGTCCTGCGCGGTGTTGAGGGAGATGAGGCGGTTGTTGCCGGCGGGATCGGTGAGGCGATGGATGTGCTCCAGGTTGGTGGTCTTCCCCGACTGGGCGGGGCCGTAGTAGACCACCTTGGCCTTGATGGTCCGTTCCGCGAAATTGAACTGGACCATGTCGACCGATCATAACAAATGCCCGCCTGCCGGCCGAGCGCAAAGGGGACGCGTTGACGGTGCCGGCCGCGATCGCTATCATGGCGGTTTGGGGCGAGGGAAGGACCGGGCCCCCGGGAGGACGCTTCATGGCACAGCGGTGCGACATCTGCGGCAAGGGACCCCAGTCTGGCCACCGGATCAGCCACGCCCACAATGTGACCCACCGGCGCTTCAACCCGAACCTGCGCCGGGTGCGAGCGGTTCAGAAGGGCGTCCAGCGGCGCCTGCGCGTGTGCACCCGCTGCCTGCGCTCCGGCAAGGTCAGCAAGCCGGCCCCCGCCCGCAAGTCCGGCACCACCGCCGCCTAGCAGCCCAGGACGACTCTTCCGGCGCGAGCGTTCGGCGCGCGCAGCGGAGCGTTTCCTCTGCCGTCTCGCGCCGGATTCACTCCGGCGCGGGACGCTCAGTGACGCCTTGCGCGGAGCGGAGCGCGCCGCATTCGCGACTAAAACGCCGCGATGACGTCGATCTCGATCCGCGCGCCCTTGGGCAGGCCGGCGGCCTGGATGGTCGAGCGCGCGGGAGGCTCCTTGCCCAGGTACTTGCCGTAGACCTCGTTCATCTCCGGGAAGTCGGCGAGGTCGGCCAGGAAGACCGAGGCCTTGACCACGTTCTCCGGCCCCATCTTGGCCTCCTTGAGAACGGCCAGGACGTTCTTCAGCACCTGCTCCGTCTGGACCTTGATGTCGCCCTCGACCAGCTTGTCGGTGGCGGGGTCGATCGGGATCTGGCCGGACACGAACAGCAGCCCGCCGGCGATCACGCCCTGCGAGTAGGGGCCGATGGGGGTGGGGGCCTGTTTGGTGGCCACGTGCTTCTTGGGCAAAGTTGCTCCTCCTCGTCATTGAACTGGGGGGTACTAGCGGCGCACCCCCCAGACCCCCCGCTCACTTCGCGGGAGTGAATCCCGCTTCGCTCGCCGCCGTGGTGCGTTGCGGCACTAGCGGCGCACCCCCCAGACCCCCCGCTCACTTCGCGGGAGTGAATCCCGCTTCGCTCGCCGCCGTGGTGCGTTGCGGCGCTAGCGGCGCACCCCCCAGACCCCCCGCTCACTTCGCGGGAGTGAATCCCGCTTCGCTCGCGACATTGGGGGCGCCAAGCCTACCGGCAACCCGGCTCCCGCACAAGCGGCGGCTAGCGTGCCACGCTGTGGCGCTCGACCTCGATGACGCCGCTCACTCCGCGGATGGACTTCACCACCTTCTCCAGGTGCTTCAGGTCCTGGATGCGCAGCGTCAGCTCGATGGACGCGGTCTGGTCGTCGAAGGTCCGCACGTCCGCGTCGCGGATGTCGGTGTTCATCCCCGCGAGCATCGTCGTGATGGCGGCGAGCAGGCCCGGCCGGTCCTCGACGCCCACGTTGATCCGCACCTCGTAGGCGCCCTCCGCGCCCTGCTCCCACTCCACCGGGATGCGGCGCTCGGGGTCGTACATCAGGTTCACGACGTTGGGGCAGCTCTGCGAGTGGACGGAGACCCCCTTGCCGCGGGTGATGTACCCGACGATGGGCTCGCCCATGATCGGGTTGCAGCACTTCGCGCGGTAGATGAGGAGATCGTCGGTGCCCCGGACCTTGATCCGCTGGTCGCCCACCCGCAAGAGGCGCTTGACGGCGTCGGTCAACGGCCGCGGCTTCTCGGGCTCGGGGGCGGCGAGCTTCTCCGCGGGGACCAGCTTGGCGAGGACCTGGCGCATGGACAGCTTGCCGTAGCCGACCGCGGTGAAGAGGTCCTCGGCGCGGGCGCCCACGCCCAGCTCCTGCGCGAGCGCCTCCAGCCGGGCCGGCTCGACCTTGCGGGGCGTGAGGTCGTAGCGCTTCAGCTCCCGCTCGAAATGCTTGCGGCCGATCTCGACGGCCTGCTGCCGCTCGGCGATGTTGAGGTAGTGGCGGATCTTGGCCCGGGCCTTGTTCGTGACCGCGAGGCCGAGCCCGTCGCGGCTCGGGTGATGGCCGGGGGAGGTGAGGATCTCGATGATGTCCCCGTTCTTGAGCTTGTAACGCAGGGGCACCATCTTGCCGTTCACCCGCGCCCCCACGCACTGGTGCCCGATCTCGGTGTGGATGGCGTAGGCGAAGTCGAGCGGCGTCGCCCCCCGCGGCAGCATCTTGACCTCGCCCTTGGGGGTGAAGCAGTAGACCTCCTCCGGGTAGAGGTCGAGCTTCAACGAGTTGAGGAACTCGTGGGGGTCCTTGACCTCCTGCTGCCACTCCAGCAGCTGCCGCAGCCAGGCGAAGGCCTGGTCGTCCTTGTCGAAGCCGCTCCGGCCCTCCTTGTACTTCCAGTGCGCGGCGATGCCCTCCTCGGCCACCCGGTGCATCTCCAGCGTGCGGATCTGGACTTCGAAGGGATGGCCCTCGTCTCCGATGACCGAGGTGTGCAGCGCCTGGTAGCCGTTGGGCCGCGGCATCGCGATGAAGTCCTTGATGCGCCCCGGGACCGGCCGCCACAGGTTGTGCAGGATGCCGAGCACCGCGTAGCAATCGGGGATCGTGGACACGATGACGCGCAGGGCCACGAAGTCGTAGACCTGGGCGAGCCCGATGCGCTGGCGCCGGAGCTTCTGGTGGATCGAGTAGAGGCGCTTGATGCGCCCCTCGAGCTGGGCCTGCAGCCCGGCGGCGGTGAGCTTCTCGGCCACCGTGCCCTTGATCTTCTCGATGAACGCGAAGGCTTCCCGCCTTCTCTCGTCGACCTGCGCCGCGAGGTCCTTGTAGCCCTCCGGCTCCAGGTACTGGAAGGACAGGTCCTCCAGCTCGTTCTTGATCTTGCTCATGCCGAGGCGTCCGGCCAGCGGCGCGTAGATGTCCATCGTCTCCCGGGCGATGCGCTGCCGGCGGTCGGGAGGCAGGTACTGCAGCGTGCGCATGTTGTGCAGGCGGTCGGCGAGCTTGACGAGGATCACCCGCACGTCGTCGACCATGGCCAGGAGGAGCTTCCGGAAGTTCTCGGCCTGGCGCTCCTCGGAGCTGGAGAAGGGGATCTTGCTGATCTTGGTCACCCCTTCGACGATGTGCAGCACGTCCTCGCCGAAGTGCTCCTTGATGCGGTCCGGGTCGGTGAGGGTGTCCTCGAGGACGTCGTGCAGCAGCCCCACCGCCACGCATGCGGGGTCCATCCGCATCTCCGCGAGGATCGCGGCCACCTCGAGGGGATGAACGAGGTACGGCTCGCCCGACGCGCGCGTCTGCCCCTTGTGTTCGACCGCGGAGAAGATGTACGCCTTCCGCAGCAGCTCGAGGTCCGCCCCCGGATGATGCTGGCGGACGGTCTCGTAGATGTCTTCGAAGCGGATCATCGGCCGAGGGAGCGTGGGCGCCGAGCGGCTGGAGGCGCGTCGCCTCATCAGTTTAGGGGCGGGCCCGAAGAGCGTCAAGGCAAGGCGGGCGAGGTGGGAGGATTGTTGACTTGTCCCGCAAACGTGGGACAGAATCAACCCTTCGCCTTGAGGGCCTTTACCCTCAATCTTTTCCAGGGAGACGGTTCATGAAGATGCGGCTGCAGGCCCTCGTCTTTGCCGGCCTCGTCCCCGTCCTCGCCGTCAGCGGCTGCGGCCGGGTGCGCTCCCGGGCGGCGATGAAGGACGGAAACAAGGACTACAAGGAGGAGAACTTCAAGAAGGCGGTGGTCGACTACGGGCGCGCGGTCGAGCTCGACCCCAACTTCGCCGAGGCCTGGTTCTACCTGGGCAGCTCCCATCAGGCGCTGTACCGTCCCGGCAAGGACACCCCCGACAACAAGGAGCACCTCGAGAAGGCGATCGAGGCCTACAAGAAGTCGCTCGAGGTCAACCCCGCGAACACGGACAAGCTGCGGAAGGTGAAGATCAACACCCTGGGCGCGCTGACCTCCATCTACTCCGACGATCCCTACCGCGACTTCGACACCGCGCTGAAGTACGCGCAGCAGCTCGTGGCCGACAACCCGAACGACGCCAAGAACCTCTACGCGATGGCGAACCTCTACGAGAAGTTCGGGAGGATCAAGGAGGCGGAGGAGCTCTACCGGAAGATCGCGGAGATGAACCCCAACGACGCCAAGGCGTGCGGGGCGCTGGCCGCCTTCTACAACAAGCCGCTCTGGGAGGGCAAGTCCAAGTTCGACCAGGCCATCGCGACGCTCGCGCGGTGCGCTTCGCTCGACCCCAACGACGCCGGCGGCTATCAGAAGATCGCGAGCTTCTACTGGGACAAGGCGTACCGCGACCCGCTCCTGTCGGACGACCTCAAGAGCCAGTACGCGGACAAGGGGCTGGAGAACGTCGACAAGGCCCTGAAGATCAAGCCGGACTACTTCGAGGCCATCATCTACAAGGGGCTTCTGTACCGGGTGAAGGCCGGGGTGACCAAGAACCCGCGCGAGCGCCAGCAGTTCCTGGACGAGGCCCAGACGCTACAGAAGCAGGGCCTGGAGCTGAAGAAGCAGCAGGCCCAGGAGCAGGCGGCCGCCGCGGCCGCGGCCGCCGCCGCGGGGAGCCCAAGCCCCGGGCATTGAGGCGTTGGTAGCTCGCTCGCGGCTTGGGGTTCGTGCTCCTTTACTCGCCCGCTACTCGCCCGCTGCTTCCTGGACCATCTTCTCGGAGATGATCCCGATGCGCTCCACCCCGGCGCCGCGGGCGACGTCCATCGCCTCCACGACCTTGCCGTAGGGCACCTTCCCCGACGCCTTCACGAAGATCGTCTTGTCGGACTTGGTCTGGAAGATGTCGGCCAGGCGCGTGTGCAGCTCTTCGAGGTTGCTCACCGGGCTCTTGTTCACCGTGATGACCGCGCCCGCCGCCGACTCCTCCAGCCCGAGCACGACCTGGTTGGACTGGGTCTGCTCCTGGGGCGTCTGCTGCTTGGTGTCGGCCTGGGGGAGGCCGATGTCGAGCCCCTTCTGGGCGAGCGGCGTCACCACCATGAAGATGATGAGGAGCACCAGCATCACGTCGATGAGCGGGGTGATGTTGATGTCGGACTTCGCCTCGGTGTGCGACGGCCGCGACGCCTCGTGGGAGTGGACGACCCACCGGCGGTGGCGGCCCTTGCGCACCTCTCCCGGCTTGGGAGGCTGCGAGTCCGGCATCTGGGTGTACGGAGGCTTGCTGGTGTCGGACATGGCCTAGCTCCCCTGCCCCTGTACGCGGCTCTCGGCGATGAGGGCCAGGTCCTCGACCCCCGCCTCCCGGATCAGGTCCATCACCTTCATCACCGCTCCGTAGTCGAGGTCGGTGTCCGCCTTCAGGTAGACGGTCCGCTGGCCCTCGGGAAGGTCCTCCAGGCGCTCCTTGATCTGCGGCGTCAGCTCGTTGGGGTCCTTCTGCGGGATGTCGTTCAGGTAGACCTGGCCGTCCTTCCGGATGGCGACCCGGATCGTCTTGGCCTCGTCCTTCCGCTCCTTGGTGTTGGTCGCGATGGGCAGCTTCACGTCCACCCCCTTCTGGAGCATCGGGGTGATGACCATGAAGATGATGAGGAGGACGATCATGATGTCGGCCATGGGCGTGACGTTGATGTCCGCGATGGCCGCGCCCTTCTTGCCGCCGCCGACTGCCATTGACATGGGAAGACTCCTCGCCGGTGGGGCCCGGGTCGCCCGGGCCCTCGCGGCCTACGTGCCCTTCTTGATGAAGTAGTCGAGCAGCTCCGAGCTGGAGTTGTCCATCTCGACGTTGAAGCCCTCGACCTTGCCCGCGAAGTAGTTGTACGCCCACACCGCCGGCACCGCCACGAACAGCCCGAAGGCGGTGGTGATGAGCGCCTCGGCGATACCGGCCGAGATGGCGGCGATGCCGCCCGAGCCGGTGAGGGCCATGCCCGAGAAGGCGTTGATGATCCCGAACGTGGTTCCGAACAGACCCACGAAGGGGGCGGTGGAGCCGATGGTGGCCAGGCCCGACAGCCCGCGCTTGAGGTCGGCCAGGTTCACGGCCGTGGCGCGCTGGATGGCCCGCTTGGCCGCGTCGACCGCCGCTTCCTTGTCGCGCTGCACCTCGCCGGTCTCGATCTGGTATTGCCACTCCTGGAGGCCGAGAACGAGGACCTTGGCCAGGTGGGAGTGCTTCACGTTCTTGCCGTTGGAGACGTCGATCGCCTCCTTGATCTTGCCCTGTTTCAAGAAGCGGGCGACCTCGGGGGCGTACTTGCGCGACTGCTTGGTCGCCTGGCTGTAGGTGTAGTAGCGCTCGATCATCACGCCAATGGAATAGACGGACATGACAGCCAGGACGAACACGACGCCCCAGGCCACCCCGCCCATGTGCTCGGCCATGGTCCTCAGATCAAACTGCATCGCTCTCGTCCTCCTGATGGAGTGGAACTCGGCTCCGGACCTTTCCTAGGACAGCTTGAAGTTGACGGTCACGGTCATGATGACCGGCACCGGCACGCCGTTGAGCAGCGTCGGCGTGTAGACCCACTGCTTGACCGCGTCGATGGCGGCCTGGTCGAGCAGCGGGATCCCGCGCAGGACCTTCACGTCCGTCACCTTGCCCTGGGGGCTGATCGTGCACTCGAGGATCACCACCCCCTGGACCCGCGCCTGCTTGGCGATGTCGGGGTAGGTCGGAGGCACGTTCTTGAGCTTCTTGGGCTCCTTGATCTGGCCCCCCACCCGCACCGCCTGGACCGGGGCCGGAGCATCGGGCAGGCCGCCCACCACGCCACCCACCACGCCGCCCGGGACGCCGCCCTCGACGCCACCGGCCACGCCACCCACCACGCCGAGGTTGATCCCCTCTTCCGGCTTGACCTGCTCGGGCACCTCGAGCGGAGCCGTGAACTTCGGAGGCTCCTGGATGACGGGCTTGGGCTGTACTTTCGGGGTCACCGGCGCCTTGGGGGCCGGGGGAGGGGGTGGGGGCGGAGGCG
>Ga0207684_10003924_pt1 | contig 14232 bp, 11 predicted proteins | sample KBSK5501metaG_FD_184342 | JGI IMG/M metagenome (GOLD analysis project Ga0207684, IMG submission 184342) | Corn, switchgrass and miscanthus rhizosphere microbial communities from Kellogg Biological Station, Michigan, USA - KBS K5-50-1 metaG... | ecosystem: Host-associated > Plants > Roots >...
AGGGGCGCGTAACCGAGTGGAGCGGCGGCTTTCTGACCGTCGCTCAAGGCCCACTTCATGAAGTCGGCCATGATCTTGCCGCGCACCTTGTCGGTCGGGTTCTGATACAGCAGGATCCAAGTAAACGAAGAAATCGGATAGGCACCTTTGCCCTGCGCGTTGGTGATCGAGACGCGGAAGTCCGCCGGCATGTTCGCGGCGGCACTCGCGGCCGCAGAGGTCACGGAATCGAGCGATGCGCGGACATACTCGCCAGCCGCGTTTTGCACCGATCCGAACGTAATGTCGTTTTGCAGAGCGTAGATCAACTCGACGTAGCCGATCGAGCCTGGAATCTGACGGACCATCCCCGACACGCCTTCGTTGCCTTTGGCGCCGACGCCGGTCGGCCAACTGACGGAAGTCGCGACGCCGACTCTCTGCTTGAACTCCGGCGAAACTTTCGAGAGATAGTCGCACCAGATGTAGCTCGTTCCCGAACCGTCCGAGCGATGGATGATGGTGACGTCGAGATTGGGGAGCGCTACGCCCGGATTGGCTTTCGCGATGGCAGCGTCATTCCATTTCTTGATGTTGCCGAGGTACATCTGCGCCAAAAGAGGTCCGGGGAACTTCAACTCGGCGGAAACGTTCGGCAGGTTGTACGCCGGAACGACACCGCCCAGGACGGTGGGGAAATGGAGGATCGGAGCGGGAGCGGATTTGAGCTGCTCATCGGTCATCGGCCCGTCGGTGGCGCCGAAGAAAACCGTCTGCGAGGTCAATTGCTTGATGCCCCCGCCCGAGCCGATGGACTGATAGTTGATCCGCACATCAGGACGCAGCTTGTTGTAATCGCTGAACCACTTCGAATAGATCGGATTGGGGAATGTCGCTCCGGCGCCGTTGACCATGATTCTGGCGCCCGGAGTGCCGCCGGCAGTGTTGGTCCCTGCCGGCGGTGCTTCAGTCTTGGTGCATGCTGCTAAAGCGACGAGAGCAACTACGGAAACAAAACGGCGCATCGGCACTCCTTACGCACGAATTCGGTTGAGCGCCTGCATCTCCTGATTGACGACTGCCGCCGGCAGCGGAGCGTAGCCGAGTTCCGGCGCGAACCGCTGCCCCTCGGTGAGCGCCCACTTCACGAAGTCTTTCATGATTCGGGCCCTCTCCTTGTCTTTCGGATTCTCATAAAACAGCAGCCACGTAAACGATGAGACCGGATAGACATCGTGCCCCGGGGCATTCGTGATCGAGACTCGGAAGTCTTTCGGCATAGCCTTCGCGGCTTGGGCGGCCGCGTTCGAGACGGTTTCGGTCGTTGCGCGCACGAATTCGCCGGAAGCGTTCTGCACCGAGCCGTACGATATCTTGTTCTGGACCGCATAGATGAGCTCGACGTAGCCGATCGCGCCCGGCGTCTGCTTCACCAATCCGGAAACACCTTCGTTGCCTTTGCCGCCCACCCCGACCGGCCAGTTCACCGAAGTGGCCACGCCGACGGTCTTGCGGTAATCGGGCGAAACCTTCGAGAGATAGTCGCACCAGATGTAGCTCGTCCCCGATCCGTCGGAGCGATGGACGACCGTGATGTCCATGTTCGGGAGATTGAGGTTGGGATTGGCGCTCTTGATGGCCGGGTCGTTCCACTTGGTGATTCTGCCGAGGTAAATGTCGGCCAGAACCTTGCCAGTGAAGCGGATCTCGCCGGTCATACCCGGAATTTCATAGATCGGGACGACGCCGCCGAGAACTGTGGGCAGATGAAGGATCGGAGCGCCGGCTGCAAAAATCTGATCGTTGGTCATTGGACCGTCGGTCGCGCCGAAGAAAACCGTTTGAGCGGTCAGTTGACGGATTCCGCCGCCCGAGCCGATGGACTGATAGTTGATCTCAATATTCGGATGCAGTTTGTTGTATTCCGAAAACCACTTCGAGTAAATCGGATTCGGGAACGTCGCTCCCGCTCCGTTGATCTGGACCTTCTGAGCGGTCGCGGTGGTCGCGATGAGGGCCGCAGTGAGCGCGGCGATCAGCCTGAATTTCATTTTTCCCCCAGTTTAGAAATTGATGAGCGTCTTGATCTCGTAGTTCGTGGTGCGCGGAACGGACGGCGTGAGGCCGGTGCGCTCGAGCGAGTCGTAATCGACAAGGATTGCCGAGGTCACGCCTGGCGCGAGATTGGGAATCCAGTACGCGATGCCGGCGATATTGCGCTTCTGCTTCTGGGAGCTCACGTTCTTGTTGGGCTCGAGATCGTCATGGCGAAGAAGTGCCTCCCAACCCTTGCCGAACTTCGGAGTGGCCCATACCGACCAACCCTTGGCGTCGACTTGGGCGACGGCCTTTGAGACGCGATCCTTTGTCTGGAGGTAGTCAAAACCGGCGTTGACCAGGCTGTGTTCAAACGTGACCTGACCGATGATGCGCTGGCGCTTGTCAGCTTCGGCGTAATGGTCATCGACGATGAATCCCGTCAGCCGGAGACCCTTCAGGATTCCGCCCAGAGGAAATGGGCGCAGGGTCCCGCGCACCTGAAATGCTTTCTGGTTGTTGACTTCGGCCTTGTTGTAGTTCTCGCCGTTGTAGAAGCCGGCGTGAACGTCGCCGTAATTGCCGGGAAAGTTCCAGTGGCCGCTGAATCCGGCATCCGCAGAGCTGATGAAACCGGCGCGGTCCGGAAAAATCGGTCCTTGAAATCTGTAACGATAAATACCCTCTGTATAGTCTACGTAGGGAGTCTGCTGAACGCCCAGGCGCAGCCACGATCCGTGAGTCGTCCAGTCATCGAGGTTGAACTGTCCGTATGCGTACTTCAGGCGAAAGAGCTGACTGCCGCTCAGGGAGGACGTAGTACTCGTCTCGCGCGAGACGTCGGGCGTGATCCGGAAGGCAAAAAGGTGATTCAACTGACCGGTGACGTTGATGTAGGCGCGCGTCACCTGGAACTGTGAGAAATTGACACTGTTCTTGTCGACGTCGGTGAACTTCGGCGAGTCCTGATAGGTGTAGTCAGCGAAAATCGTTGCTCCGATGTTGAACTTCCGAGTGTCATCCGGTGGCGTATAGCCGGCCGCCGGAGTTACCTGCGCGTACACGCCTGAGCTCAGCGCCGTACACAGCGCCGTTAGGGCCAAACGGGTGCTCCAATGCATCATTCTGCAAGCCTCCTTGCTGTCGACGATGCTAGAGGCCCGCGCGTGCACTTCGTCTTCACATGACGTAAATTCGGCGTGAAGCGGTCGGAAAGCTTCTGCCGGTTCAACAGGATCGGGCGACTTCACGCCGATTTTGCACGGTCGGCTTGCAGCCGGATTTGAGCATCGCGGATACTGCGCGTGCACCGAAATGGGCCAAAACACCACACGCCGTCTGGCGGCCATCGACATCGGGACCAATTCGGTTCACATGATCGTCGCGGAGCTGCGCAAGCGCGGATATCGTGTGGTCGACAAGGAAAAAGAAATGGTCCAGCTCGGCCTGGGCAGCCTCGATGGCGCGCCACTCAATGAGGACGCCATGGATCGCGCCGCCGCCGCGCTCAAAAAGATGGTGGAGGTCGCGCGCGGCTGGAAAGTCGACGAGATCGTGGCCGTGGCCACCAGCGCGGTACGGGAAGCTCCGAACCGCCGCGATTTTCTCCGCCGCATGCGGGACGAAGTCGGCATCCGCGTGCGCGTCATCTCCGGCGAAGAAGAAGCGGACTACATCTTCCGGGCGGTGCGCTCGGTCTTCGATCTCGACGGCAGCACTGCCCTCTGCCTCGACATCGGAGGCGGAAGCGTGGAGTTCATCGTCGGCACTGCCTCCGAAATCTACTTCACGGCCAGCGAACCCCTCGGCGCCCTGAGGCTGGCGCAACGCTTCCGGCTCGAAGACAAGCCGGCGCCGAGCGACATCGAAGCATGCCGGCGTTTCACGACGAAACATCTCAAACGGCTCCAGAAGCGCATCCGTCCCCTCGGCATCGACGTCGGGATCGGAACGTCGGGGACGATCCAGGCTCTGGCGAATCTTGCCGGCCCCGACGAGGGATCACCGACTTCCGGGCTCCGTGCGATCTCGCGCCAGTCGCTGGAAGAAGTCATCCGCGCAATTTGCACCGTTAGCGCGAAAGAACGCGTGGAGCGTTTCGCTCTCGACGAAAAGCGCGCGCGCAACATCGTCGCGGGCGCGATCGTGCTGGAGGAAACGATGAAGGCGCTGGACATTGCGTCGCTGCTCGCCTGTCCGGTGGCGATCCGGGAAGGAATCATCGAAAGCCGGCTCGTGGAGACGCGCCGCAAGCCGGAACGCTCGCTGCGCCGGTCATCCGCTCAGGCGCTGGCCGATCGCAGCGCCATCGACAAGCGGCACGCGCAGCACGTGGCCCGATTGGCACTGCGGATATTCGATCAGACGCGCGATCTGCACGGCCTGTCCGATGATTGCGCGGAGTTGCTCGAGCACGCCGCACTACTTCATGAGAGCGGCATGCACGTGAGCGACCGCGGCTATCACAAGCACACGTACTACCTCATCCGGCACGCCGATCTGCGCGGGTTCACCGAGGAGCAATTGGTCGTGGTGGCGAACGTGGCACGGTATCACCGCAAAGCACCGCCATCCGTCGACGATCCGAACCTCTTCGAGTTGAGCGACGAGCAACGCGAAGAGGTGGAGAAGCTGGCGGCCATTCTCCGCATCGCGGAAGCGCTCGACCGTACGCATCGGCAGAGCGTTCGCGATGTGGCCGTGCGCAGCAATGGCGCAGTGCGCTTCATCGTGCGCACTCGCTCCGACGCGGGCATGGAAATCGCGAGTGCAGTCAGGCGAGCGAAATATTTTTCGTCGCTGTTCGACAAGAAGATTCGCTTCGAGACGTCATGAAAGGCTTCATCATCCTTCTCCGCCACGGCATCGCCGAAGATCGCACGGCGGACAAACCGGATGAGCAGCGCCGGCTCACCGACTCCGGCAAGCGCCGGATGAAGCAGATCGCCAGCACGCTCGCTCAAATTTTCCCGGAAGCCGAAGCGCTCTACTCCAGTCCCCTCGTTCGGGCGGTGGAAACCGCCGAGGCGGTCGCGAACGCGTTCGGCGACGAGCTGAAGATTCAGATCGCTGATGCGCTGAAGCCAGGCTCGAACCCGCGCGATTTCCGAAAGCTGCTGGCAGATCTCAAGGTGGAGTTCGCGATCTTCGCCGGACACGAGCCGGTTCTGACCCAGATCATGCTCGATCTGACGTCGACGCGAACCGATTCGGAAATCGAGCTGAAAAAGGGCGGCTGCTACGGACTTCGCGTGGACGACAATGCAGCGCACCTGGAGTGGATGCTTCCGCCGCGCGTGCTGCGGCGATCTTGAATCGTCATGCTGACGGTTTCGTTTTCTTCCTTCTCGCTTTGCGGCGGAAAGTCGCCGGCCGGCGGATCATCTCTTCATACGGTCCGAGCCGAACCGCTTCGGAGCGGGCGATCGAAATGAACGCCTCCTGACTTCGGACCGCCGGACCTTCGGTCTTGCGGCGGCGATAGGTGCCATCCGCATCCAGGACCCAGCTCTTGACATTGTCCGCCAGTGAAATCGGAAGAATCTGTTGATCGATGCGCCGCGCCAGCGCCTCGGCCCGTATCGGATACGTCACCTCGATGCGGCGGATGAAGTTCCGCGGCATCCAGTCACCGCTCGAGATATAAAACTCCGGAGTGCCCGCGTTTTCGAATCGAAAGGCGCGCGAGTGCTCCAGAAAGCGGTCGATCACCGAGAAAACCTGGATGTTCTCGCTGATGCCCGGAACGCCCGGAACCAGACAGCAGATGCCGCGCACCAGCAGATCGATCTTCACGCCGGCTTTGCTGGCGCGATAGAGCGCGTCGATGACGGCGGTGTCGACCAGCGCGTTCATCTTCGCCGTGATGCGGGCCGGTTTCCCTTCTTTCGCGTTTTTGGTCTCGCGATCGATCATCTCCAAAACCCAGCGCTGATAGTCCATCGGTGCGACCACAAATCGCCGCCACTTCAGCGGCGCATCGGGGCGCTCGAGCAGCTCCTGAACGCCGGCGACGCTGTATCCCGTGAGCAGATTCATGAGCTGCGCGGCGTCCGCTCCAAAATCGGGATCGCACGTGAACAAGTCGAGGTCGGTGTAAAGACGGCCTGTGATGGCGTTGTAGTTTCCGGTCGAGAGATGCACGTAGCGTCGCAGTCCGTCCGCTTCGCGGCGCACAACCAGGCAGACTTTGCAGTGCGTCTTGAGGCCCACCAGCCCGTACACGACCTGAACTCCGGCCTCCTCGAGACGCCGCGCCCAGGTGATGTTTTTCAGTTCGTCGAAGCGCGCCTGAACCTCGACGACCGCCGTGACCTGCTTGCCTTTCTGTGCAGCGTTCGCGAGGGCTTCGATGACCGGCGAACCGGGATCGGTTCGGTAGAGCGTTTGTTTGATCGCCTTGACGTCGGGATCATCGGCGGCGGTCTGAACGAACTCGACGACCGAGCTGAATGAATCATAAGGACGATGCAGGAGAACATCGCCGCGCCTGATGATCGAGAAGATGTCCTCGGAGGTCGCCAACTGCGCCGGAATGCGAGGATTGAAAGGCGGATCCGTCAGCGACGGGTAATTCGCCGTCTGATAGAGGTGAATCAGATCCCCAAGCTTCAACGGCCCGGGGGCGAAGAAAACGTCGCTCTTCGATGAGTCAGTCTCTTCGATCAACTGGTTGACCAGCCGCTCGTCGGATCCGGCCTCTACTTCCAGCCACACGACCTCGCGGCGCTCGCGCTTCCGCAATTCGCTCTCGACGCTCTTGAGAAGATCCTGAACATCTTCTTCTTTGATCGAAATATCCGAGTTGCGAATCACTCGAAACGGAACCGACTTGCGCAGCTTGAGGCTGGGATAGAAACGGCCGACGTGAGAAGTGATGACATCCTCGAGCAAAACGTAGCGGCCAGGCTCCGGAAGCGCCACCAGGCGCGGTGACTGTTCCGGAATCTTGACCACCACGACTGGGGTCTCGCCGGACTTCGATTCCAACTGCAGCGCCAGGTTGAGGGCCAGATTGGCGATGAATGGAAACGGATGACCCGGGTCAATGGCCAGCGGCGTGAGGATCGGCTCGATGTTCTTGACGAAGTACTCCTCCATCGCCGCGCGCTCTTTCTTGCCGAGGTCCGCGACGCGCTCGATGCGGATGCCTTCTTTTTGCAGCAGAGGAATCAGCTGCTCGCCGAGGCAGCGGTACATCTGATCGAGGAGTTGGCGCGATCGTTTGCGAATCTCGTCCAGCTTTTCGCTCTGCACCACCACCGGCCCCACTTCGGAGAGTTTTGCGGCCAGGAGGTCGCGGACCTCACCCACTCGGATCATGAAGAATTCATCGAGGTTGTTCGAGCAGATGCTCAGGAACTTCACGCGCTCGAGCAGAGGCACGGATGGATTCTCGGCCTCGCCCAGCACGCGCCGATTGAACTCCAGCCAGCTCAGCTCGCGATCGAAAAGAGGCGTCGCGGGAGGCTGCGGAACCGGCGCCAGCGTCGCTTCGGCGGCCACTGGGGCGGCGATCGCTTCTGGGGAGGTGGCGGACATGAAGGGGGGAATCGTACCGCCGCTACGCCGCGCGCGCTATGTCGAGAAGCACTGTTTTCGGACCGAGCCGGGCGGTATAACCTCGCCAGGTCACGCGATCGTCAATGTAGGGAATGAATTGCGCGAAAAACTGAAGAAGGTCGAGCAGCGGGATCAGCAGTAGCTCCCGGAAGCGAATCGGCGCGTTGGTCGCGGAGGCCTGCAGTGCAATCTGAGCGATCCGGGTCACGGCAATCAGCAGCGCGATTGAAACCTGTGCGCCGAGCAGGGCCGCCAGAATCGCAAAGGGCAGCGGGTTGACGAGGAACTCCGTCGAGTACATCGCTCTCGAGAAGGCGTATCGGATCTTGTTCCAGCGGACCTGCCGATCGATCGCGCGGCGCAGTGTGCGTTTGACAACCACGTTGTGCACCACCAGCGGAGAGAGAACGACGTCATATCCCGCCCGCCGCACGGCAAGGCCGATCGCCTGATCTTCCGCCAGCACGCCCGCGAAGGCCTCGAACCCGCCGATCGCGTGCAATGCCTCGCGTGAGATTGCCATCGACTTTCCGACCACGCACGGCACGCGCGCAAAAGCGGCGAGAACATTTCCCGGCACGACAAAGCTGAGGAGGTGGAGCGATTCCATCGATGCCCCAAACGACGTGGCGCCGGCGCCCGTGAAGAGATTCGATACGCAGCCGACGCGGGGATCTCGAAAGGCAGCGATTGTTTCCACGACATCACTTGGCTCGACGCGAACATTCGCATCGGAGATGAACAGAGTTTCGCCACGTGCGTACGGCGTTGCGGCAATGAGGCGAGCGACTTTGCGGTTGCCGCTCTCCAGCGCAGGATCGCCGCCGATGATCAGACGGAACGGCGCGCGCGGAAAGCGTTCCACGACTCTTTGCACGACCGCGATCGCCGGATCCGACGGATCGGCGACCGAGAGCAACACTTCATAATCGACTCCGCTGAGGTTCACGAAAGATTCGAGATTCCCCTCGAGGTCATCCTCGAGCCCGCAGACCGGCTTCAGAATGGAAACGACCGGCTGGGAAAAAGGGGCTGCCGCGGCCTGCGAACGCAGGCCTCCCGCGAAAAAACGGGAACGCCTCCGAAAAATCGCGGTCAGGATCGACTGAAAGCTCGTGATGAGAATTCCGATCGCGCTGAGAATGGTCATTAGTGCCGCCATGGATCACCTCATGCGGTTGCCAATACAGGAAATTCGATCAATGGCAACGCGATATCGCTGCGCTCCTCCAGCCGCGTCACCGCCAGTCCCACTCCTCGCTTCAGAGTTCGAATGATTTCCGCCGGTTTCTTTTCGCACGGAAGCAGTGTCTTCCAGGCGTAAAGGTGCGGACGGTCGTGGAAGTCACTGTTGCCGACATATGGCAGGCGCGCTCGGGCCACCGGCGGAAAGAGGTCCCACCGGCAAGCCAGCTCCCATAGGTGAATCGATCGCGCCACTTCTGTGCGCCGGTTCCAGAGATAAAACGTGTTGGCGAACCAATCGGACATCTCGTGGGGATGGCAGGCCACCACCACCGCTCCGGCGTCGTTCGCGCGCACGAGCATGTCTTCCACCGATCCTTCCGCGGAAATGAAACGATCGATGTCCAGCGCCAGGACGTGCGCCGAGTGATTGCGCCGGACGCGGTTCTGCGTCAGCTCCGCCCCCGCGATGACGATCATGCGGTACTGATCCCAAGCGCGGCGCGCTTCCGATTCGATCTCGGCACGATAGGCGTCGAAATTTTCCTTCGTGACCGTCAGGCCCAGCCGGTGGGTCACCTTCCCGATCGCGTTATCGCCGTTGACGATGTGATCCGTAATGGCGATCACGTCGTGACCACTCCGCCCGAACAAATCGACGACCTCCGGAATCGAAAGGCGACCATCGGACCACTGCGTATGAATGTGCAGGTCTGCCACTAACATCACGTCACGCCCTCCTTTCGCGCTTCGATGATTGCAAAAAGCACAGACAAGGACTTGCGTGAGCCGTGGAGGCCACGAAATTTCTTTGTGGAGGCGGTGTGAAATCGTCCCTTTTTGGCTTCGATTTCACGCGTTATTCGCAGCTTGGCGCCTATCTTGACGGCTGCATGCGCAAGAAACGCATCCTCATCATCGACAACGAGAGCATCGCGCTGGCGTCCGCCCGGCAGATCCTTCAATCGGACGGATACGAGGTTTTCAGCCATCCGAAGGGCTTCACTGCAACCGAGGTGGCGAGGCAGCTCGTTCCAGATCTGATTCTGCTCGATGTTAATCGTCCCGATATGACGGGCGAGAAGCTATTCGCAGTCCTGCGCGCAAACGACACCACGCGCGACATTCCGGTGGTCTTCTGGTCGACCGATCGCGAGGAGATCGTGCGCGCCTCGGCGAAACGTTTCGGCGCCCGCGGCTACGTGATCAAAGGGAGTATTGCTCTTTTGCGCCAGTGCGTTGCTCAAGTGGTGGGCGAAGGAACTCTTCACTCAAACAGCGGAACGTCTCCACGGACGGGCGGGGGCGGCGCGACATACTGACCCGATCGACCTCGTACAGACCAAACTTCGGACCGAATCCGTCCAGCCATTCGTAGTTGTCCAGCAGCGACCAATGCAAGTATCCGTGAACTTGATTGCGCGCAAGGACCGCAGCGTGCTCCGTCAGAAACTGCGATCGCATGCGATCGGTCGCGTCCGCGAGCCCGTTTTCGGAAACGATCAAAGGCAGGTTGACCGATGACGCTTCCTTGAGCATCTCCTCGAACTGATCGGGAACGATCTCCCATCCATTGTCAGTGAGACCGCGGCCGCTGGCATCGAGGTAGCGGAACTCCCCGATGAGCCGCTCCTTTCCTGGACAACGGAGATGCAGCCTGGAGTAAAAGTTGACTCCGAAAAAATCGAGGCTCTTGGCAAGCTCGTCGCGGCGGCCCTTCATCCGGGTGGTCGGCGGCAACAGAAAATCCCACCTTCCGCTCCCGAACGCCTCGATGACGCCACGGTTGTAGCAGCGATGCGCGATCTTCGCGAGCATGCGGTCGAGAAAACTTCCACGGCGCTCCGGCGCGAAGGCCACCATGTTGTGCGCGACGCCGATCGCGGCGTGCGGGATGCGCTCGCGGATGACGGCGGCCGAGGCGCAGTGCGCAGCCATCAAGTGATCGAAGACTTTCGGCAAAAGACGGCCGTCCGCGATGCCAGGCGGAATCTGCCCGTCGAAATAGGCGGCCAGCAGAAACACCAGCGGCTCGTTCAGCGGAATCCAGATGCGAACGCGATCGCCCAGACATTCCGTGACGCGCCGCGTGAACTCCGCGAAGCGTTCGATCGACTTCGGCGACGTCCACGGCGTTCGTTCGTGAAACCAGACCGGATGGGTGTAGTGAAAGAGCGTGACGATGGGCTCGACGCCAATCGCATAGAGGTGATCGATGAATCGGGCGTATCGATCGAGGGCGGCATCGTCGTAGTGGCCGAGGTGCGGCTCTACGCGGCTCCATGAGATCGAGAAGCGAAACGCATTCGCTCCGACGGCCAACGCCCGATCGGCATCTTCTTCGTAGCGCTCCCACGCCCCCACCGCCCGCCCACACGCCCCACCCCGCGTCCGCCCGGCGCGCTCCCACTCGCTCCAATCGCATGGGTCATCGCCTTCGACCTGATAGTGCGAGACAGCCGTGCCCCACAGCCGCGGCTTGTCGGCGAGTGGAAATCGCGATTCGGTGCTCACCGATGCGTTATAGCATCTCTGGCCGCCATGAAAAAGTTGCAAATCAAACCGGGAGACAAAGTCGATCTTCGCGATTTCGATCCAGCGGACACCCGCCTCGCGCCGGCCGACAAAGACGAGTGCATCGCGAAGATGGAGAAGATGACCGACAAGCTCGGCAAGCTTCAGGAGCTGCTCTTCGCCGAGCATAAGCACAAACTGCTGGTCGTGCTGCAGGGCATGGACACCTCCGGAAAAGACGGCACAGTGCGGCATGTGATGCGAGGAGTCAGCCCGCAGAGCGTGCGCGCGGTGTCGTTCAAGAAGCCGACTCAGGTCGAGCTGGAGCACGATTTCCTATGGCGGGTGCACTCCAATGTTCCGGCCGCCGGAGAGATAGTAATATTTAATCGTAGTCATTATGAAGATGTATTAGTAGTGAGAGTTCACGAGCTTGTGCCTCAGAAGGTCTGGCGAAAGCGATACCACCAGATCAATGACTTCGAACAAATGCTGGTCGAGACCGGAACGACGATCCTCAAATTCTTTCTGCACATCAGCAAAGACGAGCAGCGCCAGCGGCTGCAGGCGCGCCTTGACGATCCGACCAAGCGCTGGAAGTTTCAGCACGGCGACATCGAGGAGCGCAAGCTGTGGAACGACTACAAGAAAGCGTACCAAGACGCGCTCGAGAAAACATCGACCGAGTGGGCGCCCTGGACGGTCGTTCCGGCGGATAAGAAATGGTTTCGCAATTTCGTCGTGGCGAAGACGGTCGTTGAGGCGATGGAAAACTTCGACATGAAGTATCCGCAGCCCGACCTCAAATCGGAAAAGATCGAGTGAATGCCGTTTGAAATCAATCCCCGGCACCCCATCCCTGACGAAGTGCACCATCTGATGGCATTGCAGATCGCGCGAATCGAGACCCATCTGCAGAGCGCGGACTCGGCGGAGGATCGCGTCCATGAATTCAGGAAGCGAACCAAGGAGACGCGCGCTCTCCTGCGTCTCGTGCGCTCTGGCCTTGGCGCTCAATTCGCGATCGAGAACCTCTGGTACCGCGATGCGGCGCGCGAATTCGCACCGGTGAGAGAAGCTGCGGCGCTCGTCGAAGCCCTCGAGAAGTTGCGCAAACACACCCGCGACCGGATTGCCCGGCGAGGGATTAGAACCGTGGAGCGCGCGCTGAAGCACATCGGGATCGATTCGAGACAGCTCGACAGCCGTTTGCAAAGTCTGCTCGAACGCCTTCCCGACGGTCGCGCCAGGCTGGAGCGCTGGCCGGCGTTGCCGGATCGATTCTCGACCGTTGGAGATGGATTCGAACGCACACTTCGCGATGGGCGCCGAGCGCTCGACGAAACGATGGACGATCCCACATCAGAGAACTTCCATGAGCTTCGCAAACGCGTCAAGGATCACTGGTACCACGCGCAACTTCTCCGCCGGCTGTGGCCCGATTACATGAAGGGCTACGCCGATGTGATCGAAGAGACATCGGACGCGCTTGGCGATCATCACGACCTGGTGGTGTTGCATGACAAGCTGATGCCAGACCCAAACGCCTACGGCGACAAACCTGCATTGGAAACGACGTTGTCCGCAATCAAGAAGCGGCGAAAACAGCTCGAGAAGGAGTCGATCGACTCGGCATCGCATATCTATGCCGAGGAGCCGAGGCGATTTCGCGATCGCATCCGCGAGTACTGGCGGCTCGCGAGGCAGTAGGAGTCGCTACGAGTTCGCCGTGAATTATCGCAACGATCGGAATTGCTCCGGGACGAACTCGCCGTCGGTGGCCTCTTTGGCCGCCAACGCGATTTGAAAATTCATGACGTCGGGGGGCACCGGGTGCTGATAGCCGGTCAGCGCCTGCGACAGGGCGTCGCGCGGCGTGATCTTCTCCGTCTTCGAGTTGCGATAGACCTTGACGGCCAGCACTTCAGCAGCGCCGGGCGTGAGGAGAGTCGGAATCTTGTCGCGAAGGGTCTTGAAGTCCTCGTCAGTGAGCTCGATTCCGCGCCTCTTTGAGAGCGCGCGGATGAGGGCGAATCCTTCCTGAGGCGTGGTGGTCGGAAAGATCGGAATCTTCACGTCGACGCGGCCGGGGCGCTTCAGGTCGACCTCGATGAGGTCTGGACGGCTCGACGCCAGCACCCACACGAGTTTTCCGCGATTGTCGGTTTTGCTCATTTGCTCGGCGAACATGCCGTAGATTCGACCCGACAATCCCGAATCGTTCGTCCCGGAGTCGCGTTTTCCCAGTGCTTGATCCGCTTCATCGACGAAGACGAAGCATCGGCCGAGCCCTTCGAGAAGCCGGAAGATTTTCTCGAGATTGCCTTCCGTGCTGCCGACCCACTTGTCGCGAAAGTTCTTCAACTTGACCACCGGAATGCCGGCTTCGCCTGCCAGGCATTCGACGAGATAGGTCTTCCCCGTTCCGACAGGCCCGCATACGAGATATCCCATCGGCATTGCGGCCAGATCATTGGCACGCCAGAGTTGAAGATCCTGTCGCAGCCACGATTTCAATTTGTCCTGCGCGTAGACATCATCGAGCGTGCGCGTGGACTCGATGAAGTCGATCAAGCCGCCGGCGTCCTTCTCGACGAGCTCCTTTTTTAGCTCGACCAGATCAGAAGACGCCAGACGCTGGCCTTCGTGATTCTTGACCTTCAGAAGGCTCTCGATCGAGGTGAGCGTCGCGCCTGCGAACTGGTGCGCGAGCGCATCGAGCTCCCCTCTTTGCTTTTCGAGCGCCACCGGACATTTCGGCGCGATCAGCTCGAGCGCGCTGTGGAGATCGTCGACCGAAGGCAGCGGGATCTGCATGGCAGCCGTTCGGCCGTTGTTGACGAGCAGCGGATGCAGATCGTTGAGATTGTCCGCCACCAGCCAGGTCACCAACTGATGGCGCGACAAGAGATCGTCGGTGGCCCAGTCGCGAATCAGCAGCGCCAGCGCATTCAG
>Ga0207684_10003927_pt1 | contig 14226 bp, 14 predicted proteins | sample KBSK5501metaG_FD_184342 | JGI IMG/M metagenome (GOLD analysis project Ga0207684, IMG submission 184342) | Corn, switchgrass and miscanthus rhizosphere microbial communities from Kellogg Biological Station, Michigan, USA - KBS K5-50-1 metaG... | ecosystem: Host-associated > Plants > Roots >...
CAGGCTCGTCGACGGTGTCGAGGTGCTGGCTGGAGTGCTCGCGGGCCTGCCGGATCATCGGGCCATCCGCCTGGCGCGGGAGTAACAGAACCGTGCGGGATCGGACCACCCTCGGCGCATTCCTGCTCATCGTCCTGCTGGCGGGCGGGAGCGGTGTGGCGATCCGGTTCAGCAACCACGAGCTGGCCCCGCTGTGGGGCGCGACCCTACGGTTCGCGATCGCGACGGTCGTGCTGATGGTGGCCTTGATCGCGTTGCGAATCCCTCTGCCGCGGGGCCGAGCGGCAGTCGGCAGCGCCTTGTACGGCATCCTGGGCTTCGGCATCACGTTCGGGCTTGCGTATTGGGGTCTCGTCGACGTCGGTGCCGGCCTCGCCCAGATCATCCTCGCGCTGGTCCCACTCTTCACATTCCTCCTGGCCGTGGCCCAGGGCCTGGAGCGGTTCCGCTGGCAGACGCTGGTCGGCACGGTCATCGCGCTGGCGGGGATTGCCGTCATCTTTGGGGACCAGGTCCACGCGGCGGTACCGCTGCTCTCGATGCTGGCGGTGTTCACTGGTGCCGTCTCGATGGCCGAAGCGAACGTCGTGATCAAGCGCTTTCCACGGGCGCATCCTGTCGCCACCAACGCGGTGGCCATGGGCGTCGCGACACTGGTGCTGCTGGCCGCGACGCTGGTGACCGGCGAGCCGCGCGCTGCGCCCACCATGGCCCAGACCTGGCTCGCCGTCGGCTATGTGTCGGTAATCGGCTCTGTCGGCGTCTTCACGCTCTTCGTGTACGTGATCGCGCGCTGGTCTGCGTCCGCGAGCAGCTACGTGATGCTGCTCATCCCGCTCGTGACCGTGTCTCTAGGCGCAGTGCTCGACCGCGAGGCGGTCACCTGGGCCTACCTCGTGGGTGGACCGATGGTGCTGGCGGGCGTCTACGTGGGCGTCTTCGCGCAGCCAATTCGGCTTGGTGCGCGGCAGCCGACCTCTGTACCGATGGTGCCGGAGACTGCGCCGGCCGCGTGGGTTGTCGCCGAGGCGCCGCAAACCGACGACGGCCTCGGCAACCCGGGTTGCTCCTGAGGCGAGGCAGGGAGGTTTAGCGCGAGACCATCACCACCTCGAAATTGCTCGCGGTCGGCGGGAAACCGGTGTCGAACTTGGCGTTGACCACCGCGAGTCGGTTACCGTCGCGCGCCACCGTGGTCGGGATCTCGAAATTGGGGTTGGTGATAACGCGCATCACCGTCGCCGACGTGAGATCGGGGCTCAGCTGCAGCTCCGTGACCTGATTCGAGAAGTTCTGCACGGCCCATAACCGCCCAGCCTCGAACAGGATTCCGTCTACGTTCGGCACGTCAGCGCCGGCAATGGGAGCGCTGGCGCCCGTCGAGGGATTGACGGTATAGAGCGTTCCATCTCCCGAATGCGCAACGATCAAGGTCGTTCCATCGACAGAAGCGTCGATGCCGTTCATGTTGAACGGACCTGAGATGTGCGCGGCCGGCCCGCTCACGATGAGCCGGGAAGGCGAGCCAATCGATCCGTCGGCCCCAATCGGCACCCGGTACAGGAACGGGTGTTCGGACTCGGTGAACCACGCGGCTCCTCTGGTGATCACCACGTCATTGATGACGGTTGCCGTCCCGGGATCCGCGAGCTGCAGGACGGCGACGTCGACACCGGTTCGCAGGTCGTAGACGTAGGCCTGCCCTGTGAAGCCACCGGCGACGAACAGCAGGTGGTGCGGCACATCGGCCTTCAGCCCAAGGGCATTCCGGCCAGCAGGAGCGTCAATGAATCGTGCCGCGGTTCCGGTGCGCAGGTCGCCGCGGAAGATGTCGCCGGTGAAGAGCTCCCCGGCGTAGAAGGTCGAGCCGATCCCGCTGGCGATCCCCTCAGCGGAGGTGGCGCCAGGCAGGGTGATGACTCCTGGGAAGGACTTGGCGATGGTGGGGCTGGCGAACGCGGTACCGATGAGCATGGCGGCCGCGAGAGCGCTCCGGAAACGTCGCATTGGGCACCTCGATCTGCAGCTCGGGCGAGCAAAGCGCCGGGGCAGACGGCATCCGACACCTCAAGTTTGCGCGCTTGCGGTTCCGATGTCGCGCTGCCTACCTAGCCACGAGTGCATACGGGGCCGATGAGCACCTTGCGGCGATCAGCCGATTGATCGAGCCGCTCGAATACGTGTCGACCTCACCTGAGGCTGCGCGTTGGGCTGGCGACTCGCGGTTGCGGCGGCATCAGGATGGCCGGAAGCTCGGATTGGGAGACGCCCTCATCGCCGGGACGGCCATGGCCATTGGGGCAACCGTGGTCACGCGGAATCGACCCGACTTCGAGCGGCAGGGAGTGCCGGTAGTCACGTACTAACGTCTTTTGTTGTCGCAATCGGTCAGGCACTCGCGCGTAGAGTGGACCGATGGACATGAAGCTCGAGCTCGTCGCCGTTCCCGTCGCCGATGTCGACCGCGCCAAGGCGTTTTACGTCGACCAGGTCGGCTTTCATCTCGACCACGACCACCAGGTCAACGACCAGCTGCGGTTCGTCCAGCTCACCCCGCCCGGCTCCGCGTGCTCCATTGTCATGGGCGTGGGCATCACCGAGATGGCGCCGGGATCGCAGAAGGGCCTCCAGATGGTGATCGAGGACGCTGAGGCACTCAAGAACGAGCTGCGCGGGCGCGGTGTGGAGACCAGCGATGTCCAGATCATGGAATGGGGCTCGTTCGTCTTCTTCAGCGACCCTGACGGCAATACCTGGTCGCTCCAGCAGCTGCCCGAGGTCCGGATCCCGCCGCTTCCCTGATATGGGCTGTGCCAGGCGGGTATACACGCTGATTGACACCCATATCTGGACGTGCCACCATCCGGCGGATGACGAGCCGCTGCGAGCGCACCAAGCGCACCTACAACCTGAGGCCAGCGACGGTCCGTCGCGTGCGGGAGATGGCCGAGAAATACGGCGTTGCTGCCTCGCAGGATGCGGTCGTCGAGCTCGCTGTGGATGAGCTCGAGCGAAGGCTCCGCGATGAACGCGAGGCTGCCGAATGGGAGACGGCGGCGTCGGATCCGGCATTCCGGGGCGAGGCTGGAGGCTTGGAGGAGGCGTATCGCGAAGCCGATCGCGAGACGTGGCCCGCCTGATCGGCCCCTTTCGCTGGTCGGTGGTGATCGTCGACCTGGATCCGGTCCGGGGGCATGAACAAGCGGGCGAGCGCCGGGCATTGGTCGTCTCCTACGAGCCGTTTCATCGGTCCGGCCTGGCGACGGTGTGCCCCATCACGGCTGCGCGCGCCGAAGCGCGGTATCCAGGCGATGTTCCGATCCCAATCGGCGAGGCCGGGCAGACGCGTGACGGCGTAATTCTCACCAGCCAGGTCCGGACCATTTCGCTCCGAAGGGTCCGCTCCGCGCCATTAGGGACCGTCATGCACGCCGGTCTTCGGCGCGCAGTGCGCCGTGCCCTGGCCCACCATCTCGGTCTGGACCTGCCGGCCATAACTGACGGCGCCCGGTGACTCAGAGCTGGAAGTCGGACTCCAGGGCAGCCATCCCCAGATCGACCCGCTGGACGAAGCCCTTTCGCCCAGTCATCCCCCGACGATCCCAGCCACGCACCGATTGCGATCCCGCGCTTCCGCGTGGAAGGAGTCGGCGCCCAAGGTTACCCTGCGCGCGCGGCAAGCACGCGAGCGATTTCCCCGCGATAGCGGGCGCCTGACGGGTGCCGCGAGAGCCACTCAACGTAGTTGGGATCGGTTCTCGCGAGCTCCTCAATGCTGCGGCCCGCGTAGTGGCCGAAGTCCAGGCGCGTTGGGTCGAATGACGTGACCTCGTCCGACCCGGGTCCCACCGGGAGCCTGCTGCCCTCGCGCGTGATTCCGAACCGCCGAAGGTTGTCTTCGCTGGCCGGCATTGCCTCACCTCTCCCACATGGAACCCCCGGCGTCCGGCGCTGATGCTAGGGCAGGTGTTGCGCGCTGGCAACACCATGCGTTGAGCTCGATTCCCATCGAGTTAGACGATCGTTTCCAGTGATCCCGCACGCAGCGAGAGGGATATGAGAAGGCGCCGTGCCGGGCAGGTCGGCACAGCGCCAAACTAGGATCGGATTGGGCTGCTAGCTCATCGTGCCGGCGAGTACCTTCTCCGGAATCCTCCACTCCGTCAGATGGTCGGAGAGCGCGCGTCGCGCTTCGGCGATCTTGTCGACGCCGATCGCGATGGTCGCCGTCTGACCGGCACCATACTCGACCGGGGCGAAGAGCTCGATGTTCACGCCAGCATCACCAAGTCGCTTGGCGGCCCACGCCACCTGGCCGGGCTTGTTCTCCAGCAAGATGGTGAGCACCGGGGTCTCGTGATACGTGAACCCTTCGCTGTCCAGTGCGCTGCGCACTCCCTTCTCGTCGGAGGCGAGGAACGCCGCGGCGCCCTTGGTGCCATAGCCCAGGCAGAACGCCTCGACGTTGATTCCGCGTCTGGCGATCGTGTCGGCTACCCGGGCCAGTTCACCCGGACGGTTGGCTGCTTCGACGATGAAGGTCTGCATGAGATGGTCCTCCTGCAGCGCCCGTGTTGGGGCTTCCTGCCCGCCCCGATGAGGGGCGGCTGCTGCTGGACGGATCTGCTCGGCAGCGACTCTTTGGACGCTGATCGCGGCGACCCATTTAGGCCGCGCCCGAGGTCCGTCCGACCGCCCTCTATCCTCCAACCCTCGTCGTGGGATGTCCAATCGCGACGACGGTCGAGCGTGGATTTGCCCCGTCGGCGCGGGCATCCTGCACGAAATAGATCGCCGGCCTATGGATCGAACATCTGTGCTATTGCTAGCCGGGAATTCAGGATCAGATGCTGCCGATGAACTGGCGCAGGCGGTCGTTGAAGCGTGCGCCCGTCCGTTGGGCGCTGTGGCCCGAGCCGGCGATCACCGTCCGCTGAGCGCCGAGTCGATCCTCGAGCACGTCGCACACCGCGTCGAAAGCTGGGTGATGCCCGCCCGAAATGACGAGCACGGGGAACCGGGCCTCGCGGATAGCGTCGAATGGAATCTGGGCTTCGGTCGCGTCGCGCTCGACCATCGAAGCGCGGATGGACGCCTCGACCTCTGGCGGCAGTATCTCCGGAAGGTTTGGCGTCGCGCCCACCCGGGCAACGAAGCCCAGCGCGAAGTCTCGGGGCGTCCGGCCAGGGACGGCGTAGTGCTCGGCTACGCGCATGACCAGTGCCTCCACATCGGGATTGCCCGGCGCCACGCCGAAGGCCGGCGGCTCGATCACCGTGAGCGACCGCAGGCGATCTGGCACCTTGGCGGCAGCCAGCATCGACACCACACCGCCGTAGGAATGGCCAACCAGGTGCGTGGCCGGCTCGATGAGCTCAGCGATCTCCCCGGCCTGGACTTCGAAATCGATCCGCTCCAGGGGTGGGTTAGGCGGATATCCAGTCCGATACGGAACAATCAGCCGGTATTCATCCGCGAGGGGCCGCTGGGCGGCCCAGGTCCCCCATCCGCGCAGGACGCTTCCGTGGACGAGCATCACCATCGGTCCATGCTCGCCCGCGCGTTCGACGTGCACCGCGGAAGTCTAGGCTCCATCGGCTACGATCCCGGCGCCAGATGACGCTCTCAGCCGACCAGATCCGCGAGCGCTACACCAAGTACGAGTACCGCATCCCGATGCGGGACGGGGTGCGGCTCTTCACATCGGTCCTGGCGCCAAAAGACTCCTCCACGACGTACCCCATCCTCCTGACGCGCACGCCGTTTGGCGTGAGCCCGTACGGCCCGGATGAGTACGGCGAGCTGACCCTCCAGACCCAGGCCATCCTGGAGGCCGGCTACATCGTCGTGCGGCAGGACGTGCGCGGCCGCCTGATGTCTGAGGGTGAGTTCACCCACGTGACTCCGCATAAGACGGACAAGAAGCCCGGGGACATCGACGAGAGCACCGACACGTGGGATACGGTGGAGTGGCTGCTCGAGCACGTCCCCAACCACAACGGCCGGGTGGGCATGTGGGGCATCTCCTACGGTGGTTTCTTCACGGTGGCCGGGATCATCGACACCCATCCGGCCATCAAGGCCGCATCGCCGCAGGCGCCGGTCGCCGACCTCTTCCTCGACGACGACTGGTATCACGGCGGTGCCTTCATGCTGGCGCACGCGTTTGGCGCGGCGACGGTCTACAAGCCCCAGTCTGAGCCGATGCTCCCGGAAAAGGTCCACGTGCCGTTCGACTACGGGACGCAGGACGGCTACGAGTTCTTCCTGAAGGCCGGACCGATCAGTAACCTGGCGCCGCTCCTTGGAGCTCCGAATCCCACCTGGGACGAGCTGCTGGAGCACTCGACCTACGACGCCTTCTGGCAGTCCCGCGCGATCTGGCGGCACCTCAAGAACATTCGGTGTCCGGTCCTGACCGTTGGCGGCTGGTTCGACGCGGAGGACCTGGCCGGGCCACTGCGGGTGTATCGGGCCATCAAGGAGGCGAACCCCGGGGTCGCGAACAGCCTCGTCATGGGGCCGTGGACGCATGGCGGCTGGGCCGTCCACGAGGGGCACCGCCTGGGCAGCGTGGATTTCGCGGCCGATACCGCGGCGTTCTATCGCGAGCGGGTCCTGGTGCCGTTCTTTGAGTTCCATCTCAAGGACGCCGGTGAGTGGCGGCTGCCGGAGGCCTACGTCTTCGAGACGGGTACCAACCTCTGGCGCGGGTATGACGCATGGCCACCCGCCGGGTCGAAGCCGCAGACCCTTCACTTCCGCGAAGGAGGACGACTCTCGTTTGAGCCGCCGACGGGCACCGATGAAGACGCGGGCGACTCATATGTCAGCGATCCCGCCAAGCCGGTGCCGTTCGTGGGCTACACAACGCTCGGGATGTCTGAGGAGTACATGGTCGCGGACCAGAGATTCGCGGCCACGCGGCCCGATGTCCTGGCCTACGCGACCGAGCCGCTCGAGGACGACCTGTATGTGGCCGGTCCTGTATCGCCTCGACTCTTCATCTCGACAACTGGGACCGATGCCGACTGGGTGGTCAAGCTTATCGACGTCTATCCGCCGGAGCGAGGCAAGCCCCCGCCCATGTACGACGATGAGGCCCCCGACGTGGCCCCTCCCTCGGTGACGCTGGCGGGGTACCAGCAGCTGGTGCGAGGCTGGCCGTTACGTGGCAAGTTCCGACGCAGCTTCGAGGCGCCCGAGCCGTTCAAGCCGGGTGTCGTGGAGGAGGTCAGCTTCACGATGCCGGACGTCAACCACGTGTTTCGACGCGGGCACCGCGTCATGGTCCAGCTCCAGAGCACGTGGTTCCCGCTCATCGACCGGAATCCGCAGACCTTCGTGGACATCCCCAACGCGTCGGCGCAGGACTTCCAGCCGGCCACGCAGCGCGTCCTTCGCTCGCAGGCTCAGCCCTCGGGCGTCGAGATACACGTCCTCGAGGCGTGACGAAGAATGAAGGACGGTTCGACGGGCACGCGTCTCATGCCTGAACTCCGGACGCTGATCGACGGTCTGGTGTTCGGCGAGCAGCCGCGCTGGCATGAGGGGCGTCTGTGGTTTTCGGATTGGGGCACGCAAGAGGTGATTGCCGTCGATCTCGACGGCAATCGCGAGGTCATCCTCCACGGACCGTCGTTCCCGTTGTGCGTCGACTGGCTCCCGGACGGGCGTCTGCTGCTCGTCTCGGCGCGCGACGGTCTGCTCCTGCGCCGCGAGCCCGATGGGTCGCTGGTGACCCATGGCGTCCTGAAGGTGGCATCTGATCCCCCGGCGGGGAATGAGCTTGTCGTTGACGGCCGCGGCAACGCGTACGTCAACGGCGGCGGCTTCGACATGATGGCTGGCGAGCCGTTCGCTCCGGGGGTGATCGCCATGGTCGCTCCTGACGGCTCGACACGGCAGGTGGCGGACGGCCTCGCCTTCCCCAACGGGATGCTGGTCATGCCCGACGGCTCGACGCTGATCGTCGCCGAGTCGTACGCCAAGCGTCTCACTGCTTTCGACATCGATGCGGACGGCGGCTTGTCGAATCGGCGCGTCTGGGCCGATCTCGGGGACGGCGTCCCGGACAGCATCTGCGCGGATGTCGAGAACGCCATCTGGTATGCGGACGTCCCCAACAAGCGATGCGTGCGCGTGCGCGAGGGTGGCGAGGTGCTCGAAACGATCGAGCTCGACCGCGGGTGTTTCGCGTGCGCGCTCGGCGGCACAGACCGCACAACCTTGTTCCTGCTGGCGCAGGCGTGGAACGGACCGGAGAACATGTTCAGAGGTCCGCGATCGGGCGTCGTGCTGATGACCCAAGCACCGGCGGCGGGCGCGGGGTGGCCGTAGGCGACGCGTTGCCCCTGTGGCCCCTTCTTCGATCAGAGCTGTGCCCGGAATACCCGCCACTGGTCTGATATGCCCTTGAGGTCGTGAAGGCCGCGGTCCTCGAATGGGATGCCAGAACCGATGACCAGGTCCTTCACCGTGGACGAAACCAGGATCTCGCCCGGTTCCGCCAGCGCGGCGATGCGGGCGCCGATATGCACCGCGATCCCCCGCACGTCGGCATCGGTCAATTCCACCTCGCCGGCATGCAGCCCAACCCGGATCTCCAGGCCCAGGACGCGTACTGCATCGCGGATCGCGAGGGCGCAGCGGATGGCGCGCGCGGGACCGTCGAAGACGGCCAGGAACCCGTCCCCGGTGGTCTGGATCTCGCGACCGCGGAACCGCTCCATCTCGGCCCGGACCGCCCGATCGTGCGCCTCGAGGAGCGATCGCCAGCGTTGGTCGCCCACGGCAGCTGCGCGCTTCGTTGAATCGACGATATCCGTGAAGAGCACGGTGGCCAGGACGCGATCCGGCTCATCGGTAGGGCGCACGCCGGTCAGGAATTCCTGGATTTCGGAGACCAGCCGCGCTTGGTCACCGGCCCACGGCAGGTTCTCGTCGCCGGGAAGCTCCAGGTACCGGGCGCCGGGGATGTGTTCGGCCAGGTAGCGGCAATGCTCCACCGGAATGCGCGCTGACTTCGCATGGCCAATGACGAGCGTGGGCACGCGAATCGCAGGCAGCACGCTTCGGACGTCGCCTTCGTAGAGCATCTTCAGCATGGCGCTCGCGGTCCCCGGGCTGGATGACTGGCGCTCGTAGGCTGCGAACGCCTGCAGCACGGCAGGGTCCTGCGCCTCCTTGGGTGCCAGACGATGGAGCAGGATGCCCGAGCCCCAGCCAGCACCAATCGATTCCCCTTCCTCAGGCGGGAATGTGCGAGGCAGCCAGGGAAGGTAGTCATCAGCTCCCAGCAGGCGCGCGTAGCCGTCTACCAGCACGAGGGCGGAGGTACGCTCCGGATAGGTGGCGGCAAACAGGATGGTCAGGTAGGAGGCGCCGATCCCGGACAGCAGCGCGGTGCGCGTTGAGCCCACCGCGTCGAGGACGGCCCGGATGTCGTCCATCCACTCCTCGAGCGTTGGCAGGCCACCCAGCGGAACGGGGTCGGAGAGGCCGGTGCCGCGCTTGTCGAGAAGGATCAGCCGGCTGAACGACGCCAGCCGCTCGAGCATGTGGGCGAGCGGCGGGACGTCCCACTGCGCGTCCACATTGCTCCACCACTGGTCGACAAAGAGGACGTCAAGCGGCCCCCCTCCAAGCGTCTGGTAGGCAATGTGGACGTCACCCGAACGGGCGTATCGGGTCTCCGGCCGCGGCACGCGGCGAGGGTACCGCCTTCTCGGTCATCGTTGCGCGCCAACGAAAAATGGGCCCCGACCGTGGAGGCCGGGGCCCATCGCTCAGCGGATCCCCCTACGGCGTGGGATCGGGGAAGCTGCCGCCGAGGATGTCGGAGTTGCCGAAGGTGGCCGGGCAATCCACCTGTGGAGCAGGCCGCGGCACGGAGGTGTCTCCGGTCCGCAATGCCATCCTCCAGGCATCCAGGGCCGGGCAGTCCGCAGCGTTGTGGGTGTCATTCCACACGGCTGCTGCGTACCCGCTCGTGGCGACCGCGTACACGTAGTCACCCAGGAACTCGGCCGTCAGTCCGTTCTGGCTGCTTCCGCGCGGGTCTCCCGGTGCAGACCGATGGAGCTCCGCCCAGCCAGTCGGCGTCCCACCGGCGCCGATGTCTGCGTGCTTAACGACGCCGACCAGGACTCGTGGATCGGTGGTGTTGGTCCGATATGGCGTCGTGAACGCGTTGTACACGACGTAAAGGTCCGTGCCGGTAGGCGAGAGGGCCGCGGCTGCGTAGTAGCCACGATCGCCCGCCGTCTGGATCTGTGCGGGGGCGGACCAGCTCGATCCGCCGTTGGTCGAGTAGCTGAACATCACTGCCTCGTGGTTGAGGCCCGGCGAGCCATCGGCCCAGGTGTCGACGATCTCGTTCGTCGCGCCCGCGCCCGTTGGTGCGCCATTGGCGATGTCGATGCTCGGCGAAGCTGCCAAGTCCATGCGAGCACCGGCGATTCCGTCTTCGACGCATCGGCCGATGACCGGATCGACGTTGAAGCAGCCGTCGTTCATGAGCTGGACGGCTCGGGGCTGGGTCCACGTCTGTCCGCCGTCGAACGACTTGACGAGCTCGTGCGTCCCATGACCGGGGGTGCCGATCTGGAAGTGGGCCATCATCACGTACACCACACCGTGGCTATCCGTGCGGATGGTGCATCCGCTCCGATTGCCGTGCTGGAAGTTCGCGGCAGCGGGTGTGATCTGCCTGGTCTGCCAGGTGTCGCCACCGTCGCGCGAGATCGAGACCCTCACCGGTAGCGGGAAGGAGTTGCCGTGCGAGTTGCTCTCGAACGCGGCGTTGCAGACGTAGACCCTGCCGAAGAAGGGGCTGCTCGCCGCGTTATCGGCCCAGATCTGCTCCTTGTCGCTGAAGGTTGTGGAGCTCTGCCGGCTGACGACCACTGGCGCCATCCAGGCATTGCCGTTACCGGCAGCGGCTGCGGCCACATTGTCCGTACGCGAGACAGCGACGGCTTCCGCTCCCTTGAAGGCGGTTTCCCCGCGGACTGCGGACAGGTTGGCGGTGAGGTTTGCGTAGTACAGGCGCGAGCCATTCGCCCATGAGAAGTGGCCGGATGCGTCAGGAACCGGGCCAAAGGAAAGCGCTGGGTCGCCATCTGACACGAGGCCGCTCTCGAAGTACTTCGGCAGCGTGCCGATGGGTCCTACCGTGGGTACACATGCGGCAGGGCCGAGGCAGTTCCGGGCGGTCAGTCCGGTGTAGGTCGGCTGGACCCAAGTGGCGCCGCTATCGAAGGAGAAATAGATGCCCGATACGCCGATGCCTGCCGTGAACGGGCAGGTGGTGGGATTTCCGGCGTTGCAGGCCTCCATGTCGATTTCGTCATTGGCACCCGCCGCCAGGATTGTCGGGTGATTCGCGTCCACCGCGATCGCGGGCTCGTTCTGTTTGTTCTGCGAGAAGGGAGTGGTGGGGCTCGCGACGGTGACGAGGGTGTCACCTGCCGCCAGGGTCAGCGGCGCAATGGCCAACAGCATGGCGGTGACATAGACAGGGATACCTAACCAGGAACGCCTGGAGATTCGCACGGGAGGGTCCTCCTACAAGCTCCGGTAGCGCCGAGAGCTGGTTCGGGTATCCCGGCGGGCGCCAACCGGCCGATCCGACGCCTACGCTTCGACGACGTATGTTGGCGCATTCTGCATGCCGTCCTGCGAGAGGGTGGTGCGTGCTGTCCACACCTGGAGCCTGTACGATCGCTGGCACTGTGACCAGGCTGGCGACGAGCCGCGACCAGACCCTTCCGTCGCCGTTGCACGCAGACATGATCGAGATGCTGCGGGCGGCGCGCGCCGCCGAGCGCGAGATCTTCGGCGGCATCTCTCCCGACCGACGCGAGGAGCCAAACACCATCGGTGAGTGGTCGTTCAAGGATGTGTACGCCCACCTCGTGGCGTGGCGTGCGGTCGAGGCGCGCGACCTGGAGCGGACCACACGCGGCGAGCCCGGTGTGGCTCCGGGCGACCCCGGGCCTGAGATTCCTACCGACGAGGCGAACGAGATGCTCCACGCCAAGTACGCCTCTCACTCCTGGGATGACGTGGTCCGCGAGGCCGATGCTAGCGTCGAGGCGCTGGTCGACGTCATCGGTCGAAGCTCGACCAGCGCGCTGTGCGAGTGTGAGGGCATGCTGGTTGGCATCGGCGCCAACGGGTCCAACCACGCCATGGGGCACCTAATCGACATCGCCAACCTGACCGGCGCGCACGCGCGCTTCGACACGCTGGCGCGGACGATCGAGGAGGTCCTGGCGCGCGGGCACCTGCCGCCTCACGACAGCGGGGTGATGCTCTACAACCTGGCCTGCTATGAGGCGCTCGCCGGCGATACGGAGGATGCCCGGCGGCTGCTCCGGACTGCCTTTGCGCATCGGCGCGACCTGTTGACCGATGCGACGAGCGATCCCGACCTGGCCTCCGTCCGCGATGAGCTGGAGTCACTCGCCACCGCATAAACCTAGGCAAACACCCGCACGAGCATTAATGCTTGAGGTAATCGGCTCGATAGCCGAGTATGCTCGGGTATCGCGCGTGGAGCACGACATCGCGACTTATTGGCTAGACCTCTTTACAGGCAAGACGTGGGAGGAATTCCTCGCGGCAGGCGGGACTGTCTCCGGATTTCGAGAGACAAGATGCAAAACCGTATTTCGCTTGAGCCCCGGCGATTACTTGCTGTGCTATTTAACCGGCGTTTCGCGGTGGATTGGCGTCCTAGAGGTCACCGGGCCGCCGTTCAAGTCTGCTGATCCCATCTGGAAGGATGAGACCTTCCCCTGTCGAGTACCCGTCAAGGTACTGGTCGCGCTCAAGCCTGAGACGGCTGTGCCTGTGCTAGATCTGAGAGACAGGCTGTCCGTATTTCAAGGACTCAAAAACCCTATTCTCTGGAGCGGCGCCTTTCGGGGCTCTCCGGCTCGCTGGAAGCCAAGCGATGGCGAGGCAATTGTCGCCGCGCTCACTGAAGCCTCGAGTCGTCCAACAATCCGCCCGGTTGACGCGAAAAAGTTGGCTCGGCGACCTGTTGCAATAGCAAGTGAGATAGGGCCCGTAACTTTCCCCGACGAAACCGCGGGATTACCGCTGGGCGAAAGCCCACTCGACGAGGGAGTTGCGGCCGCTACCGTCCACACCGAGATCCAGGCCCTGCTCTTGAAGTTGGGTAAGGCGATGGGCCTGGATGTTTGGGTCGCAGCCAATGACCGCAGCCGGATCTTCGAGGGGATAGCCCTGGGTGCAATGCCCGGCATGAGGTCAAGCCTACCCACACAGTTCGCTGCGCATGCCCAGAAGATCGTCTCCCTAATTGATGTCTTGTGGCTCGACGGGACTGCGATCGTAGCGGCGTTTGAGGTCGAAAGTACGACCAGCATCTACTCGGGCCTATTGCGGATGGCTGATCTTCTTGCGCTGCAGCCAAACGTGAGCATTCCGCTTTACATCGTCGCTCCTGATGACCGCCGTGATCGCGTCTTGCAAGAAGTCAACCGACCCACCTTTAGCCGATTCAAGCTCGCCGAGCTGTGTAACTACATTCCCTTCTCCGCAATTCGGGAAGCAGTCGGCGGCGGGGCCCGATACCTTCAGTACCTCCGCCCGGGCTTCCTCGCTGAGCTTGCAGAACCCTGCGTTATCGAGCTCGCTTGATCTGGGATCCGCGACCCATGCGCTGGGGCGTTGGACGGCAGCAGCCCAGCTACATCTAGGGCGTTTAGGCGGCGACCCGACGGTAGACGGCGGTCTGCCAGAACGGGCCACGTCGGACGTGGATCGGTTCGAAACCTGCGGCGCGGACCGCGGCGTCCACCTGGCGATCGGGATGGATGTAGAGGCGATCTCCCGGCCTGAAGAGGCCGACGACCATATTCGCCAGCGTTGCGCCAGCGCGGAGCCACCATCGGCTCACCGGGTAGACCAGACCATACAGCCGCAGCGTGCGCGCGGTGGAGGCCGCCACCAGCTCACGCCAGTCCGCATAGCAGCACACCACGCGGCCCAGGGCCACGACATCTGCCGGACCGATCTCGTCCGCGAGCGCCACGTAGTCACCTTCGACGAACTGCCAACGGTCGGCGGTGCCCTGGCGCTCGGCTTCCTCGCGGGCGGCAGCCAGGAAGGCGGGCGAGCCGTCGATGTCGGTCAGGTGGCCCACTCCGGCAGCCACCAGCGCGTGACCGATGGCGCCGATCCCGGCACCGA
>Ga0207684_10003929_pt1 | contig 14224 bp, 14 predicted proteins | sample KBSK5501metaG_FD_184342 | JGI IMG/M metagenome (GOLD analysis project Ga0207684, IMG submission 184342) | Corn, switchgrass and miscanthus rhizosphere microbial communities from Kellogg Biological Station, Michigan, USA - KBS K5-50-1 metaG... | ecosystem: Host-associated > Plants > Roots >...
CACACAGCAAAACTATCCACTCCAGGCGGTCTTTCACTTCTCACCTCTTACTTCTCACTGGAATGCTGCCTCCACACCCACCCAGACCTAATGTGGTTGCGGCTTTGCCGCGCTGCGACCTTCTGTTCGGATTTCTGTTAGTCGGCCTCGAGCGGCGTGCTGCGCCAAAAGCGTGGCGCTCAGTTCTCGGCGGTGACGGCGGTGGCGGCGGTGGCGGCGTTCAGTTCCCGGCGATCACGGCGATCCCGGCGTTACTTAACCCATCTACCCCCGGGTGAACTGAGAATCGGCACGATGCCGTTGACTGCATCGTCGCGATTCGCGTAATCCGTTCGACCTATTGCCCCGATCATTCTGGTGTCTGTCGCATACCAGAATTTTTCACTCATGCTCTCGCCGGTGTGGCAGCCCCAGCTCTTGACGAAGCTGTCTCGTACAAAAAGGTTTCGCTTTAGCGCTGCGAGATCATCCTCGTGGAGCCACGATTTGGAGCCGCTTGCTACCTGATTCGAGTAATCGAACATAAAGCATTTCTGATTGGAGTGACCGAAATACTCTAAGCTTGCTATCTTTACCGAGGCGCGAGGTTGTCCATGATTCAGATAAGCGATCACATCGCGACCGTTTCGGATCGGAACCAGATTAATCCTGTATTTGTCGCGCACGGTGTAGACAAGCGCGACCAGGTCTCTCTTCTCCTGGGCAGAACGGGTGACATAACCATCGAGGTAGATTAGAAGAGTGATCGTCGCGCCTGGGCTACCACTAAGGATTTTCTGGATCTGCTGGATCCGTGTTCTGGAGGAACGGATGAAACAGCCCCAATACTTATCGTGCGGCTCGTTCTTAAATTTTTCCCACTTCTCGAGGGAAGGCGCACCACAGAGAATGATGTACTCCAACCGATGCCCGTTCGCCGGAAGCGGAAGCGGTTCCGCGACATTTTGCCCCCACGCAACACGGGCCAATAGGCAGACGAAAATAAAGATTCCCGAGAGATGCCGCATTTCGCGTAGTGGCGTATGACCACCAGCATGAAGCCCGGTCGCTGCACAAATAGCAACCCCTTCAGTGACGTTTCACGTTTCACGTTCCGGGTTCCGGCTTCCCAGAAGCGACCTGAACAGAGCTTGTCGCTAGAAATACGCTCTTTTTCTTACCATTAGTCGGGACTGAAAAATCACGACTATCATCAGAAAAACGCCTCGAATAACCGATTGCCAGTAGGCTGAAAGACTGATCCAGCCAAGACCGTTCTCGAAATTCAGGATATTGAAGATCAGGCCGAGCAGCAGTACACCGGCAAGCGTCGTGAGGACCGAGCCTTGACCGCCGGTCAGCAGTGTTCCTCCGACTACGACCGATGCGATGGCAAACAATTCCCAGCCGACTCCTTCGACTGGTTGTCCCGCTCCGAACTGGGCCGCAAGAATGACTCCAGCCAAACCAGACAACGCACCGCTGATGAGATAAAGGAAGAACTTGGTCCGATCTACTCCCAGGCCCATCAGCCGCGCAGCCTCTTCGTTTCCCCCAATCGCTAAAACGTATCTGCCAGAAGCGGTCAAGTTCAGGCAGATCGCACCAATGAGATAGGCAACAACTGCAATCCAAGCCGGAATCGGGAAGCCGAGAAAATCGCCCTGGCCGATAACAGTAAAATCGGTGTCGTAGGAAACCGCGACCGACTGATTATGTGCTAACAACAAGGCAGTACCTTGCGCCGCCAGCATGATTGCAAGCGACGAGATGAAGGGCGGAATTCTCAGCCGAGTAATGATTGTTCCGTTCAGGAATCCCATAACGGCCCCTGCCCCAACACCGCCGGCTACCCCGGCCCACAAACCGTAAGGGCTAAGCAGTGCAGAAACAACGCTTCCCAAGGCTGCAGTCGTGCCCACCGAGAGATCAATGCCGCCACTAATGATCACAAAGCACATCCCGAGTGACACCAGCGCAAACATCGAGTTGTAGCGCAGGAATGTGAGAACATTGTAGGTCCCAAGAAAGTTCTCGTAGCGAAAATTACCGAACACAATCAGCAGAACGAGCGCGATCAGCACACTGTTTTGGCTGATCAATCGAACGATCTTAGTCGGATCTTTTCGCGGTTTGCTCATGAGAGATGGGAGGATGGGACGGACAAGACTTATGTGACGTATAGGACCAATGGGACAAATAGGACCGATGTTGTTATCGGGCGGCTCCTTTCTGTTGAATGAACACGGCGCCGACGATGATCGCGGCTTTCACCACCAGGGCTGCGGCATCCGGGACTCCGTTTGCCAGGAGCGTGTAGCGAACCAGCTGGATAATGAGTGCGCCGATCAATGTACCTGTCACCGAGGCGCGTCCGCCGGTCAGCGGTGTCCCACCAACCGCCACTGCCGCGATTGCGTCGAGTTCCATGCCCAGGCCGACGAGGTTCGCGTCGGAGGATGAATTGATCGCGATTACAATCAGACCGGCCAGCCCCGAACAAAGGCCGCTGATCAGATAGACTGCTAACTTTACGCGACTGGCCGGGATTCCGGAAAGCCGGGCTGCTTCTTCGTTCCCTCCCACCGCCACTAGCTGCCGGCCGAAAACTGTGAATCGAAGAGCCCACACGGCCATCGCAACAATCAACAGCATCAGTATCGCCTGCAGAGGAATTCCAAATGGGCGCGCCAGTCCAATCACCTGAAACGCCGGCATACTGAACGGCTGGAGATTTCCATTCGTTACCACCTGAGCAATCCCTCGACCGGCAATAAAAAGGATGAGCGTCGCCACGATTGGCTGAATCCGGAACCGGGTCACAAGCCAACCGTTAAAAGATCCAAAGAGCCCTGAGACCAGAACTGGCAAGACAAACGCGAGCGGCACACCCCAGCCGGGTGGGATTGATTTGTTCAAGAAAATGAGCGGCGCTAGAGCGCCCGCGATCGCCATCAACGAGCCGACGGATAGATCAATGCCACCCGTACCGATCACAAGCGTCATCCCAACGCCGACGATCACAATGTTGCATACCTGGGTCAGGTTAACGTTTAGAGTCTGCCAGCTCAGAAAATGCGGCGTCCAGATAAGGTTAAAAACGATCAATAGCAACAAGGCAACCAGAGTTCCGTTCTTGGCCAGCAACCTCCTGAATCGCTGCTGGGCTGCAGGTTTCGGAGCTGGCCGTCCGGGCGGCGACACGGTTTCTGGAATGTCCCGCAATGGCGCAGTCACCGCTGCGGTTGATTGATCCGGCGGCGACGGCGATTGGATCTCGCCGTAGTCTTTAGCCAAGGCGGAAGCGTCGCCCTCCGGAAGCGATCCGTTTGTAGACGCCGGCCCAGCAGGCACCCGCGCATGGAGCGCTGCAGTGCCATCGGCCATCGCAGCCATGATCGACTCCTCATCAATCTGGTCGGCCGAGAATTCTGCGACCGTGCGACCCTCACGCAGCACAAAAACTCGATCTGACCCCTCCACGACTTCCTCCATTTCCGAGGAAATCATCAGGACGCCGAGACCATCTACCGCAAGCTGGGCGATAAGACTTTGAATCTCGGCTTTTGCACCGACATCGATGCCGCGAGTCGGTTCATCCAGAATCAACAGTCGTGGATTCAGACAGAGCCAGCGCGCCAGTAAGACCTTCTGCTGGTTGCCTCCCGACAATTCACGGATCGGCTGGTCGACGCTCGCGCATTTGATGCCGAGCCGCTGGACAAACTTTTCTACAACCTTCGCCTGTTCGTTCTCATCTACTATTCCGGTTCTTGCCAAAAGGGGCAGCAACGCAAGAGTCAAGTTCTCGCGTACAGACAAATCCGGAACAATCCCGTCAAATTTTCGATCCTCGGAACAATAGCCAATTCCAGCGGCGATCGCGCTGGCTGGCGCTTTTGGAGTGAATGGGGCGCCGTTAAACTCCATTGCGCCTTTATCTGGCCGATCAGCACCAAAAACCGCTCGGGCTACTTCACTTCGTCCAGAACCGAGCAATCCGGCCAGACCGACAATTTCACCCGCACGCACTTCGAGGCTCGCGTCACTGACCCGTCGCCCAAGCGACAGATTCCGAACAGAGAGCAGCGAATTATCTGCGATGCGGTTTTTCGCGCTCTCAGCTTCACCAAAAGCCGTTTGCTTACTGGTGGCCGATTCCAGTTCCCGGCCAATCATTGTTGTCACCAGAGACAACTTTGACAAGCTAGTCAGCGATCCAGTCACAACCGTTCTTCCATCGCGCATCACGGTGACGCGATCACAAACAGCGTATAGCTCGTCGAGTTTGTGACTCACGAAAATTACAGAGACACCTGACGACTTAAGCTGGCGGATTACCTGAAAAAGCACCGCGACCTCCTGATCATCCAGCGACGATGTCGGTTCATCCATTATCACCAGTTTCGAATCGAAACTAACCGCTCTCGCGATTGCCACCATCTGCTGGATCGCCGTGCTGCATTGGGACAGTGATTGCCGTACATCCACCTTGATTCGGAACCGGCTTAACAACTCTTCCGCTTCGCGATGCATCCGCGCCCAATCGAGAAATCCAAATCGCCGCCGTTCGCGGCTCAGAAATATGTTCTCAGCCACCGAGCGGTACGGGATGAGATTGATCTCTTGATAGATCGTGCTGATGCCGCCTTCCTGCGCAGCCTTGGGCGAGCTCGCAGAGAACGGAGCGCCATGGAATGCTATTTCTCCGGCGTCTTTGGAATAGTAGCCGGTCAGAATTTTGATCAGGGTCGATTTGCCCGCTCCGTTTTGACCGATCAGGGCATGAACTTCCCCGGCTTCAACCTCGAGAGAGGCGCCAATTAGCGCCGGGATGCTGTTGAAGCTCTTGTCGATGCCGCGCATCCGGAGGAGAGGCGCGGAGAGAGTGCTAGTGTTGGTGCTGGTGCTAGTAGCAATTCTCGACGGCTCGGTCATCGCTTACCTATTCGTAATCCGTAATCCGTGATCCGTAAACCTTGATGCGGGGTGGGCGCGCACGGATTACCGACTACGGACCACGGATTACGGTTTACGGCTTACGGAGCGGGGAGGCGAAGACTCCCCGCTCTCGCTCTAACACTCACACTAGCACTAACACTCAATATGCTTCGGCGACGTGGTCTTTCGCGTTGCTATCATCGAAGAGCCGATCGTCGCTCTTGATCCATGTGTCAATCTTCTTGCCTTTCGCGTAAGCTTCCATTGCATCCATTCCTTTCGTCCCTAAGCGTGGATTGCATTCAACGGTGCAATTCAGCTTCCCATCGACAATGGCTTGCAAACCATCCTTTTCGCCGTCAATGCTGACGACGATAACATCTTTGCCCGGCTTTTTGCCGGCGGCTTCCAGCGCGGCAATCGCGCCTAAAGCCATTTCATCGTTATGCGCATAGATCGCTGTAACGTCTGGATGCGCTTGTAGCAGCGTCTCTGCAACCTGACGGCCTTTGTCCCGGGCAAAATCGCCGCTTTGCGACGCCACCACCTTCATGTCGGGATACTTCTTCAAAGCCTCCATGAAGCCCGCTTGGCGATCGTGGGCCGGCGAAGATCCGGTTGTTCCTTGCAGCTCAATGATCGTCGCTTTGCCGTTCGTCCTTTTTGCCAGCCACTCGGCGGCGCGCTTCCCTTCGTCAATGAAGTCCGAGCCAATAAAGGTCAAATAATCACGACCAGGTTTTGCTACCGCTTCGTCGACGCGCCGATCAAGACAGATGACGGTAATTCCGGCTTTCTTCGCTGCCATCACAGCAGGAACCAACGGTTTTTCTTCGCGGGGAGCGAGAAAGATGATATCGACACCTTGGGCAATCATACTGTTTACATCCGCTACCTGTTTAGCGGCTGATCCCGCTGCATCGGTGTAAACGAACTGATAGCCTCGTTTTGCTGCCTCTGATTTGACGCTCTCAGTCTCAGCCAGACGCCATGGGTTATTCGATTCGGTTTGTGAAAAACCGATCTTGTAACTCTTCTTTTCTTTGAGTTTTGGCAACTCTTGTGCGCAGGCCGTACCAATAGATCCAACAGCCAGGACAAGCGCCAGGCCGCCGTGGAGGAACTGTTTTTTCATCGTATTCTGGGGTTTATTTGACGGGTTCTTTTAAGTCAACAATGATAGCTCAGCCGATCTGGAACGACAAATGATCGGCGTCGCCGTGAACGATCACATCTATTCGATTTCCGTTGCGACCACCAGAAAGAAATTGTGAGTAGGGCGGCAGACCTCTGCCGTCGCGACCGAGCGCAAACCACAGGAGGGGCTCTGTCCCTGCGCTGAGAATGCTGCTGATATACGCCATGGATGTTGGCGGCAGGGCCTGCCGCCCTACAACGCGACCTGAACCCAAGACGTCCAAAAGGCCAGGAAATCAATAACGCCGCAACAACAGAAAGCTGATCAGCCGCAAATTGATCGGTTGAAATTTGCCGTTAATCGCATAGCGAGACCGGTTACCGAGCTGTACTACAATATTTGCCCCGCTTTCAGCAGCGCTTGCCCGCACGCTCTTCAACACCGGCTCAATCGGCAGAGCAGCGTCTTGCTGAACAGCAATTGTTCCAATTTTGATGAACTGTCCCTGCGGCCTTTGCATCAAGAATTGAACAGAACTTTGCGAGACCGGCGGATATCCCGGCGCAGTAGATTGAGCCTGGCGCCGGTGTAAAGCGCAGCCACTTAAGAAGACAAGCGAGACGAGCAGGCAGGCTGCTATCGTTTTACACAGCATCCTCGCCAGTCTGCACGATTCTTACAATCCCATCAATGCCAACGGCGTCCGAAAGAAGTCCGAATTGGAGGGCGGCGCTTCCGCAACCTCCTGTCTCCTGTATTCTGTCTCCTGCCTCCTACGATTTCCGCTCTCCCTGCTTCCGCACTGCGTGGCCATTGCTCTTTCCATTTCCGTTCAGGTGGAGCAGAGGTCGCTCGGTTAACCGGGTCTGGAAATGCCCTGGAAGCAATGTTACGGCTCGCGCCTTGCGAACCTCAGTTCCATCAGCATAGATAATCGCGGTATCTGGCGCGTAGTCGACAATCATCTGCCGGCAATTACCACACGGAGAAACAATCTTGTAGCCCTTCCCGTCGTCCGAGCGTTTCACCGCAACGATTGCGCTCAATTGATGATCGCCAACCGTAAAGGCATTACCGATTGCGATCGTTTCGGCGCATGGGCCATAGCCGCAAGCTTTGATGTTTACTCCGACATAGATCTTTCCGCTCACCGTGCGCAGTGCACAGCCAACGGTGTGCCGTTCCGGAGCGTATACGCGTTCTAGCGCTTGAATCGCTGCATCCAATAGCTCCTGATCCTGGTCATCTGCGGCCAAAGCAGCCGAGTCCTCACTGATTACACGCTTTTGAAGTTCCATATCGTTTTGCCAACGAGCCCTGGAGCGCAACTCTTACATCATGCCTCCAGAAGCGCAAGACGCTAACGGGATGAGAATGTGAGTCCTAGTATGAGTATAAAAAGACGCAAAAACACTGAGTGTGAGAAAAACGCTGCCCAGCCAAAACTGACTCATATACATACTTACGCTTACGCCCACACTCAGTATCACACTCGTTTCGACGTGTCTCCCCTCATTTGAATTCGGCTGAGCACGCCCAAAATTTAGTCTGACAAGATCGAATGACACATTTTCGTCGCCCTCACAGCCGTCACCGCCACCACCCACGTCGAGTTGCAAGCTCAACCCATCCCGCAGCGGCCGGACTGGAAGCTTGGTAGCCGCAAATCCTCCGGATTGACCGTGGGTCGACCTTCCAGGTGGACATTAAGAGCGTGCGCCGTTCCAATCCGGCGTTCCCTCCCGTCGTTGTCGGCGATGTCGGCGATGCCGGCGATGACGGCGTTAATTCCTCGACCAACCATAGAAAATGCGTTATGGGTAGGCCGCCGGGAAGAAAGCTGCGTAGGATGAAAGCCGCGTACATTTGTTTGTTGCCGTTGTTGTTCGTTTCCAGTGCGTTGGCCCAACAGCGAATTGAGATCGATCTCACCAATCAGACCGCCTACCTGATCGATCGGGGCCGAGTCGTACTGCAGTCACCGGTTTGCTCCGGGCGCCCGGGACACGAGACGCCGACTGGAACCTTCAAAATCACCGATAAAGATATTAACCATTCATCGAGCTTTTACGGTTTTATCGGAAACCCGATGACCAAGCAGATTGTCATTCCGGATGCCGACAAAGATATGGCCGTTCCTCCGGGACTCGAATTTGTGAACGCACCGATGCGTTATTACATGCAGTTTCAGCCGGCGGTAGGGATGCATTCCGGGTACCTTCCGGGCCACCCTGGTTCGCACGGATGCGTTCGCATGCCGCAACAATACGCAACTGCATTTTTCCAGGCAATCGCGATCGGTACACCGGTGCATGTTTACGGACATCCACAGCTGGGCCGCGCCTACTGGGCGTCGCCGCGGAATCAATTCGCCTCTTCTCCGGTTCGTACCGTCGCATTCAATCAGCCTGGATTCCTGCAACGACCTTTCGCTCAGGCCGGATTCACCTCCCGCTCTTTTGGTGATAACAACGCTTTTAAGCGGTCTCGTGAAGCGGCATTTGGTCAGTTCGACCGAGAATGGGAGGCCAAAAAGCAGGCGCTGGACCACGAGAAAGACGCTCTGGAGGATCGTAAAGATCGCGCGGAAGGCTGGGCTAAGGAACAGTTACGCGCCCAGATCAAGCAGATCGAACAGCTCAAAGACGAACTCGAAATCCGGCGTGACGCAGCCAAAGAAATGCTCAAACGCCATTGGGGCGGGGATTAGCGCGCCTCAGCGCGCTAGGTTTTCGGTTATCGGTTTTCCGTTTTCAGTTTTCGGTTCTGTAGCCTCCAGCCAAGCAAGGCCTAAACTTGAAATTACACCAGCGCCTCCGAAGGATTCTCTAAAATCGAATAAGTCGAGCGCCCATATTCAAGTTCTATTCCGTAACCCCCAAGGCGCGGAATAACTGAACTGAAAACCGATAACCGAAAACTGAAAACCGACAACAACCCCGAAAGCTTTCGGGGTTACAGGTAGCCGTCAGTTTTCATTTTCTCCTCGATCCGCTTGGCCTCGGCGTCGCGTTCAGCTTTCTTTTTAGCTTTCCACGCCTCATACGATTTGCCGTCGGCAGCGTCTTTGCCGCTGAAGACTAATTTCGCGATCTCGGAGTAGGCGACTTGGCGCGGCTGATCCGAGCCTTTGAGGAGAAGTGAAACGGATGGTGGGTCCCCCGCAGGTTCACGATTGAATAGGTAACCTTCGATTCTTTCCCCGGAGCGCAGTTCCAGAGTCACATCACCGCGGTAATCGAATGCTTGTTCAAACGCAGCATTCCGTTCTTCATCGGTTGACAGAACAAACTCGCGGCCTTGAAGAATTTCTTCCGGTGGCGCCGCCGGTTCGGTTTTTTCAAACGTAGGCATTACAGAGGGCGGTTAGGGGCCAAGGTCGCGCGAACAGTCCGGAAAAATCCGGCCAACGAACCAAAAGTGTCGTCCACTGCGGTTGCCTCGTAACCTGAATGCACCATACAATTGCTGCACTTCGAGTTACCGCTCTTCGGGCCGTACTTTTCCCACGCAGTGAGCTCCATCAGCTCCGCAAAACTCTTGGCGTAGCCATCCTGGAGCAGGTAACACGGTTTCTGCCACCCGAAGATGTTGTAAGTCGGCATCCCCCAAGGAGTGCAATCGTAATCGATCTCGCCCTGGAGAAACTTGAGAAACAACGGGGACAAGTTGAAGCGCCAGCTTTTGTCGGGATTGCCCAGGATCTGTTTGAACAGCTCGGTACTACGTTTCTTCGCCAGAAAATGCTCTTGATCGGGTGCTTTTTGATAGCTGTATCCAGGCGACAACATCATGCCCTCAACACCCAGCGCCATTGCTTCATTAAAAAATTCTCGGACTCGTTCCGGATTCGCGCCTTCAAACAGAGTTGTGTTGGTGGTCACACGAAACCCGCGTTTGAGCGCTTCTTTAATCCCCTCGACCGCCGTTTTGTACGTGCCGTCGCGACATACCGCTTCGTCATGTTCCTCTTGCAGACCATCGAGGTGAACCGAAAAGGTCAAATACTGCGAAGGCTTGAACAGATCCAGCTTGCGCTTCAGCAGAAGCGCGTTTGTGCAGAGATAAATATATTTCTTCCGTTCAACCAACCCCGCCACGATCTCGCCGATCTCAGGATGGATCAGCGGTTCACCGCCTGGAATCGAAACCATCGGCGCACCACACTCTTCGGCGGCAGCCCAACACTGCTCCGGAGTCAATCGCCGGCTCAAGATATGTTCCGGATACTGGATCTTGCCGCAGCCTGCACAAGCCAGGTTGCAACGAAACAGCGGCTCAAGCATCAGAACCAATGGATACCGCTTACGTCCACGGAGTTTTTGCCCCATGACGTAAGTGGCAACTGTAAACATTTGACTGAGTGGTACCATAGGCCGATCTGGGCTATTAATGACCGACTGGTCAGCCATGTCAAATGGAAAAGCCAACAGCGCCGTCAATGCCAACAATGCCATCAACGATTCCCTGTAACTCGCCCTCTTCGTCGTCCTTGTCCTCGATCACGACCCTACGAAAAAAGACCGCCCCCCACGCTGCAGAAAGATGTATTTCTTCGCCTCGCCGGATATCTCGACGACGAGGACGAGTTCGAGTACGAGTACGATTCCCCAACTAGCACTAGGACTAACACCAGCACTCTCCCCCATGCCTCGAAAAAGGGACGAACACGGAATGAAGATCCGGCTGATGAAAGCCGCGATGTCGGCTTTCATCAAAAAAGGGCTCAATCTTTGCACCATGGACGACGTGGCCAAAGAAGCCAACGTCGGGAAAGGGACCAGCTATCTCTATTTCAAGAGCAAGGAAGAACTGATGGTCGTCATGTACGAGCATTACGCGCTCCAGACTCTTGAGCTGCAAAAGAAATTGATCGCGGAAGCCGGCGATTTGAGCCCGCGAAAATTGCTGGACCAAGTCTGCAGCGAACTACTGGCGGATGCGTTCCGGCACCGGAAAATGTTCGGTCTCTGGTTCCAGTTTCTTGCCCTGAGTTCTTCCCCAAGACTGAAAGGGACAGTGAAACGAATTCTCGCCAACAACTACCGGAGCCATAACGAATACCTCGAAGAAATTCTCGAGCGCGGAATCCGGGCCAACGAATTCCGGCCCGATATCAACAAACGGGCCGTGGCGGTTTCTCTGACCAGCCTGCTTGAAGGCCTGATGGTCCGCGATTACGCGGATACGTCGCTGGTTGATCTCGAACAGGACTACTTAGCCATGACGAAGATCATTCTGGATGGGATCATGCGGTAGCAAACCCGTTGGTTGGCTGATGCGGGCAGCGGCTATCTCGCTTGCACGTATGGCAATTGCGCCATCTGTTCTTTAACCAAAGCGCTAGCCTCCAGGAGTTCGCCGATCGGGTCCCAACGACCATTAATCAATGCGTCTCGCGCACTGGGGCCGATGGACGCTTGAAACTCATTATCGCCGAAGCGAATCATCTCGGCCGTCAAATCGATGGTCATCTCGCGTTTCGGCTCGGAATCGGCAATTTGGCGGATCCGGCCGAGGTCGCCGCGCGAGGCGCTCACGCAGGGGAGACCGAGCGTCGTCGCGTTTCCGAAGAAAATTTCAGCAAAGCTCTCCGCAACGATCGCGCGAAAACCGTAACGGTAGATTGCTTGGGGAGCGTGCTCACGGGAACTGCCGCATCCGAAATTTCTGCCGCAGATCAAGATCGTTGCTCCGGCAAACCGGGGATCATTGAGGGAGCAGTTTGTGGGATTCCCATTCTGATCGAAGCGCACATCGTAAAACAAGGACTCGCCCAAACCGTCAAAGGTGACGCATTTCAAGTATCTGGCCGGAATGATCCGGTCCGTATCGACATCATCTCCGGGGACCGATACGCAGGTACCTTTTACTTCCAGAATTTTTCTTAATGCCATGACGTTATTCCGGATGAAGATCAGCGACTAAACAGTTCCCGGGCGTCGGTAATCTCACCGGTTATTGCCGCTGCCGCGACCATAACCGGGCTCATTAACACTGTCCGGCCGGTGGGGCTGCCTTGCCGGCCTTTGAAGTTCCGGTTGCTGGAACTGGCACAAAGCTGATCGCCAACCAGTTTATCTGGATTCATCGCGAGACACATCGAGCAACCTGCCTCGCGCCATTCAAAGCCCGCCGCGGTGAAGATGCGATCAATCCCTAATTCCTTGCAAGCAGCTCCGACGCCCTGGGAGCCGGGAACCGCGATGGCTTTAACGCCTCGTGCGACATGCCGGCCTTCGATGTGCCTGGCCACTTCTTTGAAGTCCGAAAGCCGGCCGTTGGTACAACTGCCAAGAAATGCGACTTGGATTGGAGTTCCTTTAATCGGTTGCCCAGGTTGCAATTTCATATGCTCCAGCGCCTCCGCCAGCGATCCGCGCTGATCCTCCGGCGTCGTTTCGGGTGTTGGTAATCGTTCCGAGATGAAGACAGCCTGGCCAGGATTGATGCCCCAAGTCACCGTCGGCTCAATCTCTTTGGCATCGAAATTAGCGACATCGTCATAGACACAGTCGGCGTCCGATACGTACGACTCCCATCGGTTGATCGCTCTCTTCCAATCGTCACCTTTTGGGCTATAAGGACGGCCATGAAGGTAGGCGTACGTTGTCTCGTCCGGGTTAACGTATCCGGCACGGGCGCCGCCTTCGATCGACATGTTGCAGACGGTCATCCGCTCTTCCATGGTAAATTTGTCGAAGACTTCCCCCCCGTATTCGTAAGCGAACCCGTTGCCTCCATTGACTCCCAATTTTCGGATGATGTGAAGGATTACGTCCTTCGCATAAGTTCCAGCTGGCAGCTTTCCATCGACATTGATCCGGCGGACTTTCAATTTACCGATGGCCATGGTCTGCGTTGCCAACACGTCGCGCACCTGGCTCGTGCCGATGCCGAACGCAATCGCCCCGAAAGCACCGTGCGTCGAAGTGTGGGAATCCCCGCAAGCTATGGTGGTCCCTGGTTGCGTGATCCCCTGTTCCGGACCCACCACATGAACAATGCCTTGTTTGCCGGAGAAAACGTCAAAGTAGGTGATTCCGAATTCCAGGCAGTTTTTGCGCAGTTCTTTGATCATCGCATCGGCCAGCGGATCTGAAAACGGCTCGGTCCGTTGATCAGTCGGAATAATGTGATCGACTGTCGCGAATGTCCTGTCGGGAAAGGCAACCGGGAGCCCCATTTCTCGCAGCATAGCGAACGCCTGGGGGCTGGTGACCTCATGGATAAGATGAGTGCCGATCAGCAGCTGGGTCTGGCCATTCCGCAACTCGCGAATGGCGTGGGCTTCCCATACTTTCTCAAAGAGTGTTTGTCCCATTTAGCGTTGATATACACTGCTGATTTACAACGAAAGTCGGCCGGCTGCACGGATTTTTGCCAGGTCGATTGCAGCTCGAACTTCGTCTTCGTTCAAAGCATTGCCACCTAGTCAGCAAAACAAAGGCAATTCTTATATTTTTTAGATACGACCCCGCGGAGACTCTTGGAACGGGGAATCCGAGCCAACGAATTCAGCGCGGATATCAACAAACGCGCGGTCGCCGTTTCCCTGAAAAGTTTGCTCGAAGGTTTAATGGTGCGCGATTACGCAGACACATCATTAGTTGATCGCGAGCAGGATTATCTCGCGATGACGAAGATCATTCTGGATGGGATCATGGTGAGAAATGGGAAAGGATCTCACGCTGAGGTCGCAGAGTAACGCTGCAAAGCGGAGTTGCAACTAAGTCGTCCTCTTTTAGGCCCGCCCTTTAGGAGCCTTGATCATAGATAGTTTTCAATTGCTTGGCTGGATCCCATCCCAGCGGCGGTAGAATACCGACACTTGACCAAGGCATCCCTTTCTGCATCCACTCGTGCCTCCAATCTCGAAGCTCATACCGCGATCGTCATCATCGTAACCAAATTGAAAACCACTCGGCCAGGAAGATATCCACGCGATACTGGTCAGGAATACCGGTATCAAACGGTGGATAGTCCAGATTGAGATTCTGTTCCACGCTCGGCACATCCGAACCAGTGTCCTGAGTCAGAGGCTCGTTGAGCAACTGGTTTGATGCGATAGTCAGCATTGTTAAATCTCCAGCGGAAGGGTGTAGCGGTTTTGTTGTACTGCTTGATGTAACGGATCAGCTTTCTGGATAGGTCGGTCGTGGAGGT
>Ga0207684_10003930_pt1 | contig 14222 bp, 8 predicted proteins | sample KBSK5501metaG_FD_184342 | JGI IMG/M metagenome (GOLD analysis project Ga0207684, IMG submission 184342) | Corn, switchgrass and miscanthus rhizosphere microbial communities from Kellogg Biological Station, Michigan, USA - KBS K5-50-1 metaG... | ecosystem: Host-associated > Plants > Roots >...
GATTGCCGTCGCGTCTTCCAGAGCGTCCAGGGACTTATATACTTCGAAGTTGACGGCGTAAGCCATGCCGAGGCAGGTGCGTAAATCAGCAGACTCCGGATCTTCCAGGCATGCGGTTTCCAACTGTTGAATATACTCCGAGAGTACCCGTGGCGAGACAGTTTGCGGATCTCGCCACGGGACTACCGGAAGCTGCTGGCCTTGCGCGGCCGTGGTGACTAAAGCAGTTGACATCTTCGTTACTCCACTCCCGTTGTTTCAACCTTGAGAACAAACTCCGGATAGCCAAGTGCGCCCATCTCCGGGATGTCGAGGCCCTCGAGTTCGATCTTCGCCGAGGTGCGCTGTCCGACTGCCCAGTCGACGATGAGGCCAAAAACGAAGCTCAAGCAGAATACAAAACCCACCAGAGTGGCAACACCAATGAGTTGGGCCACCAGTTGGCTTGCATCCCCATAGAAGAGCCCGGTGACTGAGCCGCCCACCCCATTCCATGAACCACCGTAATTACTCCTGCCGTCAGCGAACAAACCGACGGATATCACACCCCACAGACCATTGGCTCCGTGAACTGAGATTGCGCCCACCGGATCATCTACTTTCATAACGCGGTCCACGAACTCGACCGACAGGCAGACCAACACGCCGGCAATCAATCCGATGATGACCGAAGCGACTGGGTTAACAAATCCGCTGGGGGCCGTGATTGCCACTAGCCCGGCCAGGAGACCATTACCGGTCATTGACGCATCGGGTTTGTGGTAACGGATCCACATATAGAGCATAGAGCCGAAGGAACCCGCCATTCCTGCCAACATGGTGTTAACGGCGACGGAGCTTATTCGCAGGTTGCCGTTGGCTGAAGCTCCCAGTGTCGATCCGGGGTTGAACCCAAACCAGCCGAACGCCAGAATAAAACACCCTAACAGAACCATGGTGATGTCGTGTCCGGGAATGGCGTTGGGCTTTCCTTGTCTCGTGTATTTGCCAATTCGAGGCCCAATGATGATGCCTAGCGCGAGCGCTGTGATACCTCCCACTGCGTGAACCACGCCAGAGCCGGCAAAGTCGCAATAGCCGTGACCCAAGCCGAAGTTGCCCCCGAGGGTCGCCAGCCAGCCACCACCCCAGGCCCAGTTGCCAAACAACGGGTAAATGAGTGCGCCCATCAGGAACGACGAGATCATAAAAGCCGAGTACTTCCAACGCTCAGCGCAGGTGCCGGTGACGATGGTCAAGGCTGTATCCATGAACACCATCTGGAACAGGAAAAGGACCATCACTCCCACATCGTAACTGCCATGGTGCACAAGGAAGAAACCGGTTTTCCCCCATAGTCCAAGATCCTTGCCAAAGAGGTGGATCGTATATTCACCAACAAGCGGCGCGGTGCCGCCAAGGTTGGCAATCGCGCCCACGCCGCCTTCCTGGATCGCAAAACCGATCAACCAGTAGGCAAGCATGCCGACGCCATACACCATGAAGTTCATCATCATGGTATGGTTCGCGTTCTTCGCCCGGCACAAGCCCGTCTCAACAATGGCAAAGCCCGCCTGCATGAACATGACGAGGAAGCCTGTGACTAGCGTCCACACAAAATTGATTGCGATTTGATGCTGGCCTACAAGGTTCACTACGTCGCCGACGGCCAGTCCTTTCTTGGCATCGCCGACAGGGATGTCTCCCACAGTGCCGGTTGTAGCGCCGCTTGGATCGCCCTTGGCTTTGTCTTCCGCGGCTGGTGCGCTGATCGCCTTAAGATCTGCGTCAGTAATCGGGACGGCAGCCGGCTCCGCGGGACTTGGAGCGGCCACCGCCGGGCCTGGGGGTGAACTCACCGGAGCTGGCGTCTGACCCAGCACCGAGCCACCAACAACGGAACACCCAGCAATGGCAAAGGCTAAGAATAACTTTTTCATGTTCATTTTCCTCTCCATTTTTCGTTTCCTTATGCCGGCGCGCGGTACCGTATAGCGTGCGGCCGAGCTAATGCCTTCATGCGGTGTCACCAAGGCAGCGACTCCGCAGAAGCTATTTCTTCCAGATCGCGGTCTTCAGATAAGCCGGGTTGATAACCCCGATGATGCCAGCCAGACTGATGGCCAGGCCCAATAGCACCAAAATCAAACGCGAACCGGTACTGGAAGTTAGGCCTACGCTAAACATCGCGAGCAGAAAGCCCAAAAAAGTAATTACGATTCCCACGAAAACCATCTCTCAGCCCTCCTCGTGTTTTTGTTGTCAATAGCTCAGTCGTCGAGTTCTTACTTCTTAGAAAGCGTTCAACCTTTCCTACGTCTCTTCCGCGGCTTAGGCCTCCTTGACTCTCCGGAAAAGAGCGACAGAGAACGCTGCCCCAATCACGAAGAGTGCGATGAGCAAGAGTTTGGTTCCGCTGAAGAAGGCACCGTCCAGATAGAAGACGCCGCCTAAGAAGGTAAATGCGACAAGAAATACAAGAACCGCCAAGCCTTGCGTAGAATTTGACTCCATAGTCACCTCCAGGGAAATGATGCACGTTCTTTTTGGAAAGCCGGCCTGCACCTCTCCAGCGACGGAACGAGTGCGAGAGCGACAGGTCGACCAATCTTTGCGGGGTAACTCAAAGCGCGGCCTCGCCACGCTCTCCCGTGCGGATGCGGATCACGTCATCCAGCGGGACGATGAAGATTTTCCCATCGCCAAACTTACCTGTTCGTGCAGTCTTGATTATTGCTTCAACAGCTGCCGCTTCGACATCATCCTGCAAGACTACTTCAAGCTTGATTTTGGGGATAAACTCGATCTGATATTCCGTGCCGCGGTAGGTTTCAGTATGACCACGCTGGCGTCCATAACCTTGAACCTCGCTAATGGTCATTCCGATCACTTCCAATTCCTGTAAGGCCGTGCGGACGGCATCCAGCAGGTGTGGTCGGACAATCGCTTCAACCTTTTTCATTTAAGGTTCTCCTTCTTAGTTTGAATGGTCGGGCTGCTGTTCCGTAACAGCGGTGACCGGGATTTCGCCGGAAAGCATCTTGGCGAGAGAGACCTGGACAGATTGCATCCTAAATTGCGAGAGCTTCATTCCCTCGCCATCCGTGACGTAGAAAACATCCAGCGCATCACTTTTTTCAGTCGCGATCTTGGCACAGACAATATCGAGCCCCAGCGCCGCCAAGGCGCTCGCAATCTTGTAAACCAACCCGGGTTCATCAACGGCGTGTACCTCGATGAGCGTAGACGATTGGGAAGCCTCGTTGTCACACGCGATCCTTGGTGGGTTGCGCGACGCTGCCTGGCTAGCCGCTGTTCGCCTTGGCGCATTCCTGATGCGCCAGCGTTCAACCAGGGCGGCGACATCCGATTCACCAGCGATGACCTTGCGGAGCGAGCGCTCGATAGCCGGGTATCGCTCGAGGTCTAACGCATGGTGGGTGGATGCCTGGCGTAGCATGAAAACATCGAGCGCAATACCGTCCTCACGAGTGTTGAGCTCAGCGCTTAGAATTTCAATCCCGTGCGCTGCCAGGGCTCCGGCTATGTCGGCGCACAACCCATGTCGGTCCCTTGTGCAGACAGTCAACTCGGTAGACTCTCGGCCAAGGCGCAGCCAGCGCCGGGCAAAGACCTCCGGCCTGCTATCCGACTTGAGTTCTTTGATTAGCTGAAGATGAATCGCGGCGGCGGCCGGCCGAGTCACTCGCACATAGCGATCCGGCAACAAGGCGACATGCCGCTCGACTTCACTTAACGCCAGCGATCCCTCCAGGGCTTTGACCACCTGTTCCTTGAATCGCGCGATTTGTTCGATCTCATCCGGCGGTGCATCAGTGCCCGTTAACACGGTCCTGGTGCGCCGGTAAAGTTCCCACAAAAGCGTGCTCTTCCATTCACTCCAGACGCCGGGAGCCACGGCGTTCAGGTCTGCGTAGGTCAGAAGGAGCAGCATGTTTAGCGCGTCAAGCGTTCCCATCTGTTCAGCAAAGCTCGCGACCACGCGTGGTTCGTTGAGATCGCGCCGCTGGGCCAGTTGGGCCATCGCCACGTGTTGCCTAACCATTAGTTCGACCTTGGCGGCATCAAGTTTGTCGAGGCGAAGACGTTTGCAGATTCGCTCCGCGAGAATTGCGCCGCGCGGGATGTGGCCGCGCCCGCGCCCCTTGCCGATGTCGTGCAGCAGGAGCGACAAATAGAGCAAGCTCGGATCTTCAATTTCATCGAAGATGGTGCGCAAATGCGCGCGCTGTTTGTCCTGGCTGGCATAAAGTTCGTCGAGCGCTTCGACGGCTTTAAGAGTGTGCTCATCAACCGTGTAGTGATGGTAGAGATCGTGCTGGATGAGCAGGCTGATGCGGCCAAACTCGGGCACGAAACGAGCGAGAAACCCTACTTCGTGCATTAGTCTCAACACATAGCCGCCGCGTCCCCGCCTTGCCAGAAGTTTCATGAAGGCCCGCGAAGCTTCAGGCGACCGGCGAAAGTTAACGTCCACTGCCGGCAGACTCAGGCGCATAGCATCGCGCAGCGTTTGGCCTAAGGGCACATCCGCGGCTTGAGCCAGGGCGAAAGCATCAAAGAACAACATTGGGTTGCTGGTGACGAGTTCGGCTTCGCCCTCAAGTTGCACTCGCCCATTACTGATAGAGAGTGGCTCGGCGGGGTTCCGGGAAGGCCTCCGGCCCCACCGCCGACTGGCCTTCTTTTCAGATTCAGAAGCGCGTGCCAGGAGCGTCTCACTGAATAGGTTCAACTCGCTAGCGTGTTGATAGTAGTCCCGCATGAACTTCTCAGACGCGAGAAGATAGGCGCCCGGCTTATAGCCGAATTCCCGAGCCAGGGTGGTTTGGAGATCGAGGGCCAGGCGTTCCGTTTTTCGGCGTGTCGACAAATGGGCGGCGTAACGGACCCGCCAGAGAAAGTTGGCCGCCCGCGCCGCTGTCTTCCGTTCGGCTTCCGAAATGATCTCGTGTTCGCGGAGTTCATCCAGGGTTCGGCATCCATACCGGGAGTAGCCCACCCATAGAGCAGTGTGAAGGTCGCGAATGCCGCCGGGACTCTCCTTTACGTTTGGTTCCTGAAGACAGACCGCAGCGCCAAACTTTGCGTACCTGGCGGCGCGCTCACGCAGAATGGCGGCGATATAAGCGTCGGCACGCTTGCGACGATCCTTTTCCAGCGCTTGCAGCAAGGAATCGTAGATTAACTGGTTGCCTGCCAACAGGCGGGTACTAACAAGCGCAGTCTGTAGGTGGGGATCAGCATGAGCTGCCGTTACGCAGTCAGCCACTGTGCGGAAACTCGGGCCCACCGTTAAGCCTGCATCCCAAAGCAAACGAAGGATCTGCTCGACTAGTCGCCGCGTTTGCAGGGCACGATGGTTTGGATAGAGAAACAGAATATCAAGATCAGAGTAGGGGGCCAGCTCGCCCCGACCGTATCCGCCCAGAGCCACCACACTGCAAACATGCTGGGCTTTGTCAGCAGGGTCATCGACCTCACCAAGCAAGGATGCCGCTTGATAGGCGCGCTCCACTACCAGATCGAGCACAGCACTTCGCGCCGCCGCCGTTTGCAGGCCTGATGCACCGCAGCGATGGGCGATCTTCAGCCGTTGATCCTCAACTTTCAGAAAAGTCTTTAACTCGCGTGAGATCGCCGGCGCGCTCGCCAGCGGGCCGGTTATGGAGAAGCGCTCGGCAGCATGCAAGAGCGCCTTCTCTCCAGGCGTTCGTAAGCGCGGAGCGGATCGTGTTGCGACTAGAGTAGTCACCATGTCTCTGAAATCCGGTACTTTCGGTTTGTGCTTTCCGTGATTCGGAGCTACATGTGGAGCAACCCCCATACCGGAGAGCCGACAGATCCTGACGTCCGCGGAAATGAAGTTTCGCTGGCGATTTCAGTTGCCGGCAAATTCGGCAGTCAACTGGTCGCGACGTTTTTGTTGCTACCCCCCGTTGCTGCTACAAACATGTCACGCAGCCGAGCCGCAACCGAACTGCTGTTTTCAGGTACCAGAGCTCAACGATCCCCTTCGAATCTCTTAGTCAGGATTTGTGACCGTCGCCAGGAGCCGTTCGCATCCTCAATCGACGCAGCGGCGCGGCGAACCTTCTTTCGCTTGGGCCAGTTGGTAAAGCCACTGACGGCGGCAAGCACGACAATTTTGTTATCGTCATCTTTGATGCTTACGAAAATGTTCCACCCCGTTCGTTATCCGGTATTGAGCAGTTCGGTTGGATTCGCAGATTCTTCAACAACTTCACTCCTTCGCGGATTCGTCGGCGTTCCGCACACTATTGGCATAAGAGTTGTCATAGAGCCGTCTGATCTAGTTGTCCATTCAAAGCTGTTCTGGGTACCGGTGCAGTTTGCCTTGGCGGTTCTTTGCGTTTGCTTTTCGCTTTTTGCGTTAGGGAGTATTTGTCTTACGCAGCGCACGCGGAAGGAACCACAAGGAATAGGTTCAAACTAGCAAGCTGCACCACCACCCTGTTCGTGAACCTTCACGAGCAGCACTGGTAGGAAATTCAAGCAGGAATCGTAATAGCTGGTAGGCGTGAGCATCTACTGACGACCAGAGGAGTTTGCTTACAGCTACTTGAGAATAAATATGGCCCACCCGTCTTGGCTTTAGGAGGCGCAAGGACGGACAGGCCACTGACATCGTCCGTTGAGAGACGATATGGGAGACAAATTACAACAATGTGCAAGCCTAAATCAATGATCAGGACCGTCGCTATCATGGCGGCAACGCTATTCCTGACGCTGCTGCCAAATTCGGTGTCGTTCGCCCAGTCAACGCTCTTCAATATCCCTTCGACTGACGTCGTGGCGGAGAAGAAGACCTATGTTGAGTTTGACTTTATCAGTCACCTGGAATCGCACAACAATGGTGGCTTCCAGGCCTACATACCCCGCGTGGTCTATGGGGTCGCGAAAAAGGTGGAGATTGGGACTAACGTTGCTTTCGTTGATGCGTTGGCGCCTGATCAGCCTGTAGAACTCCAGCCGAACATCAAGTTCCAGTTCTATGCCAAGGAAAAAACCGGGGTGCAAGCAGCGGCCGGCGCGATCCTTTACACGCCTATCGCGCATCGGGCGGGAGTCGACACTTTTGGCCTGATTTATACCGTTGTGAGTAAAAAATGGAAGGGTGACCATGGGCCACGTTTGACCGGAGGTGGCTATGGGTTGGCTGGCCGCGACCAAGGGACAGGCGACCGGGGCGGTGCAATAGTCGGTTATGAACAACCGCTACATCCGAAAGTGAGTTTCGTAACCGACTGGTTCAGCGGCAAGAACCGCTTCGGTTATGTGACGCCGGGCTTCTCGTTTGCTGTGTCACCCAGCAGCTATTTCTATGCGGGTTACAGCATCGGCAACTCTGGCCGTAAGAACAATGCGCTGTTCCTCTACTACGGTATTACGTTCTGAGAAGTAGAGGAAACAGGGCCAGCGCACAGAAAAGAAGTTTCAAGCTGCCATGGCCGTGAGCTAAGGCGCGCCGTGATCGGTTGCTGGTGGATAGCACGCGCGCGAGTTTCTCTTCGGGACGGGTCTGCTTCGATCTGGATAGATCGGCAATCTCCCATAGCTTGATGGCTTGACAGTGGGCAGCCGCTGAAGATTGCCACGTTCTCGGCGCGGTTCAAACTACCTCCGCCAAACAAGAAGGACAAAAAATTCTATGAGCGTCAAAGATGTGCTGAAGTTCGCCGCCGATGAAAAGGCGGCATACGTCAATGTTCGTTTCACCGATCTGATCGGGGCGTGGCATCACTTGACGTTTCCGATCAGCGAACTTTCAGAAAAATCTTTTGAGGAGGGATTCGGCTTCGATGGCTCGAGCTTGCGCGGCTGGGCCTCGATTCACGAATCTGACATGCTGCTGGTCCCGGATGCGTCCCGCTACTGGATCGATCCGTTCATGAGCGAAACGTCGCTTTGCCTGATTGCTGATGTGGTTGATCCGATCACGAAGGAAGGCTATTGGCTGGATCCACGCGACATCGCTCGTCGCGCCGAGAGTTATCTGAGATTCACGGGCCTTGCCGACACGGTCAACTTCGGACCGGAAGCCGAGTTCTTCGTTTTCAGCGACGTGCGTTTTCAAAACGAGGGACAGATGGCTGGGTTTTCGTTAGACAGTCCGGAGGCGATTTGGAACACGAACGATCAGAGGGGCGCTAATACCGGTTATCACATTCGCAATAAGGAAGGCTATGTGCCGCTGCCGCCGCTCGACTCGCTGGTAGACTTTCGCAGCGAGGTGGCCAATGAGTTGAAGAAAGGCGGCATCAACGTCGAGTGTCACCACCATGAAGTGGCCACTGCCGGTCAGTGCGAGATTGACTTTCGCTATTCCACGCTGCTGGGCACCGCCGACAATCTGCAACTGTTCAAGTACACAGTCCGCAACGTAGCGCTGCGTCATGGTAAGAGCGCGACCTTCATGCCCAAGCCACTCTACGGCGACAATGGTTCGGGCATGCATTGCCACCAGTCCTTATGGAAAGACAACCAGCCGCTCTTCGCCGGCGATGGCTACGCCGGGTTGTCCGAGATAGCGCTGTTCTACATCGGCGGGCTGCTGAAACACGCCGCCGCTATCGTGGCCTTCGCCGCCCCCACGACCAACAGTTACAAGCGGCTGGTGCCCGGCTTTGAGGCTCCGGTTAATCTTGCCTATTCGGCGCGCAATCGGTCAGCGGCAATTCGTATCCCCATGTTTTCGACTAGTCCAAAGCTAAAACGCTTGGAGTTTCGTCCGCCCGATCCGTCTTGCAACGCTTATCTTGCGTTCTCAGCAATGCTGCTCGCCGGCCTCGACGGCATTCAGAACCGTATCGATCCGGGAGAACCGTTGGATAAGGACATCTATGATCTCTCGCCCGAACAGTTGAAGAATGTACCCAGCCTGCCGGGCTCACTCGATGAGGCCCTTGATGCCCTCGAGGCCGACAACGAGTTTCTGCTCAAAGGCGATGTCTTTACGCCGCAGTTAATAGACCGTTGGATTGGTTACAAACGTGAGAAGGAGATTCAACCATTGAGAATGCGACCGCATCCGCTCGAGTTCAGTATGTACTTCGACATTTAGATAGCCGGGAGCAGACGGCAGGAGCAGGAGGCACGATCAAGTGGTCAACCGTGGATTTGGAGTAGGGAACCGCCAGTACCCTTGTCCTCTGTAACAATCGGTCGGCTCCTGCCGTCTGCCCCTGCCGTCTGCTCCTGCTAGTGGGCTCGGCAGCGCGAGATTTATGAGCCTCTAAAAATTATCAATTATGCAAACTGTTGAGGAAAGGGGTAGATTGCTAGCGCGCTTAGCTCGCCTCTGTCACCACCAACGTGGTTGACGGTCATAGGTTTAGCGGGGGGTTGGCGGGCCAGTGGCGCCCGGAAGATGCGTATGACGAATTCAGCGAAACAATCAATGTCGGCGGCAGAGTCGCTCAGGTTACTTGGCGCTGGGGTGAATTCACCCTGCGCCGTTCGGGAACTTGCGACCGTCACCGTACTTATTTCCATTTCACTAGTCGTAACAAAGGACAGCTCGTAGTGGCCTGTTGCCGACACTTGGAACTTTTGCACAGGCCATCAACGAACCGGTTGATGGCCTTCTTGCATTCAGGGCCTTGGCGATAACGCAAACTGTTAGTTTGCGGTAGACACTGAGGCATTCAAAGTCAGACGCAAACTAACAGTTTGCGTTACATGGGACCTGAAATGACCGACTTAGTCCCGCCCAGGAAGCAGGGGTTATATGATCCGCGCTACGAGCACGACGCTTGTGGTACGGGTTTCGTTGTCGACATCAAGGGCCGCAAGTCACACGACATCATCCAAAAGGCTATTCAGGTACTCCTCAGCCTCGAGCATCGCGGCGCCTGCGGTAGTGAGAAAAACACCGGCGACGGAGCCGGCATCCTCGTCCAGATTCCGCATGCGTTTTTTGCTGACGAATGCGCAAAGCTGAAGATTGCACTGCCTGCGCCTGGCCGGTACGCCGTCGGGATGGTGTTTCTGCCAACAGAGGACGAAAGCCGCGCGGAATGCGAGAAGTTATTTGAAGAGATTGCCGAAGAAGAAGGGCAATCTGTGCTGGGTTGGCGCACCGTGCCGACGGACAACTCCTCTCTAGGCTTGACCGCGAAGGCCTCGGAACCGGTTATTCGGCAGATCTTTATCGAAAAAGGGCGTGGGAAAGCGACTTCTGACGATCTCGGCTTCGAGCGAAAGCTGTGCGTGATTCGCAAGCGCATCAGCAAAGCAGCCAAGCGCGGCATTCATGAGCGCGGCATGTTCTACGTTTCCAGTCTCTCCTGCCGCACGATCGTCTACAAGGGAATGTTGACCGCTGAACAGCTCTCGCTCTTTTATGCTGACTTGCGGGAGCCTTTCTTCGAGTCAGCATTGGCCCTGGTTCACTCGCGCTTCAGCACTAATACATTTCCCAGTTGGGCACGTGCCCATCCCTATCGCTACATCGCTCACAACGGCGAGATCAATACCTTGCGCGGCAACATCAACTGGATGCGCGCTCGCGAAAGCAAGTTTGAGTCGAAGTTTTTCGGTCCGGAGATCCACAAGATTCTTCCGGTCATCGACACGGATGGCAGCGACTCAGCCATGTTTGATAACGCTCTGGAAATGCTGACGCTCACCGGTCGCTCCCTGCCACATGCGATGATGATGATGATTCCGGAGCCGTGGGGAGACCATGAGTCGCTCCGCGGATCGATGAGCGCAGAGAAGCGAGCGTTCTACGAGTATCACTCTTTCCTGATGGAGCCGTGGGACGGACCGGCGTCCATTGCATTTACCGATGGAATCAACATTGGAGCCGTGCTGGATCGTAATGGGTTGCGGCCGTCGCGTTACTACGTGACGAAGGATGGTCTGGTAGTGATGGCCTCCGAAGTGGGCGTGTTGGATATTCCTCCTGACAACGTCCTGTCAAAAGGCCGCCTGCAACCAGGGCGTATGTTTCTGGTCGATACCGAAGCAGGCCGAATTGTGGACGACGATGAACTGAAGCTCGGGATTGCAACTGAGCATCCCTATGACCAATGGGTTAAAGACAACGTTGTCAGATTGGAAGAACTTCCGAGTCCGCCTCTACCGCCTGACCCGGATCACCTGACTGTGCTGCAACGCCAGCAAGCTTTCGGTTACACAAATGAAGAACTCAAACTTCTTATGGCGCCGATGGCCACCGATGGCAATGAAGCAATCGGCTCGATGGGCTCTGACACGCCGATCGCCGTGCTCTCCGAGCGGCCGCAGCTGCTCTACAACTATTTCAAGCAACTATTCGCGCAGATAACCAACCCGCCGGTAGATGCAATCCGGGAAGAGCTCATCATGTCAACCGACACGAGTATCGGGCCGGAAGCGAATATGTTAGAGCCGACGCCGGAGTGTGCGCGGCAAATCAAACTCCCATCGCCAATCCTCACCAACGAGGAACTGGAAAAGCTCCGACACCTTGCCGACCCCGACAATCGCGTGGGCGACTCGAAGTTCAAGTCCGTAACTCTGCCGATGCTCTTTGAAGTAAGTGCTGGTGGTCGCGGTTTGGAAACTGCGCTTGATGAACTCTGCCGACAGTCGAGCGCGGCGATTGCACGCGGCTTCGGCATTATCATTCTTTCCGACCGCGGCGCGACAAATGAGCAGGCGCCGATTCCGGCATTGCTCGCGGTAGCCGGCGTTCACCACCACCTGATTCGCCAGGGCACGCGCACTCAGGTCGGTCTGGTGATCGAAAGCGGCGAGCCTCGCGAGGTCCATCACTTCGCTCTGTTACTTGGCTATGGCGCCGCGGGAGTCAATCCGTATCTGGCTTTCGAAACTTTGCGAGACATGATTGACCGCGAGCTGTTGGCCGGAATCGATCCCGACAAGGCGGTTAACAACTACATCAAGGCAATCAACAAGGGCGTCATCAAGGTGATCTCGAAGATGGGGATCTCGACGATCCAAAGCTACTGCGGCGCCCAGATTTTCGAAGCCATCGGACTCAACGAAGATTTCGTCGATCGTTACTTTACCTGGACGCCTTCGCGCATCGGCGGCATTGGTCTCGATGTTATTGCTGAGGAAGTGAAGCTGCGCCACAAGCAGGGCTTTCCCGACCGGCAAGCGCATGATCGAACACTCAACGACGGCGGGGAATATCAGTGGCGGCGGGAAGGCGAGCTTCACCTCTTCAGCCCGGAGACTATTCACAAACTCCAGTATGCCTGCCGCACGAACAGCTACCAGGCGTTCAAAGAATACAGTGAGTTAGTGAACAACCAGTCGAGCCGTCTTTGCACCTTGCGTGGATTGATGGAGTTCAAGCCGTCGCGCGCTCCGATCCCAATCGAGGAGGTAGAGCCGGTAGCGGATATCGTCAAGCGCTTTAAAACGGGCGCGATGTCCTACGGTTCGATCAGCAAAGAGGCGCACGAAGCTTTGGCGGTTGCCATGAACCGCATCGGGGGCAAAAGCAATACTGGCGAAGGGGGCGAGGATCCAGCGCGTTACTTTTTAGACGACAGCGGAGACTCGCGCAATAGCGCAATTAAGCAGGTAGCGTCGGGACGTTTCGGCGTCACCAGTAACTATCTGGTCAATGCTGAAGAGTTGCAGATCAAAGTGGCGCAGGGTGCGAAGCCCGGCGAAGGCGGGCAGCTTCCGGGTCACAAGGTCTATCCGGAGATTGCCAGAGTGCGACATTCGACGCCCGGGGTTGGTCTCATCTCGCCGCCGCCGCATCACGATATCTATTCCATCGAAGACCTGGCCGAGCTGATCTATGACCTCAAGAGCGCCAACCAGACGGCACGCATCAGCGTCAAGCTTGTTGCTGAGGTCGGAGTGGGGACCGTAGCAGCCGGCGTCGCGAAAGCACACGCCGATGTGGTGCTGATTAGCGGCTACGATGGCGGCACTGGCGCATCACCGCTTTCAAGCATCAAGCATGCGGGTGTGCCGTGGGAGCTCGGCCTGGCTGAAACTCACCAAACTCTGCTGCTCAATAACCTGCGTAGCCGCATCACAATTGAAACAGACGGGCAACTCAAAACCGGCCGCGACGTAGTTGTTGCGGCGTTGCTGGGAGCGGAAGAGTTTGGTTTTGCAACCGCACCACTGGTGGGGTTGGGTTGCATCATGATGCGCGTTTGCCACTTGAACACGTGTCCCGTTGGCGTGGCGACGCAGGATCCGAAACTGCGGGCGAAGTTCAGCGGCGACCCGGCACACGTAGTCAACTTCATGCACTTCATCGCTCGGGAAGTGCGCGAGTTAATGGCCCAACTGGGCTACCGCACCATCAATGAAATGATTGGCCGGACGGAATGCATCGAGATGCGGACGGCCATTGAGCAATGGAAGACGCGGGGTCTCGACTTCTCAAACATTCTCTATCAGCCGAATGTGCCAGAGACAGTTGGCCGTTATTGCCAGATTCCGCAGGAGCACGGACTGGAAAAATCACTCGATAGCACAACGCTGCTCGAGCTTTGCAAATCGACCCTCGAAGACCGCACGCCCGTCTCGGAGACCCTGCCGATCCGTAACGTTAATCGCGCGGCGGGCACGATGCTTGGAAGTGCAGTGACGCGCCGCTACGGACCCGAAGGATTGCCAGCAGACACCATTCAACTATTGTTCAAAGGTTCCGCCGGGCAGAGTTTCGGCGCGTTTGTGCCGCGTGGAGTGACACTCAAACTCGAAGGCGATGCAAACGATTATGTCGGCAAGGGCTTGTCGGGCGGGAAGATCATTGTCTATCCACCTCGGGAAGCCTCCTTCAACCCACAAGAAAACGTGATCATCGGTAACGTAGCGTTCTACGGCGCGACCAGCGGTGAAGCATACATCGGTGGCGTAGCAGGTGAGAGGTTTTGTGTGCGCAACAGCGGAGTCCATGCCGTGGTCGAAGCCCTGGGCGATCACGGATGTGAATACATGACTGGTGGTCGCGTAGTAGTGCTGGGCCAAACCGGCCGCAACTTTGCCGCGGGGATGTCGGGCGGTATCGCCTACGTGTTTGATGAAAAAGGTGATTTTGAAAGACGGTGCAATAAGGCGATGGTCCAATTCACGAGTGTGGATGACGAGGACGAGATGGAAACGATCAAGGGCATGATCTTCCGCCATGCCGAGTACACGGGCAGCAGCCGCGCCACCGAGGTGCTGCTGCAATGGGACGAGTGGCTACCGAAGTTTGTGCGGGTCATCCC
>Ga0207684_10003932_pt1 | contig 14219 bp, 13 predicted proteins | sample KBSK5501metaG_FD_184342 | JGI IMG/M metagenome (GOLD analysis project Ga0207684, IMG submission 184342) | Corn, switchgrass and miscanthus rhizosphere microbial communities from Kellogg Biological Station, Michigan, USA - KBS K5-50-1 metaG... | ecosystem: Host-associated > Plants > Roots >...
CCTCGTGCCGTTCGGCCGGCCGGAGGCGCGCCGCTTCCTCAAGGCCGAGTCGCTCCAGCCGATCGGCGCGTTCAAGATCCGCGGCGCCTACGTCGCGGTCGCCTCGCTGAGCGACGCCGAGCGTGGTCGCGGCGTGATCACCTACTCGTCCGGCAATCACGCCCAGGGCGTCGCCCGCGCCGCGCGGCTGCTCCAAGTCCGGGCCGTCGTCGTCATGCCGTCGGATGCGCCGGCGCTGAAGAAGGCCCGGGTCGAGGCTGACGGCGCCCAGGTGGTCGTCGTCGGAACGTCGAGCGAGGAGCGCCAGCAGGTCGCCGAGGAGATCGCCGCGGCGAAGGGCCTGACGATCATCCCGCCATACGACGACGACCGGATCATCGCCGGCCAGGGCACGGTCGGGCTCGAGATCGCCGAGGACCTGCCGGACGTCGCGGCCGTGCTCGTGCCGATCGGTGGCGGCGGGCTGGCGAGCGGCGTGGCGGTCGCGGTCACGGCGCTCGCCCCCGGCGCGCGGCTGATCGGCGTCGAGCCGGAGCTGGCCGCCGACGCGCGGCAGTCGCTGCGCGAGGGCGCGATCGTCCGCTGGCCGGCCGCCGACGTGTCGCGAACGATCGCCGACGGAACGCGGACGACGGCGATCGGGATTCGCAACTTCGCCCACCTGTCGAAGCTCCTCGACGACGTCGTGACGGTGTCCGAGCTCGAGATCGCGGCCGCCGTTCGCCTGGCCGCCGAGGAGAGCCGGCTCGTCGTCGAGCCGTCGGGCGCACTGACGGTTGCTGCGCTCGCGTTCCGGTCCGGCGAGGCGGGTCTGGCCGGCCTCGACGGCCCGATCGTCGCAGTCGTCTCCGGCGGGAACGTGGACCCGGAGCGTTACCGCGAGCTGCTGCGGTCGCCGCTGCCGGCCCGAGGCTAACCGAGCGACTCAGGAGGCGACGGCGTCAACGCCCCTCGCGCTCGTCGGCCAACCGCTCGGCAAGGCGCGTCTCTCGGATCCGGATCGCGGCCCGCTCGCGATCGACGCGCCGGTCGACCGCGGCCTCTTCCCGCTGCTCGTGGATCATCCAGCCGGCGATGATCCCGCCGATCGCGGCGAGGAACAGCAGGTCGCCGAACAGCCACATCAGCCCGCCGGCGACCTGCTGGTCCTGGAGGGCCGACGGGCCCCACGGCCGGACCAGCGTCGCGTAGTGGGCGTACAAGGGAACGGCCGAGTTCAGGATCGTCACCGCGAGGAACGTGTTCTGCGGCATCTGCAGGAACACGTACATCGCCCGGACGGGGTGGGGCATCCGCCACGGGCTCGGATCCGGCCCGATCGCGGGCCACCAGAACAGGAGCGCCGCGCCAAGATAGAGCGCGTGCTCGAGATCGTGGATCACCGGGTCCTCGAGGGATCGGTCGAAGATCGGCGAGAAATGGGTCCCCCACATCACGCCGGCGAAGACCACCCAGGCGATGACCGGGAAGGTCCCGATCCGGAGCAGCCGGGAATGGAGGATCGGCAGGATCAGCCGCCGCCGGACGTCGGGTGTCGCGACCCGGAGGAGGGTCGTGATCGGCGCCCCGAGCACGATCAGCGGCGCGGCGACAAGCGTCAGCAGGAGGTGCTGGACCATGTGGACCGAGAACAGGGTCGTGTCGTAGGTATCGATCCCCGACAGCAGGGCGATCGCGATCGCGGCCAGCCCGCCGAGGAACGCCACCGTCCGGCGGCGCGGGACGGGATTCGCCGGATGGGCGCGCGCGATCCGCCGGACCGCCCAGACCCAGCCCAGGGCCGCGGCCAGCAATGGCAGGAGGACGGCCGGCTCGACGTTCCAGCCGAACAGGAGGTTGAAGACGGTGGGCGGGTCCGCGGGAACCGGGCCGTGGGCCAGGACGGTGCCGGCGGCGGCCAGGCTCAGGGGCCCGGCGATGACGATCGAGACGAGCGCGGCCCGGCCGCGACGAGGAGACATCGCGGGCATCGTCGCACGGAGGCCGGGATCGAGCGTGTCGCCCGCGCCCACCGAGGTCGCTCCGTTATGATGGGCGCCGATCCGGCCGCGTGGTCGGACGCGGCCTGAGGCCGGCTCCGATCTCCACCTGGCGACACCCACCCCGCGGGACCGGGCGCCGTCGTTCGAGTTCGAGGACAGTCGATGTCGACCACCCCCCGCAACCGGCCCTCCGCGTACGCGATCGTCGGCTGGCTCCTGGCCGCCGCCGTGCTCGTCGGGCTGGCCGTGCTGGTGGCGCTGAATGCGAGCTCGGTCTGGAACAGCTTCTTCCCGCCGGAAGCAAAGTCCGTCCAGGGCCAGGCGATCCGGAACCTGTACGACATCGTCTTCGCGATCGCGGTCGTGATCTTCCTCATCGTCGAGGGCCTGATCGTCTGGACCGTCATCCGCTATCGGCGCAAGCCCGGCGACGACGAGCTGCCGCCCCAGACCCACGGCAACAACCTGGCCGAGGTGACCTGGACGCTGATCCCGACCGCGATCGTCATCTTCATGTTCGTGATCTCGCTGCAGACGCTCAACAGCGTCGACGCGACCTCGGCCCATCCGAATCTCAAGGTCCGGGCGGTGGCCGGCCAGTTCCAGTGGTCCTTCGACTACCTCCCCGAGACGGCGACCGCCACCGACACGACGAAGCCGCTCTTCACCGTGAACGTGCCGGTCGGTCCGGACGGTGGGCTCGTGCTGCCGGCGGGCCAGACGACCCACCTGTTCCTCCGCAGCCCCGACGTGATCCATGCCTTCTACGTCCCCCAGTTCCTCTTCAAGCGGGATGTCGTGCCGCATCTCGTCGGCGAGGCCGACAACGAGTTCGACCTGGACATCCCGGCCGGCGACGCCGGCCAGACGTATCGGGGCCAGTGCGCCGAGCTGTGCGGCATCGGCCACCGGGTCATGCTGTTCGAGGTCCACATCCTCGCGCCGGCCGACTTCGCGGCCTGGCAGCAGAAGCAGATCGCCGCGGCCAACGCCACCCCGCCCCCGGCCCCATCCGGTGCGGCCGCCGGCCCGACCATCCCCCTCCTCGCCAAGAACGTGAAGTTCGATCAGGCGAGCCTGACGGCGCCGGCCGCCGGCTTCACGATCCATTACGACAACCAGGACGTCGGCACACCCCACGACTTCGTGATCCTCGACAGCACCGGCGCGAAGGTCTACAGCAGCCCGGTGGTCACGGGGCCCAAGACCGCGGACTTCGCCGTCCCGGCGATCCCCGCGGGAACCTACAAGTTCGAGTGCTCGATCCATCCCACCTCGATGTTCGGCACGCTCACGGTCCAGTAAGGGAGCTCCGATGGCGACCACGACGCTGACGCCCGCCGCCACCGCGTACCGGAGCGGGCTGTACGAGTGGCTGACGACGACCGATCACAAGAAGATCGGCATCCTCTACCTCGTCAACTCGTTCCTGTTCTTCTTCATCGGCGGGATCTTCGCGCTGCTGGTCCGGACGGAGCTGGCGCAGCCCGGGCTCCAGATCCTCCACGACGAGCTGCTCTACAACCAGCTCTTCACGATGCACGGGACCGTGATGATCTTCCTGTTCATCATCCCGGTCCTCGTCGGCTTCGGGAACTACGTCGTCCCGCTCCAGATCGGCGCGCCGGACATGGCGTTCCCCCGGATCAACGCGCTGTCGTTCTGGATGCTGCCGTTGGGCGGCATCCTGCTGCTCCTCGGGTTCGTGACCGGTGGCACGGCCCAGGCCGGCTGGACGAGCTACGCGCCGCTGTCCGAGGACCGGATCAACGGTCTCGCCTCGAGCGGGCCCGGCCAGGACCTGTGGCTGATGGCCCTCCTGCTGATCGGGACGAGCTCGATCCTCGGCGGGATCAACTTCCTCGTCACGATCTTCAAGATGCGGGCGCCCGGCATGACGATGTTCCGGATGCCGATCCTCGTCTGGACGGTCCTCGTGACGAGCGTCCTCGTCGTCATGGCGACGCCGGTCCTGACGAGCGCCCTGATCATGCTGTTCATCGACCGCAACTACGGCGGCCACTTCTTCGACCCGTCGACCGGCGGCAACGCGATCCTGTGGCAGAACGTGTTCTGGTTCTACTCCCACCCGGCGGTCTACATCATGGTCCTGCCCGCGATGGGGATGATCAGCGAGATCCTGCCCGTCTTCAGTCGCAAGCCCCTCTTCGGCTACAAGGCGTTCGTCTTCGCCACCGCTGGCATCGGCGCACTCGGCTTCTCGGTCTGGGCCCACCACATGTTCACGACGGGCCACGTGTTCCTGCCGTTCTTCAGCCTGATGACGTTCCTGATCGCGGTCCCGACGGGCGTGAAGATGTTCAACTGGATCTTCACCCTGTTCCGCGGCAAGCTGACCTTCTCGACGCCGCTGCTGTTCGCGCTCGGCTTCCTGTCGATGTTCCTCATCGGCGGGATCAACGGCGCCTTCAGCGCCGCCGTCCCCGTCGATTTCGCCCTCCAGGACACGTACTGGGTGGTCGCCCACCTCCACTACGTCCTGTTCGGCGGCTCGGTGTTCGGGGTGATGGCCGGCCTGTACTACTGGTTCCCGAAGATGACCGGCCGGATGCTCAACGAGACCCTCGGCAAGACCCAGTTCGTGCTGATGTTCGTCGGCTTCAACATGACGTTCTTCCCGATGCACCAGCTCGGCCTGGCCGGGATGCCCCGCCGGATCGCCGACTACGCGAGCAACATGGGCTGGAACGACCTGAACCTCCTCGCCACGGTCGGCGGGTTCATGATCGCGTCGAGCATGATCCCGCTCCTCTGGAACATCTTCCTCTCGCTCCGGGCGGGCAAGCCCGCCGGCGACGATCCGTGGGAGGCGAACACGCTCGAGTGGGCGACGACGTCACCGCCGCCGCCGTACAACTTCGACCGGCTCCCCGAGATCCGCTCCGAGCGGCCGCTCTTCGACCTGCGCCACGGCCGGACGAGCCACTGATGACCGCCAGCAGCGGCGCCATCACGACCGGCGATCCCGGGCACGCCGTCAGCGAGCACAACCCGGTCGCCGGCCTGGCCCACGACAGCCGGGGCGGGATCAGCAACCCGATCCTCGGGATGATCCTGTTCATCTGCTCGGAGGTGATGTTCTTCTCGGGCCTGTTTGCGGCGTACTTCAGCGTTCGTGCGTCGACGGTGCACTGGCCGCCGGGTGTCGCGGAGGGTGTGCCGACGGCGCTCGCCGAGCGCTTCAATCTCCACGCCGAGCCGTTCTACGCCGCCGGGCTCACCGCGATCCTCGTCACCAGCTCCTTCACGTGCCAGTTCGCCGTGTGGGCGATCCGGCGCAACGACCGGACCGGCTTGATCCGCAACATCGCGGTCACGCTGATCCTCGGCATCGTGTTCCTGCTCGGCCAGGTCTACGACTACTCGACGATCGGGTTCGGCATCTCCGACACGCCGTTCGGCACGACCTTCTACACGCTCACCGGCTTCCACGGCGCCCACGTCTTCGGCGGCGCGGTCATGCTCTCGGTGATCCTGTACCGCGGCCTCGCGGGCCAGTTCAGCTCGCGTCATCACGACGCGGTCGAGGCGGTCTCGCTCTACTGGCACTTCGTCGACGTGGTCTGGATCGCCCTGTTCTCGACGCTCTACATCCTGTAGTCAGGAGGCTCGATGCACCCGCTCCAGCACCCCCGGAACGCGGCGGTCGTCGGGATCATCTTCGTGATCACCGGGATCGTGTACTGGGCCGTCCAGTCGGTCTCGCAGTTCCACGTCGACTACGCCGGGGTGACGATGCTCGCGGTCCTCGGCATCGCGATGGGCCTGATGTTCTACGTCCTCGTCGCCGGCTCGTCGAACGACTGACGGCCACGTGACGGACGCGGCGGCGAGCTGACCCATGGAGCTGCTCCAGCAGATCTGGAACGGGATCCTGGATCTCACCAAGCTCCTGGTGATCCCGGACTGGGGCTCGCTGATCGCTCTGCTGCCCGTGTTCATGGGCCTGATCGTCCTGGTCTGGATCGCCTACGTCGTCGTGCGTTTCCGCCGGATCGGCCCGCGCCGGCGGCGGCCGGGGCGCATCCAGCCACCGCCCCCGCCCGGGGTCCACATGCCCGGCCCGACCCTCGCCCCGATCTTCGCGGCAGTCGGCACCGCCCTCCTGTTCCTGGGCCTCGTCTTCAACGGGCCGATCCTCGTCCTCGGCCTGATCGCGCTCGTGCTGACCCTCCTCTACTGGGGCCGCGAGGGCCTGCGCGAGTACGACCACGTGGCGGGCGAGCACCCGCAGCTGCCGGCCGTCGTCCACCCGGGCCCGCCGCCGGGCGTGCACATGCCGGGCCCGTCGTTCCGCCCGATCCTCGCCGCGCTCGCGGTCGCAGTGCTGTTCGCCGGGCTCGTGTTCGGTGGCTGGGTCCTGGCGGTCGGGGTCGTCTTCACGATCGTCAGCCTGCTCGGCTGGCTCCGTGACGCGGGCAAGGAGTACCACCAGGTCGTCCGCGCCGACGCCACCGGCCATCTCGAGAACGAGCCGCCGCCAGACTGGCCGAGGATCGTGGTTCCCGTCTTCGCCGTCCTCCTCGTGTTCGCGATTGCCCTCACGGCCGGCTGGCTCCCGCCCCGGTCGGCCGTCGGTGGAGCCGCCCCGGGGGCGTCGGCCGCGCCGTCGGGTGGTGCCGGCGGACCGGCCGGCCTCGCCATCACCGCGCAGAACCTCAAGTTCGATGTCGCGACGCTGAAGACACCGGCCGACAAGCCGTTCACCGTGGCCTACGACAACAAGGACACGGCCCCGCACGACTTCGACATCACGGACGCGAGCGGCACGAAGGTCTTCGACGGCAAGGTCGACCAGGGTCCGGCCCAGACGACCTACAACGTCCCGGCCCTGAAAGCCGGCACGTACAAGTACTTCTGCTCCATTCATCCCGGCACGATGAACGGCGAGCTGACGGTCGGCGGCTGACGGTCGCGCCCTGCATGGTCCAGCCCGGCATGCGCCGCACGATCGTGATCCTCCTCGCCGTCGCCGCGGCCACGACCCTGGCGATCGTCGCGATCGTCGCGCTCACCCAGCCCGCGACCGATGCCGTCGCGAAGGGCCGACCCGTCCCCGACGTGGCCGGCACGACGCTCGACGGCCGGCCGTTCGATCTGGCGGCACTCCGCGGCCATCCGGTCGTGATCAACTTCTGGGGTTCGAACTGCGTCCCCTGCCGGGACGAGTTCCCGCTGCTCAAGGCAAAGCTCGCCGAGCACGCCGCCGACGGCCTCGCGGTCGTCGGGGTGCTGACCGACGACGTCCCCGACAGCGCCCGCGCCTTCGTCGCCCAGTACGGCGCGACGTGGCCGACGATCATCGACCCGGGCGCGGCGATCAAGCAGGCCTACCACGTCATCGGCCGGCCCCAGAGCTACTTCGTCGACCGCGACGGGGTCCTTCGGTCAATCCAGATCGGGGCCGTCGTGGACCGCGACTTCGAGCGCCAGTACGCCCTGATCTCGGGCGGGTCGTGACGGCCGTCGCCGACGGCACCCTCCCGGCGATCGAGGTCGACGGGCTCCGCAAGCGCTACGACGGGCGGCCGGTCCTCCGCGGGGTCTCGTTCCGGGTCGGCCGCGGCGAGATCTTCGCCCTGCTCGGGCCGAACGGGGCCGGCAAGACGACCACCGTCGAGACGATCGAGGGCTATCGCCGGCCCGACGCCGGCGTGGTCCGGGTCCTCGGCGTCGACCCGGCCAGGGCCGGCCGCAACCACCGGGCCCGTGTCGGGCTGATGCTCCAGGGCGGCGGTGGGATCGACCCGCGGATGACGGCCCGCGAAGTCGTCGCGCTGCACGGCCGCTTTCATGCCGCGCCGCGCGCCACCGATGCGCTCCTGGCCGAGGTCGGCCTGGAGCCGGGCGTCGCGCGGACGCGCTACCGCCGGCTGAGCGGCGGCGAGCGGCAGCGCCTCGGTCTCGCCGTGGCCCTCGTCGGGCGACCGGACCTGGTCATCCTCGACGAGCCGACCGCCGGGATGGACGTCGAGGCGCGGGCCGCGACCAGGGGGCTGCTCGGCCGGCTCCGCGACGACGGGGTGACGATCCTCCTGACGAGCCACGACCTGACGGACGTCGAGCGACTCGCGGATCGCATCGCGATCGTCGACCGCGGCCGCATCGTCGCGCTCGGGCGGCCGCAGGAGCTCGCGACGGCCGCGTCCCCGACCCTCCACTTCCGGCTGGCGACGCCGCTCGCCGAGCCGGACCGGCGCGCCCTCGAGGCGCGGCTCGGCGAGGCGGCCTCCGGGGTGACGCTCGACGAGGACGGCGGCACCGGCCGGTTCCGCCTCGCGGGGGCGTCTCGAGGTCCCGAGCTGATCGCGATCCTTGCAACCTGGTGCGCGACCCAGGGGGCGATGATCGTCGAGCTCCGATCCGGCGGCGGGTCGCTCGAGGAGCGCTATCTCGAGCTCATCGGATCGCAGGACCCCGACGACGATCCGCCGGAAGCCGGCGCGGAGGCCGCGACCGGTCCGGGCGCGCGGAGGCATCGTCGATGAGCCGGGCGGCGTCACCGGCTAGCGCGATCGCGGCGATGACCGCGATCGAGCTTCGTCTCGTCCTCCGTCGCCCCGAGAACCTCTTCGCCACGATCGTCGTCCCGACGCTCGTCCTGGTCCTGTTCTCGAGCGTCGCCGTGGTCGACGTGCCCGGCGGGCGCCCGGTCGACTTCCTCCTGCCGGGCAGCATCGCCCTCGCGATCATCGCGACGAGCCTCGTGAGCCTCGGCATCACGACGGCGTACGACCGCTCCTACGGGGTCCTGAAGCGGCTCGGCGGGTCGCCGCTCAGCCGGCCCGAGCTGATCGTCGCGCGGATCCTGACGGTTCTCGTCGTCGAGGTCGTCCAGGTCGGCCTGCTCGTCGGGACCGCGCTCCTCCTCCTGGGCTGGTCGCCGCCGAGCGGCCTCTCGCCGCAACTTCTCGCCTCGAGCCTGGTCCTCGGGACGATCGCGTTCGCCGGGCTCGGCCTCCTGCTGGCCGGGACCCTCCGAGCGGAAACGATGCTCGCGGTCGCGAACCTGCTCTTCCTCGCGTTCCTCGCTGTGGGCGGCATCGTCGTGCCGGTGGATCGGCTGCCGGCGCCGGTCGCTGCGATCGCGCACGCGCTGCCGGCGGCGGCGCTGTCGGATGTGCTGCGGACGGCGCTCGGCTCGGCCGGCGGCGACGCGACGGCGGCGCTGGCGCTACTCGCCGTCTGGGGAACCGTGACCGTCGGCCTGGCCGCGGCCACGTTCTCCTGGGAATGACGGAGCCGGACAAAGAGGAACCCCGGGCGGTCGGACCCGGGGTTCAGGTGCATGCGGTCTTGGTTGCGGGGGACGGATTCGAACCGCCGACCTTCGGGTTATGAGCCCGACGAGCTGCCGCTGCTCCACCCCGCGACCTCGAATGATAGGGCCGAACACCGGTTCGGTCAATCGGGGCGAGCCAGGTGTCCCATGGTCGGGCGGCTCGCCGGCGCTGGTGCGCCTGGCTGTGGGTGCGGTGACCCGTACGGAAGTCCGGGTCGGTCTGGTGCATTTGGATGGGTTGCGTCGACGCACCGGGCGGCGCACCTTCCCGGACATGTTCGGACGCCACCGCACCGACCTCGATCGCGACCTCGTGGCGATCGTCGATGCCTTCCACGATCGACTCGCCGGTTCGCTGGTGACGCAGCGCACCGATCCGCCGCGGGTCGATCCGCTCAACCTTCGCGGCCGCCTCGCGACGCCGGCTTCGGTCGGTCTTCGCGAGCGGCTGGCGCGCCCGCGTCTCGGGACGGCTTGACGGCCATCGGGGAACGGGCGGCGGTCAGGCCGCCCGCGCCTCGATCCTGAGCTCAGGCCGGCGAAGGAGCAGCGGACCGCCGATCGCGAACGCCGCGACCGTGAACACGGACATGACCGCCGCGAACACGAAGAACGGCGCGCGGATGTCGACCTCCGCGAGCGATCCCGCCAGCAGCGACGCGACGACGAAACCGAGCGTCCCGGACGCACCGAAGATCCCCTGGGCCGTCGACGACCGACCCGCCGGGCTGCCCGCGGCAACGATCGAGAACAGCACGGGGTTGAACATCGCAAAGCCCGTCGCTTCGACCAGGATCAGCGGCACCGCGAGGAGCGGGTCCCGGATCACGGTGTAGATGAGCGCGGCGATGACCGGGAGCACCGTTCCCGCGATCAGGTAGCCGACGATCCCGCCGCGATCGGCCCGCCGACCGAACGTCGGTGACAGGACGAGGACCGGCAGCGCGAACAGGGTGAACGTCAGCCCGACGAGGTCGAGGCCGGCACCGAGACGCGTCAGGTACAGCGACCAGATCACCTCGTACGTCCCGGCGGCGAAGTTGCCGCCGATCGTGAAGAGGATTGCTGCCGCGAGGAGCCGGTTGCCCAGCGAGCGGGGCGGCGGACCGAACCGCGACGGCCGCTCGCCGTCGGTCGCGTCCGGGCCCTGGTCTGCTGAACGCGTGGCCCGCCCGACGAGGTGGTCGGGCTCGTGGGGGAACTCGGTCAGGTCGAGCGAGGCCGTCCGAGCCCGCGCCGCGGCCCGCTCCATGCTCCGTGGCTGCTCCCGGACCCGCAACGCGATCGCCGCCGCGGCGACGAACGAGCTGATCCCGCCGAAGACGAAGATGAAGCCCACGCCTCCGAATGCCGCCGAGCCGAGGCCGCCGATCGCGGGTCCGAGGAGCAGGCCGCCCATCTGCGCCGCGCCGTAGAGACCGAAGGCCTCGCCACGCCGGTCGGCCGGGGTCGCATCGGTGATGTAGCCCCGGGCCGCAGGGTCGTACAGCGCCGTCGCGAGCCCGGCGAGCGCGCGCAGGATGATGAACGCCAGCGGCCCGACGAAGACCAGCGGCAGGAAGAGGAAGACCCCGGCGCCGACGTTGCCCGCGATCATCAGCGGCACACGCGGGACGCGATCGGCAAGCCAGCCGAACACCGGCTCGCCGACGAGCCGCGCGGCTGGCCAGGCGGCCACGACCACGCCGAGGGTCGCGAGATCGACGCCGTGCTCCGTGAAGTAGAGGGGCATCACCGGCAGGAGCGCGCCGAAGCCGAGCCAGACGATCAGCTCGGCCGCGAGCAGGGGGAGGATCGCGGACCAGCGGCGCGTCCAGGCCGCGATCCGGGCGACCGGGTCGCCGGGGAAGATGGGCATCGGGATCGATCGTAGCCACGACGCTGGCGCGACGCCGAGCCCGTATCATCGCGCGGTGCCAGGGTCCAGCCCAGGGCGGATGAGCGATCGCCGCCACGTCGAGCAGCGCCCTGCCGTGGGGGAACCATGACCGGACCGATCGGGCTCCACGGCGGCGGTGAGTACCTGTCGGGCGATGAACCCTTCCTCGATGCGCTGATCGCGGCGGCCGGGACCTCCGCGGCCGAGCGGGATGGCGAGGACGGACGTGACGAGGGGGCACGGATCGTGATCCTCCCCACGGCGGCGGCCCGCGGCCGGCCGGATCGAGCCGCAGAGATGGGCATCGCGGCGTTGACCCGGCAGGCCGAGACCGAGGGCCGCCGGATCCAGGTCGACGTCGCGCCGGTGGTCGACACGGCGTCCGCGAACCTCGAGGCGAACGCGGCGCTCCTCGCGGCCGCCGATCTCATCCACCTTCCGGGCGGCGATCCGGATCTCGTCCCCGCGATCCTCGCCGGAACCCTGGCCCTCGCGGCGATCCAGCTGGCCCGCGCTCGGGGCGCGGTCGTCGCCGGGGCGAGCGCCGGGGGGATGGCCCTCGCCGACTGGTCGTGGACCCCGACGGGCGGCGTCCGAGGTCTGGGCTTCGTCGCGGGCCTGGCGCTCGTTCCCCACTACGACGACATCCGGCGGACGGAGTGGCAGGAGATCCTCGATGCCCTCGCGCCGGGCGGGATCGGCTATCTCGGTCTCGACGAGCAGACCGGCGCGATCTCGGACGGTGCCACCGGCGCCGGTCACCGATGGCGCGTGTCCGGGACCGGCGCGGCGTACTGGTTCCCCCGCGGCGCTCGCGAGCCGACGATCGCCCGGCACGGCGAGACGATCGACATCCCCGGTTGACCGAGGCGGGCCGCGCCGCTTACGTACCCCTTACAACGAACGGGCGACGGGTTGACCGGATCGCCCGACCGTGCGGGTCTGCGACGGGCGGGCCGTCGATTCGAGCCGACGACACGAGGTACGGGCCATGACGATCTCGATCCGACGGACGGCCGCGACGGCCGCCGCGGTGGCGCTGCTGGGGATGGTCGCCTTCGGGCTGGCGCAGGCGGCGGGTCCTGCCGCCACGCCGGCCGGCGCACCGCTCGGCGCGCCGCTGGCTGCTGCGCCCGCCGTCCCTGCGGACGGGAGCGCCCCGCCGGCCGCGGCCGGCGCCGACGTGTCGCTGGCGGGCGACATCGACGCGATCCTCGCCGCAGACCAGGCGGCCCCGACATCGACGGTCGCAGGGGCCCGCGGTCTGGCAGCGGGCCCGCTCCGCCGCCTCGCGGCCGCGCGCCGGCTCGTCCATGCCACGGTCGTCCTCGACCTGCCGAAGACCGGCCTGACAACGGTCCAGATCGACCACGGCACGATCTTCGCTGTCGGTGCGACGTCGCTGACGATCTCCGAGACCGGTGGGGGCAAGCCCAGCGTCACCCTCGAGTCCGAGACGCGGGTCCGGCGGAACGGCGCGAAGGCGGTGATCGCGGACCTGAAGGTCGGCGACGAGGTGTTCGTCCTGAGCAAGGTCGAGACGGACGGCACCGTGGCCTACCTGGTCGTCGTCCCGAAGTCCTGACCGCCCGGGGCTCGTCCGAGGATCGTCAGCCGGTCTGCTGGAGGCCGGCGGCGATCCCGTTGACCGTCAGCTGGACGAGCCGGAGCAGTCGCTCCCGCTCGGGGTCCGCGGGATCGCACGAGCGGAGACGGGCCAGAAGTGTGACCTGCATCTCCGAGAGGGAGTCGACGTACGGGTCGCGGAGCCCAAGCCGCCGGCGGAGCTCGGGCTGATCGTCGAGGAGCCGGTCGCGACCGGTCAGCCGGCCCAGCCAGGCGGCCGTCCGCGCGTATTCCGCCTCGATCGTCGACCAGGTCGCCGCGCCATCGGTCCCCGCCAGCGACGCGTACTGGCGGCCGACACCGAGGTCGGCACGGGCGAGGGCCAGCTCGGCGTTGTCGAGCACGCTCGCGAGGAACGGCCAGCGCGGGTAGAGGCGAGCGAGCGCGGCGATGCCGGGCTCACCATGACCCGCCGCATAGGCCTCGATGGCCGCGCCGAGACCGTACCAGCCGGGTAGCTCGATCCGGGCCTGCGACCAGGCGAAGACCCAGGGAATGGCTCGGAGGTCGGCGATCGTCGTCACGAGGGTCGGCCTCGAGGTCGTCGGCGGCCGGCGATCCTCCGCCCGGCCCCGCGATGCCGGCCGCGACCCGAGCCGGAGGGTCGCGATCTCGTCGATCGGCGTCGCCAGCCGGAAGAATCCGACGAAGCCCGGCTCGTCGACGAGGGCCCGATAGACGGCCCGGGAGGTCGTCGCAAGCTCGTCGAGGATCGGCCGGCCGGCGGTCTCGGCCGCGGTCAGCGAGGAGATGTGGGCCGGAGACGACGCGACGAGCGTGGCGGCCGCCAACCCCTCGAGGTGGCGCAGGGCGATCCCCGGGTCGGCGTAGTTCGCGGCGATCACCTCGCCCTGCTCGGTGAGCTTGAGCCTCCCGTCCAGCGCGCCCGCGGCCAGCCCGAGGATCGCCCGGTTGGCCGGTCCCCCACCCCGTCCGATCGCGCCGCCGCGACCGTGGAACAGCGTCAGCTCCACGCCGTGGTTCCGCGCCGTCGCCGCGAGCGCGGCCTGCGCCTGGTGGAGAAGCCAGTTCGCGGCGAGATACCCGGACTCCTTGTTCGAGTCCGAGTAGCCGAGCATCACCTCCTGTCGATCGCCGCGGCGTCCGAGGTGAGCGCGATACGTCGGATCCGAGAGGATCGCGTCGAGGACGGCGCCGGCTGATTCGAGGGTCGCCGCGTCCTCGAACAGCGGCACGACGTCGAGGACCGGCGCCGGATCGCCGGCCGCGGCCGCGAGGCGCAGCAGTCGGGTCACGTCCGACGTGTGGGCCGTGAACGAGGTGATGTAGCGGCCGGCCGACGCCGGGCCGAACCGGGACTGGAGCGCGGCCACGGACCGGAGCGTCTCGACGACCTCCGACGCGGCCACGCCTGGTGCGGCCTCACGCGACGGCTGGCCGGCGACGAACGCGGCTTCCGCCGCCTCGT
>Ga0207684_10003933_pt1 | contig 14219 bp, 11 predicted proteins | sample KBSK5501metaG_FD_184342 | JGI IMG/M metagenome (GOLD analysis project Ga0207684, IMG submission 184342) | Corn, switchgrass and miscanthus rhizosphere microbial communities from Kellogg Biological Station, Michigan, USA - KBS K5-50-1 metaG... | ecosystem: Host-associated > Plants > Roots >...
GGCTGCGACTCATGGGCTGGTCGCCGTATCAGATCCTTGGAGCCGCCTTTGTGGGCTCCTTTGCCGGAGCCGCGTGTGGCGCCCTGGCGATCAGCTATCCAGCGTCGACGGCCTGGTTGGCCCTGCCGATCGGCATGGCCTTCATCGCGGCCTGGGTCGGGCTCCTGCGCGTGGATCCCTACTCAGTCGCCGTACACCCTAAAGTTGAGGTTTATGGCGGGCAAACGCGGACCTAACGCCGCCCTTCTGGACAGACTTAACGACCGGAGCGCAACCATCGCGGTCGTCGGGCTCGGCTATGTCGGTCTGCCCTTAGCGTGCGCGCTGGCCGAGGCGGGCTACCGAGTGATCGGCATAGATGCGGCGGCGGAAAAGGTGCAAGGCGTGAACGCCGGCCGATCCCACATCGACGATGTGACGAATGCACAGCTCCAGAGCCTTATCGCGCACAAACGACTGTCGGCGACTCAGGACTACCAGGCGGCAACCGCTGCAGACGCGGCCATCATCGCGGTGCCGACGCCTATCGACGAGTACCGGGTCCCCGACCTGAGCGCTGTACGGGCGGCTTCTGCCAGCCTGTCCCAGGTGATGCCCAAAGGAAGCCTCGTCGTCCTCGAGAGCACCACTTATCCAGGCACGACTGAAGAGGTCATCGTTCCCGCCTTTCGTGTTCGAGCCTATATGCCCGGGGTGGACGTGTTCATCGGCTACTCCCCCGAGCGCATCGATCCCGGGAACCAAACCTGGAACATCCGAAACACTCCCAAGGTCGTCTGCGGGCTGACCAAGAGCTGCCTCGAGGTGACCATCGCTCTCTACAGCACCATCGTGGACAAACTAGTCCCGGTTTCCAACATCCGGACGGCGGAGATCACCAAGCTCTTCGAGAACATCTTTCGCGGTGTGAACATCGCGCTTGTCAACGAGTTCCAGGTCATTTGCGACGCGTTTGACATCGACGTGTGGGAGGTCATCCAGGCCTGCTCGACCAAGCCGTATGGCTTCACGCCGTTTTATCCCGGGCCGGGTCTGGGCGGTCATTGCGTGCCGGTTGATCCCTTCTATCTCGCGTGGAAGGCGCGCCAGCTCGATGTCAACACAGAGTTCATCGAGCTTTCGGGCCGCATAAACGCCGCCATGCCTAGCTATGTCGTGCGCAAGGTAGCCAGTCTGCTGAACGTCAACCACAAGTCGCTCAATGGAGCGCGAGTGGGACTGCTTGGGGTGGCCTACAAGAAGAACAGCTCAGATGTCAGGGAATCGCCGGCAATCAAGGTCATCGAACTGCTGCTCGAAGAGGGAGCCGGCGTTAGCTACCACGATCCCCATGTCAAGTCGCTCACTGTGAATGGCCAGGTGTTTCGCTCCGTGCCCAACTTGAGGGATTTCCTTGGCGGCCAGGACTGCGCGGTTGTCGTGGCGGATCACGACGCGATCGACTGGACGCTCGTCCTGCAGTATGCCCCGATCGTGATCGACACACGAAACGTGTTGGGGCGGCTGAGCCCGCTGATAACCCAGTCACCTCAGACGGCCGAGCAGCGAATCGACTGACCGCGGCAAAAAGTAGAGGGCCTGCACCGCACCGACCAAGCGCTCAGCGTTGCCGGGCGTAGTCCCAAGCCGCAGAGCCCACTGCCAGTGAGAAGACAACTGAAAGCCCCAGCAGCCAGCCAAGATCCGTTTGCTGGAGTGCAACCGGATTGGCGGGCATGCTTCTGCATGGGTCGTTCGGGTCGTAGTAGATGAGGACCTGGGTTCCAAGCGCTGGGGGCGGATTAAGTGTCCCGTTCCCTCGGCATTCGCGGATGATGAGTACCGGGGCGAGATCGTCCCGGAACGGCGTAGCGTACTGGTAGGCGAAGTTGAACCCAACGACGGCGGTCACTGTGGCGAGCCTGGTGGCATGCAGGTTGGTGGCCACTGTCGAGTCATGACCGTAGACGATGGAAGTAACGAGCCACATCACCGCTCCAGCCAGCAAGAAAGCGCCGCTGCCCCACAACCAAGCCCGGTCCTTGGTGGCTTTAGCCCACGCGTACAGATGTCGCTGGGTATCCACAGACGCGTGCTCTTCCTAACTACATGACCCTGTGACTGGGATGCTCTCGCGCTGTCGTTGGTCTCTGCGCCCAGACGATGTGTGGTTGAGCTCAGCCTTCATTGGGGTGTGGGCGGGTACGGAGCTCAACGGTTTACTAGGCTTCACGACTTCTCTGATGGGCGAACGGGCATCGACAGCCCCAATTCTGATTCACATAGAAAGTGCCAATACGGAAGGCTCGGGGAAATGGTCACTGCTAGAAAGGTATCCCGCAATTTGAGTATGGATGACCGGGTCACCCGTTGCTCGATTCGGGTAAAAAAGCGGTCATATACGTCTTGCTCGATGCGGGCGAGGCTTTTACCTCGGTAGCTGTCTTGGAGGGGTACCAGTTCACTGAGACACAGCCGATCCAGGCCTCGGCCCAATGCTATGAAGGGCATGTAGACCCCTAACGTCAGGCTCCATGCGAATATTGATCGGGTCCTCTGGCCAGTTATTCGTGACGTGACTCGTCTGATCCCACTGACGACTGCCAGCAATACCCGGAAATGCGCGGGTCGATTGTCAAGTGCGTAGTAAATGTAAACGAGCAGCCGCGGCGCTAATCGTTGGAGACGGCGCACCTCTTCCAGCGCCGGAACAGGAAGGTGGTGAAGCACGCCAAGACAGACCACCAGATCGGCGAACCCGGGCCGCAAGGGGAGATTGGTCAGGTCCCCCATGAAGAATACAGCGCCCGGGCAGTCGAGTAAATTGTGTCGAGCTTCGAATATCGCATCCGAGAAGTCGACAAGGATCAGCTGTCGACATCGCTTCCTTAGGAAGTAGCTCCATCGTCCGGATCCGCATCCGAGGTCGCAGACCGTCGCCTCGCCTAAGGCCTCGATATCCACTAGGTCGAAATACTGCCGAAACTCATCCTCGTGTTCTGGTAGGACCTTGGAGAAGGATTGCCATTCTTTGCTGAAAGTTGACTGAATGTCTTCCGCAAAATAGCGGGCATCCTGCGAGACGGCGACTGGCGCTGCATCGAGCGCATCCGAGACCCGCTTGGTGTACTTGCCCGGCTCGAGGAGAACGATCACGTCGTCGACGATCGGATATCGGTTCCCGTCTACCACGATGCTCTGTTGGTCAATATCGACTTGTTTCGCACCGAACACGTCAGCCAGCACGGCCGCTTTGTCAGCATAGTAGGGGATCGGGCTCGACATCATCGGAAGCGGGTCAGATTATGCAGGAGTGTTAAGGTCGCTTCAGCCTGTACCGGATTGGTTTGGATAGGGCCGCAGCTGCTGCTGCTCCTCCACATAGGCGCGGCGAGCGATTCGCTCGTTGGCTCCGGTTGCTACGCCTGAGAATCATCCTCATGATCCAGCGTCAAGCGACGGGGTCGTTGTCGCCACAGTCGCATGGCTGAGGAGGTACTGGCCGGTGAGCCAGGCGACGAAGCTCTCCTTCAGGTTCGGCACCATACGTTCGGCCAAGTCCATGGTCGTTGCCGGGCGGGGTCAGCAAGGCCCGGGCTTACGAGGCGGAGCGGCCGACGCCATCTCCGCACCCGGGTTTCCCAGGGTGACCAATCCAAGCTGACGGCCGCCTCAGCGTTGCCGAGTGGCGTCCCAGCCCGCAGAGCCGACGGCCAGTGAGAAGACAGCCGAAAACACGAGTAGCCAAATGAGATCGGAACGCTCACGCGCAACGGGTCGTAGTTCAAGATGTAACCCGTGCCAATGAACCTCGAGGTCTGCATTGTCGCTTACGAAAGCGAAGACAGCCTCCAGCGCGCAGTGCGGAGCATCACCGTCATGGGTAACAACGTGACGGTCGCGATTCACGACAACAGTGAGGTTGCGCTGCAGCTCGACAGCGTGCGCCGGCTGGCGGACGAGAGCCGAATGGTGATCCGCGTCGAACACTGTGAAGACAACTGCGGGTTCGCGCGTGGTTGCAACTCCCTGGCGCGCTCTTCGACCGCCGACGTCCTTCTCTTTCTCAATCCGGACGCTGAAATCTTGACCTGGCCGGACTCGATGTGTGCCTCGATCAAGGGCATCGTTGGCCCAATCGTGGTGGACAATAGGGGCCGCGTGATGCCGACTTACGGCAGGCGCCGCTCGATACTTGAGGAGTTCGTACAACGCTGGGCGCGAAGGCGTCCCCGAATACCGAGGGGCGAGGGCTACGTCAGTGGCGCCTCGCTGCTTGTCCCACGTGAGACTTTCGTGGCCCTCGGTGGTTTTGATGAGCGATTCTTCATGTACTACGAGGACATCGACCTTTGTCTACGTGCCAACCAAGCAGACATTTCCGTGACAGTTGAACCATCATGGAGGGTCCGCCACGAAGGGGGCCATGCGGCTAGCCGCGACCGCGGAACCGCCCTCATCCAGAGTTACGACTCAGCTTGCTACTTCTATGCCAAGCACGGCATGAACGTGGCGCTTTATCGCACTCTCTGCCACGTCGATGCTCTGATCCGGTTGGCCTTGTTCTCGATCATGCCTTCACGTCGGAATGCAGTCAGAGGCGTGCGCAGACTTCTAACTCATCTCCACGCGGCTTCTGACACTACGCTCGGGTTGTCGAGAAGGCCCTCGCGAGGGGCCTAGTAGCGAAGGTCCGTTCCTCGGGCGACAGGACATAGAACCAGCCGACAATCGCGAACGCAGAGAGTTGGACAACCAGGATGATTCCCTTGGGGCTCTCGTTTTGGGGGAGGGTCGCAGCGACGCACCACGCAAGAGACATCAAGAGCCCCAGTCCAAGTCGCCACAGCAGGCGGGCTCGACTGTGCAGCAGATAGAAGCTAAGCGCGAACAGCAGCGCCATGTCTACGAAAGAGCGCAGCAAGAAGGCTAGAGCTGCTCCGTTGATCCCGGCCTCACCAATCAGCCACCACAGGGCCATCAAGTAGATGGGCAGTTCTACCAAATGAAGCCTGGCGCTCAGATCGGCTCGACCAACGCCCTGGATGAAAGTAATCGGTATGTTGGCGAGGCCGTTGAAAAAGACGCCTACGGCAAGGAGTTGGAGAACCTCGGTGCTGTGACGGGAGAAGTCAGCGCCCAGCCAGAACCTGAGGCCCTCGGAAGCCAACGTTACGAATGTGACCGTTATCGGTAGCAGCAGCAGAAATAGGTACTTGGTGCCACGCACCAGGAGAGCGTTCGCACGCGCCTGATCGTGCGCGAACGACATTGCAAATGCCGGAAACAGAACAGCGGCGATCGCACCTGGGATGACCAAAATGCGAGTGGAGACGTCATACGGGACCGTGTAGTAGGCGACTACCGCAACGGATATCACGGCTCCGATTACAAAACGGTCGGCGTAGCTCAGCACCGGGGTGATGAGATTACTGATCGAGATCCAGGCTCCCATGCGCAAGAGGGGCCACATTTGCGAAAGTCGCGGGCCGGCCCGGCGAGCCAGGCCTGGGGTGAACGTCAGGCAAAGTATGAGGAAGGCGCCTGCGGCGATGAATCTGCCCACGACGAGCACCAGAACCGCGGCGCTCAATCGCGTTGTAAAGGGGAGGACCGCAAGGGGTCCCGCAAAGGTGATGATGCCCAGAGGGATTCGCACCAAGTTGCTCAGCCCGAAACGCTGCTGTGCCTCGAGCACGCCGCGCAGGCCGGCTGTGACAAGGACGATGGGAAGCCCGAGTGCCAGCAGATAGATGGACTCCAGCGACTCCGCCTGCAACGATAGCGGGATGCGCAGGACGTCGTAGACAACCCAAGGCGCGAACACAGCCAGGACGGCGCCCGCCAACGTCCCAAAAATAGACATGAGGACGAGGCTCGACCAGACCAACGGTGCGATGGAGTCGACGTCGCCTCGTCCCAGCGCTGAAGCGACGAATTGGGTCAGCGAGCGGCCAAGGCCGAGGTCAACGATACTGAACGATCCGATCAGCACCCAGCCGAGGCTGAGAAGCCCGAACCGGTTGTTGCCCAGCGCATGAATCAAAATGGGCACCGTTATGAGAGCTACCACGATGGGAATCGCGTAGCCGAGGATGTTCCATCCCGCGCTGACTGAGAGCAGGCTTGCCCTCGTAAGCCTCAGAGGATCAGCAGGCTTGGCGTCGGCGTTGGCCTCAGAGCTCGACATGGCCACGAGGTTACCATTCGGCCCGCAGGCTCTCGGATCGTCACAGGGTCGCCACAGATGGTGCGATCGGAGGGATGGTAACCAACTGGACTAGAGTTTGTAACGCAGATGGAAGCCACGTCGCTTGCGCCGCGGACGGCTTGCCCCGTGTGTGAAGATTCGCAGTCTCGGCGTATGTTCGAGGCTCGAGACCGACTGTTCGGTCGCCCGGGAACCTTCCATATCCAATCCTGCGATAGCTGTCGCACATTGTTTATCACCAACCCGCCGATCGGCGAGGCGATGGACGAGTACTATCCCGCGGGCTATGTCGCCTACACCGAGGCGCACGCGTCTCTCGTGCATCGAATACGGCGCAGAGTCAGCCTCGCAATCTTTCGCGCCCGGAACCGAATTCCGCCACGAAGCTGGATGACCCCCTTCCTGGCGGTGCTGCCACTAGACGGTTATGCGCGCGGGTTTGTCCTCACGCCGGGCGGCCGACACCTAGATGTCGGGTGCGGTGCGGGCCAATTTCTGGAAGTGTCGAGATCACTCGGCATGGAAGTTTGCGGAGTCGAGCCCAATCCGGCGGCAGCAAAAGCTGCGCAGTCAAAGGGATTGAGTGTGACTTGTGGCGTTCTAGAGGATGGAGGATTCCCCGACCGGCACTTCGACCTGATCACCATGAACCACGTCTTCGAACACGTAGGCGAACCGTTGGTCACGCTGGTTGAAGCGGGACGGATCCTGAAACCAGGAGGAACTCTGATCGTGGCGACGCCAAATGCTGAATCACTGCTCCTACGCCTCTTCGGAGCGTACTGGTTCCAGCTCGACGCGCCACGCCACCTCCAGATCTATACGCCGGACAGCATTGCCCGACTTGCGCAAATCGCGCATCTTCGTATCGCACGCACCCGCTGGTTGGGGCATCCCGTCGCCCTTGCGGGGAGCATCTATAACCGCCTAGTCCCGAACGGTAAGCACGCACCTAGGACGGTGCTTCACAGACTGCTGCTGAGCCCCCCGGTACTTTGGCTGTTGATTGTGCCCACCGCGATGACAAACGCATTGTGTCTCGGCGACTCAATCGAGGTTTGGATGACAACCGCGCCCTGACGAACTCGCCATCAACCCATGGTCAACCTCTAGTCGCGAACAAGCTCTTAACGACTGCTGCGAACCGAGCAGCGCCGGACTCAGCAGAGAAGCGTTCCTCGACTGTCGACCTGCCTGCCTTCGCAAGGTGGCTGCGCAGGTCCGCGGAGTCGGCAAGAGCGTCAAGAGCAGCCACCCATTCATCCGTTGTTCGGGCCAGCATCCCGTTTCTGCCGTGTTGAACCAGCTTGGTGTTCACGCCTACCGGTGAAAGAACGGCTGGGCGGCCGACCGCCATATAGAGAAGCGCTTTGAAGCCCCCCTTGCCGCGGGTGAACTCATCGTCGGGGAGCGGCATTATCCCGACGTGCGAGACTCCGAGTTTGGCCGCCTCGGCCTCGGCAGTCCAAGGCACAAACTGGACCTCGATGCCTTCGATGGAGAATTCTGGAGGGCGGCTGGATATCACTCTTAACACCGTCTCTCGTTTCCTTCCGATACGCTCCAGTGCTGCGCGAGCGGTCTCGAGGTGAGCCAGAGTCGAAACCGAGCCCGACCAAACGATCACGAACGGAGTTTCCTTCTCTAGTGGGGGCTGGACCGGAAACAAATTGAGGTCGATGGTTGAGGGGACTATATGTACATAGCGATTGAATCGGCTGGCGTAGTCGGCGAGGTAGCTGTTGCTGACCACGACGGCCGATGCCAATCGACAGATAGTTGCTGTCTTGCCTGGGAAGCGGAACCGCGCAAACCAGCCATTTACACTTCCAGCGTCTTGAAGCCAGATAGCGTCATCGAAGTCGAAGATGATTGGCTTACCAGAGCGTGTCAACCGCCGTTCATAGATAGCTGGGCCCAGTAACGACGCTTCACGGTAAATGACGAGGAGGTCGTAGTCTTTGGCTTGATCCAGCACCGCTCGTCGCCGAATAGCGGCTTCGACAAGGTAAGCAGCTTTGGCGGCATGCCTGCCCGGCTCATATAGTACCCGCGTTAAGCGCAGGGATTCGAATACGGAGAAATCGACTGAGATGCCGTGAGCCTTGAGAAGGGGAGCCCATTGTTCGAGCCGGAAGCGCTGTCCAGGAGCGATGCCCGGCGGCTTGGAAACCAGCGCGAGGACGCGAACCATCAGGAGCAAAGCATTCTACGTGCAGGACAAGGCCTCGGCAGGCGAGAGGGCTGATCGTCCGGATTGGGCTACGACAGCGTCGCCCTCTAAGCGGGGAGCTCGACGAGACCACCGGAACTGGGAAATCTTGTTGACCAGGGCCTGTTTTCGAGCGCGCAGATGAGCACGGAATTCGGTCTCTTTATCGGCTCGATGCTGCTGGCCTCGGCCGCCCTTGGGATTGGGATCAGTATTCCCGCCGCAATAGCGCGCGACCCAAGGGAGCTACGGTTCCTTCGCCTGATTTTCGTGGCGGCCTTGGTGCTCAGGTGCGGCTTGGCTGTTGTCACCTACATCAAGTTTCCATATGGCTACTTCGCTCCTGACGAGGCTGCAACCGTTCTTGCGGCTTCGAATTATCTCGCCAACACCCCCAGTTCACCAGTTGCCCACGGGCAGGGTTGGGTGTTCTTCAACATTCTCGTTTTCCGCTTATTCGGCAGCCAGCCAATGCTCCCGCGGTTGTGGAACTGCGTCGTCGGCGCAGTCACCCCGCTCTTAGGGTATGCCCTTGCTCGGGGGTTCGGTGCAGCGGCGCGAGGGGCGAGGTGGACGGCATTCCTCATCGCGTTCTTCCCGAGCTTGGTGTTGTGGTCAACCCTCAACCTCCATGACGTCGACGCCTATTTCATGATCCTGATCGCATTTCTGATCACAATGCGTTTGCAAGCGGACCTGCGCTGGTGGCACATCGTGGCCGTAGGGCTGAGCATTTGTGCCATGTACCTGCTGCGCATTTTTTCTGACAGCGCGCTGCTCATCGCGGTCGTCAGTGGCCTGCTGGTTTCTCGCGTGAGAGTTCCGCGCAGCATCGCCGTGCGGATGGCGGGCGCAGCGGCCGGCGCCATTGTTGTGTCGATCGCGGGCGCCCTAGTGTTTCCCCGCGTTGGCCAGCTCATCTACGGGAGAACTGGCCTAGGTCGCCTAGCGGACATCCGCCGGTCGCTCGCGAGCGGCGCGAGATCCGCCGTCGATGTCGATCCTGGGCTTCAATCACTGGGCGGCGTCCTTGCCTTTTTGCCTTTTGCACTCGTCGATTTTTTTCTCCGTCCCTTTCCGTGGGAGCGCGGGAGCAGCCTCAACCTCCTTACGAGGCCCGAGGTGGTTCTCTACTACCTGCTGCTCCCGCTTGTAATCCTTGGCATCGTGGTCACCGTCAGGAAAGCCGCAATGCGGGCTATCCCAAGTCTGTCTTCCTGGGCTATCACAGGTGTGGGCTATGCGCTCGTGATCTCCAACCTGGGAACGATTTACCGCGAGCGCGATGAACTGCTCATCGTGATGTTTACATTCGTCGGGGTTGCCGTCGACGCGATTACGACCCGCTTACTGAGGCAGCGAGTCGGCGCCAGCTCCCGTCCGGCTAGCCGCCCCACCGGTGGTCGGCGGGGTCGGGCAGGACATGACACCTGATGCTGGTGTAGATCCCATCAGGTGCTCTACAAGCACCGGATGTTAAATTCGTGCACGTGTGTGGGATCGCCGGAGTGGCCGGTGTTGCGACCGATGCCGATGTCCTCCTTCGCATGGGTCAAGCCATCGCTCATCGGGGTCCCGACGATGCGACTCAGGTCGTACTGGACACCGCCGGCTTCGCCTTTCGCCGCCTCAGCATCATCGACGTCGTAGGTGGCAAACAGCCGATTTTCAACGAAGACGAGACGGCCGCGATCATGCTCAACGGGGAGATCTACAACCACCACGAGCTGAGGAAGGGTCTCGTCGATCGGGGTCACCAATTCCGAACCCACTCGGACGTCGAAACGGTGCTCCACCTATGGGAAGAGAAGGGCGAGCGATGCCTTCCCGATCTTCGCGGGATGTTTGCCTTCGCGATCTGGGACCGGCGCGCCCGCTCTCTTCTTCTGGCCCGCGACCGCGTGGGCAAGAAGCCCCTTTACTTCACTCGCCTGGCAGATGGGGGACTCGTTTTTGGCTCCGAGATCAAGGCCATACTCCAGCACCCGGCTGCGAAGCGTGAACCCGACTTCAACGCCCTCGATCAATTCCTCACTCTCCAATACGTTGCGTCACCCAGGACCGCTTTTCGAGGCATCGAGCGCATCCCACCGGCACACTGGCTCCGCTGGCGTGATGGTCGCATCGAGCTCGGGCGGTACTGGCGTCTCGACTACGAGTCAAAGTTCCGCGAGCGCGAGGAAGAGCTCAAGGAGGAGCTCCTGAGGTTGCTTCGCGAGGCGGTACGGATCCGTCTCGAAAGCGAGGTCCCGCTCGGAGCTTTCCTGTCGGGCGGCATCGACTCGAGCGCGGTGGTCGCCTTCGCGGCAGAGGCATCGTCCAGTCCGCTGAAGACGTTCTCGATCGGGTTCCGACCATCTCAGTTCGACGAGTCAGAATACGCCCGCATGATCGCCGACAAGTTCGCCACCGACCACCATGAGCTGATCGTCGAGACCGGAGCTCCTGAAATGATCGACGACATCGTATGGCACTACGACGAGCCCTTTGGCGATTCCTCCGCGATTCCATCGTTTAATGTCGCCCGGATCACTCGGCCCCACGTAACGGTTGTGCTCAACGGCGATGGCGGTGATGAGAGCTTCGCGGGCTACGACCGGTACCGTCTGAGCCTGTACCAGGACTACTTCCGCCTCCCCCTATCGTTGCGGCTGGGACTCCAGGCGGCCTTCCGGCCGTTCTCGCGATACAACGGCCGCAGCCGGCGATTGCTGCAAGGGCGCGTCCGGGATCCGTTTGACGCTTACTTCGCTACGCTCGTGCACCTACACCCGGCGCGCAAGTCGTGGCTGTTCGCCGAAGACTTTCTCGCCAAGATTCGTAGTGAGGCGCCGCCTCCTCTACAGTACCTGCGCTCGACCCCGCACTCGGCGTTGCTCGATTCGATGCTCGATGCAGACGTCAACAATTACCTGCCCGATGACCTCCTCGTGAAAATGGATGTCGCCACCATGGCCTATTCGCTCGAGGCACGCTCGCCACTGCTCGATCACAAGGTGATGGAATTCATGGCCCAGGTACCTGCCGGCCTCAAGCTCAAGGGAGGGGAGAGCAAGCACCTGCTCAAGTCGGCCCTAAGGGGCATCCTTCCAGATCAGGTCCTCGACCGTCCGAAGATGGGATTCGGTTTCCCGCTTGGTCGATGGCTGCGGGGCGACCTCAAAGAGGTGCTGGTCGACGAGGTCCTGTCGGATCGAGCGCTGGCGAGGGGTTACTTCCGGCCGGAAGCGGTTCGCGAGATGGTCGTGGCACACATGGCGGGCAGCGATCGCTTCCAGTATCTGCTGTGGGATCTGCTTCTCCTCGAACGCTGGCACCGGGCTTTCATCGATCCGCCGCGAGTTGAACGAGCGTCGATGCCGACAGCCGCCCTGCAATCGCCGGCGCGCAACTGAAGTAGACTGCAACCTAGCTTGGTCCCGCTGCCCCTGAGAATCCACTCATCGAGGGCCTGGCGTTCTGGCGGTCTCGTCTAGAATTCGCCGGCTGGCCAGCCGACTCTTGATGAAACTCAACGACGAAGTATCTGAAAGCCACACTATTCCAACCCGCGCCGCGCGCCTTCACCGCGAAACATCGGCAACTCGACGCCGGCGTTCCGCCTGGAGAGGACGGCGAGGGCTGGCCGCTGCACTGATCGCGCTTTTGCTGGTGGCGTCTGGCGGCGTATCGGCCTACCTGGCCATGCAGCATGCTCGCCAGGTGCAAGACACAGTGATCGTGGATCTTCAGCAAGGCGCAGGCGAGCTCCAGACGGCGAAGACGGCAGTGGTCAAAGCCAACTCTGCAGGGGGCGATCGTGCCCAGCTGGACGGCGCGATCACTCACTTTCAGCGCGCGCGGGCGGATTTTCAACGGGCACTTGACAACGTTCAGTCCGATCTGGTGCTGGGCGGTGCCGCTATCGCGCCGGGTGTTGGCAGCGGATATGTCGCGCCACGAGTCAAGACGGTAGAGGCCGTAGCTCGGATGGGCATCGCCCTCTCCGACGCCGGCGAAGAGTCAACCCGGCTGGACGCTGCCCTGCTGGCGCCTGCCACGCCTGGGACGACGAGCGGGCAGAAGGTCCTCGACGTGATGACGCAGGCTCAGCAGAAGGCTCCCCTCATCAAGGCGGCCCTTCAGCGCGCCCAGCAGGAAGCAGCCGGCGTGGACCTACAGTTCCTGCCGGCATCCCAGAAGGGCACCCTTGCAAATGCGAAAAGCGACATAGCCAAAGGTCTTGCCCAGATGGATCAGTTCGAGGCTTTGGCGCCGGCCGTGATCGAGCTCCTGGGAGGCAACGGCAACCGCACCTATCTTGTCCTGCAGCCAGACCCGGCCGAGCTGCGGGGGGGCGGTGGGTTCATCGGAAGCTACAGCCTGCTCACGGCCAATAAGGGCAAGATCAGCCTGGGCCATGCGGGCAACACGACCGAAATCGATTACCCACGTCCGACGCCCGGCAATCCGAAATACGTTCTTGCGCCGGGCCCTTTGCAACAGTTCACTCACGGCCAGAGCTACATAGTCGGAGACGCGCTCTTCTTGCCCGACTTTCCCGAGGCAGCCAAGACAGCCGAAAAGCTTTACACCCAAGAGTCCGGGAGCACGGTTGATGGTGTGATCTCCCTCGACCCCTGGGCGGTGGCGGCACTGCTTGGTGTGACAGGCCCGATCGCGATCCCCGAATGGAACACTACGGTCGATGCCGCCACGTTTCCCGAAAGCGTGTTTCAGCAGCAGCAAAAGTCAGCCCTCAAACTCACCAATCGCAAGGCGTTCTTCGGCGACGTCGCTTCAAAGTTGATCGAGCGCGTCATGGCGCTGCCCAGCAGCAAATGGAGCCAACTGGTCGCGGCGCTGAACACGGCTGTGACTCAGCGTCGCCTGCAGATTTATGTCAACGGCGCGACTGCCCAGCACGAGATCGATCGCATCGGCTGGGCGGGTGCGATGGTGGCACCGTCCGCGGCCGATGAGGCGATGATGGAGGTCGAGTCGAACTTCGGCGGTGACAAGGTCAATCACTGGCTCGCGCGCAGCTTTAACCTGACGCTCACCAGCGCCGGCGGTAAGCTCCATCACGCGCTGACCGTCTCCTACGCGAACTCGACACCGCCGGGTTATCCGGGAGGGCAGCGATATAGCTGCTACGTTCGGTTCTACTACCCGGCATCGGCGACGGGAGGGACGACCAGCACCTCCCCAGACAGGATTGCGGACACCGAGGCCCATACCGGCTTCAACATGCTTGACGGCTGGTTCACGATCGACGCCTTCCGACCGGGCTCGATCAGGCTGGCGTGGGACACGTCGTGGGACCCTACCACCGCTAAAAGGATCTACTGGCAGAAGCAGGCCGGCACGATGGCGGACTCGATCAAAGTCACATATGTGGTCAACGGCAAGACCTATACCGCGACTTCTGACCTCGGTCAGGACCGGGTTCTAGACCTGAGCCCGAACGGGCTGTCGATCGTAGCCGGGGCTGCCGGCCAGGCACAGCTGCCGCAGTTCGGAAGCTAGGGCCAGCCCCGCGACGATGATTTAGCGTTTGAGCAGGACGATCGATACCGTCCGAACCCTCAACTCGAAGGTCCCGTTCACGCGCTCAGCCGGCCGGCTCGTTTTCGCAACCCTTCTCGTCCTGCTGGCGCTGACCTTCAAGCCCAGCATCGAGAACGACGGGATCGGCTACTTCTCGTACTTGCACTCGGTCGTCGTCGACCATGACCTCGATTTCGCCGATGAGTACGCTGCCGTCCGATCCGAAGGCGTGGCGTACTACCCGCTCCTCATCGAGAGCCGCACCTCGACTGGCAAGTTGGCGGACTA
>Ga0207684_10003937_pt1 | contig 14210 bp, 9 predicted proteins | sample KBSK5501metaG_FD_184342 | JGI IMG/M metagenome (GOLD analysis project Ga0207684, IMG submission 184342) | Corn, switchgrass and miscanthus rhizosphere microbial communities from Kellogg Biological Station, Michigan, USA - KBS K5-50-1 metaG... | ecosystem: Host-associated > Plants > Roots >...
CTGCCGTCGAACAACCCCAACATCTTCGCCGATCAGCCCTCCATCTCGGCGGGGGCGGGCAGCGTGTGGGTGAGTTACACCAGCTTCCCGTCGACGGTGGTGCAGGCCTTCGGCGCCCGCGTCACCGGCCTGGGCAGGTTCGGGTCGTTCAGCGCGCCGGAAAGCGTCCCCACCTCCAACGGGCGCGGCGACTTCGGCGACACCGCGGTGGGCCCGAACGGGCAGGTCATGGTGACCTACCAGGACCAGACCAGCGGCCAGGGCGGGGCGCGCATCTACACCGCGCTCGACGCCAACGGCCTGAAGGCGGGCGGGTTCGCCGACCCGCGGCTGCTGGCCCGCACCAGGGTCGGCGGGTTCGACTACATCCCGGCGCAGCCGGACCGGTCGATCGACGCCGAGGCGAACCTGGCGTGGGACCGCAGCGGCGGCCCGCACACCGGCCGGGTGTACGCGGTGTGGACCCAGGAAACGCCCAACGAGAGCAACAACATGGACATCATGTTCCAGTACTCCGACAACAACGGCGCCACCTGGACCCCGGCGGCCCGGCTGAACGACGACCAAACCTTGAACAGCCAGTTCAACCCGGCCATCGCGGTGGACCAGTCCACCGGGGACGTGGCGGTGTCGTGGTATGACTGCCGCAACGACCTCGGCCTGGGCGGGCCGGGGGACACCGACGGGATCCCCAACGATGACGCCCAGATCTGGGCCACCTACTCCACGAACGGCGGGGTAAGCTTCGCGCCCAACTTCCAGGTCAGCGCGGGCACCTCCAACGCCCCCGACGCGCAAAGCTTCTTCGACTACGGCGACTACACCCACGCCGCGTTCGCCTCGCACCTGTTCTACCCGGCCTGGTCGGACAACTCCAACAGCACCGGGCAAAACCCCGACGGCAGGCTGCACCAGCTAGACCTGTTCACCGCCAAGGTCGTCATCCCCTAGCCCGCTCCTGAGCCGGCGCGAGGTGCGCCGGCCGCCGCGACGTGACCACGACAGCGCCGGGTGCGAGGCACGTTCTCCTGGCGGTGGCTCATCAGCCCCGGGGAGGCGCACCCGGAGCGGGCAGAAACATCCCCGCCTTCTGCCTGCTCGCCGTGCCGACGCCGCCCTTGCCGTCTCTGGACAGCCACCTTGCGCCATTAAGGTCCTGCTACCGAGTCAACATCAACCGGCTCACCGGGGGAGAGGTGGCGTAGCCGGTTGTGCCGTGTTGCCACAGTTGGAGCGAGTGGCCAACTGGGCCCCGGATGCCATTGACTCGCGGTTCAGGAACGTGGTAAACACAGGCGCCTGGAATCCCCGGCGGGAGGGGCGTCCGATGCGGCCTCGCGCGCTGTTCACCCCTGTTGTGCTTGCCGTCGCCGTGCTAGTGCTTGCGCTCGCCGGGCCTGCGTGGGCTGGTACCGGGCCGGGCGGGTTCAGCTCCGAACAGCCGGCCGGCACGCCGTATCGGCATCAGAGCAATTGGGAGCCCACGGTCGCCACCGACCCCCATCACCCCAACCTGGTCTACCAGCTGATCACCGGGATCAACGCGCACCAGTGCGCCCCCGGCTGCCCCGGGACCAGCGTGCTATTCCGCAAATCCACCGACGGCGGGGCCACCTGGGGCGCCGAGCAGTTCGTCTGCGGGCTGACCTGCCAGGGCGTCGGATGGCAGTACGACCCGCAGATCAAGGTGGCCACCGACACCAACCAGTCCTGCGGGTGCGGCACCATCTACGCCGTGTTCCTGAACACCTTTGACCCCGGGGCGGTGCTGTTCAAATCCCACGACGGAGGGGCCAGCTGGCAGGGCCCGATCACGATGAACGGGCCGCTGACGTACATGGACAAGCCAGTGCTGGTCATCTCGCCCACCGGCAAGGACGTGTATGTCGCGTTCAACGGCAAGCTGAACAGCTATGTCGTGGCCTCCCACCGGTTCGGGAACCCGAGCACGTTCTTGCCGCCGCAGCAGATCAACGGCGAGGACGACCTGTGGTGGTACCCCGACGGCGGGGCCATCGCCCCAGGCGGGACCGTGTACTTCAGCGAGAACGGCGAGACCGGCTCCCCGACCAACGGCGGCCACCTGAACGGGCCCGACGTCATCGGCGTGTTCCGGTGCACCACGGACGCCAGCGCCTCCTGCGGCACCCACACCCTGACCACGTTTGGAACCAGCGCGGCCCCGCCGCCGTGCCCGGTGTTCCAGTGCTATCCCGACTACTACGACGCGACCCCGTCGGTCGCGGCCGATTCCGCCGGGCACATCGTCGTGGCCTACACCTTCAGCACCGTCGCGGGCGGGCCCAAGCGGCTGTACACCGTCACCTCTGCCAACGGGGTGGCCTGGACCGCCCCCAGGCTCATCAACGCTCAGGGCGACAGCAACTTCCCGCAGATCGCGGTCGGCCCAGCCCCCGGTGACTTCCGGCTGGCCTGGCAAGACAACCGCACTGGGGCGTTCAATACCTGGTATGCCGCATCCCCCAACGGGGGAGCCAGCTGGTCGAGGGAGCTGAAGCTGTCCAACCTCACCTCTGGCGCACCGTACAAGAGCCCGGCCGGGTACACCTTCCCCGACGGCGACTACTTCGGGATCGCCGTCAGCTCGGCCGGGGTCACCTACGCCATCTGGGGCGAAGCCGACGGCTCCTCTATCTACTGCTGCGGCGACACCTGGTACACGCAGGGATCCTGACCCCGGATCCGGCCCGGCCCGCCACCTTCACGCCCGCGCGGCACCGGCGACGCTGAGGACCCGCCGCACACCCGGCCGGCAGCCCACCAATCAACATCGGGGACGCCGACACTCACGCCCAACCGCTCACCGGCACTAAGAGGCCCTAACAGAATGACCTTGGAATATCAGTGATCATGTGCCGGTTGACCAGGCCATGCGTAAGGGCCAGCAGCCGCCGTGGGTCGTGCCGGACGAGTTATAGGCTCGGATCGAGCCACTGTTACCGCAGGTCAAGCGGCGTTACCGGCATCCGGGGCGCAAGCGGCTGGACGACCGCAAGGTGCTGTGCGGCATCTTGTTCGTCCTGTACACGGGCATCCCGTGGGAGTTTTTGCCGCAGGAGCTGGGCTTTGGTTCCGGGATGACCTGCTGGCGGCGGCTGCGGGACTGGCATGAGGCTGGGGTGTGGCAGCAACTGCACGAGCTGCTGCTGGCGGAGCTGCACGCGGCCGGGGCGCTGGACTGGTCCAAGGCGGTGACCGGCAGCTCGCAGGTGCGCGCGGTGAAGGGTGGCCCAAAACGGGCCCGAGCCCGGTCGACCGTGCCCGCACGGGCTCCAAGCACCACCTGATCACTGAAGCGCACGGCATCCCGCTGGCCGTCTCGCTGACCGGCGCCAACCGCAACGACGTCACCCAGCTCATGCCCCTGATCGGCGCCATCCCGCCGGTGCGCGGCCGCCGGGGCCGGCCCCGCCAGCGGCCCGGTGCGGTCTACGCCGATCGCGGCTATGACCATGACAAGTACCGCAGCCAGGTCCGGGCCCAGGGCATCACCCTGGTGATCGCCCGCCGGGCAACCCAGCACGGCTTTGGCCTGGGCGTGCACCGCTGGGTGATCGAGCAGGCCATCGCCCTGCTGCACTGGTTCCGCCGCCTGCGCATCCGCTGGGAAGATCCGCGACGACATCCACGAAGCATTCCTCAGCCTCGCCTGCGCGATCATCTGCTGGCGCCGCCTGGCCAACCTCTCACCTTGTTAGGACCTCTAAGACCGTCAGCGGACATGGCTGGCGCTGGGCCGGCGGAACGGCGTTGCCCGGGGAGCATAACCGGCATGGGCGGCTCTGGGGTCGAGGGAAGTGGACGGGCAAGCGTGCAGGCGGGGGTAATCTGCGTGCCGCCTGGGCCAGTGGACGACCGCAGTTCAGGGCGGCGCGGTCCTGCCGCCGCTTTAGTGACTTAGCTCGATGCAGGCGACGTCGTATTGTGCCACGGCCGCGGTGCTGTTGGCGTGGGCCAAGGATGCCGTGCCAGGGTTGCCGGCGTACACCAGTCCGGCCTGGCCATTGGCATTGAAGGGAGAGCCCGGGGCGCTGGCCGAGGCGCCGGGCGTGACGGGGTTTGACGGTCCGCACGTGTTGGTGGGTGCGCCCCGGTGGCCGGTAGTCGGGTTTTGGATGGCCCATGCGGAGGCGGGCGTGGCTATTAGCAAGCCGACTGCGCACGCCGCTGCTAGCACGAACTTTCGCATTTTTCTTCCCTCCTGGGGTTCCGTTCTGCCGGGGTTACCCCCGTCTCTGCCAGAGTTAACCCCCGTCTCGGGTTGACGGGCCGGGCTAGGGGCCCCTTTCCGTCTGGTACACGAAATCTGGCTACCTTCGGTTCAAAACAACGGGAAACGCTGTGGGGCGAGTGCCGCCGCAGGCGGGTAAGGAGCCCGGTTCCGGCGCCCCTATCTGCAAGCAGGCCGGTGAGAACCAGCAGGCCGAGGCGGTGCCCGAAGACACCCAGCTCAAGCAGTCGGCCGCTCTCCACGACCGTATATCCCCAGCGGTCGATCATGCGGGCTTGCGGCCCCAGACCAGGAACAGCAGGCCGGACGTGACCACGGTGCGGGAGTCCTCAATGTGCGGGCGGGCCGCCGCGATCTGCGGGCCCATGGCGCGCACCAGGTCGAGCCGCACAGTCCGCCGCGAGTTCCCGGCCGGGTACATTTGGGTCCGCGACTCCACCCCCACGTCGGCCAGCCCCGCATCGCGGAACAGTTCCGGCACCCGGCGGCCGATCGCCGGGTCGGCGCCGTTGCGGCCGAAGACCACCGGGAAGATCGCGCAGATCCGGTCGAAGGGATGCGGCGGATAGCACAGCGCGTGCTCGGCGTCCGGCTCGGCGACCGCAACCACGCCCCCAGCTTGGCCAGCCGCACCATCTCGGCCACCACCTGGCGTGTCACCCCGATCCGCATCGGCGCCAGCGGCCCGGGCCGCCGCACGGACATCTGGTTGCGATGACGGCCAGCTTCTCACAGATCGTGTCCAGGGCAACGCGTCAACCAGCACTCGTACCCGCCGTTCTGGGCGCTGATCCAGGTGCGGGAGGAACAGATCCGCGCCGCGCATAGGCGGTTGTTATGTGCGCCTATTCGCTCGCATGCCTTTGGGGGTTTTGGTGGTAGCCGAGACGCCGGCAACGTACCCGGTGGTAGCGGCTCCGGGGCCGGGCTCGATGGGAAGGGCGTGCGGAACGGCCCTTGCTCCCGGGCCAGGACGCTCGTTCGCCGCATGCCGTGCAGCCACCTGCCGCCGACCAAGCCGGCCAGCACCAGCAGGCTGCCGAGGCCGCCGGTGGCGACCATGGCGACCGCGCCACCCCGGGCAGGTCCCGGTGAGGCCGAATCCGGCGCCGAATACGGCGGCACCGTCAAAGTGGCGGGGACGCGGCCGGTGGTGCGGGAGCTTCAGCGGGCCGCCGAACGCCGTGGTCCCGGCGCGGCGCAGCAGCGCCAGGCCGGCGGCGGCACGCCCGGCGCTTGGCCGCCGTCCGGCCCCGGCAGCGGTTTCTCACGGCACGGCTACGATCATCCAGCCGCAGGCTGGGTGAGCACCCACTGAGCGATTGCCGGTAGTGGTCGCCTCCCACCACCCGGGAGCTTCAGGCACGCCAACCACGACGTGTCGAGCGTGTCCGAGAGTCAGCACGGGACGGCTTAAGGGTCGTCTGCCTCGATCCGCGGCACCAGGGATGGGCGTTACCGCCGAACCCGGTAGCACGGCGTGGGGCACGTGCCATGCGGCGGGCGACGGGGATGGCGGGCGTCCCCAGCTGGCTCCGGTGACGACTGGCTACGAAGTTCTGTCCCGCAGGAAAGTAACGCTCTGGGGTTCGCGTGGCGTCTCCTAGAGGCGTCACTGACGTAACGGGTGGCTAACGATGTGTGATGACCATTCCGGGCCGTCCCGGCGCACATTCCTGCACGGTGCGGCGGTGCTGGGTGCCGCCGCGGCGGTAGGGGTGCGGCGGCTGCCGTTACACTCGCCGCTGCGTGCCGTCACTGCCAGCGGTGAGAACGCCTACTCCATGGCGATGCACATCCATTCCTCGTTCAGCGAGCAGAACGGCTCCATGGATGGCCACCTGTTCCAGGCGGCTGCCAACTCGGTGGACGTGCTGTGGTGGACCGACCACGACCACCGCATGGACGGGATCGGCTACCGGGACGTGACCCACTTCACCAGCTTCTCCGAGAAGGGCGCACCGGGGCAGGGCGGTGCCTGGAACTGGATCCTGATGGAAAGCGGCCCGAACACCACTGCCTCCACGGGGGGGATCGTCACCAATCCCTGTTCCCCCAATGACCCCGTTGCCGGCGGTGCCCTCCAGCTGCGGGCCCAGTCCAGCAGCACCAGCCCGGCGAGGTATGGCTACTACGCGGAATCACACCCGGCTGGGTGGAACTACCGGGACAACCTCACCGGCCAGTCTCTCCTGATCGACGTGCTGCTGGCGAGTGGCTGGTCCCGCGGCTACCTGGAGTTGCTGATCGGCACATCGGAGCACCCGGCCTCAGGCGGCAGGGCGGCGGGGAACTACAGCCTTTCCTATCGCTTCACGCCTGGTGGAACGGCGTCCAGCGCGGCAAACGGCAGTAGCGGCGTGATCACGGTTCCCATCACCAGCGCCTGGCAGACGGTGACGGTCAATCCCACGGCCGATATCGCGAACCTCTGGCCGGATCTGGACTACCGCGACTTCGCATTGTGGGAACTGACCCTGTCTGCGGTGAGCACCGGCGACCTGGTCTCGGGGTACTTCGACTACATGCGCATGGACCGCACCATCAGCGGGCAGGCGTTCTTCGACCAGCAGGCGGCGATGGAGTCCGTGCTGGCAGCAAAGTACCCGGGTGTGACGCAGCGGCAGGGCCTGGAGGTGTCACTGTTCCTGCCGCACATCAACTGGTTCGGGCCGGGCGTGACGCTGCCCGCCTACGGCAGCACCACCTCATCCACCTACCCCGGGTTCCTGCAGACCACGGTCATCCCGCAGATCCACTCCGGCGGAGGTCTGGCGAGCTACAACCACCCGTTCGGTTACACCGACCCGGCGGCGCTGTCGCAAAGCCAGCAGAACACCCTGCTCGCGCAGGTCGCCTCCAAGCTGCTGGCTGACAACGTGCTCGGCGCGGACCTGCTGGAAGTCGGCTACCAGCTGCGCGCGGGGGTGGACATCAACCATCACATCGCTTTGTGGGACATCATGTCCCGCAACGCGCTGTTCCTGACGGGCAACGGCGTCTCGGACGATCACGTGGGAACGAACTGGTACGGGATCAACAACAACTGGGTGACCTCGGCATGGGCCACCAGCACCGGCATGCCGGACCTCCTGGCCGCTCTTGCGGCCGGGCGTTCCTGGTCCGGGTCACTGAGCAAGTTCCGCGGAACCCTGGACATGCTGGTGGACGGCAGCGTCCCGATGGGCGCGGTCAGCGTGTCCTCGGTGACCTCACGCCAGCTCACGGCCATCGCCACGGGCATGCCCGCTGGCACCACTCTCCAGGTTCTCCAGGGCGCGGTGGACTACGCCGGGCAGAACGGCCTGACGGCGAATACCACGGTCATCGGCTCATACACCGCCAGCCAGCTTGCTGGCGGGTCGGTTACCAAGGCCGTGGACACCTCGCAGGGCAGCTTCCTGCGAACGCAGGTCATCAACGCCTCCACGGGGGCGATCCTGGCCACCTCCAACCCCGTGTGGCTGCTGCAGTCTCCCCCGCCGAATGCCATCCCACCCGCCCGGGCGGCATGAGCCATCCTTGATGCGCTTCACCGGGGCGGCGGCAGCGGCCACCGGTTGTCCGCGCGGCGGCAGGCCCCGGGGCGTACCAGACACGGCCCGCGCTTCGCCCGGACACGCGTCCTCCCGGCCCGCTCGGTCTTCCGCGCTGCCCACCGCCTCACAAGCCGTAACCGTTGCCGCGGGTGCCGGCCAGAGTTCGATCAAGACGCCGGCCGGCCAGATCCGGTGGACATGGCTGGCGGCCAGAGGTTTACTCAACCGCAACCGGCCGCGCCCGAGTCGGCGCTCGGTTATAGTTCCGCCGGACAGCACTCCTCACGCTATGTGATCGGCGCTGGACTTGACCGAGGCGCGCAATCCCGCCGTTATGCTCTGGGGTAACCGTGCTTGGGGAATGGTGCAGTACCCCGCATACCTGGTCGTTCGGCGCGCTGTAAGGAGCGCCTGGCGCCAGGGCTGAATGTGGGTGACCAGCTGCAGGGCGCGCCGGCTGGCCGGGATGCGAGGGGTACGTCATGTTCCAGCCCTCCGCGTGACCGCCACCCATCTCCTGGTCCCCGCCGCCAGGTCTGCCACCGGCGGGCCGCCGGAATTGGGTTTCCCCTCGTAGCGTGGACACATCGCCTTAAGGAGGATGGCGATGGCAGAGACGCGCAGGAAGTTCGACCGGGACTTCAAGGAGGGCGCGGTGCGGCTGGTCCGGGAGACGGGCAAGCCGATCGCGCAGGTGGCCCGGGACCTGGGGATCAACGAGGGCACCCTGGGGAACTGGGTGAACGCTGACAAGCGGCGCCGCGGGGATGGCGCCGGGGCGCTGGGCGAGGATGAGCGGGCGGAGCTGGCCCGGCTGCGCAAGGAGAACGCCGAGCTGGCGATGGAGCGCGATGTGCTCAAACGCTCGGTCGCCCTCTGGGTCAAGGACGCGATGGGGCGGTAGCGGTGGCCGCGCTGATCGCTGCCCAGAGGGCGGAGCACCAGGTCCCCGCCACGGTGTCCTGCCGGGCGCTGGGAGTATCCCGCTCCTGGTACTACAAGTGGTGCGGCGGGGGGTTTCCGCCGCGGGCGCAGCGGCGCCGGCGGCTGGCCGCCGAGATCAAGCGGCTGTTCGAAGCCCACGACGGCAAGTACGGGTCCCCGCGGATCACCGCCGACCTGCGGGAAGACGGGTGGCGGGTCAGCGAGAACACCGTTGCCGGCCTGATGCACGAGCTGGGCCTGGCCGCTAGGCGCAAGCGACGGCGCCGGTCCACCACCCGGCCCGGCAAGGGCCGGTGGCGGGCACCGGACCTGGTCAAGCGGGACTTCCCCGCGAGCAAGATCAACCAGAAGTGGTACGGCGACGGGACTGAGATCCCCACCGGTGAGGGCAAGCTCTACCTCGACTCGGTCCTGGACATGGCCTCACGCAGGGTGCTTGGGTTCGCCTTGGGCGAGCACCACAACACCCAGCTCGCCTACGGGGCGCTAGCGATGGCGGTGGCGGCCCGCGGCGGCGCCGTGCCCGGGGTCATCTTGCACACCGACCAGGGAAGCGAGCACACCGCGGGCGCCTTCCAGGCAGCCTGCGGCAGGCTGGGCGTCACCCAGTCCATGGGCCGGCCCGGGTCCGCGCTGGACAACGCGGTGATCGAGTCCTGGCACTCCACCGTGGAGTTCGAGCTCCGCTCGGTGGAGCACTTCACCACCAAAGCCCAGGCCAAGGCGCAGGTCGCGGCCTGGATCGAGGACTACAACACCACCCGCAGGCATTCCGCGCTGGGCATGCGCAGCCCTGTGGCCTACGAGCAGGCCCTCGCGGCCGGGGAGGCGGCCTGACCATGAGCCCGCTTCTCCCCCCTGCAAGAATGCGCCGGCGCCCGGCCCAGTCCAGATCGTTCCTCCGCGGGCCTGACGGCCCTTGCGGGGGCTCCATCTGGACAGGACCTGCGCTCCGGCGCTCTCATAAAGGCAAGGGAGAACCGGAACCAAAACAAGATCACCTCAGATCAAAGTGTCCACGGTTCGAGGGGAACCCCGGATTGTCGCACCCGGCGCGATGACGAACTGTGCCCCGCGCGCCCGGGAAGGCGGTTATGGCAACTTCTGCAGGGTGACCTGGCTTGCCTGGACGAAGAACTTCCGGTGGTTGAAGGAGATCTGGTAGTACGGTGTGGTGCCGATGATGATCGTGTGGTCGTCTTGGTAGCTGTAGTTCCAGGTCGCCGCATAAAAGTAGTCGGTGGGCACCAGCGAGGGGATGACCGGGTACTTCTGCCCGGCTTTGATGGTGTACGGCGTTATCTGCGCACTGGGGGGTGGCGTCACCGGCGGGTTCACCCCGGTCGGGAATGCCGAGTTCTTAGGGTAGGCCGCCCCGTAGACCCGGATGGACGACAGCCCCGTCTTCGGGGTGATCACATAGCCGCCCGTGTAGAGGGCCTCTTGCTGGCTGCCTGAGGGGTTGTAGAACCAGGCCTTGCGGCCGGCGAACCAGATGGCCGTCCAGTTGCCGCTTTGGGCAGCGATCACGAATCGCTGGCCGATCGTGGCCTTGTCGCCCCAGTCGCTGTCGTGGGTGGTGCCGGTGCCGCCGTTCGGGTACAGGACCGGGTCGGCGATCAGCGGGTAGCTGCCGCCCGGCCCGGTGCGCACATAGACGAAGTTGGCGGGCTGGCTGGGCAGCTTGACCCAGCTGCCGTTGCTGTAGTTGGTGACCACCGGCTTGTTGGAGGACCACACCGGGTCGATCGTCACCAGCTGGTGGGTGCCGCGGGTGGCCGACCCGCCATTGGCCCGCTCCGTGGCGTCGCTGGCCTGATGCACCAGCGCCATGAAGTGGTTCCAGTTCCAGAACGGGCCCGGGTCCCAGTGCTGGATGGATGTGTAGTACGTGGTCGGCCCGGGCACGTCCTCGTGGCCGATGATGTGCTCCCGGTCGAGTGGGATGCCGTACTTGGCCGCCAGGTAACGGACCAGTGCGGCGTCGGTCTGGTACATCGCCGGGGTGTACCAGGTGCTGCCCTGCGCCGCGTAGCCCTCGTTCTCAATGTTGATGGCGTGCATGTTGACATACCAGTCACCCGCGCCCCAGGAAACGTCTTGCGGACGGACCATCTCGGTGACGTCGCCGGTGGAGGACTGCACCACGTAGTTGGCGCTCACGTAATTGGCCGGGTTCTGGAAGGTGGCGATAGCGGAGGCGTAGGAGCCCTCCGTGTCGTGGATGACGATGGAGGAGATCTTCATGCTGGCTGTGCCGCCAGCGGGGGTCTTCACGTCGTCCGGCCGGCCGGCCCATTGCGTGCCCGGGATCCCGCCCGTGTCGTAGTTGCCGTAGTTGGTGGGGTCGGTGCGCGAGTCTGATGCGTAGGCGGCGGGCGTGAACGTGCAGTTGATGGTGGACGGGCAGTCCACCGCGGTAGAGGTGGCCGTGGCCGCCTTGAGGCCCAGGCGGGCGGGCAGGGACCGGTCCGGGCGCAGGCCCGGCGTGGGCGGCAGGTCCATGACCTGCCCGTCGATGGTGGTCAGCGCCGCCCCGCTGGCGAGCGTGTGGTACACGTCGTCGGCGTAGGTGCGTGCGGCCCGTATGGTCGTGGCGCCGCTGTAGGCGGCCACCGCCCCGTACCAGCCGTTCAGGGAGGCGGGCAGCTTCCCGCCGGACAACTGCAGCGCGTACCGGGCCAGCACCGCCGCCGCGCCACGGATGTTCTGCCGGTCGCTGGCTTGCAGTGCGGAGAGGGGAAGGTGCAGCAGGGCGGCGGCCTCGTTCAGCGTGTTATGCGTCCGGGGCAGCGTGACAGTGCGCGGCAGCGGGCGGCTCGCGAGGCCGCGCGAGACGGCGGCAGGGAAGGTCCTGGCGGTCAGGTCCATCAGCCCGTAGCCACCGTCGATGCTCGGCGCCGACCCGGGCGGCTGCCACCGGGTCTGGTCATAGGAGATCGCCAGCAGCAGCTGGACGGGCACGCTGAACTCCCGGGCAGCCGCGCGCATCAGGGCCATCCGGCTGCCCGGTGCCGGCACGCCAGCGGCCGTGGTACCCGCCGCCGGGGACGGCACGGCCGCCAGCCCGGTACCGCCCCCGGCCACCACGAGAGCTGTCAGCACCATCACTCCGACCCGGGAGAACCGGTGAACGCGCTCACCGTCACGATCGCGTGTCATACGGATATCCGCCCCTGGGTTCCCGGCACCAATGTGGCCCGCTGGGTGCCATCCTGGCGCATGACGACCCCGCCTCGTGTCAATGCATGACATTCCGCAGGGCCGCAGCGGACACGCCGCATGGGGCGCCATGGTGCCGGGCTCGGCCCCGGGCCGTGGTCCACCGGCGCCGCCGCGCGGCTGGGGCCTGACAAGGGTCTCAGCTACGGTAAGACGCGGTGGGGCCTGCGTATGACCGGGCACGCTGTCCTCAGCTGGCCACAAGCCCGGTGCCAACGCCCGGAGACGGGGTGATCTGGGCGGAGGCAACCGCACAATCCATGCGGCCAGCAAAGGCAAATATTCGGCAGGGATCTGCAGGTCGCGAACCCAGGCCTCACGGAGTGTGGTCGGCCCAGGCCATCTTGGGCGCGCGCACTCCCGCCGTTCGGCGCGGTGATCTTGTGGCTGGCATCGCCGCTCATGCCGGGCCCGAAAGATCGTTCTGGAAAGTCTGCAGGCTCTCGGAGTGCATTCTCCCCTCCCCCGGCGCATCGCTGAATTAGCGATCTTCTCCCATAACGGCCGCCTTGGGAAACGCCGGCTGCGCCCGGTGGTTCACGGGGTAGGGGTGAGGGCCCAGGCGGAGCCCTCCCACCGTTCGGCCAGCAGCCGGTGGGTCATCGTGTCGCCGACCGCGATGCAGACCTGGCTGGCCGGGCAGGATACCGATGTCAGTTGCGCGGTGTCTCCGGGTGGGTCCGCGGTGTCCTGACGGGTCCAGGAAGTCCCGTTCCACCGCTCGGCCATCACCGGGCCGCCCTCCGTGCCGGGCGTGTACAAGCCGACCGCGATACACACCGTGGCGGCGCTGCAGTCCACCCCGTACAGATAAGCCTCATAGTTGGCCCCCCGGGGGTAGGGCACCGGCGCCAGTTTCCAGGTGCTGCCGTTCCACACCACGGACGCAGGCTGCTGAAGGCCGCCCCCCGGCTCCCGGTTGAGGGGCGGCTGCGCCGCCGCGTAGTTGACACCCACCGCGACGCAGTAGCTGGCCGATGCGCACGCGACCGCATGCATCCGGCCGGGTCCCCCGGCAGGCGCGGGGACGGGCTGCAGCTTCCACCTCCTCCCGTCCCACTGGGCGGCCAGTATCGCGGACCCCCCGGGGGCGGGGGTGGCGGCCTGGGAACCGATCGCGGTACAGGCGGTTGCCGCCGGGCAGGACACGCTGAACAGCTCGCTTTCGGCCGTCGGCGAGTTGGGTGTGGACTGCACGGCCCAGGTTTTCCCGTTCCAGCGCATGGCCACGGTCACCAGCTTGTGTGGTGGCGTGGTGGCGATTCGGTCGCCGACCGCGGTGCACGCTGCCGGCGAGGAGCACGACACTGCGTTCAGCTCGCTGGACTCGGTGTGCGACAGCGGGGTCGGCTGGACACGCCAGGTCTTCCCGTTCCAGTGTTCAGCCAGCGTGCCCTGATAACCGCCGCGAACTCCGACCGCGATGCAATCATCCGGGCGTGAACAGGAAACCCCCGTTAGCTTGCTGCCGCCGTGCTCCGGCGGGTTCGGCGCGTGCTGCATTCTCCAGGACTTCCCGTTCCAGCGCAGCACGGCGGGCGCCACCTCCCGGGCGTAATAGGCTCCGCCGACGGCGGTGCACGCTGTGGTGGAGGCGCACGACACTCCGGTCAGCGTGTACTGCGGGAAAGTAGGTTCAGCCGTCCCGGCCGCCGGTGAACCCGCCGGCCCGGCGGCATGCGACCCCACTGGCCCCGCGGCATGCGAACCCGCCACCCCGGTGGCGACGGCCAGTGCGATTACGGCGGCCCCGGCGGCCGCGATGATGACGGCGTTCCACCGCCGCATGCGGTCACTCCCTTCGGCCAAGACGCGGCAAACCCTATTCTGCTGACCCTCACCACGTCCCGCCGCTTGCTGGCCGCCGCCATCTGGCTCGGGGACATCCTCGTGGTCAACGTCCTGCAGGTGCGCGCCGCGAGCAGGACCGGAGGGGTCTTTAAGCCTCAGTTGAATAGGTCCCGGCTGACGTTCGGCTCACTCTGAGTGACCAGACTCCGAAATGAGTTACGCGCGCAGCGCCGCCGATCTGGACGGCTGTGTCGTCAAGCTCAAAGAGGTTGCCGGTCGTGCAGATCCGGACGATCTGGGCAGCCTCGTGGGCTGCGCCCGCGGCCGGCGAGCAGACTGTTCTTGTGCAGACGAGCTACGGCCTCGCGCCGATCGGGTGGGTGCAGTCGGCCCTGAGGGTCCTCGACGATGCGCCGAACCAGCGCGACGGCGCGCCTCGGGCGTGGATCCGCTTCGATGAG
>Ga0207684_10003938_pt1 | contig 14207 bp, 10 predicted proteins | sample KBSK5501metaG_FD_184342 | JGI IMG/M metagenome (GOLD analysis project Ga0207684, IMG submission 184342) | Corn, switchgrass and miscanthus rhizosphere microbial communities from Kellogg Biological Station, Michigan, USA - KBS K5-50-1 metaG... | ecosystem: Host-associated > Plants > Roots >...
CCGGTCACCTTTTCGGGGATGACCAGGAGCACGGCGCCGTCCTGCTGGCCGGCCTCGCGGACGGCCCGAGGGGACCTCGCCTGCTGGCCAGGAGGCTCATCCTCGCCGCCGACGGCCAGGACTACATCCCCGGCCAACGGGGGAGCCGCATGCTCACCTCCGACTTCGTCCGGGACGTCGCGGTCCAGGCCTACGACGAGAACCTGGCCTACATCGCCGTCCACAACCACTGCGGGCTGAACCGGGTCGGCTTCTCCTCGGTCGATATGGCCAGCCACGAGCGCGGCTACCCCGCGCTGCGGCAGCTCACCGGCCAAATCGTCGCCGGGCTCGTCCTCACCCCGCACGCCGCCGCAGGTGACCTGTGGCTACCCGACGGCACCCGCACAACTCTCGCAGAGGTGACCATCCCCGCCGGGAACCTCCTCCGGCTGCGCCCCGACCCGGCCTCAGCCGCGGCATACGACCAGCGCCAGGACCGCCAGGCCCGCCTCTTCGGCGACCTCGGCCAGGAAGTCCTCCGCCAGCTCCGCGTCGCCGTGGTCGGCGTCGGCGGAGTCGGCAGCATCATCGTCGAGCTGCTCGCCCGGCTCGGCATCGGCCACATTGTCCTTATCGACGACGACAACGTCGACCACGAGGGCACGAACGTGCCCCGGCTCATCGCCGCAGAACCCGGCGACATCGACAAGCCTAAGACCCAGATCGCCGCCCGCAACGCCCGCCGAGCGAACCCGGACATCGAGCTCACGATCCTTAGCACCAGGGCCGAGGACCCCGACGCCAGGCAGGCCCTCGCCATGTGCGACTGGATCTTCCTGGCCGCCGACGGCCACGCCGCCCGGCACTGGGTCAACGCCATCACCAGCCAGTACCTCATCGCCGCCACCCAGGCCGGCGTGAAGATCCCTGTCAACACCGAGACCGGCGATATCGGCCAGATCCACGCTGTCACCCGCCTCATCCTCCCCGGCCAGGGCTGCATGTGGTGCAACGGACTCATCGACCCCACCGAGCTGGCCATCGATATGCACCCCGGCCATGAGCGCGAGGCCGCCCGCTACGTCGACGAATCGCCCGCTCCCAGCGTCATCGCACTCAACAACCTGGCCGCCGCCGAAGCCGTCAACCACTTCATGCTCGCCGCTACCGGCCTTCATCAGCACGACGACGACCTCGCCTGGGTCATCCACCGCCCGCGTACCCGAGAACGAGATCTCCTGATTCCCCGCCAGATTCCCGACTGCCCCTGGTGCTCAAGCACCGGAACGCTCGGACGAGGCACCTCGCAGAAACTCGCGGAACAACTGCCCGCAGACAGAAGGGCCATCACGCTAAGTAGTAGATCTAATGCTTAAGGTAGTAAGAAAGCTTCACATCAGCTGGGCATGTCGTAGCGACGTGGAAGAGTCTTGTTGTGACTGATCATCTTGAGTCGGAGCTCGAACGGGCTTACGCGCTCGGCCGTGCCAATCTCATCACGATGGAATTGGCGCGCCGCCATTGCCTCCACATGACTTTTACCGAGTGGGGTGGCCGGGGCATGGCTGAGCAGGCCAGCGGCTTGCCTATCAATACGCGCCAGGTCAGCTGCCCCGTGGCACGAGGTAATGGCGCGGCGATGAACCTGGACTGGATCGTCAGCGAGTTCTACGAGCAGCACTGCGTGGGGTGCCAGCGGCGCCGGCCGACCGGCGAGGTACCCAACCTGGCGTCGGTGATGGAGGAACGCAAGGCTAAGGCCGCTAACGGCGCAGAGGCAGATCGGCTGGCCACCGATCAGCGGCACCGCGAGTGGGAGCAGCGGGCAGAGCGCCGACGCGGTGTCATCGTCAGCGCCGATCCGGCAATGGCCGGCGCGCTAGGCGATATGGCTATCCTCGATCATGAACCTGGTGCTCCGCACGACCACGGAGCGGTTACTAGAGATGCTCTCGGCCGCCTCACCGCGCTTGCCGATCGGGCACCCGAGATCTTCGCCCTCAATGTGGTGGATCTTGCTATCCAGCTGGTGGAGCACGTCGGCGTCACATCCCTGCTCGGGCCGCTTCGGCATCTCGCTCGCCGTCGCGCCGACGTTGCCGCTGTCGTGCTATCCGCGGCGCTCAACGCGCTCGGTAACGGCCCGGCCGTGGAAGCTGGCCGGTGTATCGCAGATCTCAGCGGCTACCTGAACGCTGCCGATGTTGGCCGGACCGCCGTACGGTCGCTGGTCATCCTGGCGGGCGCGCCTGAGGAAGACCCGCCGTTCCGCCGATCCCGGCGCAATACTGCCCGAGACCCGAGCGGGCTCCGCGCTGCTACCAGCGTCGCGCCGGAAACCGTGACTGCAGTGCTCCGGGGAATGCTGCCTCCTCCAGAGCGCCGGTCCTCGCTCGTTGTCCCCTCCGGGACCGGTCGGCAAGCCAACGGCCATGTGGCCAGCGATTTCGACCGGATCTGCGCCGCCACTGCGGTTCGGGCCCTGGCCGACACGCACCCGGATATCGTCAGTCAACTGGTGGAGCCGCTGATCCAGAATCTCGGAGTCGACAGTGACGACAGCTTTGACAGGCACCCAGTCGTCAGCGTTCAGCACGCCATCGCCGCCATGCTCGTCCTCGGTATCGGCGATGTGGTCGCCCGGCTGGACCGCGCCGGCCGGGCCACGGGCAGCGAGGTCCGCGAGCGCCTGTTCGGCGTGCTCGAGCAGACCGCCCGGCTCCTCGACCCGCATGACCGCTGGCGCGAGCCCGGTGACCCGCAGCCCGACGGAGGCCCTCGGCGTGCCATCTTCGACCAGCTACTCACCACCTGCCTGGCCCGCTCAGGCGGTGACTGGGGGGACCGCGTGCAGTACACGGCCGCGAGCCTCACCAAGGACCTGGCCGACATGGAACCAGCGTGGGCTTTCGAGCACGTCAGCGCCTTCCTCGGTACGTTCCTGACGACTGTAGGGCAGCTCGGCGCAACACCGACGTCCTCGCTCATCGTGGCGGGCGGCGCCTCACCGCAAGAACGCGCCCTGGAGGCGTTCTCCAGGCGGAACAGCATCACCTCCGCCGCGCGAGAGCTTCTGTCGGCCGTGGAGAAGGCCGCATCCGCCAATCCAGTCGCGGTGTGCCAAGCTGTCACCACGCTGATCGCAGAGGAACGCGACACCGACCGCGGGCGGGAAGTGGTGTGGCGGCTCCTTCCGCTCCTGGGGCGTCTCGGTCAGCGCCACGGTGCCGAACCCGGTGTCCTGGCCGCGATCCTGCCGACGCTGCATACCTACATGGTCGACAGCGAGACCGCGCTGCGCTCTGCCGCGCTCAAGGCCTGGGCCGAGGTCGGCACCTGCCACCAGTTGCCCTCGAGCGTTGCCGACCTGCTCCCAGCGCTGCTGGCCGACCCCTACGTGGCGGTGACCCGCGCGGTCCTCGCGGCGGCCCGCAGCCTTACCTGGAGCGACGATGACCAGATCCGGCTCTTCACCTTCGCGACATGGATCTGCGCTTCCGTCGATGCCGGACGCGGGGCCCAGACGCTCAAGGACGCGATGGCCACACTGGATGCCCTGGCCCGCGACGACAACCGGCTGCGGTCTCGTGCCGAGGCACTGATTCTGCGCCGGGCGGCTGATCTCGACGGTTATGACCTGCGCGATGTACTCCGGCGCGGCTGGTCGCCCGAGGCAGAGCGCTCGACTGACATGGCGGCTATCCGGCTCCGGCAGGCCCGCGACCCTGCGATCAACGACCGGATCAACCACCGCGACGACGAGGAACTATGTGCCCTGCTTGGCTGCGGGCCCGGCTTGGCTGCGCTCCCGGCTGGCGATCTCGTCGCAGCAGCCGCCGAGCTCGCACCGGACAGCCTGGTCGGCTGCGCCGAGTTCGCTGAGGTGGCCTGGCGGGCCGGGCGGCCCGCCGACGCCGTGGCGGTCATGCGCGCTGTCGCCGATGCCATTCCCGGCCAGCCTGCCTACGACTCGCACCGGGCGATCACGCAGATACTCATCGACGCCGCTGACCTCGATGTAGCGGCCAGGAGCGGGACCGGCATGCGGGAGGCCGCTGAGCGGCTGACTTCGTCGGTCGGTGCCGTCACCGCCAGTGCGGGTGATTTCGGAGCTAGCCTGGCGCGTCAGGTGAAGGCTCGGGCGACGGCCCGGTTCCTTCTCGCCGGCCAGGACGCCCCTACTGACCTTCAGGCGGACATCAATGGTGCCGCCACGGATCCGGCTGGCGCGTCCCGGCAGCGCGCGGACCGCATCGCCGCTGCGGGCAAGGAGCTGGAAGCCATATCTGAGCGGGCCACTGTCACCGGCGCGTACATCCGGTTGTTCGCCGGGCTGTGCAGCGTTGCTGCGCACTTGCTCAGGTACAACGCGGCCGAGCTGGAAGCGGACGTCGATCAGGCGGCCGCGCACAGGACAGCGGCCCGGCGCCGGGCCGCGCTCCTTGAGGCAGAGGTTGCGGGCCAGTTCGCTTCGGACGATCCACTGGCCAGCGGGCTCCGCAGCGCTCTCGCCGCGGTCAGTGAAGTCAGCGGCGCCGCCATCGCTCCGGTCCTGGCCTCCTGGGCCGCGCTTCCACTACCGGTCCTGATCGTCCGCGGTGCGCGCCGTGTCCGCCCTGCCCTCGATCGCACGGAAGAGGCCGATGGCACGGCCCAATCTGCGGGCCGTCCGGTGGCGGTCGTTCTCGCGTCGGTGGATGGCCAGCTCGTCACGGGGCCCCAGGTCTTGCGGCCCGCCACGGTCTATGAGCTTGGCCTGGAGGTCCGGCCCGGCCCGTGGCCGGAATGGGCGGAACGGCTGGACGCCGAACTGATCAGCCACCTCACTCCGCTGGAGGCAGAGACGCCAACATTCTCATGGAAGCGCCCCGCGACGGCGGCGCCCGATGACGTCCTCACCGGTGATGGCACGCTCATTCTGCGGTTCGGCCTCAGCGCAGGCCAGCCCGCGCCGCCGTTCCTGATCGCGCTCCGGTGGCGTGGCACCATTGATGGCGAACACGTCAACGAGATCGTCGATGTCGCTGGCCACCGCGAGCTCCGGCTTCGGCCCTTCGACGCCTCCAGGGACTATCTCACCGACTTCCCCGTTTTCGACGAGCGCCTTCTCGCCCTCTACGAACAGCTGCACAGCGCCAGGTACGACGAGGACCAGCTCCAGGCGTTCTGCCGCTTGTTCACCGCGGTCTGCCGTGCCGGCCTCAAGATCATGTGGGACCCGCGGTACAAGCGCGGCACCACGGTGAGGGAGAAGGAGTTCCACGACGACCTGTACGCCCGCCTTCAGGACGAAGCAGAGCTTGGCGGCCGTCTGGAACGCGGATCGAAGCTCGGCCTCGGCTTCCTGGACGTCCGGCATGACGGCATCACCGCCGAGCTCAAGGTCGAGCGCCGTAGTCCTGTCTCGCAGGCGACCGCGCCCAAGTACATGGGCCAGCCGACCCAGTACGCCGCCGCCGACGGTGCGCGCCTGTCCATCCTGAGCGTGCTCGACATGAGCCGCAAGACCTCGCCGGTCGGAGTCCCCGAGAACTACATGTTTACCCTCCAGCCCGCCCTGCACGGACTGACCAACCCGGAGGCTCCATCACTCGTCGCAGTAATTGTGATCAACGCGAACAATCCAGCGCCCAGCTCCTGGTCACGCCGCAAAACTGCCATCCAGCCCTATCAGAGTAGGTCTTCGGCGAGCAATGTCGAGCCGCCCCTTGATCAAACGTAGATCGCGGTGAGCATCTCATGAACTATGACAAAGGCTCCTCTGCGGAAATTCGTGCTGAGGCCGAAAGGGTTCACGAAGCGGCAACCTATGCGTCCGAGACACAGTTCGAGTTTGCCAAGCGTTGGCGTCGGGTGGACAGATGGATCGGCGGTCTCGCGGCGGCGCTTGCTGCCGTCGCCGGGGTAGGCGGCCTCTCGAACGTCTTCTCCGCTCGCTGGGCAGGGTTGATCGCAGTGCTGGCAGCACTCACCGGAGCGATCGCTGCCTCGCTGGGCGCCCCGCAGACGAAAGAGAAGGCGTCCGTTGCCGCTAATGCCTACAGGGCGCTCCAGCAGGACGCGCGGATCTTCCTCACGATTGATCTCACGCGGCTGGACGATACCGCAGCACGGGAAGGACTTCAGAAGCTCGTTGATCGACTTCAGCAGCTCAATCGGGAAGCTGTCATTCCCTCGTCTTGGGCATGGCGGATTGCCAAAAGGCAGATCGAAGCTGGCTCGCAGACCTACGAGACATAGAAGATATGACATTCACGACAGCGAAGCATTCAGTTCGCTGGGCGATGAGTTCTCCATGCGAGGAATGATGGCGATGCTGACACGCGTCCAAGCGTTCGAGGAGTTGCGCAGCAACCTGGAGCTCACCGGGCTGCAGGAAGCGGCTGTCGCAGCACGGCAGCAGCGTGTCCGTAATGTCGTGGCAGAACGACTGAACGTCGTCGATGGCTTCCTGACCGGATCCTACCGACGGCGTACTTTGATCGGACCGCTCAAGCGAGCGGACGTTGATCTTATGGTCGTCCTTGATCGTTCCTACATGAAACGCGGGCCACGGGCAGTCCTGGAACTGGTCAGGAAATCTTTGCTTGCCGAGTACCCTAAAACCCCGGAAATCAGCCGGAACGGCCAGGCCATCACGATCACGTTCAGCGATTTCGTCGTCGACGTCGTTCCTGCATTCGTACGTCCTTGGTGGAGCTGGGACGAAGGCTGGGAGATCTGCGACTCAGGAAGCGACAGCTGGATCGCAACCAATCCTAAAAAGCACGTGGAGATATCGGCCAAGGCGAACCAGTTGCACGACGGGGAGCTTGTCCCACGGATCAAGCAGATGAAGGCCTGGAATCGGACTGTCGGTGAACCGTTGCGCTCATTTCACGTCGAAGTGCTCGCGTGGTCAATCTTTGGCCGGTCGGGGTGGTCGTACCACGGTCAGTCATCTGACTGGGTCAGTGCCAGCTACTTCTTCAAGAAGGCTCGGGGTAGGCTCGAATCGCCCCTGTCCGATCCGGCAGGCACAGGAAAGGACGTGGCCGCATACCTGCGCGGCGCAGCACTCGATGCGGCGGTAAGCAAGACGGAGAGTGCCCACAAGCGGTGTGTCCGAGCGGAGGAAGCGGCCAAGGATGGCGACCTGGCTTCCATGCACGAAGCGTATAGCAAAATCTTCGGAAGTTACTACCCGTTCTGATCGTCGAGACAGGGCAGAATATAGATCGCGTCCATCCGGGCGCTCCGCATTGGGTCTAGCGAGGAATGAATCGCGCCGATTAGTCCGAAGGATGACGCGGCCGGGAAACAGCACCGGCTGGAGTTCTACGCTGACCGCGAGCTGGCTGCGGCTGCCTCGAAGGCTTACGGCGCGGCCTGGTCCTGGGGTGTGTACGGGAAGTACGACGACCCCGACGACCCCGACTTCCACGAACGCCAGCGCTACGACGATGCCGAGCTGGAGATGCTCGGGCTGATGGCGCTCGCCGAGCTGATGGCGGCGGCCGGGCTGGTGCGGCGGATAGGCACGAATCTGAATCAGGCGGTCGCGCGGTTGAATGCGACGGGGCAGCGGAGTGAGGATCTGCTGCCTGCGACCGAGTTTTGCGTGCAGGTGATCCGCCGTTTGGATGCGGCGGCGGAGCAGGTACGCCGGAGCATTCCGTGACCCGGCCGGGGTGTTCCGGGTGATCGATAAAGTGACCCGGGCACTAATGCCGGGCGGCTGCTTTACTACCTTTATGGGCCGGGGAAAGCGAACGAGCACACCGATCCGCACCTGGTCGCCGGGTTCGGTGATCCGGCCGAGCTTGAACCCGAACGACGCCCCGGCGGGTTCCGGGACTTGCGCTGCCGCTGCGTACCTGCACACCGCTGCCAGCCATGCCCGTGCACCCGCACGGCACCCCGGACAGGCGCAGCGCGCTGGACGGGCCGGCGGCCAAGTGCGGCGGACCTCGCCCGCAGTGACTTCCCTATGCCAGCCCAGCCAGGCCATCCGTCTGCTGACTCAGGCGTGGCTAGGCCGAGACCGCGCGGCGGGCGGTTGCCGGCCAGGCGCAGTGGACCGGGCCGCTGACCCGGCGAAGCGACGACACGCGGGGGCTACCTCTGGTCGCTGGTGATGTTTACGAGGCATTCGCTGGGGTGACCGCGAGGGATACCGCGACGTACACGGTCTTGCCTGGGCCATCGCTGTCGTTCACGACTCCTCGCGCGCCTCCGTGCAGGCCGATCAGGCCATCCAACAATTCCAGGCCCCGGCCCTGTTCGTCGTCGGTGGTGGCGTGCTGGTGGACGGGGCGGCCTGCTCCCTGGTCGTGGACTTCGGTCCACAGGTCGCCGCAGGCATAGGACACGCGGACCACGATCGGTCCCTCGCCGTGGCGCACGGCGTTGGTGACCAGCTCGCTGACGATGAGTTCGGCGAGCCCGGTGTGCTCGGTGATACCCCACCCGGGAAGCGCCTTGCGTGCTACCTCGCGGGCTCGCCCGACCTCGACCGGATCGCGGCCAAGCCGGCAAGCCGCAGAAAGCTCACGTGTCATGATCGCCATTCACGACTCCCCGGCGGGAAATAGGACGTCGGAGATCGTTACGCCCTGGCGGGCGGAGGGTCTGGCCACGGGAAGGTGGCTGCGCTCACACCGGCACACAGGGGCGCCGAGGTCGATGACTTCGCAGCTGGTCTCTACGGCCACGACGGGGTGAGTTGCAGCGTAGGCGCCGATTGTCAGGGCTAGCTTCGGCTCGACGCCCGGTGCGATCGGGAATGCGCGGGCGAAGCGGATGAAGTCGGCAGTGACCCGGGCCCGGCCTTCCAGGAGCAGCAGGTTCCTGGTGCCGTGGCGTCGTTCGAGAGCACGGGCCGCACTCGGGCCGGGCTTCTCGGTGAGGCCGGCGACCAGCCGCCCTCCGTCACATTCGACGGTCGCGATGACGCCCCGCCGGGCCGCCAGTTCCGGCTGGTAGGGGCGCGCGACGACGGCCACCTGGCCAGGTGGCACGTTGCGAAGCGCGAGCAGCGGGTTCGGCCCGAAGTAGAGGTTGTCGGCGAACGCGACGTACAGATCGCCAGCAACTCGGAAATGGTCGGCGCCGTTCAGGACCGAGGTGAGATCGCCGTAGCGGCCGCGCTGGGCGATGAAGCTGATCCTCCGGCCTCGCGCGATCCCACCCTCGGCGATCGGCTTTCCGGCAGCGCGCCGGTACCGGGTTTCACCGGAGGAACTGAGCGCCTGGCCTGCCCACTCGGTGAACGCCCGGTAGTAGGGGTGGTAGACGATAACAACGTGGGCTGCGCCGAGCCCGGCGATCTCCTCCAAAATCCACGCAATGCCGGGACGGCCGCCAACGGGGTGAAACTCCTTGGGGAGGTAACGGGCCCAGTGATGAACCCTGGTGCCCAGGCCACCTGCAGCCACCACGGCCCGAACCTCGTCGCTCGCTCTCACCGCGATGTCTCCTGGGGTAGGTTCAGCGCGTGCATGTTCGGGTCACCGGGGTCGTCATTGAGGACGATCACATCCTTCTGCTCAACCAGGACACCGGCAGCGGGCGGGCCTGGTCGCTGCCCGGCGGGAAGGTCGAGGAAGGTGAGTCCCTCAGTGCCGCGCTGGTCCGGGAGATGCGCGAGGAGACCGGGATCCAGGTGGCGGTCGGCAGGCTGCTGTACGTCTGCGACTACCTGCCTGGCGGCATCCACGTCGTGCATGTCACCTTCGAGGCCAAGCGCACCGGCGGGACCGTCGGGGATGTCACCGAGGGCGCTGATACGCGGCCGATCCGGGGCGTGAAGTTCGTGAAGCTCGCCGACCTGCCCGGCCTGGGCTTCACCGAGAAGTTCGGGCAGCTGGCCATGGCCGGATTCCCCGGCGCCGGCTCCTACATGGGAGCCAAGTCCAACATCGGCCTGTGAGCCCAAAGCTTCGATCAGAACTTGGTCGAGGGCGGCGAGCGAGCGCGTCCGGCAGCCCAGTGAGGTGATCCACCCGATCAGCAGGGCTGCGAGTTCAGCCGCCGGGACCTTCGCGCTGGCGTGGTCGCGGACCAGGCGGATCCCGACACCGCGGGAACACCCGGCCAGGTGGCGGTGCCGGGCCCGGTGAATCTCTTCACGGGTGGCCGGGGTGTTCCAGGCTGCGCCGTGGAGCCAGCGCGCAGCCGGGCCGTCGTGCAGTTCGGCCGGGGAAGGGCCGTCACAACACCAGACCTGCACGTTGCCAACCAGATGATGAATCTCATCGGCGGGTCGGCCCGGTTCGGTGACGGGGGTGACATCGCCGAACTGGTAACCGGCGTTCGCCGCTGCCGCACCATCATGAAGGGTTTCCTCGATCAGTTCGGCGCGGGTAGGCAGCCGGGCCCCTGACCAGGCCGCGAACGCAGCGGCGCCGATCCAGGTCACCCAGTACACAGGGTGATGCTCGTACCCTTCGCTGACGTGCCAGCAGCCGGTAGCTGGGTCACGGTGGAGGCGGCCTCCGCGTTCGTGCGGCATCTCGCACGCCAGCAGATTGGTACCAGCGTGACTGTTGGCGAGCCCAGCGCCGGCCAGCTCATTCAAGAAGGCCGCGAACTCCGCGTTGCTGACCAATAGGTTGCGCCACTCCAGCCCACCACGCCATAAATAACGCGGCCCGGGGCTCGTTACCGGTTCCGGGCTCGCAGGCCTCCGCGCAGGCCGGGCATGCGGCACTGGCGGCGGCCGCAGAGTGTAGAGATGATCTCCCGCCAGCCACACGGAGGTCCTGACGACTGCCGGAGCTAGCACGGCTGTCCGGGCGGCAGCCAGAGCAGCGGCCGTGGTAGCCCTGACCAGCTCGGCGCCCGGGTCGCTCAGGAAAGCGGTCAGGTCGGCCTTGGGAACCGTGGTGACAAAGGTGTCCTCGGCTGCGACCGAGCATCCGGTGGTGCGCAGGGTCCTGCGCGCAGGCTGGACGCCGAGATCAGGCACCACCGCGGCCAGCGCATCAACCGCAGTCTGCGGGCAGATCACCGCCGTCTCATACGGGATCACGGCGACGTCCCGCCCGGGCAGGGCCGTGGCTAGCAGCACGGTGTTCAGCACCTGCAACCGGACCAGCGCAACCAGGTCGGGCGGGTCATCGTCGGGGACGAGCACCCCGTACCGCGCTTGATGACCCGACCGGGTAGCGCTGACCATCTGCTGGTAACGGTCGCGGTAGGCCCATCGCCGGAACAGATCACCGCGAGTAAAAGAGGAAGCCACTCCGAGCGGGCTGCGCGTGAGCACTGCGACCGGCGCCTGGGGGAATAACGCCAGCAAGGTTGGTAGTGCGAAGAACAGGTTCGTTTCCTTCACGACCTGCCGCCGCTCACTGTGCTTGCTGGCAGCGAACGTAACGAGCCAGTGGCACCCGAGAGTGCCCAGGGCCTCCGCGGTACACCTGCCAGGATGCGGATTCAGCGCCGAGAGCCCGTGATCCGGCGCGAGCTGCTGGCGGAACGGCTCGTTGTGCTGACCTGCTAATGGCCGCAGGGTGTCGGACAGCCAGTTGGACCCGACCCGCTCGCTTGTGCCCAGCATCAACAATGGCGGGCGCAGCTCCACACCGGTAGTTCCGGCCGCCGTGCGCATCGCCTCGACCCTGGCGCATATCTCCTCCAGGATCGGCCCGGCTCCGTGGCCCGAGTTCCTGCCCATCCTTGGCTCCGTTCATCGCCGTGTCCTCGCGGGACGCGGCCGCTGGAACTACGCTGGCAACTACCTGCTGTGCTGCCAGGACAGAACGTAAGCCCGATGCGGGGCGTTGTGGACTGACGGCCAGTACGGGTATAGCCCTGGCCTGCGGGAACTGAAGGCGGCTGATGGCCCGGCAAGCACACAAAGCACTGACTGGTGGTACGAGTTCGGAGGGACGGGTCTCGGGCTACGTCCTCAAGGTGATCCGCGAGTCCACCGGCCAGACCCAGCAGCAACTCGCTGAAGGCCTTGGAGTGGGCGTCGCGACGATCCAAGGCTGGGAGAGCGGGCGCCGCCCCCTCATGGCCATACCGACGGGGAACTTCCTGGCGTTGCGGACCCGGCTCCGCGGTCTGGGCGCCGGCCCCGGCCTGCTGGACACCCTGACGGAAGGGCTGGCGGCCGACCTGTTCATCGGCCAGGCTCTCGCTACCCCACATCACGCGGCCGATCCCGCTGGCCATCTGCTCAGCACATGGGTGATCACCCGCCCGTTCACGGAAACGGCGGCGTGGCCGATCGGCGGGAAGCCGCCACGCCGTCTTGAACGCACCGCCCACACGGCGTTACGGCGCGGGCCGGTACCGGCGGGTCCGGAACTTGGCGCCGACGAGCGCCGGCACGTCATCACCCACATGCAGGCAATCGCCGAGCGCGCCGACCGGCGCACGACGGGCGGGCTGCTGCTCGCCCGCCAGGCGTACTACCTGATCGGGTTCGACGCCTCGCCGGAAACCATGGCCTGGCTAGCTCAGATGTACCGGGCAGACCGGCGCGTCGTGCGGCCATCGAAGGGCTGGTCGCTGAGCTGGCCACTCGCCCGGTCGACCGCCAGCGCACTCACCCGGCTCGGCGATCCCGAACCCATGCGGCGGTTCATCGCCGACCAACTCAGCGACGAGGCTAGCGAGCGCGCCAACCTGAACTACTGGGCATTCTGGACCGGCGACTTCGACGAGCAGCAGACCTGCGACGCCTTCATCGGCTCCACTCCGCTCAGCGCCTGGCACGGCGACCGGCTGACGCGCCATCTGCTGGACCGGCTGCACGGCAACATCGGCTTCCTCGAACTCAACATCCACACGCTGTGGTCGCTGATCCGGGTCCGGCCCGAGATGATCCGTGATACCCCCGTGGCTGACGAGCTCCAGGCCAAGCTTGAGCGGCTGCTGGATGAGAACCTGGTGTCAGCGGCCGCACGCAAGGAGCTGGACGCGCTGCGCTACGGCATCGCGATGGCACGGCGATACTGAGATCCCTGGATACTGAGAGGCAGGCGGGTTGAGCGACCAGCTACGGGATACCACCGGTTTCCTCTACGAGATCGGCTTGCTCAAGCGCTACAAGCGGACCGGCTGGTCCCTGGCCGGCGTCCCTTCGCCTGAATCGGTCGCCGACCATTCGTTCCGTGTCAGTGTCATCGCCTCGGTGATCGCCGCTATGGAAGGCGCTGACCCGCATCAGGCTGCGTTCCTCGCGCTATGGCACGACAGCCAGGAGACACGCACCACCGACCTCCCGCACCTGACCAAGAGTTACGTCTCCGCAGCCCGCAACGAGGTAGTCACTCAGGATCAGGTAGGGCTGCTTCCGCCCGTAGTGGCGAGCATGATCTCGGCCGCGGTCGCGGAGTACGAGGCTGGCGAGACGCTCGAAGCCCGGTGCGCCCGGGACGCCGACAAGCTGGACTGCCTGCTGCAAGCCCGTGAGTACCAGGAGCAAGGGCACGCCAACGTGCAGCCATGGATCGATACCTCGGTCGCGGCCCTGGCCACGGCGTCGGCCAAGCAGATCGCCCATGAGGCCATCACCCAGAACAGCCTCAGCTGGCTGGAACGCGCCAAGCAAGCGGCTGCGGGCGACGACTAGCCCAGGGGCACCGCGCGCCAATCCGTACAATGCTGCACGGCGGGTCCGCGGGTTCACGCTGACCTCCTCGGTCCCCGGCTGCCACTCTTCGTCCGGGTGCCGGTGCCATGACGATCCGCGTGGTGATCGCCGACGACCATCGCGTCGTCCGGGACGGGCTGTGCTACCTGCTCGGCCAGGAACCAGACGTCGAGGTCGCCGGCGAAGCCGAGACGGTCGGCAGGCGGTAGACGTCGTCGCCGCCACCCGCCCGGATGTCCCTGCTGCTGGCCGGCACATCGCCGCGAGCGACCTTGGAACTCAACCAGGCCGCCGCGCGGCTCGGGTGTCAGCACCCCCCGCTAGTCTGTTCCGGCTCGGTCCGGGAGGGTGGCAGCATGGTGGCGGATCTCGACATTGCTCGCTGGCGGTTGCGCACTCAGCACCTGGTCTCGCCCTTCGCCGTGTCGGCGCGCGAGGCTGTCGGTTCGCTGCTGGCCGTCCAGGCAGAGAACCCCGGTCAGGCGGCTTGGGCAGTGGCCTCGCGCACACGGAACCCGGACCAGGCCGATCTGGCGGCCCTCCTGGACGACGGCGCCGTCCTGCGCACGCACGTGCTGCGGCCCACGTGGCACTTCGTGCGGGCCGAGGACATCGGCTGGCTGCTCGACCTGACCGG